>Ga0137391_10003488_pt1 | contig 11921 bp, 17 predicted proteins | sample 15con2h24BmetaG_FD_101399 | JGI IMG/M metagenome (GOLD analysis project Ga0137391, IMG submission 101399) | Vadose zone soil microbial communities from Angelo Coast Range Reserve, California, USA - 15con2h2.4B metaG | ecosystem: Environmental > Terrestrial > Soil > Vadose zone > Saprolite...
CCAGCCTCGTTGACGAGGGCGAGGAGCGGTCTCTCTGGTGGCGCATCAAGCGCAACGTCTGCCAATGTCATTGTATGCCGTGCCGGATGACCGACAAAATCGATGGCTAAGGCATGCCTTACGGTACTGCGAGCGCCATCGGCCCCAGCGGCGTAGCGAGCAGCAAAGCTAAATGGCGTCTCGCCGTTCCGGCCCCGTATGATGACGCTGTCCGTACACTGCTCAACCTTTTCCACAAGGTGGCCGCGCCTGATGTCCACGCCCAATTCCAGTGCACGCTCCTCGATGAGCCTTTCAGTCGTCGCCTGTGGCAGGAACAGCGTGAAGGGAAAGCGCGATTCCAAAGTCGAGAAGTCAAGCAGCGTGTCCAGCCCTCCGAAGTGGAACCCGGCGATCGGACGACCTTGTGAGAGGAAGCGCTCCGCGATCCCACGCAGGGCGAACACCTCCAGGGTTCGACCGTGGAGCGTCAATCCGCGGGATTGGGTGATACGTTCGGTGCGCCGTTCCAGCACGAGGACTTTCACTTTTGCCAGCGCCAGCTCACAGGCAAGCCACAGTCCCACCGGTCCGCCGCCAATGACGACGACGTCGAATTCATTGCTCATGACTATCTCTCCACGTATCTTACGGTGTTAGACTTAGTCTAACGATGTTAGTGAGATCAAGCGGCAAATGGCAGCCAGTGTGGGCGTTAAACAAGAGTTGATCGTGCGGGCGGCGCTGGCCTTGCTCGATGAGGTTGGGCTGGAGGGCCTCACGATGCGGCGGCTCGCCACCGCCTTGAAGATTCAGGCGCCTTCGCTTTATTGGCATTTTCCCAACAAGCAGGCATTGCTGGACGGCATGGCGGATGCCATTTTTGGCGCCGTGTCGCTGCCGCGGAATCTCAAGGGCAAGAATCCCAAGGGTAAGAATCCCAAGGGTAAGTCCTGGGACGAGCGGCTGAAGGCTGTTTTCCGGGCCATTCGGCGGGCTTTTCTCGCCCACCGGGACGGTGCTCGTGTCTTCGCCGGCACGTATGTTCCTACCGACAACGTGCTTCGAGTCGTCGAAGCCATGATGGCGTTGATGCAGGAAGCTGGCGCTTCGCCAAAGCTTTCGTCCGACGGAGCCTTCAGCCTCGTCTATTACGTGCTGGGTTTCACGATGGAGGAACAGGGACTGGATCCGCGAACAGGTGGCCCGCTCGATCTCGCGAACCGGCAAGCGAAGTTCGCGAACCTTGCCGCAATGAAGTACCCAAGCATCCACGCGGCTTTGCACCGTATGTTCGACAACGATCTCGACGATCGCTTCAAAGCAGGACTCGACCTGCTGATCAGCGGGCTAAAGGCCCGGATCGATACCCGGTCGTAGTTCGCTTCTCGCGGACCTGCCGACTGCCCTTCGAGGCTCGCCAGAACGAGACGACGTCGCTAACGCGGCAACAGCAGATTGGCCGCCAACCTGTTGCGCGAGGCTTACCAGGATGCCGATGCGAGACATCAGGCGTTCGTGGAATTGATAGCGCCAGCCGCCCGCAACATCCATGCGTACTGGCTTGCCCGCCGTGCACCTGCGAGAGACACCAACGACGATACGCGACGACCGATTCACAAGGTGCTCGTTCCCGGCCGCAACGACCCATGCCTCTGTGGCTCTGGCAAGAAGTTCAAGCACTGCCATGGAGCACTGAAATTGTTGCACTGACCTGCGGTACCCAGAATTGCTTGCGACCCCCGTCGTCCCTACTCAAGCGTCCACGGCAAGCTAGTTGTGCAACACCGGTCCAAGACCAAAAATGTTGGAACACTGCCGCCTTTGAGCAGTCTCAATTTTTTGACCATACGGGACCTCGCACGGTCAGACGCAAACGTCCGGATCGGGTGGAGCGGAACCTCAGGTATCCGGTTGCAGCTCATCCGCTCCCCCCGGATTTCAGCGGCCGATAATGCGCGTCGCGACCTCAGGCGACAGAAGACGTCCGTTCAAGAACGCTCCAGTCAAACTCGCGCGCCCAGTCTGCAAATCTGTGCCAGCGGACCTCCGAAAAATCCCTACGCAATGCGGCGATATCGGCGTCGGCGCCGACGCGGTCGAACCATTCGAACATGAGCGCCACATCCTCGCTTTGCTGGCTAGCCGCGGCGATTGGATCGCCCCTCAGGGGGTCATTATTGCAAGCGAATTTACAGGCATGATTTCCGATGCGATCGCCGACGCGGTTCGAAGTGACGCCTCGAGCGGCAGCGTTCCGAAAGCGATCTGGCAGAGAAGATAGTTGATACCTGCATTCGATGCCTGCGCCGTCAAAATCCTCCGGACGGTGGATGCCGATCCTGAGATCGAGAATCCGATCTGCGTTGCCTGTTCGAATGTGGCCGGCGGCGCTGGCGGCAAGGGCAGGCCGCGCAGCCTGGAAAGGTGGGTGAACGTATCGAACCATCGTTGGTAAGCTGGTGCGGCCAGGGCGCGGGCTGCTTCATCGCTGTCGGCAATGACGATCTGGCGGACCATACCGAGAAGCGGCATGATAGCTTTGGGCTCCGCCCGGGCTCGCCAGCGGGCGCGATAGGCATCGGTGATGGCGCGGACGCGATCAGCGCCGCCGACACAAGCGATGTTCATGCCATTGTCGGCCGCCCAGGCGCCGGTTTCCGGCTGCATGGCACCGACCCAAAGCGGTGGGTGTGGAAGCTGGACGGGAGACAAGGATATCGGAACATCCTGCAAGTCGAAGTAGCGACCATGGTAATTCAGCGCCCCGCCGCTCATGGCCTGAAGAACGACGTCAGCCGCCTCACGATAGCGGCTCTGCGCTTCGCCGGCCTCCACGCCAAAGAAACCGAGCTCGATCGGTGTCGCGCCGCGGCCCATACCAAACTCGACCCGGCCGCCGCTGATCTGATCGAGCATGCAGATTTCTTCGAAGGCGCGCAGCGGATGGTACAGGTTTAGCAGCATCACCAGCGGTCCAAAGCGCAGGTGGCTGGTGCGCTGCGCCATGGCAGCCAAAAACAGATTTGGTGAGGAAGCAATTCCATGCGGCGTGCCATGGTGCTCGGCCACGTGATAGGCCCGGAAGTGGGCCGCCTCGCACGCCTCTGCGAGCCGCAGGCGCTCTTCATATTGCCTCGCCAGACCATGACCCGCATCGTCCATGTGATCAAACACACCAAACTTCAAAGGCTGCATCGTCTTCCTGTGCATTTTCGAGGACTCGCAGGGCGCCATGCACGCCCTCGTACATCATGGTGAGGCTGTCGTTCGTGAACGCTTGATAATTCGGGACCCCCAACCCTATGAACAAGCCCCGCTCGTCGTCTTGAAGTTTTCGGCCACACGCGGTCCAAAAACTATCGTTCTAATCCTAAGCGCAATATGACGATCATCATGCTACGAGCTTATTTCCGAAATGAACCTTTGCATTACAATTGTAATATGCAGAGATTTGATCGCCACCGGGCCGGCGAGGTGATCGAATAGTTCTGCCGATTGCTGTGGTGCATGAGTCCGATGTTGTTGGCACGAAACGGACATGCCGGGGTGGGCTGACGAGGTCTGCTCTTGGGCGTAGAACGGACATGCCCCCCGCGAGCTGCCGCTGAACAAGCACATCGATTTCGTCTGAGGAGCACCGGCATTATGATCCGTTATGCTGTTCATTGGCGCCATTATCGGCCTTATTGCAATGAATCACATATTCTGCGCCTTGATCTGGCGCCGCGATATACTCACGAAAATCTTTCGTCAGATCGCTACGTAATTCTTTCAACCCATATTCGGCGGACGTTAGCCGTATTGACGCAAACAAGTAAGGCCGGTGGCTCGGTGCAAACCGACGTGACGGCCGTCGCCGTCACTCCCATCCGTCCTCGTCCGCCCAGGTCACGACGCTGACCGTCGTTGCCAAACGACGCATAGCTGTACGAAAGCCGGACGAGACATCCAGGTTTGCAAGGTAGCCATTTAGGGAGTTCCTCAGTCTCTCCGGCGAACGTCCTCGGCCTGGTGCTACCCGAAGATGAAGTCGTAGCGGACCTCGAAATAGGGCTTGTGCAACCTCCGGACGGACAGATCGTTCGGATCGTCACATCGGACGAGCCGCGCCACGAGGCCATCACGCACGGCATTCGCGACATCGCTATCGAGGTAATCCCCTCCGTCGAAATACAACTGAGACGTCAACTCGCCGTATTGAGGATGCCTGACCTTGATGTGCAGGTGAGCTGGGCGAAAGGAATGCCGGCCCAGGGTATTCAGCACAACACCGGTCGGACCATTCTTCGGAATCTCGTAAGGAGGTGGAACAATCGTCCGGACCTCGAACGTCCCGTCGGGGCCGGAGTGGAAGCGGCCGCGCAAGTTCCATTCCGGGACGTCGGGATGAATGTTCGAGTAAAAGCCCTCGGCGTCAGCTTGCCACATGTCCAGTTCGACGCCCGCCAAAGGCGTGCCGTCGGGTGACGTGACGCGACCGCGAAAAAATAGCACATCACCGGCTTCATCGGAACGCTGGGGCAACACGTAGGGCCCTTCTAGCTTGGGCGCGTTCGGCAGGTAGAACGGACCCTCGATGGCCTCGACGCTGCCTTGCCTGCTGATATTGCCGATGTCTGTCGCCTCGGCTTCGAAGAAGACGTCGTAGAGCAGCGACTCTTCACCGGCCTTGACAGAGCTCACAAGGATGTCGGTCGCGTAGCGATATTCATCATGGGTAATTTATGCTTGCGCATGAACTGAAGCAGGGTTTGCTCGAGATCCTCGACGATGGTTCGGGTGCGTTTGGTGGTCATGCTTTTGCTCTCCGAGAGTGCCTGTCTGCCAGGCTACAGGTTGAATTTGCCGATCATGTTGACGTCGTCAGGATTTCCGAGCTTGCACCTCCTGATCGCGCGGGGTCAGGGCCTGCTGCCGGAGAATCCGAAGGATTTCCGATCGGGTGTCGATACCGCGCGCCTCCTCGGCGTATAACGCTGCCCGCGCACGAAACTTCGGATCGTCCAGCACCGAGCGTACCGCCGGACGTAACGCCTCCGCGGTGGGCGCATTGGTTGCCAGATTGACGCCAACGCCGGACCAGGCGACGCGCGCGCTCACGTCGCCTCTGTCCCCCACTGTTCCCGCGGTCACGATCGGAACGCCGAAACTCAACGCCTGATTGACGCTGCCGTAGCCGCCGTTGGTGACAAACGCGTCGATTTTCGGCAGCACCCACTCGAAGGGCAGATACTGCGCAACGCGCACGTTGTCGGGTAGTGGGCCCCCCAGAGTCTCGACCGGACGCCCGCCTGTCGTCACCACCACGATGATATCGGGCTCGTTCTCCAAGGCTTCCAGCGTCGGGAGCACCAGTTCGCTGACGTCGTCATTGGTCAGCGTCCCCTGAGTCACCAGGACGACTTTGCGCGAACCATCCAGGTCCTGCGCCCACGGCGGAATCGGGGCTTGATTGGGTGTGATCGGCAGCGGACCGACAAAGTGGTCCGACGGCGCCAGCGCGCGACGCGGCAACTCGAACCGCGGCACCGTCAACTGCAGATAGGCATCCGGCAGTTCCACCATCGCGTCATAGAGATTCTTACGCAACGGCTCGACGCCAATCTCGGCCAGGCGGCTGTTCAAGTATTCGCCCACTGGCGCGAAGACGGCGTCTTCGAAGGCCTGGAACAGGCCGGCATATTCCTTCCGCTGCTTTTCGCTGTTCGCGGGCGGAATGCCGGCATCGTTCGGCGCTCCATCATCGCGGCGCGATAAAAGATAGGTCGTTCCCAGTAAAGCCACCGGTGGCCGTTTCGACCGAGGACCGAGCAGCATCGGTAGTACGCCCAGCATCAGATGATCGCCGATGATGATGTCGAACGGAAACTCCCGCATGACCTCTTTGATGCTTTGATATTGCGGCAGCATGAAATCGACGAATGCACGTTCCAGGATCATACGCAGCAGCTTTGGCCCGGGAGGGGTCGCCTTCAACTCGGCAAACCGTTCGGAGGCGTTCCGGATGTCGAAATCCGCATCCGGCAGGAAGCCGCGAAATGTCGCGCCGATCGCTTCGATCCGGTCGTGCAGATAAGTCGACGACAGACCCACCACTTCGTGACCATCGGAGACCAGGATTCGGCCGATGCTCAACAACGGATTGAGATGGCCCATCACCGGTGTCGAGACGAGAAGAGCTTTCATGCAAAATCTCCGTTGAGCTGCTCAAATGATCGGATGGCCTGAACGCGGACGCCGCTCGGCGACGCGTCCAAAGCACGGCCTCGCCGATCAGCATTGGCGCGCTGTGTTACGATTCGACAACCGCCGCAACAAACCACGCGCCATCGCGCCTGATGCGGCCTGGTCTCGCCGTCGTCGGCGAAGATACCTTTAGCGTTGGCGAAGCTTAAACGAAGGACAGCATGCATCCGCCGTTTCATTTGGGCTGGCTAATGTCGCCCGGCGGCAAGATCGTCAACCGGAGGACCCTAACCTTTTCGCCCGGGCCGAACGGCCCCGGAATTGCTTGGTGGACAGGCGGGAGACTCCGTAAATAGTCCGCGATGGCGTTGGCATCTGATTGGGTCAGCCCCGCGTAGGAGCGCCACGGCATTGGCGGCCCAAGGACACGCCCGTCCGGTCGAACCCCGGTTTGAAAAGCCGTGATGATTTCTTCCTTGGTCCAATTGCCAAGCCCGGTATCCTTGTCGGGAGTGAGGTTTCGACCCACGAAAGTGCCCAAGCCCGGCACCTCGAAGCCGACGTCGGACCCTCCAAGGAAACGCGCCGTATCGGGGTTTCCGAGAAAATAACCTGGCGTGTGGCAGTCGTTGCATCCGCCGAATTTTACGAGATATTTGCCACGCTCGACTTGTGCGCTGTCGGCGCCCTTTGCCGGATTTGTGCACATCGCAACGAGCGCCAACTTGGCGAGCAAACAAACAGACCATCTCATGTTCGATACAATCCTGTGTGATGAGAGTTCTAAGTTCCTGGCGGCCGGGAACATACTTGGTCGGTGCGGGATTAAAATCCGCCCGCGAGGAATTGGATTGAGCACCCTTGGTCAATGATCGGGACTAAGTGATAGACCGCCTTGCCGGCCGATGCCTTCTCGCAGATGCGAGATCAGAAACTTCTGCACGTAAGCAGCCCGGGCGGTCGCATTCGCGGCCTCCCCAAGCATCTCTTCCAACAATGCAGTTTGTGTTGCGCCGAAAAGGTCACGTAGTCCGATGCTGGTATCGGTGAACTCATCCATACACCCGCCGATGACGCGGTAGGCCGCCTCAGGCTTAAGGTGCACGATGATGGCGCCGACGGGACCGTCAGCGCGCAGAGAAACGGGGCCGGTCTGGATCCCTGCTACGCTTTGCAGGCAATGGCTATTGGTCCATTGATCGGTGACGGTCGGAGAGCGATAGTGCAAGCAGAAGGCCGACGAGACCGACGGCAGCACCTTGAATGTGAACGCCGGTGCCTGTCCTGCATCGGGAAGGTCGATGTCCCAAATGGCCTCGACAACATGAGCGATTGCAGGATTGGGTCCGAAGAATGTGAATGCATGCATTGCGTCTCGTTCTTTGTCAACGGTTCAGTGAAAAGCGGAATTGCTCAGAAGCAGCTTGCCCGCGCCTACGTAGTGCCGTTGCTGCGCAGCAGCGTGTTGCGCGGCGGTGTGAATGTCACGCAGGCGTCGTTGCAATGGCGAGGTCTCGTAGAGCGCGCTGCTGCCGCCTAGCGCGAAGCACGCATCGACAGCGCCAACGCAGGTGGTCGCCAGCCATATTGCGGTCTGCGTTCCTTGCGTGAGCAACGCCTCATTGTTCAGCGTGCCGGCGAGCGCGTGGCGCCAATGGCTTGCGGCTTGGACCTCAAGAAACGCCATCGCCGCTTTTACTGCCGCTGCGATACGGCCGAGTTCGCCCTGGAACGTTTCCGAATCCCGCATCGGGACGGCTGACCGCAACTGCCGCCGTCCGGCATTGGCGCTCTCGACGAGTTCGTTCAAGGCGCCCTCGGCAATGCCGACGGAGCTGGCGCCATGCAGCAGCGGAAGCAGTTGCAGCACGGCTTGATAGAGCGATCCCGGCAAGCACGGCGAGCCGCCCGTGAGATCGAAGAAATTCGCCGATGGAACCACTGCGTCCCTGAGCGTGATGTGGTGACTACCAGTGCCCCTGAGGCCTGCGACGTGCCAAGTGTCCTCGATCTCCCAATCCCGCGCCGGCAGGAAGCAGCCCCGGACCCGCGGCGGGCCCCTCTCGCCAGCCGGGCCAGGGAGTGGTTTGCCATCCTCGCTCATCACGCAAAGCCCGAACATCCAATCGGCGTGCTGACATCCGCTGGCGAACGGCCAACGTCCGTTGACTCGCCACCCCCCCGCGACCCTCTCAGCGGTCCCAGAAGGCTGCGCCGCCCCTGCAAGAATAACGTCCGGCCCTGCTTCGTAGACCAGATCGTATGTTTCGCGCGGCAACAAAGCCGCGATAGCGTCGCATCCGCCTGCGACCATCGCTGTCCAGCCGACCGAGCCGTCGATTCGGCCGAGCGCCTGCAAGACCTCAAGGGCCGCTGGCAGATCGAGCTCCAGTCCGCCATGGCTTCGGGGCACGAACATACGAAAGACGCCGATCGATCTCAGCGCCTCCACCAGGTCGGCCGGCATCCGGCGGGCGGCTTCTATCTCCGATGCGCGTGGAGCGACGTGGGATGCTAGCTCTCCGATGTCGACGAGTAGGCGTTTGGCGGTGTTGGTCACGAGCGTAATTCCCCAAGGGACGTTTGAAAGCATCCTCAACAACAAGGTGCGCTCGACTTTGCCGATGCACATCCTTCAATCGCAATAAAGGGAACAATCATTCCCGAATTTGGCTAAAACAAGTCAGCTAGATAATTTTCAAGTTACTGCCGTAACTTGTGCCGGCAAAGGCAGATAAGCTGTGATTGTGTCAGAGTGTCGCGATCAGCGCCGCGATAAAGGGGATAGGCATCGGAGGATAGAGTATGTGCCCGCGCGGAGGGCTCGCCCCATGCTGTAGCCAATTGGCAAGAACTAATAAGAACTAATCAGTCGAGCAATTTCATCGCCGCGTCGGCCACCGCCGACATTTCGGCACGGCTCCGTCCGATCTTTCCGGCAACGCGCATGCCCTGCAGCAGGCACATCATTAGCCGTCCTGTAGTCTCGCTGTCGATGGTTGCCGGGATAGAACCATCCGCCTGGCCCTGACGAATCAGATCAGCCATAAGCTTTTCGTTCCTGTGTAACGCCGCTGTCACCCGCTGCGCAACCTCGGCGTCGAAGGTGACCAATTCAGCAGCACTCCCGACGACAAGGCATCCCCGTCTACCTTCCACTCCATAAGAGGACTTGGCATAAAACGTCAACGCCGCGCGTACCCGATCCCGGCCGAATTTGGCCGCACTGATCATCCGATGAAGCTTTCCTCCGCGTACCCCGGCTTCGCGATCAAAAACTGCCAGAAAAACCGCCCGCTTGTCCTTGAAGGCTTTATAGACGCTGCCCGAAGCTAGCTCCATTGCCCCCGTCAGATCGGCAATCGAGGTCGCATGGTAACCCCGCTCACGGAAAACCCGTGCGGCCTTGTCGAGCGCTGCCTCCATATCGAACTCGCGCGGCCGGCCACGACCCCTTGGTAGGGATGAAGATACCAAATTCGCCATTCACGGAATATAGAGAAATTGTGTTCCCTAAATCAAGCCTTTTCGACGCCATTCCACCATGGGTGCGCGGACCCACGCGCGCCGCACGACATTACCCTGCGTGACGCCATTCGGATAGCCATAGCTGGATGAAATGACCTAGGGGTATACGACACCGTAACCGAATCCCCTGAAAAGCCCGGTATTAAACCAATCCATGAGTTCGTTGACGCGGGCTCGTGCTTTCATATCACTCGGACAGGTCGCCGAGGAAACTGCCTCCGCAACGTATTTGAGAATCGCAGAGGATTCCGTCAGGATAAACTCTCCGTGCTGCATCGTCGGCACAGCCTTACTTGGATTGATTGCTGCATATTCTGGCGTCAATTGCTCGCCCGGCTGCAAGGTCTCGATTGCCACGCCGGCCACCGCGCCCAAAGGCGGACAGTTCGTGCTGCATGCCAAAGCCCTGCACGGCAACCCGTACGACGGCCATACGCTTGGTCCCGTCATCGCTGACCTCGAAAAGCTCACAGGTGCCGCAGTGTGCCGCATCCATGGCGACAAGGGCTATCGCGGCCACAACTATCCGGACCGGTTCAAGGTCTGGATCAGCGGCCAGGTCCGCCGGGTCACCAAAGCCATCCGTCGCGAGATGCCCCGTCGCGCCGCCGTCGAGCCCGTGATCGGTCATCTCAAGGACGATCATCGGATGCGTCGCAACTGTCTCAAAGGCCGAGAGGGCGACCGCATCAACGCCGTGCTCGCCGCCGCCGGCTTCAACTTCAGCTTGCTCTTGCGCTGGTTCGAGGAGCTCTTGTGCGTCTTGCTATTGGTCCTCTCGCGCAGCCGCATACCGCACCGTCTTGCATAGTCCAACGCGCGGAGACGTTCTTCACGGACGACTAGTTGAGGCAACGATTAAGGCATATCTAGCTGAAATCGGTAACCGGCTTGATAAGGCCGCGGGAATAAGGCGCGCAGCCGATGCGTGCGCCGGGGCGGGCTTTCATGAGAAGGGTCTAGGGTTCGCCCTCGACATCGAGCAGCTCCTCTATGAGGCAACAACGCTGCTGAATGCCGCAAGTCTGATCAAACGGATCGCCCGACAAAGCTAGCCGCTCTGCGCCGCTGGGGCCGACCGAGAAGCGAGTGACCGGGAGTGACCGGCCCAGCGGGAATGTAACTCGAGCCAACCCCAAGCAGGCCATGATTGCTGTCAAAAGAGCAACTATCTTGCTCAGAATTGACTGGCTTATCGGTTTGATCGGAGCGTTGCTGCGGTGACTTGAAGTGGCGAATGCGCGCTTCGGGGTCTTGCCCTGCCAGGATTTTTCCCGGGCGGGGCTGAGGTGGTGCGGCGGATGGCGTCGCATAACTTCAGAGGATCCCATGACCAAATCCAAGCCAAAATCCAAAGCCTCGACTCGCTCGGCTGCGCGAACGACCAGCAAATCTAAGCCTCGCTCGCGATCGGCACCTTCATCTTCAAAGACTGTAACCCTGCCCGACACCAAGCACGCCCGCATTCTTGCGATGCTGCGGGCACCAACCGGGGCTACGCTCACTGCCATTATGACGGCAACCGAATGGCAGCAGCATTCGGTGCGCGGCTTTCTCGCCGGTGTGGTCCGCAAGAAACTCGGTTTGAATCTGGTTTCCGAATCTACGGACAAGGGCCGGGTCTACCGCATTAAGGATGGCAAGGCTTCATCCGTCGTCGCGGATCGCGTGAAGCAGGCAGCTTAATGCGATGCGGGTGAAGCGTCGCAATGGTCGTGTCACGACCGAGACATCTGTTGAGGACGAGATCGTGCATCTGCGCGGTCTCGATCTCAAAGGTCTGCGCGCACGGTGGCAGAGCATGTTGCAAAGACCAGCGCCCGATCATTTGCCGCGGCATCTGCTGTTTGCGATCATCGCCTATCGAATTCAAGCCGATCGCTTCGGAGACCTCGACCATGAGACGAGGCAGCTGCTCGATCGTACCGGTGCGAAGGATTCCGGTACGGCAATGTCGGCGCGGCTGATCAGCTTCGATCAGAAGCGAACCGAATTGACACCCGGAACAGTCTTGGTTCGGGAATGGGATCGACAGTCGCAACGGGTGATGGTGATGTCAGATGGGTTTGCCTGGAATGGCCGGACCTATGACAGCCTTTCTAAGAGTCCGTCCGGAGACTTCAGGCCGGATTACATAGTTTTCTGAGCATGAGGCGGATTGAGGCGAGGCGCAAGAACGCGAGCGCTTTTCGGTTGAGGCACTCCCAATCCTTGGCCAAGCGGCG
>Ga0137391_10003491_pt1 | contig 11920 bp, 10 predicted proteins | sample 15con2h24BmetaG_FD_101399 | JGI IMG/M metagenome (GOLD analysis project Ga0137391, IMG submission 101399) | Vadose zone soil microbial communities from Angelo Coast Range Reserve, California, USA - 15con2h2.4B metaG | ecosystem: Environmental > Terrestrial > Soil > Vadose zone > Saprolite...
CCCCTATCTGACAGAGGCCGGACGCTTCCTGGGGAATATCGCCCCGGAACATATTCTGGCCCTCGGTGAAGACCCGGCCGCTTTCCGGCAGGACTTTCGTGTCATCGACCGATTTCAGCATCTCAAGGTGCGCAGTGGTTAGTGAGAGTGCTGCCTATGTCAGGACGGTGTCATGCCCTAATCCGGTAGTGTCCCTCAGTTGCTGTGATGGCATCCATTCCATTCTGGAAACAGGTGTTCGATGGTACGCAGTTGGTGAAGGAACTGGTAATAAGCACGAAGAGTGAGCAAGTTTTAGGATGAAAAGTGAGCAATCAGCGCGAAGCATGAGCACTCGTAGGCCGGGGGGACATGAAGGCTAAAATGCTGCCCCAGCAGTTTGAGGCCAGCATTTACAATGGGTTATTAGTTGGCTACCCTTAGGCAAGCCATTGCGCATTGCTCCGTCTGGCGACTGACTGAGGGGGAGAGGCCGCATTTTCCCAAACACGCCCTGCTTCTGAGATCAATCCCCAGAATTTTTATTTACAACTTTTCATTCCAGTGCACCAGATGGAGAGCCATTTCCCCACAGTATGCGCACCAGTGCTCATGCTTCGCACCGATTGCTCATTCTTCGCCCTAAGATATGCTCACTCTTCGCGCTTACTACCAGGAACTCTACGGGCACTCGATATGCAAGCAACTCATCCGTTGTGCTTTGCCAAAAAGGTTGGTTCTTGACCAAAGTTCGTGAAGCCGAGGCGATCCGGTATAATTTCACAAGCTATTGTCTCTCCCAGCCTCGGCTGGCACCCATCACTCATACAAGAAGGATCTCGTTGTTGAACGACCTCTATGCTCGCCTCCTTCCACCTCCTCTCCAGGTGGAGACCCTCACCCTCGAGGACCATGGCCTGACCCTTGACGTGAAGGTGACCGCACCGACAGCCCCCTGTCCCACCTGTGCGCAGCCGGCCGCCCGCATTCATAGCGATGACCGCCGTACGCTGGCCGATCTGCCCTGGGCGACGCTCCCTGTCTGCCTCGCGCTCCAGGGGCGACGCTTTTTTTGCGATACTCCCTCCTGTCGTCGGCAGACCTTCACCGAACGGGTGCCGACTGTAGCCCGCCCGTATGCGCACACCACCATCCGGGCGAGCCAGGCCCAGTGTGACACCGGCCTGGCGCTGGGCGGGGCGGCGGGCGCCCGCCAGCTCGCACGACAGGGCCTGCCTGGGAGCCGCCAGACCGTGCTACGCCGGGTTCGCGACTACCAGCCCGCGCGCCGGGACCAGCTCCACGCGTGATCGGCATCGACGACTGGGCGTACCGCAAGGGGCGCCGCTCTGGCACGATCGTGGTCGATCTCGACCAAGGCTGCCCGGTGGCTCTCCTGGAGGATCGCTTGGCAGCGACCGTCGCTACGTGGCTGCGGGCGCATCCCGAGGTGACAGTGGTTGCGCGAGATCGCGCCGACGCCTACAGCGCGGGCGTGACCCAGGGGGCCCCAGACGCGGTCCAGGTGGCGGACCGCTGGCATCTCCTCAAGAATCTGCGGGAAGCAGTCGAGGTGGAGCTCTGCCAGCGCCCCAGCCTGCCCTGGTCTCCACCTCTCCCAGAGGCAGACACCGCACTTTCTGGCACCCCAGAGGCGCCCGCAATGCCACGCGCCGATGTGGCCCGGTTGGCCCGGCGGGCCCAACGGCTGGCGCAGTACGAGCGGGCTCAGGCGCTGCGGCAGCAAGGCTACACCTGGGCAGTCATCGCGCCGCAGGTCGGGGTGCCGCCGCGCACCCTGCGCTCTTGGCTCGCACGGGAGGGCTTCCCCGAGCGCAAACGCCGCACGGGCGATCGGAGTGGCCTCGCGCCGTATCGAGCGTATCTCCGGCAGCGCTGGTATCGTGCGGTGCAGGGGTCTGGACGACGCTCGTGATGCTTCCGGTCTGCGCGAGCGCTTCGAAGGTGGCATGGGGCAGCTCAACGAAGGCTCCGTCGCTGCCGAGCAGCTCTGTCTTGCTGGCACCGACGTTCACGATCTCCCAGCGCTTGCCATCCCACACGATCACCTGTCCGACCGCCGCGGCAACGAACGCCTGCCTCTCCGTGGTGGCTGGCGCAGGCCCTCGCATCAGGGCGTCCTGAGCACGAGCGACCGCTGCGTTGCAGAAAACCTGTACGCCTGCTGGCTCTACCAACGCCACCGTGCGCAGGTCGACATACAACTGTGCCGTCGCGATCAGACCGTAGACGTCGTCCGCTCCACACGGCTCCGCGAGACGGAGCAGGGCAGCAAGCGTGATACTCGGGTGGGTGTGTACCACCTCGACGAGGGCCTGTCTCGCACCGTCTGAGACAGTTGGGGTACGGCCACGCAGATAGTCTTCCAGGAACTCCAGATTACGCCGGTACACCGCGTTGATGTCCCGAGACGAGCGGAGCTCGTACCGCAGCCCGAACTGGCTGGCGTACTGCTCTCCGGGGGGACAGTGCCAGCTGCCATCGCTTGCGTGCTGGAACCGAGCAGGGCTCCGTGCCGCTAGGCTGAGGAGATCGGGCTCGGTCTTGCATTCCACCCAGCCGGCTGCGTGGCGACGTAACACGAAAAAATCGGCGGTGTGGAGCACGCGCACACGCCTTCCGTTCTGCGCCTGGTACTCTAGCAACAGCCGTGGTTGGGGCTGATCATAGAACTCCAGGCACTCCGGATCGTGCTCATACTCGAGCACCGCGGCGAGTTCGTTGGAGTGGCTCTCGAACTGGATGGTCACGCCCATCTTGCGACTCGGATAGCGGCCGGTCACGTTCGTGCGGCCTCCACCCACGCGGCGCGCTGGCGGTGCAGCACGGATCTGGTCGAGCAGCTCCTGTGTCTGCTGGGTAAAACCGAGACTTCGACACCAACGCACGTACTGTTGTTCGGTGAGCATCCCGTGCCGTCCTCTGCCTCCAAGCCTCTTAGCAGGCGCTGTTTTATACATTGTACATCAAAAACACTTTTTGCAAGACTATGGTTCCAAACAGCACTTCCTGCAAATCTATGCTTCCAATCCAACTGCTCAGTGGGGCACAACACTGCTCAGAGGGGGCAAAATGTGGTAAAAACGTACCGTTTTGTCACATAAAGCATAATGTGGCGGCGGACGTAAAGCATAAAATGGCGCCTTAACAACCATAGGCTAGAGGGGTGCGCTGCGTTTTGGGAGGTTCAGATGCACGTGGAGCTTGGGTGTTATGCCGAACCCACACAAGGGTGAGTAGTGCGACCAGTGGCCAAGATATGCTTTATGCTACGGCCGCTTTATGCTTTATGTGACACGTTTCACTGCAAACCTATGGTTCCAGTTCTGCAAACCTATGGGTAAAGTGACACCACTGGTCGAACCAAACCCGTCTGGTTTGGTTAGGTATAGTACCCAAGCCCAACGCCCATTTGACTTCACTGAAGCGCAGCGCGCTCGTCTAGCATATTGTTTTTGAGGCGCCATTATATGCTTTACGTCCGCTGCCACATTATGCTTTATGTGACACCAGAGGCCGCCATTCCTCGTTGCTAAGGCCACAAGCTGTGAAGGTCCTGCAAGATATCATGACCGCAAGTTGGCTTTGTGAAGCATAAGGTGGCAGGAAGTCTGCGCTCCTCTTTGTGTGCGTCCCAGATGTGTTTTTTGCCAACTTCTGGCCTCGATATGCTACAAAACGGCCAAGATATCTTTCACAGCACGTTTTTTCTGCCGTCATCGGGGCTGCCGCCTTATGCTCCAACGTCCAGAGGCAGGGCAAGCCAGGAGTAAGTTCTTTTTGTCCCTGCATGGTTTGCCCATACAGAATGCGAGGTTACTCGATTCTTCAGTGTGAAGTATATAATGCCCCCTCCAGGAGTGAAGTATATCTTGGCTCTTTAGGCCATATTATGGTTCACATCTCACCATCTCGTATGCCTTTGATTGTTGAGAGTTTTTCTCCAGGTGGTGCGAATATATCTCTACTACTCTTTGTTCCAAAAGCTCACAGAGGGCGATGTTGCGGAACGTTGATACTGGCACGCGTTCTGGAACGCTTTTCGCCTGTAAAATCACTGTATTCAAGGTTCAAGAGTCCCGTTCCAGAATCGTTTGGATACTGTTGGCGAACCCCTCTTTTAGTTCTTTATAATCTAAAATAAGGTCCTAAAAGGTATTAGAAAGGATGAGTATTTTTACCAGGGGAATGCCATGGCAGCCCGTGCCTTTGACACGGATCTGAGGAGAGGCCTTTTTTCACACTTGACTACAGAAAATATTTTCTGTAGTAAAAAAATACACGTAGCGCGCTTTCTCACCCGCAGGGTGCCGCTGGGGAGCGGGCTATGGCATAATACGGATGCCGCTATCTCTGGTGCCTTCCCCCAAGTAGCAGAAGGATGTCCGTCATGTCGCTCCACCCGCACGTCATCGCGCCTGTGCCGGAAGAAACCGCCCGTGTGGCCCGCGCCGCCTTTCCCAAAGGCCATCCCTCTCTCACGTTCCGGGATGCCCTCGGGACCGTCTTTCAGGACGAGGACGTTGCCGCCGTCTTCCCTATGAATGACCAGCCCGGCCTCCCGCCCTGGCGCCTCGCGCTGGTCACGATCATGCAGTTTCGGGAGAACCTGGCTATTACTACCGGTCACAAAATGAGCCAAAACCACCGGTTTGAAAATGTACCAGGGTCAGTTGTGGGCGCACTTCAGACGGGGAGATGCTGAACAAGTTTCAGAACCGGAGGCAGACGTCAGGCCATTTGTGGCGGGAGTAGACTGGGCTCCTCATAGACCTCCAGAGTCAGGGGAATCATGTTGCGTCCTCAGGCCGTAGAACGCCGAGAAATCGGGAATCCCGTTTCACACCTGCAGCGCAGGCAACCCTTTCTTGGGGCAATACGCATCCTCGGAGGCGCAACTTGCATGGCACTGTATCACAAGAAAAAGAACCAGCGTCAAGGAAAATGCAGAAGAACAGACATTTTTCTTCTGCATCTCTGCGCAAGGAGAACCAATGGCTTACTTTCTGCTGGTGAGGCTGGTTTACTTTCTCACCGGTGATATTGGCTTACTTTCTTGCCGGTGATAATACCTGGCGGATCGTCAGGCGGCCGAGGCGGTCCGCGCGCGCATTGATTGGAAGTATCTCCTGAGTCTTGAGCTGACGGATCCCGGATTTGACTTCTCTGTCCTGAGCGAATTCCGCGACCGCCTGCTGGCGGGGAGCGCCGAAGCGCTCCTCCTGGAAAAGCTGCTGGAGCGCTGCCGTGCGCTGGGCCTCCGCACAGCCCGGGGACAGCAGCGCACCGACTCAACGCCTGTCCTCGCCGCGATCCGTGTGCTGAACCGGCTCGAACTGGTGGCGGAAACGCTCCGGGCCGCGTTGAACGCGGTGGCCACGGTCGCGCCCGACTGGCTCCAGGCCGTGCCCCCGCTGGCGTGGTACGAGCGCTCTAGCCGGCGGATCGAGGAGTCCCGGCTGCCGAAGGACACGGCCGAACGCGAGGCGTATGCGCAGATGGTCGGCGAGGATGGCTTCCATTGCTTGGACGCCTGAGAGGCTCCCGACGCCCCGCAGGAGGCGCGGGAGTTACCGATCCTGGAGAGCCTGCGTCGGACGTGGCAGCGCCACTACGAACGGACGGAGAACGAGGCTAGCGCGGCAGGGGGAGGCGCTCAGCGCCGCGTGCAATTTAAGACGGATCGGGAATTGCCGCCGGCCGCTGAGGGCATCGCATCGCCCTACGATGCCGAGGCGCGCTACCGCCACAAACGCGACACGTCCTGGACCGGCTCCATGGTACATGTCAGCGAAACGTGCGAGCCCACCGCCCCCCACCTCCTCACGCACGTCCACACGACCCCGGCCAGCGTCCATGAGGCGCAGTGCACCGAGCCCATCCAGCAGGCGCTTGTCGACAAGGACGTGCCTCCGCAGGATCACCTGGTCGATGCGGCCTCTATCAGTGCCACGCTGCTGGTCAAAAGCCGCGAGGACCAGGGCATCGCGCTGCGTGGGCCCACCCGACCGGACGTGAGCTGGCAGGCCCAGGTCGAGGGCGCCTACCGTCTCGACCAATTGGTCATCGACTGGGAGCAGCAGCAGGTGCACTGTCCGCAGGGCAAAGCCTCGGTGAGCTGGGCGGAGCGCGTCGGCCCCGCGGACCATCCCTTTATCCAAGTGCGTTTCAGCACGCAGGACTGCGGGGCGTGTGCGCAGCGCGCGTTTTGTACGCACGCGAAGCCGCCGCAGGCCCGCACCCTCAAATGCCACCCGCGGCCGCAATACGAGGCCCTGCAAGCCGCCCAGGCCTGGTATGCGCGTGACGAGGGCCAACGGCAGTACGCGCGCCGCGCGGGTGTCGAAGGCACGCTCTCCCAGGGGGTCCGCGCCTTTGGCCTGCGACGGACCCGGTATTGGGGCTTAGCGAAGACCCACTTGCAGCACGTCGCGACCGCCGCCGCCATCAATATCGACCGCATTGTCGCGTGGCTGGACGAGCGCCCACGGGCGCAGACGCGCCTCTCCCGTTTCGCCGCCCTCGCTCCTCCTGACGCTTGCAAGCCAGGCGAGGCAGCCGCCTGAAGTCCTCCTGAGGTCCTCGCTTCCCCTCCGCAGCGCAACTCGTGCTGCATGGCATCGCTTTTTCCTATTTTATACTACAAAAATAATTATTGTAGCAAATTGGCAAAAAAAGCTTTGTGGCAGACGTCTGGGCAGATATACACTCCTGCCGTGTAGGGGTACACACAACATCCGTACAGAATTTATCGGTAACGTATTACACGCATAATTCATTGGTCGTTAGCAAGGGCCTTTTTTGCGTGTAATACGCCGAAACATACTGAAATTATGCATGTAATGACAAGTATGCGCATAATCTGCCTGCTGAGGAAGATATGGACTGGCCTCAGGATTACTCCCAGGCAGAGGTATCAGCGTACTTCGACAGCATTCCAAGGGAAATCAATGCGTTAGTGGAGTGCAACGGCGCAAGGTCGCTGCCGCCGATTATGCGTGTAATACGTTAGCGATAGTTTTTGCAGAAATGTTGTGTGCACCCCCGTGTAAGCAGTGCATTGTTTATTTTAATTGCATCTATTTAGAACTCAATAATAGTACAATAGAAACTTATTTAAGGGGTTCGCCAACAGTATCCGGTGGTTCTTGCAACATAACCCTGCGGGCTACGGCCAAGCCACTAGGAGTCGGCCTAGACGTTTTACCACGGGCCAGAATGCGAAGGTTGCCTGCTGATTGCCCTGGACCACGGGGTTGGTGTAGAGGACTCGCACGAAGGCCTGCCGAACCGCCGTGTTTGCCACGGGTAAGAAGTCCACCGCTAGTTCCGTGTCTGACAGGTACACAAGTGTACACGGCAGAGGTGCCGGGACGTGCCGCTTCTGCAAGTGCATCCGCTGATCGACCGGCAGCACGAGCGGGTGCGGTATGCGTACCCGCGCCCCGGTCATGGACATGTTCATAATCCGCACCGGAATCGTCTGTCCACGTACCAAGAGTGACGCCGGCTCATCAGCCAGATCGAACCGCTCGCTGCGTCGCCGATACCCTGGCTCAAAGCACATCAGGCCCGCGATGGTGATGATGCTCATAAAATACGCAATCCAGCCTAGCAGCGCCGCCATTTCCAGCGGGTGCCCACCGAACCGTTCGTCGTACCCCGCCCGCACCAGGCCGGTAATTATTAACAGCATCACCCCCACCAGGCAGGCGAGGGTGCGCACATCGATGCGACGCCCCATCGCCGCCGTGCCTTTCGGCGTCACCGAGCTAATCCGCAAGAGCGGCTTGCCAAAGGGCTTCACGAGCGATGCCAGCGCCTGTGGCAAGAGCTCAAACGCCATGAAGAGCTGGAGCCCGTGCCAAAAGAATGGCACGTACTGCCGTCTCGCCAACCACATCATGGCAGCAGTGATGATGACCGAGAGGACAATGGGAATACAGAAGACCTCTTGCGGGCGGGCCCCGGGAAACGGGTTCCAGCGGAGCCAGAGAAAGAGAATCGGGCACAACACATAGATGATGGGCGACAGGCCACTCATCACCCAGTGGCTCTGCAAGAAGAACAGACGGTGGATCAATCGCAACCCGCGTCCGAAGGGGCCGAACGGCGTAAACAGGATTTGCAAGCTGCCTCGGCACCAGCGGTTGCGCTGGTCGTGTAACACGGCATTCGATTCTGCCGCGAGTCCGACGCTCAGCGGTTCATTGAGATATCGCGTCTTGTAGCCGTTCGATAACAGCTTGACCGCCGTCGCCTGATCCTCAATATCAGTGGCGGTCACGAACCCGCCGCTCGCAAGGATCGCTTGCCGCCGGATTATGGCCGCCGACCCGCAATAAAACGCCGCGCCCCACGCGTCACGGCCCGGCTGCATGACCCGGTAGAAGAAGTCCAGCTCATCAGGCAGGTATTTTACCAAGCCCAAGTTTTTTCGCATGGGGTCGGCATTGTAAAAGCATTGCGGCGTTTGCACGATAGCCACCGTCGGGTCGCGGAAAAACCCAAGGGTGCGATAGATGAAATTTGGAAACGGCACAAAGTCAGCGTCCATCGACACGATGAACGGCGCCGTGGACACGGTCAACGCGTGGTTGTGATTGCCGGCCTTGCGATCCCGATTGTCGGGGCGGGTGACATACGCGACGCCGTGCTCTTCACACAGGGTGCGGAGCCACTCCCGGCGCCCATCGTCCAGTACGAAGACGTGGAGCTTATCCTTTGGCCAGTCGAGCTGCTTCAGCCCGAGAATCGTCGGCTCGAGAACCGACCGTTCCTCATTATAGGTTGCCACCCACGCATCCACGGCCGGCAAGGTGGCGGGATCACACGCCCGCAACTGCCGCTCGTAGCGGTCCGCTTCGGGCGTGCGGTTGGTCAGCCAGGTGATCTGCCATAGCATCACAAGGAATTCGCCGAAGGCGGCGCACTCAAAGAGGTAGAACCCCCACACCCACACGGCACCACGGATCTCGTGGGGTCTCGCAGAGATCAGGAGGCCAGTGCGCCAATCGAGATAGAGGAGGATCGCGGCGACCACGGCAAGGCAGAGCCCCAACCGCACCCACCGCTGTTCGTTCGGTCGCACCGTTACGAGCAGCAGGACAAGGCCACCAATGCCAAGCAGCATCGCAATATGTAAAGTAGGCAGCAGCATCGGAGACCTCTATCGGCCTGGAGGTACGATGGCGGCATAGGCCGACGACACGAGACTGATCAGGGAGGTCAGACGCTGTGCGCCGAAGCTGCCATTATCCCCAGGGGCAAAATACACCTTGGCTGAGCGACCGATTTGACAGACTCCTTTGGAGACCTGGTGTAAGGCGTCCGGATCAATCGCCACGGAAACGGTCATGGCTTCAGTCGTCCGGCGCGGCGTCAGCGACGCGGCCAGGCTCTCCCGGTTGACGACCGCTGACTGCCCACGCACCGCATGGATGGTGCCCGTGATCTTACGGCTGTTTCCCAGCAGCTTGACCTGCACCGTCTCACCAATCTGCACATTGTCGTAGCGGCTTTCGGGAACAGTCGCCTCCACGAAGGCACTCTGGCAATCCACCACGTCAGCCAGTGGACTGTTGCGCGCCACCACCCCGTCCGCCGCGATGTGTAGATTCCATATCATCCCATTGCTGGGTGCGTTCACAGCGTATGTCCGAATCTGGTCCTCTCGCCGCTGCTCCTCGCCGAGCCGACTGGCCAGTTCCTGCTGGGTCTGCCTGAGGCTTTCCCGCTCGGCATTGGCCTCAATCAGACGCGCGGCTAGTTCATCACTCCGCTGTTGCGAATAGGGCGCATCGCTGTAGCCCTCGCGCACCAGGACGCCATTCTTTGCGGCAGTCCGCTCCACAGCGAGCCGCTGCAACGACGCGGTTAACCGCGCAACGTCGAAGCGCGCTTGCTGGGCCGCCAGCACCGTATCATCCTGGTGTGCTTGCGAGATAAGGCCCTTGCCCGACAGGAGTGTGGACCGTGATACTTCGTGCTGTGTCCGCTCCATGACCGCCGTCGCACGGTTCAGTTCCGCCGTGGTTTCGGCGCTAACCGTCTCAAGGTGGGCGAGGGTGGCCTCGCGATGGACCTGATTCCGTGCCTGCAGCTGATGGCGCAACGTCGACAGCTCGGCGATTTTCCGGTCACTCACCAGGGTCTGTTGCCGAGCCGCTGTCAGCTTCGCTTCCAGCTCGGCCCGCAGCCGGGTGTCTAGCTGGTGCGCTGCAATCATGAACAGGGCCTCATGCTGGTGGACTGGGGCTCCAAGGCTCGTGGCACTCACCGTCACCACGCCGTCAATGGGCGACCGAATGGTGATCAGCGGCGAGGTGACGGTGCCTTCGAGGCTGGTCGCGGTCCAGACCTGTTCGTGGAAGAAGTAGGCGGCGGCGGCGAGGAATGCCAACGCCAGGCTCAGCTTGCTGAAGCGCCACCAGGACGGTGCACGTTTCGGCGGACGGGGTGCGGCCTCATTCGCGACATCGCCCGTCATTGTGTCCTCATCCATGAGTGCGAGCGTTCGAGATGTTTGCATGTGACGATCACCTTTACGAACAGATAGCGCCAAAGATGTTGTGACGAATACGCATCAACTTCATTGTCGGAATTACCGGGATAAATCTAAAATCGTTTGTTGCGGCCGCTGCGCTTTTTTCCCGTCACGCCTCGGGAGGCCCTGGGCCCCAGCCCTTCCAAGGTGCTGCTATATTTGGTAACTTTTTGCCTCCCGCAAGGAGCAACGATCCTATGAAGGAGGGGCAAAGATGTCGATAGCGCTAGGGAAAGTCTTCGAACCGTTTGTTGAACAGAGACCGATCTGTGTGATGGCCCGTGGCGTGTTGGAGCATCTGTTCAATGCCGAGAGGATCGATGCGCTGTTTGCACGCACCGCCGAAGTGCAATATACGCGGGCGTTGCTGTTTTCGTCGGTGGTAGACCTGATGGGCCAGGTCGTGCTTGGTGTCCAGCCCAGCGTGCATGCCGCCTATCAAGCGCAGGCGGACCAACTTGGTGTCTCGGACCAAGCCATCTATAATAAATTGAATCATATTGAATTGTGCGTATCGGCTGAACTGGTCCGTGACGCGGCACGGCAAGCCGCCCCGGTGATTGGTGAGCTGCAGGCGGAGCTGCCGCCGCTGGTGCCAGGATACCGCACGAAAATTCTCGATGGGAATCATCTCGCGGCCAGTGAACATCGCCTTGAAGAACTGCGCCGAACGTGGGCGGCGCCTTTGCCTGGCCAGACTCTGGTGGTGTTGGATCAGCAGCTGATGCTGGCCACCGAGGTCGTCCTGTGTGAAGACGGGCATGCGCAGGAACGGTCGTTGCTGGGCCAGGTGCTGCCCTTGGTCACCCAAGATGACCTGTGGATGGCGGATCGCAACTTTTGTACCGTGGATTTTCTGTGTGGTATTGCAGCGCGTGGTGGCGGCTTTGTGATTCGTCAGCATGGGCAACTGAAGGGGACGTTGGTCGGCACGCGCACCTACCAGGGTACTATTGACACCGGGAAAGTCTACGAACAGAGGATAGAACTCATGAACGCCCAGGGTGACCCGGTGACCCTGCGTCGCATTACCGTCGCCTTACATGAGCCAACCCGGGATGGGGACGTTGAAATCCATGTACTGAGCAACGTCCCGAGGCGCAAAGCGAGCGCCCAGAAGCTCGCGGACAGTTACGGCAAGCGTTGAACGATTGAAACGATGTTTCAAGAATTGACAGAAACGCCAGCAATTCTAATTTTGGAGATCAACTGGTATCGAGCTGTGGTTGGAGTACAAGACCCTGGATCATAAAATCCATCAGGTGATGCCAACTGTCAAAGACCATATAACGCGTTAAGGCCCGGATATCCTCGAAAAACGTCTGGCGCCGGGCCAGCACACGCCGCAGCAAGGCATACTGGTCATCGCTCCAC
>Ga0137391_10003498_pt1 | contig 11916 bp, 7 predicted proteins | sample 15con2h24BmetaG_FD_101399 | JGI IMG/M metagenome (GOLD analysis project Ga0137391, IMG submission 101399) | Vadose zone soil microbial communities from Angelo Coast Range Reserve, California, USA - 15con2h2.4B metaG | ecosystem: Environmental > Terrestrial > Soil > Vadose zone > Saprolite...
AGGCATGACCGACATCACCGCGTCATCCTTTGTCCGGCAGGACCTGGTCCCCGAGCGCGCGGCGCCGGTGAAGACCACCGGCTTCATCGGCTTCGTGCGCACGCGCCTGTTGAATTCACCGACCAACATCCTGCTCACGATCCTCGGGCTGTTGCTGCTCTGGTACACCATCATTCCCGGGCTCAAGTTCCTGCTGATCGATGCGGTCTGGAGCGGCACGGACCGCAATGCCTGCCTTGCCGAAAATGCCGGCCATCCCGTCGGCGCCTGCTGGCCCTATATCCAGGCGAAGCTCACGCAGCTCATCTATGGCTTTTATCCCGAGGCCGAGCGTTGGCGCGTCAACTTGACCTTCGCCCTCGGCGCGGCGTTGCTGCTGCCGCTCCTCATTCCGCGCTTGCCCGCGAAAGCCCTCAGCTCCGGACTGTTCTTTTTCGCCTTTCCGGTGGTCGCGTTCTTCCTGCTGCGTGGCGGCGGCTTGACTGGTTTCGGCGTGAGCTGGACGGCAGGCATTTTGCAACTGTTCGACGACAGCATCGCCAATGCAGGCCAGGCGGTGGTCAATCTCAGCCAGACTTCCGCGATCGGCCCGCTGCTCTGGGTGGTCGGCAAGATCATCGTACTGATAGGCAACGTGGTTTATTGGCTGATCTTCCCGCTGACCTGGGTGAGTGATCAGATCCATGGCTTGGGCCAATCGGTGTGGGTCGACTTCCTCATCACCACTGTGATTGTCTCACTGATCCTGTTCTTCCTCGGTGGCGGCGTCCGCACAGGCTGGAGGGCCTTGATCGGGAGCCTCGCGACCTTTGCCGGTATCGCCGCAGTGATCAAGGTGATGGGACTGGACCACGGCGGCCTTCCGCTCATCGACACGCGGCTGTGGGGCGGCCTCCTCGTGACACTGGTGATCGCCATCATCGGCATCGTGACGTCGATGCCCATCGGCATTGCGCTCGCGCTTGGCCGCCGCTCGACGATTCCGCTGATCCGGATCTTCTCGATCGCCTTCATCGAGTTCTGGCGCGGCGTGCCGCTGATCACCGTGCTGTTCTTTGCCACCTATATGTTGCCCCTGTTCCTGCCCGGAAATTTCACCGTCGACGGCCTGGTGCGCGCCTTGATCGGCGTTGCCGTGTTCACCGGCGCCTATCAGGCCGAGGTCATCAGGGGCGGTCTCGCTGCGGTTCCGCGCGGGCAGGCGGAAGCGGCCTCAGCGCTTGGCCTGTCCTGGTGGAAGACCACGTCGCTGATTGTGCTGCCGCAGGCGCTGCGTCACGTCATTCCCGCGCTCGTCAACAGCTTCATCTCACTGTTCAAGGATACGTCTCTGGTCTCGATCGTCGCGCTGTTCGATCTTCTGGGTTCGCTGCACGCGTCGTTCTCGGATCCGACGTGGTCGACGCCGACCACGGCCTTCACCGGATTCGCCTTCACCGGGCTGATCTATTTCTTCTTCTGCTTTGGAATGTCGCGCTATTCGCTGTTTGTTGAGCACCGGCTGAACGCTCATCGCCGCAACTGAACAAGGTCATCATGTCCGACAACCCGATCGTCAAGATTTCCGGCCTCAACAAATGGTACGGCGATTTTCACGTGCTGCGCGACATCAATCTCGACGTCGCCAAGGGCGAGCGCATCGTGATCTGCGGCCCCTCGGGCTCCGGCAAGTCGACGCTGATCCGCTGCATCAACGCGCTGGAGGAGTTTCAGGAAGGCAAGATCATCGTCGACGATATCGAGTTGGGTCCGAACTTGCGGCGCGTGGACGAGGTCCGCCGCGAAGTCGGCATGGTGTTCCAGAGCTTCAACCTGTTCCCGCATTTGACCGTCCTGGAAAACTGCACACTGGCGCCGATCTGGGTGCGCAACATCCCGCAGAAAGACGCCGAAGCAGCCGCCATGAAATATCTGGAGCGGGTCAAGATCCCGCACCAGGCGAGCAAATATCCGGGCCAGATGTCCGGCGGCCAGCAGCAGCGGGTCGCGATCGCGCGCGCGCTCACCATGAATCCGAAGGTGATGCTGTTCGACGAGCCGACCTCGGCGCTCGATCCGGAGATGGTCAAGGAAGTGCTGGACACCATGGTCGATCTCGCCAAGGAAGGCATGACCATGCTGGTCGTCACCCACGAAATGGGTTTTGCCAAGGAAGTGGCGAACCGCGTCGTGTTCATGGACGCCGGTCAGATCATCGAGTCAAATACGCCACAGGAATTCTTCGCTCATCCACAGCACGCGCGGAGCAAGCTGTTCCTGAGCCAGATTTTGCGGTGAGGTTGGGCGAATGGTGAGTGGCGAATGGCGAGTAGAAAACAAACGCCATTCGCTACTCCCTATTCGCCATTCGCTCACACGAACGGCACGTCGATCTTCGTCCGCTTTTCCAGCCATTCCGGCACCGGCAGCTTCTTCGAGCGCATGAACTCCGGATTGAACAGCTTTGACTGATAACGATTTCCGGAATCGCAAAGCACGGTGACGATGGTCTTGCCGGGCCCGAGCTGCTTGGCAAGCTGGATCGCGCCGGCCACGTTGATGCCGGTCGAGCCGCCCAGGCACAGGCCTTCGTGCTCGAGCAGGTCGTAGATGATGGAAACGGCTTCTTCATCGGGAATCAGGAAGGCATCGTCGACCTTCGCGGTCTCGATGATCGAGGTGACACGGCCGAGCCCGATGCCTTCGGTGATCGAGTCGCCCGGGGTCGATTTGGCTTTGCCGCGCTTGAACAATTCGTACATCGCAAAGCCGTGCGGGTCGGCGCAGGCGATGACGATCTTGCTGTTCTTTTCCTTCAAGGCGCGGCTGGTGCCTGCCAGCGTGCCGCCGGTACCGACCGAGCAGACGAAGCCGTCGACCTTGCCACCGGTCTGCTCCCAGATCTCGGGACCGGTCGACTCGTAATGGGCTTTGGCGTTGTCGAGATTGTTCCATTGATCGGCGAACAGCACGCCGTTCGGCTCGGTCTTGCGCAGCCGGTCGGCCAGCCTCCTTCCGACATGCTGATAGTTGTTCGGATTGGCAAAGGGCAGCGCCGGCACTTCGACCAGTTCGGCGCCGCACAGCCGCAGCATGTCCTTCTTTTCCTGGCTCTGGGTTTCCGGAATGACAATCAGGGTCCGGTAGCCCCGGGCGCTGGCCACGACCGCGAGACCGATGCCGGTATTGCCGGCGGTCGCTTCCACCACGAGGCCGCCGGGCTTGAGGTCGCCGCGTTTCTCGGCTTCCAGGATCATCCACTTTCCGGCGCGGTCCTTCACGGACTGGCCGGGATTCATGAACTCGGCTTTGCCCAAAATCGTGCAGCCGGTGGCGCCCGATGCACGATTCAGCTTGATCAGCGGGGTGTTGCCGATCGCTTCGATGACGTCTTTATTGAAGGTCATGTCAGGCCTTGCCGGGTTTTTCTTAAGTATCCGGCGAACCTAGTCGACGACAGCCGGGTGCACAAGGCGAAGGCAGGGTGCACACCGTCAGCGCTGCTTTGCGAAAACCACCTGTCGGACGTCGATATTGCCGGAGAGAAATCCGGCCTCGCAGTAGGCGAGGTAATATTCCCACAGGCGCCGGAACCGGTCGTCGAAGCCGAGAGGGCTCAGGTTCGGCCAGGCCGCGCGGAAATTGTTGCGCCAGGTCGCCAGCGTCTTGGCATAATCTTGCCCGAAAATGCGCTCGCGAATGACAGGCAGACCGAACCGGTCGCCGAGGGTCTTCAAGACCTGCGGCGAGGGCAGCATGCCGCCCGGGAAAACGTAGCGCTGGATGAAGTCGACTTCCCGGCGATAGCTCTGGAACATGCTGTCCTGGATCGTGATGGCCTGAATGCCGGCAAGCCCGCCGGGCAACAGCCGATCACGCAATTGCGAAAAATATTTCGGCCAAAACTGTTCGCCGACCGCCTCGATCATCTCGATGGAGGCGATCCGGTCGTAGCGGTCGCGCTCATCGCGGTAATCCTGCAGCCTGATCTCGACATGATCGTTGAGGCCCGCGTCCTGGATGCGCTTCTGCGCGAAGTCGCGCTGCTCCTTGCTGATCGTGAGGCCGACGACCTTGGCGCCGAAGGTCTTTGCGACGTATTCGGCAAAGCCGCCCCAGCCGCATCCGATCTCCAGCAGCTTCTGCCCCGGCTGCAGGTCGATGGCCTCGGCGAGCCGCCGGTATTTGTTGTTCTGCGCAGCGGTAAGATCAGGCGTGTGCTCCTCGTAGAGGGCCGAGGAGTAGGTCATGCTTGGATCGAGCCATGCCGAATAGAACGCGTTGCCGATGTCGTAATGGGCCAGGATGTTGCGGCGCGCCTGGCGCTTGGTGTTGCGGTTGAACCAATGCTGGACGATCTGGATGAAGCGCATCAGCGGCTTATCGCCGAGCATCGCTTGAATCAGATCATGGTTGACGCAGAACAGGTAGAGAAATTGCGTCAGATCGGGCGTATCCCAATCGCCGCTCAGATACGCCTCTGCAATTCCGATGTCGCCGCCGTTGAGAAGCCGCGACGCAAAGCCGTAATTGTGCAGCCTCATGGCCGCAGCCGGACCCGGCTCGAGGCCGCCGAGCCGGATCACGCGGCCGTCGGGCAGAGTGACGTCGAGCGTGCCGCGCCTTAGCTGGGAGCCGAAACCGAGCGCCAGCCGCGCCAGGCGCGGCAGGTCTGCAAGCACCACGTCGATATTGTCCGGAGTTACCGAAATCACCTCAGGCATGAGAGTCTCACCAACGCTACGGCTCTCGGTCCAAGTACCTGCGTGACGGTCGAGTTGTTCTGGCCGTCACCGGACCTGAGCGCGCTTCCGCGGCGCAATCGTGGCGCTAGCGGTCGGCGCTGGAGCTAATATAAGCGTGACTTTCGCGGCTCGCCAAGGCGGTATTGGAGGCATTCGCGCCTGCGGCATCCGGACGCTCCACCAGACGCAGGCCCTTCAGCCAGAGCCGCAGCGCCTCCCAATGGATCGCGGCGACGATCTTGAGGGTGACGAGCGGCAGCGAAAAGAACGCGCGCAATAGCGCGGAAGTCGTCAATGCGCGACGCTGGCCACTGAAAGTTGCCGAGAGCAGCGGTCCGTCGCAGTCGGTCTCCAGAATCCGCAGCCTGACCTGCTCGCCGGGCGGCGAGACGCGGAAATGATAGCGCATCGCCATCTTGATGAACGGCGAGACGTAGAACAGCTTGTCCTGTTGCTGCCTCAGGCCGGCTTCGGTGACCTCGCCGGGCCGGACCGGGAGCACATAGGGATGGATCTCGCCAAAGGTGTTGCGGACCTCGTAGATGACGAGGCAAAGCGCGCCGTCGGCGCGATAACAGAAATAGACCGACAGCGGATTGAAGGTGTGACCGAGCAGTCGCGGGTAGCATAAAAGCCAGACCCGGCCGCCGTTGAGGTCGATGTCGTGCTGCGCCGCGCAGCGCTGGGCATAGGCTCGCAACGATGCGCCATCGCGGTCGCCGTGATCCCTTTCGTGGAAACTGTAGAGCGCTGCGCGGTTGACGCCGAACAAGGGCGATTGCCGGTCCGCGGCCGCGAGCCGGTCGAGGTCGATCAACAGGCTCATGACGCGGTAGCTGAAGCGATGGCCCACCGGTTTGAGCCGCGCATGCATGACCTCGCCGAAATAGAGCGCGGCAGGGTCGCGCCGATCTGCGGACGTCTCGGCTGTGGCGGTTCGAAGAGGCATCGTTACTCCGCGGCTTCCGCGAGTTCAGGCGGCGGCGCGCGCCAGGGGGCGACCGCCCCGAGCGCTTCGCCGACGGTCAGCGCGGAACGCAGGCCGTCCTCGTGGAAGCCGTAGCCGGTCCAGGCGCCGCAGAACCAGGTGTGCCGGCGTCCCTGGATTTCATGCAGGCGTTTCTGCGCGGCAAAGGCTCGCGCGGTATATTGCGGATGATCGCAGAGATATTTGCCGAATGTCAGTTCGGGCGCCGGCGCGAATGGCGGGTTGAGGCTGACGAACAGCGGCTTGTCGTCGTCGATGCCCTGCAGCCTGTTCATCCAATAGGTCACGGCGACGTCGTTTCCGGCGGTGCTTTCGCGCCGCCAGCGCAGGAAATTCCAGGAGGCCCAGGCGCGGCGGCGCTTCGGCATCAACCGGGTGTCGCGATGGAGAAAGACCGTGTTGGGCGAATAGCTGATCGCGCCGAGCACGGTGCGCTCGCGATCGTCGGCATCGGACAGCATCGCCAGCGCCTGATCGCTATGAGATGCGATCACGACATGATCGTAAGTCTCGCTCCTGCCGTGACTGTCGCTGATAACGACGCCATGCTGCGTCCGTTCGATCGACGTCACCGCGCAACCGAGCCGCAGCCGGTCGCGAAATCTCGACATCAGCTTGTCGACATAGCGCCGGCTGCCGCCTTTGACGGTGCGCCAGACCGGACGGTCATATTGCAGCAGCCGATGATTGCTGAAGAACGCGACGAAATTCTCGGCCGGGAAGTCGAGCATCTCGGCCGCCGGAGCTGACCAGATCGCCGCCCCCATGGGAGCGAGATAATCCGTCAGAAGCCGCGGCGCGAAATGGCGCCTCCGAAAATAGTCGCCGAGCGTGAGCCCTGCGAGTTTGCCGGCCTTGTAATCCTCGATGCTCTGCTGGTTGAAGGTCAGGATGTCGCGCAGCATCCAGAGATACGACGTCGATAACAGGTTTCGAGGTTGCGCGAACAGGCCCTTGGCGGTCTCGAACCAGGTGTCGCCGCCGCCCTTCCATTCGAAATTGCCGCCGTCGGCGGTAACCGAAAAGCTCATGCAGCTTTCCACCGTCTCGACGCCGAGGTGGTCGAACAGCGCGGTCAGGTCAGGATAGTTCGGTTCGTTATAGACGATGAAGCCGACATCGACGGCGAGCGGCGTTCCTTCATAGTCGATGGTGACGGTGTGGCTATGTCCGCCGGGCCGAACGTCACGGTCATAGACCGTCACCGGGTAGCGCTTCGAAAGTGTCCAGGCCGCGGCGTTCCCAGCTATCCCCGTTCCGATCACCGCGACTCGCATGGAAAAGCCCCTGTGAAATTAATTCAATGGATCAGTTACGGCCCCCGGCGCGCGGAGTTTCAGGGGTGGCCGGGAAGACGCAGCCAAGCGAAAATCGGGGGAGAAGCCGGATGAAATCTTGGTAAGATTGCCCACCCGCAATGGGTCACGCGGATCTGCGCAAACCCCTATAAAAATAGGTATAAGTCGGCGATTCCGGCCGCTGCCGGGGCCCTTGGCGTGAGCCCGGCGGGGCTTGCGGCGCCGGGAGCGGGACTGTCCGCAGCCAGATCGCCCCGCTAGTATGGCCGCAGGCTCCCAGGATGCATCACGGCCGTGAAATTGTCGCCAGAAGTCCCCCCAAAAGCCCGCCGCGAATCGATCTCGCGATTCGCGGCGCGTGCCATGCCGGGCATCGCGTCCGGTGGAGGACGAATGTGAAACGGCCAATCCCGGGGGACGCCGTCAACCGGCTGCGGGCCGCGGCTTCCGGCACGAATCGCGCGGCGATGTGGCTCGCGGCGTTCTGCGCGATCGCCAGTTCCGTGGGCTGCGTCCTGACCCAGGACATCCCCGATCCTGCGCTCGATCTTCCCAGCGCTTACAAGCATGCCGGAAAGGCCGATCCGGACAAGCTTCCGGCCCTCGATTGGTGGCGCGGATTCGGCTCGCCGGAATTGACCACGCTGATGGAGGAGGCCCAGCGGGTCAATCTCGATGTCGCAGCCGCGGTCGCGCGCTTCATGCAGGCGGACGCACTGGCGCGACAGGCAGGCGCTGCGCTGCTGCCGAGCCTTCAGGGCAACGGGCAGGAAGCCTATTCCCGGACCTCGGGCTCGAGCGCCAGCGGGCTGAGCATCGGCGGCCGCGAGGTGGTGAACTATTCGGCCTCGCTCAGCGCCAGCTACCAGCTCGACTTCTGGGGGCAGAACCGCGACGCCCTGCAGGCCGCGGAAGAGACCGCGACCGCCGACCGCTTCGACCGCGACGTGACCGCGCTCACGACGCTGACCAGCGTCGCCAACGCCTATTTCCAGGTGCTGGCGTCGCAGGACCGGATTCGCACCGCCGAGCGCAATATCGCCAGCGCCTCGCGTATCCTCGATGCCATCCGGGAGCGGCGCAAGGCCGGCACCGGCACCGATCTCGACGTAGCCCAACAGGAAAGCGTTCTCGCCAACCAGAAGGCCCTGGTGCCGCCGCTGCGGCAAACGCTCGATCAGAATATCAACGCGCTCGCGGTCCTGGTGTCGCGGCCGCCCGAGAGCCTGCGCGTCGCCGGCGGCTCGTTGCATCAGCTCGGGTCGCCGCGCGTGACGCCGGGTTTGCCGTCGGACCTGCTGACGCAGCGGCCGGACATCCGCCGCCAGGAAGCGCAGCTTGCGTCCGCGACCGCCAATATCGGCAACGCCCGCGCGCAGTTCTTCCCGAGCATCCAGTTGACCGGGCAGGGCGGCTATCAAAGCTCGGCGCTGGTCTCGCTGTTTCAGCCGCACGCGGCGTTCTTCAGCCTGGTCGGCGCCGCGACCCAGCCGATCTTCGATGGCGGGCGAATTCTCGGCAATTTCGAGCAAACCAAGGCGCGACAGGATGAACTGCTGCAGACCTATCGCAAGACCGTGATCCAGGCCTTCGCCGACGTCGACAACGCGCTCTTTTCGATCAAGCAGACCACGATCAAGCTGCGGTTGCAGCGCGAAGTGCTGGCGTCGTCGCGGCGGGCCTTTCAATTGTCGGAGCAGCAGCTTCGCGCCGGAACTGCTGACATCGTGACTGTGCTAAATACGCAATTGACGCTATTTCAGGCTGAAGACGCGTTATGGCAGGCGGAACTTGCCCGGCTGCTCGCAATCGTCAGCCTGTATCAGGCGCTAGGGGGCGGCTGGGAGCCGAGGATGGAGAAGCCGGTCAATGCTCTTTAAGCCGAACGAAGCCGTCGATGCCGCGGGCAAACGCGTCAAGCGCGCGGCCTCCAGCGCGCGCCGCCGGACGGTTTCGATCATGATCACGCTGCTCATTCTCGGCGGCCTAGGCTACATCGCCTGGACAGCGCTGCAGCAGAAGCAGGCCGCCAATCGCGGCGGCGGGCGCCCTGATCTGCCGGTGCCCGTGCTGGCCGCAACGCCGCGCATCCAGGACGTCCCGGTTTATCTCGACGGCGTCGGCGCGGTCCGCGCGCTCAACACCGTTACGGTCCGCGCGCAGGTCGACGGCAAGCTGATTTCGGTCAACTTCACCGAGGGCCAGGACGTCAAGAAGGGCGACGTTCTCGGCGAGATCGATCCGGCGATCTACCAGGCGCAATACGACCAGGCCGTCGCCACGAAAGCCAAGGACGAAGCACTCCTTGCCAATCAACGGATCGACCTGACCCGCTATGAGCAGCTTGCCGCCAGCAACGCCGGCTCCAAGCAGCAGGCCGACACCCAGCGCGCGCTGGTCGCGCAGCAGGAGGCGCTGATCAAAGCCGATCAGGCTCAGATCGACAACATGCGGGCGACGCTCGGCTACACCAAGATTATCGCGCCGCTGTCGGGCCGCGCCGGCCTGCGCCAGGTCGACCAGGGCAACATCATCCACGCCGCCGACGTCACTGGCCTGGTGATCATCACGCAGCTGCAGCCGATCGCGGTGCAGTTCAGCCTGCCGCAGCAACAGATCATGCGGGTGAACGCGGCGTCCGCCAAGGGCGAGCTGGCGGTCGACGTGTTCGGCAATGACGGCGTCACGGTGATCGACACCGGAACGTTGAAGGGCATCGACAACCAGGTCGATCCGACGACCGGCACCCTGAAGCTGAAGGCCGAATTTCCCAATGCCAATTACCAGCTCTGGCCAGGTCAGTTCGTCAATGTGAGGCTCAAGGTCGAGACGCTGCCGAAGGCGCTGGTGGTGCCGACCTCGTCGGTTCAGCGCGGTCCGGCCGGAACGTTCAGCTATGTCATCGGCGCCGACAACATTGTGACCGCGAAACCGGTCGTGGTGACGCAGCAGAACGAAACGCAGGCCGTGATTGCGAGCGGATTGTCATCTTCCGATCGGGTGGTGACGACGGGTTTTGCCAATCTGTCCGATGGCGCCAAGGTGGTCATCGGCCGCGACGACCAGACGCCGTCCGCCGACCTTGCGCCCCGCAAGAAGGGCAGCCGGGGTGCCAAGGATGGCCAAGCCAAGGATGGCCAGGCCAAAGATGGTCAAGCCAAGGATGGTCAAGCCAAGGACTGGCAAGGCAAAGACCAAGGCAAGGATGGCGAGCGCCGGCGCAGGCGGGGCGAGGGCAATGCGCAGGGTGAAGGCGACCAAAAGGGGCAAACCGGACCGGCAGCAGGGGGCGATACGTCAGGCGGCGGAGCGAAGTCGCAGCCATGACCCAATACCTTCGTCTCTGAACCGAGCGCGAGAGCCATGAGCGTCTCCGAACCGTTCATCCGCCGTCCGATCGCAACCTCGCTGCTCGGGGTCGCGCTGCTGATTGGCGGCGCGCTGGGTTATTTCGCACTGCCGGTGTCGGCTTTGCCGCAGGTCGATTTCCCGACGGTGCAGGTGACGACGCAACTGCCGGGCGCCAGCCCCGACGTGATCGCCTCGCTGATCACCGCGCCGCTCGAACGCCAGCTGGGCCAGATTCCGTCGCTGTCCTCGATGACGTCGACGAGTTCGTTCGGCGTCAGCCAGATTTCGCTGCAGTTCGATCTCAACCGCGATATCGACGGCGCCACGCAGGACGTGCAGGCCGCGATCAACGCCGCCGCGGGCGTGCTGCCGAGGACCCTGCCGTATCCGCCGGTTTACGCCAAGGTCAATCCCGCCGACGCGCCGGTTCTGACCTTGGCGCTGACCTCGGAGACGATTTCGCTGCGGGCCATGAGCGACATGGCCGATACCGTTCTGGCGCAGCGCCTCAGCCAGATTTCCGGCGTCGGGCGCGTCTCGGTGCTGGGCGGGTTGAAGCCGGCGGTGCGGGTGCAGGCCGATCTCGCCAGGCTCGCCGCCTATGGCATCGCGATGGAGGATTTGCGCAACGCGATTGCAGGCGCCAACGTCTCCGGGCCCAAGGGCTCGCTCGACGGCGCGCAACAATCCTACACCATCGCCGCCAACGACCAGATCACGGCCGCGGACGCCTATAAGCCCATCATCATCGCCTACCGCAACGGCGCGCCGGTCACGATCGGCGACGTCGCGATCATCGTCGACGGCCTGGAGAACGACCGCACCGGCGGCTGGTACCAGGGCACGCCGGCGGTCGTCATCGATATCCAGCGCCAGCCCGGCGCCAACGTGATCGACGTCGTCGGCCAGATCCGCGCCGAGATACCCAAGCTGCAGCGCTTGATCCCGGCCGGCGTCAATCTCACGGTGGTCAGCGACCGCACCATCACTATCCGCGCCTCCGTCCACGACGTGCAGTTCACGCTGATCCTCAGCGTCGTGCTGGTGACGCTCGTGGTGCTGCTGTTCCTCCGTTCCCTGCGCGCGACCCTGATCGCCGGCGTGGCTTTGCCGCTGTCGCTGATCACAAGCTTCGGCATCATGTATTTCGCGAATTTCAGCCTCGATAACCTGTCGCTGATGGCGCTGACGATCGGGACCGGCTTCGTGGTCGACGACGCCATCGTGATGATCGAGAACATCGTCCGCCATATGGAAGACGGCGAATCCGCGATGAGCGCGTCGCTGCGCGGCGCGAGCGAAATCGGCTTCACCGTGATTTCGCTGACGGTATCGCTGATCGCGGTGTTCATTCCGCTCTTGTTCATGTCGGGACTGGTCGGGCGGATGTTCCGTGAGTTCGCGATGACCCTGACGATTGCGGTCGTGACCTCGGCGGTGGTTTCGCTGACGCTGACGCCGATGATGTGCTCGCGGCTGCTGAAACATGCCGGCGAGGAACTGGCGGTGCCCGGCCTCGCCGCGATCAGCCGCTTCATCGACCGCATGGTCGATG
>Ga0137391_10003512_pt1 | contig 11899 bp, 7 predicted proteins | sample 15con2h24BmetaG_FD_101399 | JGI IMG/M metagenome (GOLD analysis project Ga0137391, IMG submission 101399) | Vadose zone soil microbial communities from Angelo Coast Range Reserve, California, USA - 15con2h2.4B metaG | ecosystem: Environmental > Terrestrial > Soil > Vadose zone > Saprolite...
ACCGTTGGACTGCTCACGTTGTGTGCCCACTTCGCAAGTGCGTTATCTCGTGAGCGAATTCTTTTGTGGTTCGGTCTCTTCGCAGCGCCGTATGGGCTAGCCTTGATATTGCGAAGCATCCTGCTTCCCGAATGGGATGCTCGCGTTGATCTGGTCGTCGTCATCGTAGGAAGGCTTATTGGTTTGGCCTCAAGCATCTCGGCTTTGCTCTTGTTTCGGGAGTTCTATGGAAAAGGCTGGAGATTATCCTCCAAATGGCTGATCTGGGCATACGCGTTTGCGGTAGTAGCCGTGCTGTTCTTCATGGCAACACATGAACGCGCGCGCCGCCATTCCATCGCCAGGCATAACATTGGTCATCCTTGTTCCCTTGGTGGTGCTCGTCGATCGGCTTGCCGGCTACCATTCGCCGCCGATTAAAGGTCGGCCGGTAATCTTTTGGGGACTATCGATATTTTTCCTGACGTTCTCCTACGACCGTCTATCCCAGTTGTGGATGGGTGGGGCCCGGGCAGTGTCGGAGCCGTTCGGGTTTCTCATTCTGACGATATGTCTTGGCTATGTTGTGTCTCGTCGTGTGGCCACGAACGAAGCGGAATGGATCTCTATGGCTGGCGAAATGCGAGCTGCACGAAAGATCCAGGCTGCGATTCTGCCCGTGTCGATGCCGCGCCTGGGTGACTGGTCTTTTGCAGCGCGCTATGCTCCGATGACTGCGGTGGCCGGCGACTTCTACGGTTTTGCGCGGACTCTCGAAGAGTCCATCGGAATCATCGTGGCAGATGTGATGGGGCATGGGGTTCCCGCTGCGCTCGTCGCTTCCATGGTGAAGGTTTCGGTGTTCGCCGGAGCGGAGAAAGGAGACGGACCAGATGAAATCATCGGCAATCTCAATACCACTCTATATCAGGAGGTACCGGGCCAATTCGCAACTGCGGTCTACGTTTCACTGAACCGAAAGCAAGGGGTTGGCCGGTATAGCGCCGCTGGTCATCCTCCGCCGTTGCTTTGGCACCGAAGTTCGCAAATGCTTGAGAGCTTAGACGCCGCCGGATTGCTGCTTGGAGTACGCCCTGAACAGATCTACACAGTCAATGAGTTCAAATTCGAGAAAGGGGATCGCCTTCTCCTCTATACCGACGGACTTACAGAAGCGGAGAATGCTGCTGGCTTAAGTTTCGGAGATCTCAGCTTACCCATGTTGTTGTTCGCATCGCGACAGAGCTATACCGCGGAACAGTTCGCTGATGGGTTGTTGAAGGACGTGCTGGCGTGGTCGGCGGACGAAACCGGACCAGGTCAGTCAGACGACATCACATTTGTCGTCGTGGATCTGGGATAGACCGCCACATTTCAGCGTGTGGCAAATTCGCGTTCTACTGAACGAGCAAAGAGCGGCCTGGGAACCTCAGGTAGACCTGACGAAGGTCAAAGGTGTGTCGCATATTCGCTGCTGTATACCGAAATGTAAGCCCAAGAGCTTGGTGGTCACGGAACTGCATGTGGGCAAAGATAGCGAAGGCAGCCATCAAGAGAGCGGTGCCAGCGGGAGAGATGATTCTAAAATGCGGCATAAACTCGCTTCTAAGAATTCCCTCGGTACACCGGGGTAGTTAAAAAATTGGTCATAGCACCTGCCCCTGTCTCTAAGACCCGTGACTCTTCCTCAAAGGTCAATGCCTATCGATGGCAGGTTGGGGCAGCGGTGCCGCCTGAGTAGCTGGTACATTCTCCAACGGAGCTACTGTAGCAGAGGCGCGTTCAACACGTTCGTCATTGCCTGGTTCGAAAATCACTGTGTTCTTTGGAAGCTTTAACCGTCCCTCGATCAAATAACTGACGGCGACAGCCCCGGCAACTTCTGGACTCAATACAACCAGGGGAAGGATATATATCTTACTCTTGAGGAGCGATTCCGCCACCCCGTCGACGGAATGACTGCGAGGGATACTCCCTGGGACCTGAGGGATGGTGAAAGCAGTCATCTGCAACTCGGGATGTTTCTTCCCGAATCTAACCAACGATCTCGCAGCTTGCTTCGGAGTCATCACTCCAAGATCCGCGACGAAGTTGCGATGAATGGCGTGAGGAAAGTAGATGTCGAGGACAACTCGTGAAAAATCTGCGCAGTTGTGGAAGAAGAGGTTGAAGTGCCCGACATTGCGACGATCGTTGAAATAAGCTATGAGCCGTTCGTCCTGTTCGGCAGTAGTTTCAACCTGAAAGCCGTGAATCGTTCTGTCGTACGAGGATCCAACCAACTGTACCCACTCTCCTGGAGGAGCATCCCCATTTTTATCCGGAGGAGCCAGTGACGTCAGCTGATCTTTCCAGTAGTCTCGACGAAGTTCGATTACCCGGGCTTTGTCCACTGAAGCAGGGGCCTCGGCCGCATCTGTGACCGAGTAGAGGTACGGAATAAGCGGAATAGCAACCCAGTCGTCCCGATTGATCTTGTGGTAGCGGCTGATGACGACCCCTGCTTCTCCGTTCTTGCAGATTCGCAGCTCGATAGGTGAGGCCGCACAGATGTGATTCAGATACACGGCAGCATGTCCTGTGGGGTCGAAGGAGCCGAGCTCGCCGTAAGGTTCTTCCATGAGGAGGGCAACGGAGCCGAAGCATGGCGCGGTTCCGACAAAGCTCACGACGAAAATAAGTACTAGAAGCCTCCGAAAACACCGTGTCAGCAGTACCAATATCTCACACCCTCCCTTCATGAAGGATTAGTAGCTCTCTGGCGATCCCGCCGCTTATCGAAGGGTGATCATTGAAAAGCGGAACCCTGAACAGCGAAAGCGTTTCTACAAACACATCGAGTGTTAGCCAGCAATGGGAGGACGTTAAATCGTTCACACATTGCTTAGCGCGGCAGGTGATGCGGACCTACAGCGTCTGTCATCTGAGCCAAATGCCCATCGTCTCGCGAAGCATTCCTTGAAGCGGTTTGCTTCCGATGCCAATTTCAACGAGCTGCATGCTTCGATTTAGCAATGCAGCTCGTCCTGTTGTGGAAGGCAGGCCCTAGATAACCGCCAGCTTCTCCGCCGGGATCTTCATGGCTTCGGCCTTGTCGATGTTCAGGTGTGCCTTGAGCATTTCGCTCGGAACACGCCTGAGCCACTGGTTCAGCGACACATCAAGGAACTTGTCCGTTGCGAAGGTTTCGAGAAACACGAGGTCGGTGTCGCCCGTGTTTTCGATGTAATGCGGAGCGTTGTTGGGAACATACCCTACATCGTTGGCGTTGAAGTCCATGGTCCGAGCGTTGTCCACCGGGGAAAATACGGTCATGCGGCCTTTGCCAGCGATATAGAACTGCCACTCCGAGGCATTAGGGTGCCAGTGGAGCTCACGAAGGCCGCCCGGCTTGACCGTGACCAAGGCAGCCGCTATATGTTGTGAGACCGGAAAGTTCTTGGAATCCACGATGCGAACTTCTCCGCCCTTACTCGACTTTGTGGGTTCCATAGCCTTCAGGCGGAAGGTGTATTGACTACGAGCAGCAACCTTTTCTCCGCCGATCTCTGCCTTGTCCTGAGCGAGAGAGGCTGGCTCCTTGCCGGGAAAGATGTAGAGCGGAGCCTGCGGGGCTTTGGCAAACACGCTTGCATCCAAGCCTGTATTCTTGGCCAGCACCTCGGGCGGCGTATGAGCGATCCACTCTGAAAGAAGCATCGTGCCATCTTCAGAGAAGCTACCCTGGTTGAAAACGAGCAGAAACTCAGTTCCGTCCGGACCAAGACCCTGGATAGAGTGTGGATGGCCAGCCGGGAAGATCCAGAGATCCCCCTCTTCCACGTCGCCGATGAACACGTTGCCATCGGGCTGCATCACGGTGACACGAGCCTTGCCGTAAAGAACATACGCCCACTCGTCCGCGGTGTGCCAGTGCATCTCGCGATAGCTGCCAGCGGTGAGGCGCATGTTGACGCCTGCGATGTCTTTTGAGGAGGGGAGCACACGCTCAGTCACTTCGTGTGTCCAGCCACCCTCTTCGACGCGCTTCTTGACGAGGTCGAACGAATACCAGATCGGCGCGACGTCGCCATGATCGGTTGGCGGAGGAGTATTGGAGTTTGGATTCAGGGCCAGAAGAGCCTTGTTCTCCTGCCCCGGGTCGCTCGAAGAATGGTCGTGCTCAGCCTTCTGTGTGCTCGTCTTCTCTTGTGCATGAGCAGTCAGGCCCGCGAATGCTGCTGTGGCCAGCGCTACCGAACTCAATCCAAGAAAGCTGCGGCGTGTGGGGTGTTCCAGTTGGAGTGTCTCGTCTGTATGATCGCTCATCATCGTACCTTTGGTTCTATGGGATGGATCGGTCGGTCGATAGCCGCGACGATCAGACACCTTAACGTTGTCATAATCATTCTTAGTGCAACCTTTGTGCCAAACTGCAGATGGAACATTAAGTCATACGGTATCGATTGCTAACTCGCGGGTTCTATTGGTCACATCTCTCTTCGCCACCGGCTTACCGTACGGACTAGGTCGGCATTGACTCAGATCGCAAAGCGCGTAGGAGGTCGTAATTTCGACATCGTATGTCGAGAGGAAGGTTACTGCGCACTATACAGTTTGCCGTTCCCCTGTCTTACCGAGACTAAGGGATTTCTCGATCTTGCTCACCGGGATGAAGAGTGATCCCCAAGCAGGGATATTGAAAAGGATGCAGGCGGAATCATTCGCCGATCCTGTCAGGATCGGCCAACAAACTCGGGATCTGATACACCAACCTATATGAAGAGATAATTGGCAGCCGTTGTTTTGAGCCCTGATATGAGGTGTTGTTACGGACCGGGAGGAGTTGCCTGTCCGTAGCTTCGCGATGTTTCATGGATGCTTCTTCTAAGGTTGGGCTGGCGTTCGGGCCTGTGCCGACCGATTGGAATATGCATCGTCTACGGTCACGTTGTTGTCAGCCAAGGTTGAACCAACCGCTCTTTGGAGCGCAGTCTTCGCTTTGGCATAGACTCCAAGCGCTGTTACCTCAGCGGACTTCGCCTCTGCCAGGCTGCTTTGGAATTGGAGAAACTCATACGCCGTGGCAACACCGGCTTCGAACTTGGCATGCTCAACGTCGAGTGCCTGCTCCTGGAGCGTACGCGCTTCGACCGCCGCTTTGTAACTCTCCTGTGCCTGCTGGACCGCAATAAATGCGTTGCCAACCTGGAGGCGAACCTGACTATGCAGTTGCTGAACGCGCACCTCGCTCTGCCGGTACTGCAATTCATCCCGTGCAGCATCTGCCTTGGCGATCCTGTTACGGATCGGGATGTTCAATTGCGCGCCTACCGAATAGTCGGGATAATCTCGTTTGAATACCTGACCGAGCATCGAGCCGTATCCCCCCGTGAGGTTCGATGGCGGGGGGGTGGCGGCACCCGACGCTACATTCGCGCTCGCCAATCCAGCTCCTCCGTTATTCTGCATGGAGGCTGCGAGGTTGAGCTGGGGTAGAAGTGCGTTATGCGAGCCTTTCAATACAGCTCGTGTGCTGTCCTCCTGTTCTTCTGCGAGTACCAGGTCAGGCCGTTGCTTCATCGCCTCGTCGAGGAGTGTTCCCAGGGGCTCGATTGTGTTCGAGTTAGGCGATTCAATCGGTGTGACAGCAATAATCGAAGCTGCTGCAAGCGCGGGCTCTGAGATTCCTTTACGAGTCAAAACCTCTTTGAGAAGCAGCTCTTGCTGCAGAACCATGCCCTCCGAATTGATATAAGCTTGCCGATTGCTGGCAACCTGCGCGAGCGCAGAGGTAAGGTCCACAGGAGCCTGAGTCCCAAGATCGACCTCATTCTTTGTGTCCTTGTATAAGCGCTCGGCAGCTTCAAGTGACTCCCGCTTTACCTGGAGGTCTTGCTGCAGGCTGACAAGATCCCAGTATAGACGAGTGGTGTCAGAGATTGTGCTGATCAGTTGCTGTGTGAAGACCTCTTTAGCAATGCTGTCTTCGTTTTTCGCAATGTGTATGAAGCGCCTGTTGACATGGATGCCAAAGCCTTGCAGCAGGGGCTGGGTGATTGTGACGTTCAGCGTACCGGTGGTAAAAGGATTGAGGTTGAGGCGGGTTGAAGCCTCGTTCACCCGATTGCTGGTGAACGTCGCCGTTAGCAGTGTGCCAGTAGAAAATCCCTGGGTGTAGCCTACCGCTGCCGATAGGGAATGACTGGAGAAGTAGTTCGATCCGGTCGCGAATGCATCCGACTGGGGATAATCTAACTGGGTGAGGCCTACATTCGCAGCGACGGAAGGATCGAACTGCGGGACACTGGGGCCAGAAGAGAAGGGCGTCGGACTCAGGATCGATAGATCGTTCTGCGTCCCCGTGATCGTCGCGAGATCCGCGGCGCTGCTGGGTAACTGCAGCACGGGAGCATATCCGCCGACTGTCGTTAGAAGAGGCTCCCCCGGGCCACCTTCTCCTGAAGGCAGCTCCTCGATCGTCGTGGGCACTCCACGAAGCTGCCCACCTCCCTTCGCACGAAGGATCTCCGTCGCCGCAAATCCGCGATCATATCGCTGAAGTTCCACATCAAAATTATTCTCGATGGCGAGTTGGATGGCGTCCCGCAGAGTCAGGGACAGTTTTCCATCGTGGAGGAGAGTCGAGACCAGGTCTGAGTTCTGGCTACGGGAGGGCCGTACGATGGGGGCCCTGTAGGCAGAGAGAAACCAACCGGCACGGCCTGCTGGCCGGAAATCGAGCTGAGGGGACGAACTAACGGCGGCTTTCGGCTCGGACGGTAGGGCCTGCGACCATCCGACGGAGGTGTACGCCAATGTAAGAGAGAGAACCATTCCGGCAACTACACCCCATCGTTGGTGCGTGGTCGTCTTTCTTCGTCCCCTTGTATCCACTAAACGTGTCATCTTCCCCTTCCTTCCCGACTGCGTCGAGCCTATTTCTGCTGGGATTTGCTTTGGGTGTCCGAGCTTGCCGGCGCGGACGGCGCGGCGGGGGAGAGACTTCCAGCAGCCTGCTTTACTGTTACGGGATTGACCCGTGCGCCCTCGAAAGTTGTGTCGTTTGGATTTACAACGACAGCTTCTCCCGCCTGCAGACCAGAGACGATCTCGATCGAAGCGCCATAGTCGTGGCCAACGACGACTCGGCGGAAGCTCACGATGTGGTGATCATCTACGACAGCGACTGTCGTGCCATTCGACCTAAAAACGAGAGCTTCGCTGGGAATCAATATTGCCGCCACGGTTCGAGGGACATGGAAGGTGACCGTCGCATACATCCCGGGCAGAAGTAAGCCGTCGTGGTTGTCGATATCCACCTCAGTCAGGACGGTGCGGGTATTGAGGTTGAGGGAATCCGCGGTTCTGGTGACCTTGCCATGGAAGACCTGACTCGGATGCTGAACAAAGGTGAGATCCGCGGTATCTCCAACCTTGATCGAAGGCGCGTTGATCTGTGGTATGTCAATGAATGTTCGAAGTACATCATTCTTTGCGACTCGGAACATGAGGGTATTGGTCGCCGTGATAAGAGCGCCGTCGTCGACGTTACGCTGTGTTATCACGCCGTCGAATGGTGCCCGGACCACTTCGAACCCTTGCAGCTGTCGGTAATGATCGAGGTTCGCGGCATTGGCGCCGACGCTGTTATTGGCAGCTGCGACGCTGGCCGTAGCGACACCGACAGCCGCAACCTGGGAGGAGTAGGCAAATTGATAGTTGTCATTCGCTTGTCGTGACACTGCACCACGTTTGACCAGTGCTGCCCATCGTTCCGCCGTGATCCCCGCAATACCGGCGTTGGATTTTGCCTGATCGAGTGCCGCCTGACTTTGTTCGAGGGTGGACTTGCTCTGTTCGTAGAGGGCCTTTGCCTGCTGAACCTGCTGATCCAGGTCGGGAGCGTCGATAACTCCCAGAATCTGACCGGTGTGGACGTGGTCACCTATGTCGACAAGCCTCTTCTTCAGATAACCGTCGGTCCGGGCGACGATAGGGGCCTCCGTAATTGGCGACATGGTTCCAGACAGCTGAACCGATACGGAGGGTGGCGATGCCTGCGCAGGAGTCACGAAAACATTAGCCGCCGTCGCAGCCTGCTCCGAAGCCTGTTTCCTCAGATCTCTGTTGAGAAAGAGGCGGGGTATCAAGCCCACCGCTATCAGCGCGACGACGCAAAGGACCGCGACGATGAGAATGACGTTCCTGCGCAGCCGGCCGGCTCGGGGCGCTTCTGTCGTAACCGTGGAGTTTGAACTGAAATTATTGTGTTCTTCGTGTTCTTGCGTCATTGGATTTTCCTCAGCCGGCAGCATTCGATTCGGCTCGTAAAACTGCGACAGACTTTGTGTGCTTACGAGGCCTCGCCTTGTGCCTCTTCTTCGATCAACTTGTCCAGATTCACGGGAGGTGTCTTCCGCAGGTAGCTGTAGATCACAGGAATAAAGAGCAGGTTCGACAGGGTGACGAACAAGAGCCCGCCGATGACTGCGCGTCCTAGTGGCGCATTTTGCTCTCCGCCCTGCCCGAACGCCAGGGCCATCGGGAGCATTCCCAGGATCATGGCGGTGGCAGTCATGATGACTGGGCGCATCCGGACATAGCCTGCAGACAGGGCGGCTTCAAGGGAATTCTTTCCGTCCGTCTGCTCATCGTTGGCGAAGGTGACGACGAGAATCGCGTTGGAGGTTGCGACTCCGATGGTCATTAGTGTGCCCATCAGAGACGGCACGTTCAGCGTGGTCCGCGTTATGAAAAGAATCCAGAGGATCCCGGCGAGTGCCGATGGAATCGTCGAAAGCACGATCAGCGGGTCAATCCATGACTGGAAGTTGACGGCCATCAGCAGATACACCAGAAGCATCGCACAGAGGATGCCGATTCCGAGACGAAGAAAGGAATCGTTCATTGTCTGTACTTGCCCGCGAAGGGTGATGGTCGAGCCGCCGGGTAGTTGAGACTGGTACTTCCGTATGATCTTCTGAACATCTCCTGCAACGCTTCCAAGGTCACGTCTGTCGGGAGTCACGAGGATGTCAAACACTGGGCGTATGGAGTAGTGGTCGATGGCTTCCATTGAGACGCCACGTTTGAAGGTCGCAAGATTACCCAACAAATCCCCAGGGTTATTCACGGCCCCTGGATTCCCATAGGCGAGCGAAGATCCGACGGGAGCCTGCAGTATTCCCGACGAGGCGACTGAGGTGTACAACGGATTTCCCGAAGAGGTGATCGGAGTCTGAAAGAGATCGGACATCGAGTCCAGTTTGTACTGAGGCGTTTGCACCAGAATGGAATAGCTGACCCCGTTCATTGGGTCGACCCATTGATTCGGGGAAAGCTGTCCGCTCGCGCTCAACGAGACCAACATGCTGCCAATGACGTCTCGCTGGGTGAGTCCAGCTTGTTCCGCCTTAACGCGATCGACGTTGACGTCAACCTCCGGGTAGTTTGGCTCCTGGAAGATGTTGACGTCCGTCGTTCCAGGAATCTTCGAGATCTCGTTCCGCATCGCCTGGGCGATCTTGTAGTCGCCGTCGTTGTCCCGTCCACCGATCTGAACGTCGATCGGAGCCGCCAGGCCGAAATTGAGGATCTGCGTCGTCATGTCGGCCGGCTGAAAGAACGAGACACAATCTGGGAACTTCTCGCGCATCATCTCCCGAATAGGTTTCACATAGCTCGAGCTGGGCTGACCTTCCTTCATCGCGATAAGGATGTCGCCATCTCCATCTCCGACCGTCGCAGTATCGCTAAATGCCAGATTGATACCGCTGGCAGGAAGGCCAATATTATCGAGGATCGTATCCATCTTGTTGGCAGGGATGATCTTCCGAATCTCCTTTTCAACATTGCCGAAGAGGACCTCAGCCTCCTCGATTCTTGTACCCGCCGGTGCGCGGACATGAAGCCGTATCAGACCGGCATCGACGGACGGAAAGAAGTCGCGACCGACGATGAAGACGAGTGCCAATGACGAGAGGACGACGGCTCCGTACAGGGCAGCGAAGGGAGCCCGATGCTGCATGATCCACTCGAGCAACTCCCGGTACTTCTCCCGAAAGTTCTCGAACCGTCTGTTGAACGCCCTATGCATCTTCCATATCCTGCCGTCGGTTGGAAGTGCGGGAGCGTCCTCCGGCCGTTCGATTCGAGGAACCTCGGGCTTCATCAGATAGTGCATCAGTGTTGGAACCAGTGTGCGAGTCAGGAAGTACGATGTCAGCATCGCGAATACAACGGCCATCGCCAAGGGTGTGAAAAGGAACTTGGCGGCCCCTGAGAGCAAGAACACCGGGATGAAGACAATGCAGATGGATAGGGTGGCGATGAGCGTCGGCGTCGCAATCTGGGAGGCGCCATCGAGAATCGCCTTCACGATCGGTTTCTTCATTGCGATATTGCGGTTTGTATTCTCTATCTCAACCGTGGCGTCGTCAACGAGGATGCCGACCGCCAAAGCGAGTCCGCCAAGGGTCATTACATTGATCGTTTCCCCCAAGGAGTTGAGGATCATGATTGAACTCAGGATGGAAAGGGGAATCGAAATACAGACGATCATGGTGCTGCGAACGCTGCCGAGAAAGAAGAGGATCATCACACCCGTGAGGGCGGCGGCAATTGTCCCCTCTCGGACCACATCACTGACCGCGGCTCGTACGAATATGGACTGATCGAAGATCGGCTTGATTTGGAGCGTCTTTGGCAGTCCCGCAAGGATAAGCGGCAGTCTCTTCCTCACCTCGCTGACGATGGAAAGGGTAGAGGTAGAGCCGTTCTTGAGGACCGTAAGCAGAGCACCTCGTTGACCGTCCTGGCGAACGATATTGGTCTGGACCTGGAAGCCGTCTCGGACATGCGCGACATCCTTCATGTAGACCGTGGCGCCGTCCACCGACTTCACAGGAATCATGTTGAATTCCTGGATAGCATTCGGGCTGCTGTTGGTCTTGACGAGATACTCCCTGGTCCCCATCTTGATGGTGCCGGCCGGGAGAATAGGACTCTGGTTCGTCAGGGCATTGGAAATGTCCGAGGCAGAGACATGATACGAGTACATTGCATGCGGATCTGAATCGACCATGATGGAGCGTGTTTTGCCGCCATAAGGAAGTGGCACGGCCGCTCCCGCCACGCTTGATAAGTCAACGCGGACGAAATTCTGTGCGTAGTCAGCCAGTTGCTGTTCGGTCAATGTATTACTACTGAGTCCCAATTGCAGAATCGGCACGCTCGAGGCGTCGTACTTAACAATCAGCGGAGGAAAGGTGCCAGGGGGGAACTGACGAAGCAGGGTTTGACTTACGGCAGTAACCTGGGCAATTCCCATTTCAACATTGGCAGTCGGCTGAAAATAGACACGAATGACGGCTACGCCGGTATATGACCGCGATTCGATATGCTCGATATCGTTGACGGTCGTGGTCATGGCCCGCTCGGAAATTGTCACGATACGGCTAGCCATGTCGTCCGGCGAAATTCCGTTGTAGGACCAAATGACACTGACAACCGGAATATTGATCGGGGGGAAGATATCGGTCGGCATCGTGAAGATTGAACCGATTCCTAGTACAGCGATCAGAAGAGACATCACCACGAAGGTATAAGGGCGCTTAAGCGCAATTCGTACAAGGGCCATCATGGCAGCACGCTCCAATCCCAGGCGCGCACGATTGGGACCTGGCTGAGGATGGTTCTCTTAGCTTTGCGGAAGGTGGGCAGCATTCCTACCTCTGCTGCACCTCAATGCAAACGGCATGCCATTTATAAGTTGCTGAAACGATACATGCCATGAGTCAAGGTGCTGTCGAGATCTCGACGATTCTGTTGGGGCGTCGGCATATTCGGGTGAATCTCGCAATGGCTGATGCCTCCTGCTCTATCTAAGGTGCGCGAGCCCTCAGCATCATCCAAAACAGATTTGGACTAGCCGCACAGC
>Ga0137391_10003515_pt1 | contig 11898 bp, 10 predicted proteins | sample 15con2h24BmetaG_FD_101399 | JGI IMG/M metagenome (GOLD analysis project Ga0137391, IMG submission 101399) | Vadose zone soil microbial communities from Angelo Coast Range Reserve, California, USA - 15con2h2.4B metaG | ecosystem: Environmental > Terrestrial > Soil > Vadose zone > Saprolite...
AAGTTCTCAGGTGCGATGTCGTTGGTGGGAAGGGTAACAGATTTCGGAGTCCGGCTATCGCGGTGCTCAAGCGAGCCCGGCATAATCCGCCCGAACTCTGACGCCCGAAGTCCGAGGTCCGACGCCTGAAGTCCGCTAGTGCGGCGCGGATGGCTGCGTGGGCGGAGCTTGCGCCTGTCCCGGCACAGGCGTGATCGCAGGTTTCTTCGCAGCCGGCTTCTTCTTGGCTGCGGGCTTCTTCGGTGGCTCGTTATCGTCCACCACAGTCTTCTTCGGAGGCGCAGCCGGAATCGCCGCCTGCGCCGCCCTCAAATCGGCACGCAGACGGTTAATCTCGGCTTCTTTGGACGACGCCAGATTCCCGATGCGGTCGGCGAGTGCTTTGCGGGTTCCTTCAAAACTGCTCAGATCGTTCGAGAGCGCCTGAAAATCATCTTTCGACCCGAATGCTCCAGAGGATTCGACCACATTCCCCAGCACATCGTACAAAGCGTCGAGGTTGCGATAAAGCTTGAAAGTCGCGGGCAGATCCTCCGGCGCGGATCGCAACTGAGCCAGCATCTCTGGCAGCGCCTCTTGCAGGTTGCGCTGAATCGAATCCACGTTGGCAAGCAGTTGCTTCTTGTAAGAGCCGTCGGTCTTCCAGCGCTCGATTCGCAGTCTGCTGAGATCCGCCTGCGTCGTCTTGGATGTCGCTTCCAGTTGCGACAGCAGCCCGTTCAGTTGCGTCACCGACGCATAGGAGACCGGCCCCGCGCTCTGCGGCGAAGATGCCGGAGCAGCAGTTCCCTGCGCCGAATACTGAACCGTTGCCTGCGTGGCCGAAGCAAACTGCGGGAAGGTAAACTGGGTGAAGGCTGTCGCAGCCCACAGCAGCGAAGTCAGCCCAAGACAGCAGGAGATAGGTTTGAGGTTCATTATCGAAGATTGTGGAGTCGGTGGCGTGATCGATATTTCAGAATACTACAAGCAGAGCCTGAATGTTGATCGGGTCGATCCTGCGGTGGTGGGTCAGTGTGATTTCGACAGGACTGACAGAAGAACAACGAAAGACCACGCCACGAGAAGCAAAAAAACGAACCGTCTGAAAAGCGGTAGTCGGGTGCGCGGGAAGAGTTCTTGATACATAGCGGCAACCTCATCACCACCGCGTCTCCACCATACCAATTTGTCGCCCGAAGGCTCTCGCTTCGTAAGGCGAACTCTCATGACGATCTCGCTGCAGGAACTTGTGATCGCCATGGCCACCAGAATCGAGAAGAAAATAGCAAACATGTTTTAGCTGGCCACTTCTCCCAGCGCTTTAAGGATAAGCCCGCCTGTCAATCCTGGGGAAACGAACGACCCAATCCCAGTTCTCTTGGCCCAACCCGAAAAACACAGCGCCCATCCCACTCTTCGCCCGGTGGGCGCGATAAGATAATCGGGCAATACTATGTCACGGGGCTCCCCAAACTCGAAACGTTCGCTCCGCAGTTACGTTTATCTATATCCCTGGACTGCGCGCATCGCAATGACTCTGTTGGCGGCGCTCCTCGCATTTCCCTTGTCTACCGCTGCCCAGGAACTGGCCCGGCGGCTCATTCTGAAAGACGGTTCCTACCAACTGGTCACCAAATATGAAGTCAAGGGCGATCGGGTGCGCTACCTGAGTGCCGAGCGCAACGAGTGGGAGGAGATCCCGAAGTCGATCGTCGACTGGCCCGCTACCGAGAAATACGAAAAGGACCGTGCCGCCGGCGCGTCCGTTCCCGAGGCTGTCCAACTTGACAGGGAACTCGAAACCGAGCGCGAGCTCGACGACGCCCGGCTGCCACAGGTCGCTCCTGGACTGCGCCTGCCGGAAGATTCCGGCGTCTTCCTGCTCGACAATTTCAAGGGCGAGCCGCAACTGGTGGAAGTGCAGCAATCCGCAGGCGATTTGAATCGCAATGTAAAGGGCAACATCTTCCGCGGCGCCATCAATCCCATTGCCAGCGCGAAGCAGACGATCGAACTCGAGGGTGAACACGCTCGCGTGCGCTCGCACGTCGAGGTCCCGTCGCTTTACATCAACGTAGAGCAGGAGCCCGACCCGTTGGCCCCGGCTGAGAAGCGAGATTCCGCCGGCCAGGGCAAGACTGACTCCGGCAACACGGCATCGCAAAGTCCGCAGCAGCCCCAACAGCCCCAGCAGGCCACCGTGCCCTTCGACCGCTTCCGCATCGTTCGCGCGCATGCGAAGAATGGCAAGCGCATCGTAGGAGACATCAAGCGCACGGTCACCGGCAAGGTGAGCCAGGAGCAGCAGTTTGTAAAGACGACCATCAGCCGCGTCGGCGGCGGATGGCTGAAAGTCACCCCCATCGAGAGTCTGGCGACGGGAGAATATGCACTGGTTGAGATGGCGGGCAAAGAAGGCAGGGAAGGAGTGAACCTCTACGTGTGGGATTTTGGGGTTGATCCCAACGCCCCTGCCAATGCGAACCCCTGGAAGCCGGAAGTCAAAAAAGCCACCAAGCACGAGGAGTAAACCCGAGCGGAGAACGACGTTCAAGGTCCGACGTCCGACGTCCGAAGTCTGACAGCTACTTCAGCACCCCGCGCTGCGCAATGCCAATGTTGTCGCGGCTAGTGTTTTTCACCAGATACATCATCTCGTCGGCCTGCCGGATGATGTCGTGGGCGGTGCGAGCATCGTGCGGATAAGTGGCGAGTCCGATCGAAGCACGCACATTCAGGTTGAGGCCTTCTTCCCGGCAGAAACTGCTGGCGCGCAACGCATCGCGCAAACGCCTGGCCACCACCAGGGCGGAATCCTTCGCGGTCTGCGGCAACAGCACTACGAATTCATCTCCGCCGTAGCGATAGGCAAAGTCAATCAGCCGCAGCTGGGCTTTGATCAGGTATCCGATCTCAGCCAGCAACTTGCTGCCGATGAGATGCCCGTGGGTATCGTTGACTGCCTTGAAGTGGTCGAGATCGATGAACAACACGCTGAATTCGTAGCCGAAGCGGGCTGAGCGGTAGACCTCGGTATCGAGCGTCTTGTAGAGATGCCGTGCATTGTAGAGGCCGGTACAGTCGTCGGTGATGGTGAGTTCCTGGATCCGTTCCACCCATCGCGCATTTTCAATGGCGATCGCGGCATAGTCACAGAGCGACTGCAGGAAGAATACTTCCTGTTCGCTGAACTGTTTCATCTCGACGTTGACCAGCTGAATCACACCGAGCACGCGGAGCTTCGATCGCAACGGGACGCAAATGATGGAGCGCGTCTCCCACTTGGTGGTCTCGTCAATGCGCTTGGCAAATCTGGGGTCTGCTTCCACGTCCGGCACAATGAGCTGCTGGCCATGCTTGGCCACCCAGCCGGCAATTCCCTCGCCGACTTTCAAGCGAACATTCTTCAGAGCTTCGGCGGCGTCGCCCACGGCAATGGCGAAATAGAGCTCATCGTGTTCTTCGTCGACCATCAGCAGCGACCAGGTGTCGGGGCGGAAGTATTCCGCCATTTTTTCCATGATGGTCTGCAGAATCGAGTCGAGGTCCAGCGACGACGTGAGCGCCTTGGCCACGTCGTGGAAGATGGTTAGCTCCTGGCTCTGGCGCGTCAATTGTGTGCCGGTGGCCTCAGGCATTCCGAAATACCGTATGTCCTCAGATAAACGGGTGGCGGTGCAAAAATTATAGGGCTGACTTCGTCACCGGGGCAACGACCGTTGGTAACCAGAACCCATAACGCCAACCGGATGTCTCCCTTGCAGGGAAGCGGCCCGGTTAAGGCATAGCGCTGGCGCGCCAGTTGTCCTATTATGGCCCTGTCGCCGCAGCCGGGCGGTTGACGTAAATTCCAAACCAGTCTTCGGGAAGCCGGCGTTTCATCTGCGTTCGCGCGCCGTGATTCTGCCCGATCGAGTTCCGGCGGGCCTGAGGCAATCGGTGGGAGAATTTGGGGAAAAATTTCGGAAAGAGCGCGAGCGCCGGGGCTTAACGCTCGATGACGTGTCCAGCGTCACGAAGATCAACTCGCGGATGCTCAAAGCGATCGAGGCCGAACACTTCGACCAGCTTCCTGGAGGTGTGTTCAACAAGGGTTTCGTTCGCGCCTACGCCAAGCACCTGGGACTGAATGACGAAGAAGCTGTCACGGAGTATCTTGCCGTCTTGCGGGAGGCGCAAATCGGTGCTCAAACGGCGGATTGGCAACCGGGGATGGGGCCGGAGCCGCGCGCTGCAATTGAGCGGGGACGGGAGACGGGGCGCCCGAACTCCCCAACTTTAGAACGAAAGTCGGTGGAGTTCGAAACGAAACCGCCGATCGTAGAAGCGGCGCGTAAGGTCGAACAACGGCCAGAACGTGCAGAGCCCCTGGCGGGTAAGCATCAGCCTTCCTTCCGCGCTGCAACCCTTACCGCATCGGACGGACGAGTGGGTGGGTTTCCATGGAAGATTCCGGTAATTGTGCTGGCGATCCTTGTGGTGGTAGGGATGTTTTGGGGCCGACATTCCCGAAACGCGCCAGCCGGGCAAGCGAGTCTGCCGCGGGAAAATACTGCACAGGCCGCGCGTTCAGCCGGTGTATCTGCCGATGCGAATCCACCCGCGAGCGATTCCAAGGGCGGTGGCATGGCGGCAGTCTCCGCGGCGTCGTCTCCGCGCGGAGCATCTGCGAGCCCTTCTGCCAGTCCTGATCCCAACTCTAGTGTGCAGTCTGCGACTACGGCGGCAAAGCAATCGAAAGGCTCCGGGGACGAGGACGTTACGGTCCGCCAATTCGCAAGCAGCCGCGCAGCAGCCGACACCGCAAAGGCGCCCACAGCTTTGACCCTGGTCATCCGAGCCACGAAGACTTCGTGGATCTCGGTCGTGGCTGACGGCCAAGTAGTGAACCAGGAAACGCTCATCGCACCGGCGCACACGTCGGCTCGGGCAAATCGCGAGATCGTAGTGAAGGCCGGCAATGCCGCCGGAGTCAGTTTTCTGCTGAACGGCAAGGAAATCCCGGCGCAAGGAGACGAAGGCGAAGTAAAAACCTATCTCTTCGACAGTGCGGGAATGCGAACCATCGCCCCAGGCCAGGCGCCGGGCACTGATCGTTGAAATCGCATCATCACACTGAGGGTGCCCCATCCTTCGCGCTTTTTGCGAAGGGTGGAAATTCCAACTCCATCCTCATAGTCTTTATAATCTTTCCCGAAGGAAACGGATCAAGACTCTCCACTCCGCCCTCGCAGCCGACCTAAAGATTCCTCCCATCCAGCCCTACAATTTCACTATTGAATTTATCCTCAGGCATTTGGGGCTAAAGCCGTTGCGCGGCAAGGGGTGGTCTGTTAGCCTTTTTTGAGGACTTCCTCTTCATTAGTGTCGCTCGTCGCGAGCGCGGGGATTTCCGCTGGTCCCGCCCGACCAAGAGCCCAGAACTTGGTCTTGCAGAAACAGGATTAGAGGCAATTAAGGAGAAATATCTTGGCAGCAAAAAACCGTTCTTTGTTTACTTCCGAGTCGGTGACCGAAGGCCATCCGGATAAGATAGCCGACCAGATTTCCGACGCCATTCTTGACGCCTGCCTGGCCGACGATTCCGCCAGCCGGGTCGCTTGCGAAACGCTGACCGCAACCGGCCTGGTCGTCATCGCCGGAGAAATCACCACCAAAGCCTACGTAGATTTCCAGCAGGTAGTTCGCGGCACCGTGCAAGCCATCGGATACGATAACGCTCTGCATGGCTTCGACTGCAACACCTGCGCCGTGATCTCGAGCATCAACAAGCAGTCGGGCGACATCGCCATGGGCGTAGACACCGGCGGCGCCGGCGACCAAGGAATGATGTTTGGATATGCTTGCAATGAGACTGAAGAGCTGATGCCGGCTCCTATCTCGCTGGCGCACAAGCTGACCATGCGGCTCGCGCAGGTTCGCAAAAACGGAACGCTTCCCTTCCTTCGGCCCGACGGTAAATCCCAAGTCACAGTTGAATATGACGCAAAAGGCAAAGTGGTGCGTGTGGATGCGGTCGTGATCTCCACGCAGCACGCCGAGACCGTAACCAACGACGAACTGCGGGAGGGAATTCTCAAACACGTGATTCAGGCCGTCATCCCGGCGCACTTGCTCGACGAGGATACGAAATATCACATCAATCCCACGGGTCGGTTCGTGATTGGCGGGCCCATGGGCGACACGGGCCTGACTGGACGCAAGATCATCGTCGACACCTATGGTGGTATGGGCCGTCACGGCGGCGGCGCCTTCAGCGGCAAGGATCCGACGAAGGTGGACCGCTCGGCGGCGTACATGGCGCGGCACATCGCGAAGAACGTGGTCGGTGGTGGGCTGGCCGAACGCTGCGAAGTTCAGTTGGCCTATGCCATCGGCGTCGCCGATCCGGTGAGCGTGCTGGTCGATACATTTGGCACGGCAAAGGTTGATCCGGAAATCCTTCCCGACCTGATTCGTGCGAACTTCAAGCTGACCCCGCGGGGAATCATCGATTCACTGAGCCTGCGGCGTCCGATCTATAAGAAGACTGCCGCCTATGGTCACTTCGGACGCAACGATCCGGACTTCACGTGGGAGGCTACTGACAAAGCGGCCAGACTGGCCAGTGACGCCGGGTTGCGGGAACCAGTGGGACAAGCCGTTCGCAAGTAGCAGATTCCGCGTAGAGCGAATGGGAGCTAACCAAAGTTCCGTCTCTATGTAGGCCGAAAGTGCGCAGCGCCGGAGCAGCAATCGGTTATCCTGATCCTGGTTGGAAGTTCGTGTATTCTTCAGGATGAAGCAGGCAATCTAAGTCCGTTCAGGCAATCAAAATTTATTTTTCTGCGCCTCAAGCGCCACAGGAGAAGTATGTCAACAGCCGCGCAAGTGAATGGCGACATCAAGAACGTGGAACTGGCCGACTTGGGCAAGAAGCGCATTGAGTGGGCCAACCAGTCGATGAAGGTGCTGCAGATTATCCGCAAGGAGTTCATCAAGAATCAGCCGCTGAAGGGGATCCGGGTTTCCGCCTGCCTGCACGTGACGGCCGAGACCGCGAATCTTGCGATCTGTCTTCGCGACGGCGGGGCGGACGTCGTGCTCTGCGCTTCGAATCCGCTGTCGACCCAGGATGATGTATCGGCCAGCCTGGTTCGCGATCAGGGGATTGCGGTGTTCGCGATCAAGGGCGAAGACAACGACACCTATTACAACCACATCCTGGCGGCAATCGATCACAAGCCACACATCACCATGGATGATGGCGCCGACCTGGTCACCATCCTGCACACCAAGCGGACTGACGCCCTCGAAGGCGTAATCGGCGGCACCGAAGAAACCACCACCGGAGTGATTCGGCTGCGCGCGATGGCGAAGGAAGGCGTGCTGAAGTTCCCCATCGTTGCGGTAAACGATGCCGACACCAAGCATCTGTTTGACAATCGCTATGGCACGGGACAGTCGACGATCGATGGCATCATCCGCGCGACCAATTTCCTGCTGGCCGGATCGAAGTTCGTAGTCGCCGGCTACGGCTGGTGCGGCCGCGGATTAGCCAGCCGGGCACGCGGCGCCGGAGCAGAGGTGATCATCACCGAGGTCGATCCCACGAAGGCGCTCGAAGCCGTGATGGACGGCTTCCGCGTGATGTCGATGACCGAAGCGGCCAAACTGGGCGACGTGTTCTGCACGGTCACCGGCAACAAGAGCGTGCTGACCAAGGAGCACTTCGACTTGATGAAAGACGGAGCCATCATCTCCAACTCCGGGCACTTCAACGTGGAAATCGATATTCCCGCGCTGGAGAGAATGGCGTCATCGAAGCGGACCACGCGCACCTATGTCGATGAGTACTCGCTGAAAGACGGGCGCAAGATCAACCTGCTCGGCGAAGGCCGGCTGATCAATCTTGCGTCCGCGGAAGGACATCCCGCATCGGTGATGGATATGAGCTTTGCCGACCAGGCGCTCTCGGTCGAATACATGGTCCGCAACCACAGCAAGCTTGAGAAGACGGTCTACAAAGTTCCCGATGACTTGGACAAGCGAGTGGCGAAACTGAAGCTGGAGTCCATGGGGATCAAGATCGATCGCTTGACGCCGGAGCAGGAAGAGTATCTGGCGGGGTGGAGCGAAGGGACTTAGGCTTTTTCAGCGGCCCGGGAGTATCGGGCCGCATTTTTTAGTTTGTCATCCTGAGCGAAGTATGCCGATCCGCAAGCGGATCGGTATACGCAACCGAAGGACCCCTACCCCGACGGCACCTCCGACGGCCGACTCGGGGCATTCTCACAATGCACCCGCACTGCGCTTGTCATCCTGAAGTCGCCGCCTTTGCGACCGAAGGCCCCGTGCATCCCGCCGAATCACCAGCGTTTCTTGCACGCGAACAACTCGCGCGTCAGGCTAGGAAAGGAGATCGTGTGGAGCGGGCACTCTTGCCCGCTCTGTTGACTTGAAGCGGGGCGGCAGCACTCCTCACTGATCCTTCGACTGCTCCGTTCAGGATGACATCGCTGTTGGTAGCATCATCGGAAAATTCCCACTTCTCATAAGACAACGCGAACGGCATGCACCAAATCCAATCAACGCCGCCCCCTCCCTTTCACCCCTCCTGCGATTTTCGCAAGCGCGCGAGTGTAGGCTGCGATGGTTTCAGGAACGGCCTGGTTATAGACGAACTGCCCTTCGCGGCGGCAGACGATGAGTTTGGCCTCGCTGAGAACCTTGAGATGGTGAGAGACAGTCGCGGGGGTGACACCGCGCATGGAAACAATCTGGCCACAGTTCATGCGGTTGGTTGCCGAGATAGCCTCAAAAATCCTAAGGCGGGTCTTGTCGGCCAGGGCTTTCGATATTTTCTCAACCTCAGAACGGTCCATGGTTCATCTAGAGTGTAGCGAAGTCATTGGCCCTGCCGCCACAGAGGAAGCCGCCTGCTGGGCAAGGGTTTCGAAACACCTGCATCCGAATACTTCGATAGTCATCTAATTGTCTAAATCTGACTGGAACGCGGCCGCTACGAAGGGGTTGCCTCTGAGACTCCAGTCAGACAATTCAGCAGAAAGCAGGAGACTGACATGAAGAGGCTTGAAGGAAAAGTGGCGGTAGTAACCGGCGGGAACAGCGGCATCGGGCTGGCGACGGCCAAGCGCTTGCAGGAAGAAGGCGCGAGAGTCGCCGTCCTGGGCCGAAGCAGAAAAACGCTGGATGAAGCGGTGAAAACCATCGGAAACGGCGTGGTGGCGGTGCAGGGGGACGTGGCCGAACTCACGGACATAGACAAGCTGTACGCGGAGGTTTCGAAGAAGCTGGGCAAGATTGATGTCCTGTTTGTGAACGCGGGGGTTGCGAAGTTCGCCCCGTTTGCCGAGACCTCGGAAAGCACCTACGACGAGCAGTTCGATATCAACATCAAGGGAGCGTACTTCACGATCCAGAAAGCTCTGCCGTTGCTGAATGACGGCGCGTCGATCATCCTGAATACCAGCGTTGTAGACCAGAAAGGCACGGCAGGGGCCAGCGCGTATGCGGCAACCAAAGCGGCACTGCGTTCTTTGGCACGAACCACGGCCGCGGAGCTGGCGGGGCGCGGCATCCGCGTCAACACCGTCGCGCCAGGGCCAATCGTCACGCCGATCTTTGGCAGGACCGGGCTGCCCAAGGAGGCCGTCGATGAATTTGCGAAGCAGATCATTGCGCAGGTTCCGATGAAGCGGTTTGGACAGCCCGAAGAAGTGGCAGGAGCCGTAGCGTTTTTGGCCTCGCAGGATGCGTCCTATATCACAGGCGTGGAAATCAACGTCGACGGCGGTCTGGGACAAATCTGACAGGCGTGCGCTTTGGGAGTTGGAGTGAAGGAAAGCGGGGGCCGGACGCCCCACCCTTCGTTTTTTGAAGGGTGGGATTCCACGGACGTGTCCCGCTGGGGCTTTCTCGCGACTCCGGGGTGAGGGACAAAAAAGCAGGCCCCTCCACTGCGCCGGCGCTGGCGCTCCGGCTTCGGTCGGGATGACAGAATATTTTCAGGGCACATGGCTCAGAGGCTGAAGCCGCGTACCTTATTGAACGCTGATGCGGCGCGAGTGAACTCGTGCCCTTCCCGACCCTGCGACTTCCCCATCTTTCGAAAACGGCGAGACTCCCTGAAAGGAAAAGACCCACGTCTCGCAAAGGAGGCGAGACGTGGGGCACCCGGCTTTCACCACGAGCTTCTGATGGCGCCAACAGTGAACCAACCGGCCCTACTTCATTTCCGATTTCATTGTCGATTTCGCTTTGGCCGCATGGCCTTTCAGTTCGACCAGAATCAGGTCCATTCCATTGTCGCCAGTGTTCTCCGGCAAGTGAGTGACGGCGGCTTCGTACTGCGCGTCGCCTGCCTTGGCGGTAATGTCCTGCTTTTTCCCGTCCGGAAAAGTGAACTGCCCCTTGGAGTCGTTCAGGAACACCGCCACCAGGTTGGGATGGCTGTGCATGACTGACTTCTCACCCGGTCCGTAGTGCACCTTCACAATCCGTACCTGGTCGTTCTCGCTCACCACCGTGTAATGCTTGGGATCCACCTTGACCGCATCCTGTGCCAGGACGATCGGGGCGAGACCGAGGCACAAAGCCACATTACACAGCGCTATTTGCACTCGCATGTTGATCTCTCCTTAATTTTTCGTGGGATCATCTGAAAAGCGGCCCAACCCTACTCCGCGGTTCCGGCAATGTCAATCAGGAATGGGCGGGGTGCCCGGGTGAGGGGACAACTCGTCTGTACAGCTTTTGTGTGGGGACAGCCGCCCTCGGCTGTCCGGCGGCGCGAGTGAACTCGTGCCCTTCCCGATCTTGCGACGGGGCCGCCCCATCCCGCGAGAAATTCACAGCTGCGGTGTGACACCTGACCTTGTGCACCAATCAAAATCAGTTCAGCATGGTCAAAGCGCAAGCGGTTACAGCCAGCAGTGACGGCAACGCGCTAACGCCTTTGTTCTCTGGATTTTGACCTCTAAGTTCTTTGACATGCGGATTTTGCGGGGAATTTCTTGCTAACCCGATGACTCCAAAGATTCGGGGGGGAGGGGGGATACCCCCTAAACTCTCCCGAAAATTCCATTTTAGGTACCCCCTACCATCTCATAGCCGCTCGTCAGCAGGATTATTTCAAGGAGACATCCACAGCCTTTGGCGAGCGTCACCTCGCAGGGTGGGTGCAGCTGAAGTCCACGATGTTCCCGGAGGGCGCAGGGTAGTCGTGCACGCTCGTTGAATCATTCCCGGCGGCGCCTAATCTTAGAGAATACTTAGCCTTCCGCGACGTATCCCGCAACTATCGGCAGACCGTTGTGGTGTTATAAGGACTTGCGATTTTTGCCGATATGGAATGCAGAGACTGCGTCCCCCTAGCCGTCGACGACGGCAGTGTGAGGGATCGACGAGGTCGCGAGAGGCATGGCAGCGTGATGAAAATACTGCTGGTCGAAGACAGCAAGTTTATGAGGTTGGCGACGGAACGGGCACTGGTCCGCGCTGGTTATGAGGTGAGCACCGCCATCGACGGGGAGCAAGCCCTGCAGATGGCCCGGGAAGGGCTTCCAGAACTGATCCTGCTGGATATGTTACTGCCAAAGATGACTGGGCCGGACGTGCTTCACGCTCTCAAGAAGGATCCGGCAACGGCGGAGATCCCGGTGATAGTGTGCACCGGGCTTTCGCAGAAAAATGCTACGCGGCTGCATGCAGACGGAGCCTTCGCTTTTCTGGAGAAGTCTTCGCTGGGCCTGGTTACGGGACCGGAAGCGCTACTGGCGGCGCTGGGAGAGATCGTAAAGCAAATTCCCAAAAGGCGAGCGTGCCGGATCCAGGCTGCGGGCGCCCCAAAATGAGCGCCGCGCCCGGCATAACCTGCCATGATCTGCGATTTTCAAGCAGTCGCAGCAGTGGGGA
>Ga0137391_10003516_pt1 | contig 11897 bp, 9 predicted proteins | sample 15con2h24BmetaG_FD_101399 | JGI IMG/M metagenome (GOLD analysis project Ga0137391, IMG submission 101399) | Vadose zone soil microbial communities from Angelo Coast Range Reserve, California, USA - 15con2h2.4B metaG | ecosystem: Environmental > Terrestrial > Soil > Vadose zone > Saprolite...
GCTCAGCTTCTCATACAACACGCTTCCTGTCTTCTCCCGCCGCATCTGCTCGCGAATCCGGTCCAGGCCGCCGTCCTTGGACAGCCTCTCACGCAAAGCCTCCAGAGGCTCCCGCGATTGGATCGAAAGCATCAGCAGCTCCCGGTCAACATCTTCATCGCTCACCGTCACGCCTTCAGCCTCGGCGATCCGGTCCAAAACCATCGACGCCTTTACCTCGTTAATTGCCTGATCGCGCTGTGCCTCCCGCAGGCGAACGAAGTCCAGCTTTCGCATATCCTCCACCGACATGCCCTGTTGTGCCAGCGCGCGCAGCCCGCGATCCAGTCGAGCTTCGATCTGTTGTTGCACGAACGACTCGGGAACAGGGAACTGAAACCGCTCAATCAATTCGCCAAGCATCTTGTCCTTCGCGCCGTTGTCCAGCGCGCTTTTCTTTCGGTCTGCCGCATGCTCGCGCAGCTTCGTCTCAAAATCGTCCCAGCTCTCATAGTTGCCAAGCTGCTTGGCAAACTCCGCATCGCGCTCCGGATAGCTCTTGTGCTTGATCCCCTTCACGGTCACGTCGTAGCTCACCGTCTGTCCCGCAAGCCGTCGCTCGCCGAAGTCCGCCGGATAATCAACCTCGAACTTCAACTCCTGTCCCGGTTTTGTACCACGGAGCGCGTCGTTGAAGGCAGCCAGCGTATTCTTCCCGCCGATCTCGATCAGGACATCCTCGCCAGTAATCGGAGCCTGAGTCAAAGCATTCTGAACGCCTTCCTCGGTCACAGTCTGCGCCAGGTCTTTCACCTCGCCGCGAAACTGAATCTCCGCCCAATCACCATCAACCAGAGCACGATCTTCCTCGACCGGCTCAACCGTCGCGTGGCTATCCAGCATCCGGCTCAACTCCGTGTCAAACTCCTCGTTAGTCAAAGCAGCATCAGGCCTGCTCACACGAACACTGTCGTACCCGGTGATATCGATCTCCGGAGCAACTTCAAACGCAGCCTTGAACTTCAGCGGCTGCCCGTCCAATAACTGCATGTCCAGCAGCTGTGGCTCCGAGACCGGGCGCAGCTTCTGCTCAGTGATCGCCTTCCGGAACCGCTCCGAAACCAGGCTCTCCAGAACCTCCTGGCGAACCTCCTTCGCGAACTTCGAACGGATCAGCGACTCCGGCACCTTGCCCGCACGAAAGCCCGGAATCCGGGCCAGCTTCTGGTACCGCTTCACCACTGTCTTAAAGCTCCTCGATACCTCATCCGCCCCAACCTCGACTTCAATCTCTCGGGTCAGTTCAGGGTTCAGCGAGGGAGCATGCTGATGCGTGTGCTCATGCTCATGATCATGCTCGTGATCGTGCGTATTCGCTACTTCGGGCTGCTGCTCCGCAGCCTCATTTGTGTCTGTCATCTCAGTCGGGGTCAAATCCATGCCTTCCAGGAAACGTCTGTGTCTGCCGCGCCGCACGCCATGCGCTACCAGCGCGGCTACGCCTCACTACTACTGTACGAGGCTTCGGTAGAGAGGGTCAAACCTCGCGCCGTCCCTCATTCTCGTCCGAAAGCGGGATCCCTCTCAAAACCATCCTTCGAGCCTCCATCCAATGCTCTCTACAGATGCCCCGCATCGGTCGAACTCAGTGAAAATATCTGCAGCCGAATCTGCCACTGCACCGACTGCCCTGGTTGCAGCACCACCATTCCGGTATCTTCGTCCCTCGCCCACTGGCGTCCAAACGGGTCGTCATAGTTGGACTGCGGCTCGATAGAAATATACGACCCATCCAACGGGGCATACACCCGTATCGCCTTGATGTTAGATGTCATCGCCGCGATGCGCAGGCCGTAATCATTCTCCGGATCGCGCAGCTCCGCCATCGGCCCGCTTTCCATCAGGCCCGTCCTCAGGTGAACAAAGCTGTCGTCAAGGTTGAGCGCCCCCAGCTGTGCCCCGGTGCGGCCCGTAAAGTCATACTCGGTCTTCTCCACCGGCACAAGTCTTCCGCTCAACTCGCCGGAGCGGCGATCCTTCACCTCCATCCGAAGCCCCTCCGCCAGTCGCAGCATCATCTGTGCGCGATGCCCATTCAGAATTGCGAATCGAGGATGCCACCCTATTCCCATCGGCTCGGCGGTATCGCCTGTATTGCGCGCGACGATCTTTATCGTGATTGCCTTGCCGCTCAGAGCCACCGTCGTCATCATCTCTGTCTGCGATGGCCAATGGCCGTCGAAGTTGCCGGGATGAAACGTAGTCTGCGCCTCTCCGCCATCCGGCATTACGTTCGTGTTGATCGAATCGGAGGGCTGCTTCAGCAGCAATCCGCCCGCAGCCACCACACCGGCGACTCCATAGCTGTCCTTCGCATCCGTCGGCAGGATCAAACGAGTTCCATGCCACATCGTGCTCAGGTTTTTCTCATCCGGCGTGCTCAATCCCGAGATTCGGCCCGCCCAAGGCATCTCGATCGCCGCTCCCATCGCCAGGCTCTTCGCCCCATTCGCATCCGCTCCGGTCCCGGTTAACAGCTTGGCTGCCTCCTGCAGCGTCGGAGACGCAAGCAGATTTACCTCTCCCTTCTGTGGAAGATAAGCCGTAATCTGCAGCACATTCATTCCGCGACCGGGAAGCAGTGTCGCCGAAAGAAACTCCGGTCCATTCCCCCCCGCTATCTGCGAACGTTGCAGTTGCACTACGTCCTGCCCCCCTGGCCGCACCGCCACATCCCTCACCGGCCGTTTACTCAGCTCCTTTTTCAGCTGCGCAAACTGTCCAAGCCTGTGCTCGCGCCATCCGAATGCCAACCCCGCCAACACAATCACCACGACCAGGAAGGTCAGCATGCCCGAGCGCATCACCGCCGCATGCCATATCCTCCTGCGCCATTGGCTCACTCCCTGCTTCAGAAGCGCCCAGTACATTCTGCTAAGCCGTGGATCTTCCAACTCGTCGCCCTTCCAACTCGCCGCCTATCCTTCACTTTGCACTTTCCGTGCTAAATCATTCTACGGAAGCACCAGACTACGCGGGGAACACAGGCCCCTCATTCCTACTATCATGGGATGCAGTGACACCCTCCAACGCCCAGACTATCGACGCCCAGACTATCGACGCAAAGACTACGTCTCAGCTCTTCCGGCAGATTCATGAGTCCATCATCACCTGTGAACGCTGCCCCCGTCTCCGCGACTACTGCCGCAGCATAGGCGACACCAAGCGTCGCGCCTACATCGACCAGACCTACTGGTCCCTCCCCGTCCCCGGCTTTGGCGATCCCCGAGCCCGCATCCTCATCCTCGGCCTCGCCCCTGGCGCCCACGGAGCCAACCGCACCGGCCGTCCCTTCACCGGCGATGGCTCCGGCGACTTCATGTATCCCATCCTGCACGAGCTCGGCCTAGCCACCAAACCCCGCGCCATCGCCCGCGAAGATGGCCTCAAGCTCCGCCATGCCTGGATCGCCTCCGTCGTCCGCTGCGCTCCACCAGGCGACAAGCCTCTGCCCCAGGAGATTCGCAACTGCGGCACTCATCTTGCCGCTGAAATCCAATCTCTGCCGCGCGTCCGTGTCGTCGTCTGCCTCGGAAAGATCGCCTTCGACGGCTATCTCGCCTACCTGCTCCACACCGGCGTCATCGAGCGCAAATCCGAGTACAGCTTCTCCCACGGCGCCCACTATCGTCTTCCCAACCGCCTGCATCTTCTAGCCACCTATCACCCATCCCTGCGAAACACCAACACCGGCCGCCTCAATCGCACCATGTTCACCCGGATATTCCTGCAGGCAAGGGAACTGGCCGGCCTGGCAGTCTAGAAGGGCCTTCATCGAGAAAATACATGCAGCCTGAAACCGTATAGAATAACCAACCAATCGCAATCCACAGGAATCTCAAAGGGAAGAGAAGCCAAATAAGGCACGAGGTAACGTCAAAATGAGTGCAAAAAATTACTGGTTCGCTTTCGGCATCGGCGTCACCGCAGGAGCCGCAATCGCTCTCCTTTACGCTCCGCAATCCGGTGTCAGAACACGCAGACAGCTCCGCAAGGGCGTCGAGGACGCAAGCGACTACCTCGAAGATGCAGCCAACTATCTCAAGGAGCAGGCAGAGCGTCTCAGCAAAGAGGCGGAAAAGGCGCTCAAACGGACACGCGGCCAGGTTGAGCGCACCGTCGAGCGCACCGTCGACAAGGCCAGCGACGTCGTGCAAAACGCCGTCAAGACCGCCCAGTCTCTCGTCTAGCCCACCCACCCCAAATAAAGTCCAGTCATTTCGACCGAAGCTGCTCGCGCACTTTGCGAGCAGCGCAGCGGAGAAATCCGCTTCCCGACCGTAGCCTCCGACCCACCCCAACGCCTTTGTTCTTTCTTGCCTGATTTCCAAGCCGAAAAACCGGCTGACATGCTAACGTCATTCGCATGCAAGAAGCCGCCCTGGAGCAAGCTGCAGGCCCAACTCTTCCCACCACAAAAGAACGTCCCTGGCTCTTCGGCCTTCTCATTGCGCCGAATGCGGTTCTCGCATACGGCATCATCAGCGGCGTCCTCTCGTATCTGCTGCGCCGGCAAGGTGTCGGCATCGGACGAAGCTCCGAGATCATCGCGCTCCTCATCCTCCCGCAGGCCATCTACTTCCTGTGGAGTCCCATCACAGACTTCTGGATACGCCGCCGCACCTGGCTGATGGTCGGAGCCATAGGCTCGGCTCTCACCCTGGCGACGGCCTTTCACGGCAGCAGGCTCGACACCCCGGCAGCGGTCGCGCTCATGTTTCTCAGTGCGTGCTTTGGCCAGCTAATCGTCTCCAGTTGCGGCGGAATGATGGGTACCCTTCGCAGCGAAGCGACCCGCCGCAAAGCCAGCAGCGTCTATCAGGGGGGAGCGCTCGCCTTCGGTGCTCTGGGCGTCTTCGTCCTGGCCCGTCTCGCCGAGCGAATGGACATGGGCCCTCTCGGCTGGATCGCCGCAGCCCTCATCGCTCTCCCGTCCCTCGCCGCCTTCGCAGCTCCAGAGCAGCCACGGGAGCAGGAGCAGGGAATCAGAGAAACCTTCTCAGGCATCTGGTACGAGTTCAAAGCCACGTTCATCCGCTGGCGAGCCATTCCCTACACCTTGATGATGCTCTTTCCCATGGCCAGTGGCGCCCTCATCGGCCTCCTTCCCGGCATCGCGCAGGACTACCACGTCAGCGGCCAGCAAATGGCATGGATGAACGGTCTCGCCGGAGCGCTCCTCACCGCCTCTGGCTCGCTCGCAGCCACGCTGATTCCGGCCCGGATCCGTGCATCGGTCGCCTATCTGTCTGTCTGCCTCCTCAACGAAGCGCTCCTCCTCATCCTGTGGCTCGGTCCACTCAGTCCATCGACCTACTTCATCGGAGCGACCCTCTATCTCTTCACCATCGGCACCTGCTACGCGTTATTCACCGCTGTCGTGCTCGAGTTCCTCGGTCAATCAGGCAAAAGCGGCTGCGGCCGCTACTCCATCATCAACTCGCTCGGCAACGTGCCCGTGGCCTACATGACCGCGCTCGACGGCAGAGGCGGCCAGCTCTGGGGAGCACGAGGCCTCGCCGCCACCGACGCAGTCGTAGGAGCCATCGGCGCCGCAATCCTCCTCACCTACTTCCTCACCCGCAAACCCACCGAAACCCCAGCCCCAGCATTGCAAACCTCGACTCAGCCTCTGTAGTTGCCTTCGGAAACTTTTGCTGTCGCAAGTTCCGTGCGTCTTGCTTCTAGGTACCCCAAGGCTTTAGCCTTGGGTCTCTCGACCTGCCGAAGCACGCGGGGCTTTAGCCCTTGGGGTATGCTTTCTTGCCCATTTGCGCTGCGTCCCGACTAACCCATTGAACTCCTGCATGTCCACTACTCCGGAGGCCCCACCGTCACCACAAAATAAGTCACCGGCTTATCGCTCGTATTCGAGATGAAGTGCTTATCTCCCGCCACGCAGATCCCCACATCGCCCGCCACCATCGTTCGCGCCACACCATTGGTCGTCAACTCCGCCGTCCCCTCGCGCACCAGCCAGATCTCATTATGCAGATGTGTCCCCACCGGCTCATGCTGCGCGCCCGCCTGGATCGTCGACTCATGCATCTCCAGACGAATATTCCCCGCCTTCAACATGCCTGTCAGATAACGGCTCGAAGAGTGCTCCTCCTGCGACCCCGCCTTCGATGCCGAAGGTTTATAAACGCCCGACTCAATTACAGGCAGGCTCGCACTCTGAGCCTGCGCAATCTCCGGAGCCAAAGCCGACCCAGCCAGCAGAGCCGGCAGCAAAGCTGCAAATTCACGACGATCCATAACGCAAAAATCCTCCCACCAAAACAATACGCCCCGGCAATCAGCCGGGGCGCAAGTTTCTTCTAAGGAAGGGAGGACTACACCGCAGTCAGTGCCAGCCCAGCCATCTTCTCTTCGCCGTCCGCGGAAACCGGCCGATAGAACAGCGAATTGTTTTCCATATACACCTCAAGGAACGCAGGCCGTTCGACAATTCCGCCGCCGATCAACGCCTCCGACAGAGGATCCTCCACAAACCGCTGCAGTGCCCGCCGCAAAGGCCGTGCACCATAGGTCCGATCCGAGGCCGTCTTCTCGATGATCCATTTCTTCGCATCATCGGTCACCGAGATCGTAATCGCCTTATGCACCAGATTCGCGTTCAACTGCTGCACCAGCAGCTCGAGGATCTGCATCAGGTCCGCATCCGACAGCGACGTAAAGATGATGATCTCGTCCAGGCGATTCAGGAACTCCGGATTGAACGTCCGCTTCACCTCGCCGCGAACCAGCTCCTCCATCTTGTCCAGCACCATGTTTTCCTTCTCGCTCTGGAACCCAAGCCCCTGCCGCTTCTGCAGATGCTTCGCTCCAATGTTAGAAGTCATGATGATGATCGTGTTCTTGTAGTCGACCGTGTTGCCCAGCCCATCCGTCAACTGCCCGTCTTCAAACACCTGCAGCAGCAGATTGAACACATCCGGATGCGCCTTCTCAATCTCATCGAGCAGCACCACGCAGTAAGGATTGCGCTTCACCCGCTCCGTAAGCTGACCGCCCTCCTCATAGCCCACATATCCCGGAGGCGAACCGATCAGCTTCGAAACCGAATGCTTCTCCATGAACTCCGACATATCGAACCGGATCAGCGCCTTCTCTGAGCCGAACAAAAACGCCGCCAGCGTCCGCGCCATCTCCGTCTTGCCCACGCCCGTTGGCCCAAGGAACAGGAAGCTCCCAATCGGCCGCGCCGGATTCTTCAACCCAGCCCGCGACCGACGAATCGCCCGCGCCAACGCCGAAATCGCCTTGTCCTGCGAGATCACGCGCTTGTGCAGTTCTTCCTCCACCCGCAGCAACCGTTGCGTCTCCTCTTCCTTCAGCGAAGTAATCGGCACGCCCGTCCAACGGCTCACCACATCCTCGATATCTCCCCGCGTCACAATGCCTGCCGAAGAATCATCCAGGTGATACTTGTCCCGCAGCGCCCTCAGGTTCTCCCGCTCCTTGCGCTCCTCATCCGAGTAGAACCGCGCCTTCTCGAACTCATGGTTCGCGATCGCGTTCTCCATCCGGTGCACGATGAACTTGATCCGCTTCTGCACCTCGGTCAACTCTTCCGGCATCGAGGTCTGCCGCAGCTTCACCCGCGCACCAGCCTCATCGATCAGATCGATCGCCTTATCCGGCAGGAAACGGTCCGGAATATACCGGCTCGAGTGCGACACCGAAAAAGTAATCGCATCGTCGGTATAGCTCACCGCATGAAACTTCTCGTACTTCTCCTTGATCCCCATGATGATCTTGATCGCGTCTTCCTCATTCGGCGGAGGCACCTTCACCGCCTGGAATCTACGCTCAAGCGACCGGTCCTTCTCAATCGACTTACGATACTCCGCAGGAGTCGTCGCCCCAATGCACTGAATCTCACCGCGGCTCAAAGCGGGCTTCAAAATATTCGCCGCATCAAGCGATCCTTCCGCCGACCCAGCCCCAACCAGCGTATGCAACTCATCAATGAACACGATCGAGTTCTGATTCTCCATCAACTCCTTCATGATCGTCTTCAACCGCTCTTCAAACTGTCCGCGATACTTCGTTCCAGCCACAATCAACGAGAGGTCAAGCGCAAGCACCCGCTTATCAGCCAAAAAGCTCGGCACCTCGCCATCCGCAATCTTCTGCGCCAGCCCTTCCACAATCGCCGTCTTACCCACACCCGGCTCGCCGATCAGCACAGGATTATTCTTCGTCCGGCGGCACAGAATCTGGATCACCCGATCCACCTCAGCGTCACGCCCAACCAGCGGATCAAGCTGCTGGTCCATCGCACTCTGCGTCAGGTCACGCGAAAACTCCGAGAGCATACTCTGTTCGCCGCGCTGCCCCTTACTGCTCTGCGACGCAGGCACCTTCTCCTGCGTCGTCCGCTGCAACTCTTCACGGATCGCCGGCAGCCGCAACCCACGCTCCTGCAGAATCTCCGCCGCAAAGCACTTCTCCTCGCGCAGCAAACCCAGCAGCAGATGTTCCGTTCCAATATGTTTGTGTGATAGCCGCTCCGCCTCTTCAGCCGCATACGCCAGCACCCGCTTGCACTCATTCGACAGCGGCAGATCGACCGAAGTCGACACCTTCTCCCGAATCGTCGTATGCCCCTCAATCTGCTTGCGTATCGACTCCACCGACGCGTGCGACCGCAAAAAGCGGTTCGTCAGCGCCTTGTCCTCCCGCAACAACCCGAGCAGCAGATGCTCAGTCTCGATATAAGGCGACCCAAACTGACTTGCCTCGTACCGGGCAAAGAAAATCACCCGACGCGCCTTCTCCGTATAGCGTTCGAACATGGTATCCCCTTCAAGCCGGCCACCCTTCAGCCCGAAGGCCGAACAGCGCCATTGGTCCCAACAACCGTCCCCGTACCGCTCCACCTCAGGGACTAACCAGGCTACTTCAAGCTACAAAGCACCCATTCCACTACTACAGTGTAATTGTCCATCGCAAATAATCGAAATCCCTCAAAAGTTATGCCTAACTTAGCATTCTTTTAGATGCACGTTGTGCAAAACCCGCACCAAACTAGGTGCAACCCATGCCTCCAAGCCTCCCCGCCAAATCACAAACTCAACAAAATGTTTGATTTGAAATCCACGTCCCCGGTTGTCAACCCGCGCTCGGCTTCTCCCCCAGAGCCTTCGCATCCGCCAACCGTCCCTCCCGCAGCCGCAAAACCCGGTCACACCGCAGGGCAAACTCCAGGTTATGCGTCACCAGAACACTCGTCAGCCCATGCGCCCCATGCAGCCGCTGGATCAGCCCAAACACCGCCTCAGCCGTCTTCCCATCCAAATCGCCCGTAGGTTCATCCGCCAGCAGAATCTTCGGATCCGTCACCAGCGCCCGCGCCAGGCTCACCCTCTGCTGCTCCCCTCCGCTCAACTCACCCGAACGATGCCCCGCCCGATCCGCCAGCCCCACCTCTCCCAGCCAGAACCTCGCCTTCTCCAGCGCCGCCGCTCGTCTCATCCCCTGCGCCAGCAGCGGCATGGCGACGTTCTCCACCGCGGAAAACTCCGGCAGCAGATAGTGGAACTGCCACACATACCCCACATCCCGATTGCGAAACTCTGCCGCCTGCCTCGGCGTAAACCCACTCAGCCTGCTCTCCCCGCACCAAACCTCCCCGGCCGTCGGCGTATCCAGCGCAGCCAGCAGATGCAGCAGGGAACTCTTCCCCGCGCCGCTCTCCCCCACAATCGCAACCATCTCCCCCGCATGCACCTTCAAATCCAGCCCGCGAAACAGCTCCAGAGCCGCGCGCGCCGAACCCGCACCCTCTGAAACCGCCGCATAAACCTTCGTCAACCCCACCGCCCGCATCACCACCGTCCGCTCCCGCACGATAGGCAGCGGCTCCAGCGAACCCTCATTCTCAAACCGCACATCCCCTTCATTCGGATCGATCAATCCTGCACTCTCCTAAATGTCCATCGCCAATGTCCGTCGCCCTTCAATGGTTGTCATTCTGAGCGTAGCGAAGAACCCCCGCATTTGCTTTTGCAGTTGCACTTGCTTTGTTCTTCGCGTCTTTGCGAAGGACAAAGCAAAACTCAACCCTCAACCCCTCACCCCGCCCGCATGTCCCGAATGCGCCCCCAGCGCAATCGCAATCCGGTTCCACGCATTGATCGTCGAAATCACCAGCGTCAAATTCACCGTCTCCACATCACTGAATTGCGCCCTCACCTCCTCATACACCACATCCGGCGCATGCCCCTCCTGAATATTCGTCACCGCCTCCGCCCACGCAAGCGCCGCCCGCTCACGCTCCGTGTAGGCCTTCGATCCCCGCCACTCCGCCACCGAAGCGATCCGCTCCTCCGGCTCATTCGCCTTCTTCAACTCAGAGCTGTGCAGCCTAATGCAATACTCACACCCATTCATCAAAGAAGCGCGCAGCTTCACCAACTCAACCAACGTATGATCAAGCCCCGACCCGGTATTGAGGTAATGCTCCAGCGCCGTCATCTTCGCCAAACCCTCCTGCGCCAACTGTCCATACTTCAATCTCGGTTCCATCGTTCTTCCTTGAAAATTTCAAATGTTTCGAGGTTTGTTGAAAATCGCTTTGCTTAAAGGGCACAGCTTCAGAGCTGCTGAAAAACCCTGTTTTGCTTAAGGGCACGGCTTCAGCCGTGCCGTACAAGCTTTATTTGAAGTGCGGCTTTAGCCGCTGAGGTACGCTCCTTTCATCTGAGACTGCGTTCCGAGCCTCACGTCTGGAACACACAGAGGTCGATGACATAACGCTGATCGTAATCTCTTCTCCGCCTACTCATACCGCAAAGCCTCCGCCGGCAGCACCTTCGCCGCACTCCCACTCGGATAAAGAGTAGCAACCAAACTAACCCCCAACGAAACCGCCGCCACAATCACCCCATCCCAAATCCGCGGCGCAAACGGCAGATGGTCGATCGAATAAACCTCCGCATTCAGCGGGAACGGATAGTGCCCGCCCACCCAACTCAACCCATACCCGAGCACCAGTCCCAACACCGTCCCAATCACACTGATCAGCAACCCCTGCAGCAGAAAAATTCTCCGCACCTGCTCCGCCTTCACCCCAAAGCTCATCAGCACCGCAATATCCCGCGTCTTCTCCATCACCATCATGGTCAGCGCAATCAGAATATTCAGCGCCGCCACACACACAATCAGCGCCAGCACAATAAACGTCACAATCTGCTCCAGCTTCAACGCCCGAAACAGCTCACGGTTCTGCTCCATCCAGTTCGTTGTCTGAAATCCCCTGCCTGCCGCCGCTTCGATCTCCCGCCCCACGCGATCCGCATGATAAAGATCATCCACCTTGAAGCTGATCACCGAAATCAAATCCGGCTCGCTGAACAACTTCTGCGCATCCTTCAACCGCACAAACGCATAGCTCGAATCATACTGATAAAACCCCGACTTAAAGATCCCCACCACCTGAAACCGCTGATACCGCGGCACCAACCCGAGCGGCGTCAACTCACCCTGCGGACTCGTCACCAGCACTCCATCTCCAACCTTCACCCCAATTGTCTCCGCCAAATCCTTCCCAATCACAATCGGAGGAACCGCCTGCACCGCCGAGCCAGCCACAGAACCGGGTGCCCCAGGTCTCGATTCTGAGACCTGGGCTTTCATCCCCGATCCAAAATGCCCGGGTGCCCCATCCTTCGCAGTCTCACCGCGAACCGGGGTCCCCGGCGACCGCTTTTGCTCGCTGGGGTGGAGAAGGGTGGGATGTACGCTGCTAGATGTGGTCCATAAGGGAGCCTCCGGTTCCAACTCCGCCGCCGACCCCTGCACCACACTCTGCAGCAAATCCCCCACCGTCTTCTCATCCGCCGGAATCA
>Ga0137391_10003521_pt1 | contig 11886 bp, 10 predicted proteins | sample 15con2h24BmetaG_FD_101399 | JGI IMG/M metagenome (GOLD analysis project Ga0137391, IMG submission 101399) | Vadose zone soil microbial communities from Angelo Coast Range Reserve, California, USA - 15con2h2.4B metaG | ecosystem: Environmental > Terrestrial > Soil > Vadose zone > Saprolite...
CAGGGCGACACCGGCGCGCAGAAAGAGCTCATCGCCGCGCTGGAAGGCGTGCGCCTCGAGAGCCCGCGCGGGCACTTCCGCTTCTCCAAGGCGCACAACCCCATCCAGAACGTCTACATCCGCCAGGTGAAGGGAGGCCAGCAGTCGGTGGTGGGCGTGGCGCAGAAGGACGCCGAGGATCCCGCCATGGGATGCACGATGGCGAAATGACGCTCTCGCTCTTTGCCCTGCAGCTGCTCAACGGCGTCGAGTACGGCCTGCTCCTCTTCCTCGTCTCCAGCGGCCTGACGCTCATCTTCGGCGTTCTGGGGGTGCTCAACTTCGCCCACGGATCGTTCTACATGCTCGGCGCCTACCTGGCGTACTGGCTCGCCGAGCGGACCGGCAGCCTGCTGGCGGCGGTGCTGGTGGGCGTGCCGCTGATGTTCCTCGCCGGCTGGGCGGTCGAGCGGCTCGCCATCTCGCGCCTCTATTCCCGCGACCATCTCGCGCAGGTGCTCTTCACGTACGGCATGGTGCTCGTCTTCAACGACTTGCAGCGCACGCTCTTCGGCAACGAGGTGCACGGCGTGGCGACGCCGCCCGCGCTCGCCTTCAGCCTGCCGCTCGGCATGCAATCGTGGCCCGCTTACCGCGCCTTCACCTCGGCCGCCTGCCTCTGCGTGGCGCTGGGATTGCGGCAGGTGATCCTCCACACGCGCTTCGGCATGCGCGTGCGCGCCGGCGCCTCGAACCGCGAGATGGTCGCGGCGCTGGGCATCGACGTGCGGCTGCTGCTCTCCATCCTCTTCAGCGCCGGCGCCGCGCTCGCCGCGCTGGCAGGCATGCTCGCCGCCCCGCTCACCACCGTCTATCCGGGCATGGGCGAAGGGGTCCTCATCGTCTCGTTCGTGGTGGTGGTCATCGGCGGGATCGGCTCCATCAAGGGCGCCTTCTGCGGCGCGCTGCTGGTCGGGCTCGCCGATACCTTCGGCAAGGTGCTCCTGCCCGGCGTCTCCAGCGCGATGGTGTACGCGGTCATGGCGGTCGTGTTGCTCTGGCGCCCGCGCGGGCTTTTCGGGCAGCCGGTCGAGGCGCGATGAGCCTCTCGCGGCGCGGGCAGGCGGGCCTCGCCGCCGGCGCCGTCGCGCTCGCGCTCTTGCCTCTCCTCGGCGACCGCTTCTGGCTGCAGTTCGCCGGCAAAGCGATGATCACCTGCATCTTCGCCATGAGCCTCGATCTGTTGGTCGGGTATGCCGGGCTCGTCAGCCTCGGGCACGCGGCGTTCTTCGGGCTGGCGGCCTTTCTCCTCGCGGGACTCACCAACCAGTTCGGCCTGCTCAACCCGGCCGCGACGCTTCCCCTCTGCCTCGGTGGCGCGGCGCTGGCGGCGCTCCTCATCGGCTGGCTGAGCCTGCGAGCCACCGGCGTGTACTTCGTCATGGTGACGCTCGCCTTCACCCAGATGCTCTTCTATCTTTTCAGCGAGGCCCCGGGCCTGGGCGGCTCCGACGGGATCTACGTGGCCGAGCGGCCGCGCCTGGTCGTCTTCGGGCGGACGCTGCTCGATCTGGGCGATCGCATTCCGGCGTACCTCGCCATCTGGACCGCACTGGCGCTGGTCTTCTTCTTCCTCTATCGCGTGGTGCGCGCGCCGTTCGGGCGGGTGCTGGTGGGAATCCGCGTCAACGAGCCGCGCATGCGGACGCTGGGCTACCCCACCCGACGCTACAAGCTGGCGGCGTTCATCATCGGCGGCACGCTGGCCGGGCTGGCCGGCTATCTCGACGCCACGCTGTACGGCTTCGTCAACCCGGCGCTCTTCGGCTGGCGGCAGTCGGGGCTCGTGCTGGTGACCGTGCTTCTGGGAGGGAAAGGCACTCTCTACGGGCCGATGCTCGGCGCGTTCCTGCTCAGCCTGCTGGAGCACTTTGGCGAGCGCGTAACCCCGCACTGGAACGCGCTCATCGGTGCGGTGGTCATGGCAGTGGTCCTCTTCCTCCCGGGCGGTCTGGCCGGGCTCTTGCGGGAAAAGCATGGCTGACGCCGGGGCGCTCCTCGAGACGGAGGCGCTCACGCGGCGCTTCGGCGGGCTGACCGCGGTCGACGGCGTCTCGCTCCGCTTCGAGCGCGGCAGGGTCCACGCCATCATCGGCCCCAACGGCGCGGGGAAATCGACGCTGCTCAATCTTCTTTCGGGCGAGCTGCGCGCCACCTCCGGCCGGGTCCGCTTCCGCGGCGCCGACGTCACCCGCGCGCCGCCCGATCGCCTCTCGCAGATGGGCATCGGCCGCAGCTACCAGACCGCCAACATCTTCCCCGAGCTGACCTGCGCCGAATGCCTCTGGCTGGCCGCGCAGTCGCGGCCCCGCGCCTCGGGGATCTTCTTTCGCGCGCCGCGGGTGGAGGCGCAGGTCGTCGACAGCGCGGAGCAGGCGCTGCGCGCCTGCGGGCTCGCGGAGCGCCGTCTCTCCCTCGCGGGCGAGCTCAGCTACGGCGAGCAGCGGCAGCTGGAGATCGCGATGATGCTCGCCACCGACCCCGAATTGCTCCTCGTCGACGAGCCCCTGGCCGGCCTCGGCCATCGAGAAGCGGAGACGGTGCTCGCGCTGCTGCGCGACGTCGCAAGAGAGAGAACCCTGGTGCTCATCGAGCACGACATGGACGCCGTGTTCTCCATCGCCGGGACGGTGACCGTGATGGTGAACGGCCGCGTCCTCGAGACGGGCGCGCCGCAGAGCATCCGGCAGAGCGCGCGCGTGCGCGAGGCGTACCTCGGCGAGGAGGAGACATGAGCCAGCCGCTCCTCGAAGCCCGGGGGCTGCACACCTTCTATGGCGCGAGCCACGTGCTGCAGGGCGTGAGCTTCGCGGTCGATCGCGGCCAGACCGTCACGCTGATGGGCCGCAACGGCATGGGCAAGACCACCACCATCCGCACGGTGCTGGGACTCACGCCGGCGCGCCACGGCGAGGTCCTCTTCCGCGGCAAGCCGGTGACCGGCTGGCCCACGCACCGGATCGCACGGCTCGGAATCGCGCTCGTGCCGGAGGGCCGCGGAATCTTTCCTTCGCTGACGGTGCGCGAGAATCTGCTGCTGGCGGCGCGGCCGGGGCGCTGGACCCTGGAGCGCGCGCTCGACTTGTTCCCGCGCGTGCGCGAGCGGCTCGGCCACCTCGGCTCACAGCTCTCGGGCGGCGAGCAGCAGATGCTCGCCATTGCGCGGGCACTGCTCACCAATCCCGAGCTGATCATCCTCGACGGCGCGACGGAGGGCCTGGCGCCGCTGGTGCGCCGGGAGATCTGGGCGGCGCTGCAGCGGCTGCGCCAGGAGGGAACGGCGGCGCTGATCGTCGACAAGGAAGTGCGCAAGCTGCTGGAAGTGGGCGATCGACACCTGGTGCTCGTGAAAGGCCAGGTGGTCTTTTCCGGCACGACGGCCGAGTTCCGCGAGCACGCCGAGGAGAACCTGTCCTTCCTGCGCGCTTGACCCGGCCGGCGGCCGAAAGGCAGAGCGCGCTGCGCGAACTACCCCTTTTGCGATTGGGAGCATGCTCGCGCCAACGCCTTCGGCGTTGTCGCTGCGCATGCAAGGTTTGCGATCAACAGCGGATAAGCCCGCTCAGCAGCGCATAGACCCTGCGGCCCAGAGCTGCCCCCAGGCGAGCGCAATCCGCATCACAGTCGCCACAGAGTCCTGCAATGTGCAGCGCAGCCACCGTTTCGGAAGCTTCGCCACGTGCGATGCAAAAAACCCGCTTCTGATCCGCACCAGTGCGTCCGGTGGCTTCAGCAATGTTGAGACACACACTCTTGGCGGCTCGCAGAGCCTGATCGCGCAGCTTCAGATCGGCGATCTCCGCCTTCTTCACCGCGACAAGCAGCTCGCAAGCAACCTGATACGCAGCCAAGGTTTCGTGTGGAAGAGTCGTCCAGTTCGTCATCGTCGGCCTCCCTCGAAAAACGGCGCAGCCGGGGAGGCCGACGATGACGAACGGACGACGGTCGAAGCTCAGCGCGAGCGCAGCGAGCTACGAATCGTCATCCTCATCGAAATCCTTGCAAGCCCAGTGACAACGCCGAAGGCGTTGGCGCGCGGGCTTGCTCCCAATCCAAATCGCAATCGCAAACGGGTACTTTTAAAGTCCGTTTGGGTTCCTGTTCTGGTTCTCGTTCTCGTTCTCGTTCTAGCCAGCCATTTCTTCGCGGGGATCGAGCGGATCGATCACCAGGCCTGAGGCGAGCTTTGGGACGAAATACGTCGACTTCTGCGGCAGCACCTCGCCGGCGTCGGCCCGGGCGCGCAGGTCGGCGAGGGGAGTGGGGTTGAGCAGGAACACGGCCTGCACGCCGGGTTGGCGGGCTTCGCGAAGCGCCTGGGCGGTGTCTTTCACGTAGCGCAGGTTGGTCTGCTTCTGCTGGGCGGCGCGGTCGATGCCGAGGACGCGCTCGAGCAGCAAGTCGTGCAGCAGCGAGACGTCGAGACGGCGCTCCACGCCGGGCTTGAGCGAAAGAAAGAAGAGCCGGCCGCCGTGCAGAAGCCCCAGCGTCGGCGCCGCAGCGCCCCTGCGCGCCAGTTCCGCCTCGACATCCTCCGCGGCGTTTTCCTCGGCGGTGAAGAAGGCGCCGGCGGCCTGGAGAAATCGTGGCAGGTCAAACGATGGCAGCGAGTGCACCACGCGGTGGGTGGCGAGCACTTCGAGGCCCGGGTCCTCCATGCGGCACAGATAGAAAGATCCGTACTCGATCGTCGAGCGCAGGCCGGTGGACTCGGCGCGTAGCTCGTCGCGCAGCGCCAGCATCGTCTCGTAACGGTGGTGCCCGTCGGCGATGTAGACCCTGCGCTGGCGCAGCACGTCCGCCACGCGCCGCTGATCCGCCGGGTCGGTGAGCCGCCAGAGCTGGTGGCTGATTCCGTCGCCGGTGGTCGCTTCCAAGTCCGGCGGGCGCCCCGCGAGCGGCTCGAACGCCGCCTCCGCCTCGCCCGCCGGGTCCGAGTACAGCCCGAACACCTGTGAGAAGTACGCCCGGCAGGCGCGGGACAGCGCCAGTCGATCCGCTTTCGGCGCCGACATCGTCCGCTCGTGCGGCAGCACCACGCGCTCCTCGAAGCGCCGCAGCCGCAGCCCGCAGATGAAGCCCTTGCGCGTGAGCGTCCGGCCGCGCGAAGCGAAAGTCTGCTGGTAGCGATAGATCGCCGGCCGCTCGTCGCGCCGCAGGATTCCCGCGGCGCGCCACTCGCCATACCGCCGCGCGGCCGCCGAGTACTTCTCGTTTCCCTCGCCCGCGGGAAGGATGAGATGCACGATGCCGTACGGGCTGAGCGCCGCCAGCGCCTCGCGCTCCGCCGGGGAGATGACATCGTAGGGCGGCGCGAGCACCCGCTCGAGCGGCCCCGCCTTGGCCGGGTCGTAGAGAACGCCGCGCAGCGGAGCGATCTCAGCCAGCGGCTCCGCCGAGGCCATCACTCATCCTCCCGGATCATTCCGCGCCGCGTGAGGGTTCCACCTCGCAGTCGCGCTCCATCCAGCACCTGAGCGCCGCCATGGTGGGGCCCTGGCTCTGCAGCGCAGCGGCGGCGCTGGTCGGAATCGGCGGCAGGTTGCGCTCGCGGAGGACAGCGTCGATGGCGCGGACTTCGGTGGCCGCCAGTTGGTCGAATTCCTTCTGCACGTCTTCCAGCTCCCGCCGGAGCGCTACGATGCGGGTCTCCTGGTACGCTGCCGGCTTGCCCTCGTATCGCAGCAGCGCCCCATACAGATGGTCGGTGTGCTCGCGGATCCGCTCTTCGCCCGTGATCGCGCCGCCCTCCTTGGTGGTGACGATCTTCCTCCTCACTTGTTCGAGCTTCTCTCGCAGCGCCTGCAGCCGCGCCACCAGCGGGTCGCCCTTGGGCAACTTGCCGGTGCGCTCCGCCGTCCCCTTCTGGGCGGCGTCGATGCGGCCCATCAGCGCGCTCATGTCGCCGAAGAGCGCCACCACCTTGAGCTGCGCGTCATAATTCTTGCGGCGATCCTCGACGGAGTATGTTGCTCGCCGATCCAGCGCAACGTCGATGCGCGATTCGATGCTCTTCCCCGCCTTCCGCAGTCGGACCGTGTACGTCCCCGGCATCACCCGGGGCCCGCGCGATCCCCAGTTTGCCACCGTCGCCGCGGGCGGGACCCGCGGCGGTTTGAGCTGCATCGTCCAGGCCACGCGATTCAGCCCGCGTCGCGTGGTCGCGGGGATGGTGTCGACGAGCTTGCCCTGGCCGTCCAGCACTTCGATCTCGATGGGCCCGTACAGGTGCCGCGCGCGCTGATAATACGGGATGGTCGCGCCGCCCACCGGATTCTCGCCCACGAAGGTCGCATCGCCCTCCGACCATCCGCCCGCCGCCCCCATGCGCTCCTGTGCCGGCCGCCCAGGCAGGAACGCCACTTCCTGCCCCAGCACGTCCGCGGACAGCGCGCGCAAGGGAGACAGGTCGTCGACGATCCAGATGCCGCGCCCGTGCGTCGCCAATATCAGATCTCCGTCGCGCGGGTGGATCTGCAGATCGCGCACCGCGACGCGCGGGAAGTCTCCGCCGCGGAACTCGGCCCAGGCCTTGCCGCCGTCGACCGAGATGAAGAGACCCAGTTCGGTGCCAAGGAAGAGCAGCTCCTTTTTCGCCGTGTCCTCCTTGATCACGTGCGCATAGCCGCGCGCCGGCCCCGACGGGCCGGCGATGCGCGTCCAACTCTTCCCGAAGTCCTGCGTGCGGTACACCCACGGCGTCATGTCCCCGAAGGTGTGCCGGTCGAACGCCGCGTAAGCGGCGCCCGGCTCGAAGCGGCTCGCTTCCACCCAGCTCACCCAACTCGCCTTGGGCAGGCCTGGCACGTTGCCGACCACGTTGGTCCAGTGCGCGCCGGAGTCGCGCGTGAGCTGGACGTTGCCATCGTCGGTGCCGACCCAAATCGTCTTGGCATCGAGCGGCGACTCACTGATCACCGTGATGGTGGTGTGCGCTTCCGCCGAGGAGTTGTCGACGGTGATCCCGCCCGACTCCTCCTGCCGCTGCTTCTCCGGATCGTTGGTGGTCAGGTCCCCCGAGATGCGGTCCCAGGTGTCGCCGCGGTCTTTCGAGCGGAAGAGGAACTGCGCGCCGATGTAGACGACGCCCTTCTGCGTCGGGCTGGAGGCGATGGGCGCGTTCCAGTTGAAGCGCAGCTTCTCCTTGTAGTCGGCCTTGGGCTGGATGTCGCGCGACGACATCGTCCGCCGATCGACGCGGCCGATGAAGCCGCCCTGCGACTCGACGTAGACCGCCTCGGCATCGCCGCTGTCGGGCACCGCCCAGAAGCCGTCGCCGCCGTAGAGGTTCTCCCACCGCTTGTTGCTGATGCCGCCGCCGTAGGCCGAGTCGCCGATCCAGGTGCTGTTGTCCTGCAGGCCGCCGTAGACGTGGTACGGGTCGGCCCCGTCCACCGCCACATGGTAGAATTGCGAGATGGGCAGGTTCTCCTGCTTCCACCAGCGGTTCCCGCCGTCGAACGACTGCCAGAGGCCCCCGTCGTCACCGCCGATGACGTGCCTCGGATTCTGAGGATCGATCCAGAGATCGTGCCAGTCGCCGTGCGCGCCCCCGCTGGTGGCGGAGAAGCTGCGCCCGCCGTCCTCGCTGACGATGAGGCTCAGGTTGGGCTTGAAGAGACGATCGGGATTGGTCGGATCGATCACCAGCCGCGCGAAGTAGAACGGCCGCCACACCATCGACTGGCTGCGGTCGCCGGTGGTCCATGTCTTGCCGCCGTCGTCGGAGCGGTAGAGCGCGGAGTGCTCGGACTCGATGAAAGCGTACACGCGCTTCGCGGACGACGGCGCGATGGCTACCTCGACGCGGCCCCACGGGTGCGCCGGGAGGCCGTTGCCCTCGACCGTCTTCCAGCTCTTGCCGCCGTCGACGGTGCGCATGAGCGCGCTGCCGCTGGGCGCGTTCGGACCGTCTCCGCCCGAACGGAAGGTCCAGCCCTTGCGGCGGAAGTCCCAGGTACCGGCGAAAAGCGCGTCGGGATTCTGCGGGTCCATCGTCAGGCTGGAGCAGCCCGTCGATGCGTTTCCCGCGTAGCTGAGGATCAGCGACCAGTTCTTCCCGCCGTCGGAAGTCCGGTAGACGCCGCGCTCCCTGCTGTCGCTCCACAGCTTGCCCGTGACGCAGGCGTAGACCACGTCGGAGTTCGTCGGGTGCACGAGGATGCGCGCGATGCGCTCCGACTCCGCCAGACCCATGTGGGCCCAGGTCTCGCCGGCGTCGGTCGATTTGTAGATGCCGTCGCCGATGGAGACGGAATTGCGCGTCCAGCTCTCGCCGGTGCCGACCCAGACCGTGCGCGGATCGCGCGGATCGATGGTGATGGCGCCGATCGACTGCACCGGCTCCTTGTCGAAGACCGGCTTGAAGCGCGTGCCGCCGTCCTGGCTCTTCCAGACGCCGCCGCTCGCGGCGCCGACGTAGATGAGAGTCTTGCCGTCCACGTTGCGGGCGGCGACGGCGGAGACGCGCCCGCTCATGGCGGCGGAGCCGATGTTGCGGATGCCCAGCCCGGAGATGACGCTTTCGCCGAAGGAGACCTTGTCCGGCGCCGCGAGTTGCGGCACCTCGAACGACGGCGCATTCGCGTCGGGGCCGGCGATCACCTCGCGGGCGATGGTCCCCTGCGGGTACTCGAAGATGCGATCCTCGACCGGGACGTTGGCCTCGGCCTTCTCGACGGTGAAGTGCGCCGTCCGCGGCCCGCCCTTCCTGCCCTGGTCGATGGAGGTGGGAATCCATACGCCGGCCACCTGTCCGTACGCGCCCAGGTCTGCCTCTGTCACCTGCTCGCTGCTGCGGACGTGGCGCTCGGTGACGATGCGGATCTCGAGAAAGCCGTCGGGGTCGAGGAAGACGTAGTGCACGTCGCCGTCCTTGAGCGCGACGCGCAGCTTGTGGGCGGGCGTGCCGTCGACGTCCTCGACGCCGAGGTACTCGAGCTTGCTTCCCTTCTCGCGCCAGGAGATGAGCTGGCCTTCCAGGTCGGCGTCCTGGGCGAGGGCGCGCGCATCGTCCTGCGAGGCGCGCTCCGGCTCGCGGCGGCCCTGGAAGGGAGCCAGCTTCCAGCCTTCCTTTCCGTTCCAGGCCTGCACCGCCGTCAGACCCTGCCGCGTGACTTCGGAGCGGATCTTTCCGGGGCGCTTCTGCACCTGCGCCCAAGCCATCTCGATTTTCGATCCCCCCCGGCCGGCGAAGACGGCGCGCCCGGTGAGGCGCAGCGACTGCAGCTTCTGCACGTTGGCGGCGCCGCCGCGGGCGGTCAGGTTCTTTGCCAGCAGCTCGTCGAGGGTGACGGCGTGGGCTCCGCCGGTGACAACAAGCATTGCGAGCAGCACAAGGCGCATGGTTCCTCCAAAAGGGGCCGCAGCATGGACCAACCGCGAAGTTCCGCCAAGTAGACGGTCTTGCGCCGGGGAAGATATCATCCGCACCTTCCGCCAAGGAGCCTGCCATGGCAGCCGCGATCAAGAGGACCAAGCTTCCGCTCGGCGATTCCATCCCGGTGCTCGGGCAGGGCACGTGGCATTTCGGCGAGGACCCCGCGCGCTGGGACGACGAGGTGGCCGCGCTGCAGCTCGGCCTCGACCTCGGGCTGACGGTGATCGACACCGGCGAGATGTACGGAGACGGCGCCGCCGAGGACCTGGTCGGCGATGCCATCGACGGCCGGCGCGACGACGTCTTTCTCGTCACCAAGGTCTCGCCGGCCCACTTCCGCGACGGCGAGATGGCCCTCGCCTGCGAGAAGAGCCTGCGGCGCCTGGGGACGGAGTGGATCGACCTCTACCTGCTGCATTCGCGCGGCTTCCAGCTGCTCGACGAAACGCTCGATGCGCTGGCCGAGTTGGAGCGGCTGGAGAAGATCTCTTCCTGGGGCGTGAGCAACTTCGGCGTCCCGGACCTGAGGGAGCTGATCCAGGTTCGCGACGGAGTCCACGTGCAGACCGACCAGGTGCCGTACAACCTCGCGCGCCGCGACGTCGAGTCCGACCTGCTGCCTTGGTGCCGCACCCGAGGCATCCCGGTGATGGCCTGTTCACCCTTCGAGCAGGGCCAGTTGCCGAGCCAAACCGGGCTGCGCAGAGTGGCCGAACGCCATGGCGCGACGCCGGCGCAGGTGGCTCTCGCCTGGGTCGTCGGACGCGAGGGCGTGGCAGCCATCGCTCGGGCGCGAACCCCCGAGCACGTCCGTGAAAACCGCGCCGCCCTCGATCTCCGCCTCACACCGGACGACCTCACCGATCTCGAGCAGGCATTTCCCTTGCTCGGGAACGAGCGCCCGAGCGCACACCCGTAAGTCTGACGCCGCCACGCACGGTCAGGCGCCAGCTCGAGGGCCTGCCCGGCCGGCAGGCGCGCGCGGTCTTTTCCGGTGTGCGTGCACATACTGGCATTGGAGATGCCAATGAGCCGATTACGCCGCGCCGTCCTGATCCTCGTCCCGCTGCTCATTCTTGCGGGAGCCGTCGTTTATCTCAGCCTCGACCGAATCCTGAAAACGACGGTGGAGAGTCAGACCAGCGACTCGCTCCATCTGAGCACCACGCTCAAGAGCGCGCGTCTCTCGCTGCTCGGGGGCAAGGTCAACCTCAACCAACTCCATATCGCATCTCCCCGGGGTTTCTCCGCGCCGCACATGCTCGAGCTGGGCGGCATCGACCTGTCGGTGAAGTACGGGCAGCTGCGCAAGGATCCGATCCATGTGGAATCGCTGGTGCTCAATCAGCCCAGATTGGTCATCGAGCAGTCCAATGGCGCGATCAACTTCAAGAAGGCGATGGATCTGACGCCGCCGGCGCGCGAAAGCTCGTCGCCGCAACGGCCGATCAAGCTCATCATCGACGAGCTGAAAATCCAGGAAGCACAGGTCGTCATCCACCCGGGTCTGCCGGGCATGCCGGAAGAGATCGTCGTGCCGGTCCCGTCGATCTCGATGAGGAACGTCGGCAGCGGCGGCGGGTCGCAGAACGGCGCGGCGATCAAGGACGTAGCGATGCAAGTCATTGCCGCGTTGGCCGGCAGCGCCGCGGAGTCCGGTGCGCTTCCCGCCCAACTCAAAGCCATCCTGCACGCCAACGTGGGGGAAGTGGCCGCGAAGCTCGGGGCCGAAGCCCAGAAGCGGATCGCCGCCGCCATCCCAGGCGAGCTGGGCAACAAGCTGTCCAAGGTGGATCCGCAGGCGCTGGCCAAGGACCCCGCCAAAGTCTTCCAGCGAGATGTCGGCGGAATACTCGGCGGCAACACCATCCCGACGCCGACTGCGGCTGGTCGAGCCGGGCCCAAGAAACGATAGATTCGGGCTATGGGCGGTGGTCGCGCTTTGACGCCAGAGCGACGTGAATCGCCGCTTGAACATCGACCATTTCGAACGGCTTCTGCAGAGTGGCATCAACCAGGAGACGCCCGGCCGAGTATCCCATCGTCGCGGTCAGCACGATCACCGGGATCTTCGACCAGGTGGGGTTCGCCCGCAATGCGGTGAGAACTTCGAACCCACTCATCACCGGCATCATCAGGTCGAGCACGATCAGGTCGGGCAGGGGTCCCTTTTGCATCAACTCCAGTGCTTCTTTTCCGTTGGCAGCGCCGCTCACTTCGTAGCCCGCCTGGTTCAGGAATCGGCGGAGGATTTCGCGGACGGGCAACTCGTCGTCGACGACGAGAACGTTGCGTTGACCTTGACCCACGCCGACAGTCTACCTCACCGTCGTGGGGAGTGCGATGCTACCATCGCGACCGCATGCACATGCCGATGCTCATCGCCGCCATCCTCGCCGCGAGCACCAGCTACGATGACTTGATCCGACTCTTCGGAGAGTGGCGCGCGTTCCAGCGTCCCAAGGTCG
>Ga0137391_10003523_pt1 | contig 11885 bp, 10 predicted proteins | sample 15con2h24BmetaG_FD_101399 | JGI IMG/M metagenome (GOLD analysis project Ga0137391, IMG submission 101399) | Vadose zone soil microbial communities from Angelo Coast Range Reserve, California, USA - 15con2h2.4B metaG | ecosystem: Environmental > Terrestrial > Soil > Vadose zone > Saprolite...
ATGCCCAACAACGTCGCCCTGCAGCCCGGCATGATCGTCAGCAACGAGCCGGGCTACTACAAGGCCGGCGCCTACGGCATACGCATCGAGAACCTTTTGGCGGTGCGCGAGGCCACGATCGAGGGCGCCGACCGCGCCTACCTCGAGTTCGAGACCTTGACCTTGGCGCCGATCGACCTCAACGCCGTCGAGCCCGGTCTGCTGACCGACACCGAGCGGGGCTGGCTCAACGATTATCACCGCCGCGTGCGCGAGACGGTGGGGCCCAAGGTCGACGAAGCGACGCGGGCGTGGCTTGCCGAGGCGACGCGCGCCATCTGACACAGATGATGCCAAGGCATCATGATCTGAAATCGCACATCGTTTGACTGCTCTGCGCCATAGGCGAAGAAAGCGAGACCATGACGACCTTCCCGGATTTGCCGACATTTGTGACGCATCTTGAGTGCGCGATGACCGGTGAAAAACTACGCCCGGACGTTCCTCACAATTTGTCACCGGCCGGCTTTCCGATCCTGGTGCGCTACGATCTAGCCGGCGTAAGAAGGGCCCTGACCAAGGACAAACTTGCCGATCGTGCACCAGATTGGTGGCGCTATCGCGAGTTGCTGCCCGTGCGCAGAGCCGAAAATATCGTGTCTCTCGGAGAGGTGATGAGTCCTCTCATTTCGATGCCCCGCTTTGCCAAATCGCTGGGCGTGTCGGGCGAGGTCATCATCAAAGACGAGGGCCGACTGCCGACAGGGTCATTCAAAGCTCGCGGATTGGCGTTGGCCGTCTGCATGGCCAAGGAGTTTGGCATTCGAAAAATGGCAATGCCGACCAACGGCAACGCCGGCGCAGCTCTGGCAGCCTATGGCAGTCGGGCTGGCATCGAGACAGTGGTGTTTTGCCCGGACGATACGCCCGTCGTGAATGTCAACGAAATCGCCGAATGCGGTGCGCGCGTCTACAAGGTCAATGGGCTTATCAACGACTGCGGCCGGCTGGTCGGCGCCGGCGCCGCTCAGGCCGGATGGTTCGATACGTCTACTCTCAAAGAGCCCTATCGCATCGAGGGCAAGAAGACGATGGGGCTCGAACTTGCCGAGCAGCTCGATTGGCAATTGCCCGATGTGATTCTTTATCCGACCGGAGGGGGCACTGGACTGATTGGAATGTGGAAGGCATTCGCCGAACTGGAGGCGATTGGGTTCATTGGCAAGAAGCGGCCCAGGATGATTGCCGTGCAAGCTGCGGGGTGCGCGCCAATCGTTCGCGCCTTCGAGAGTAACAGCCGTCATGCCGAGCTTTGGGAAAATGCGCATACCGTGGCGGCCGGGATTCGCGTGCCTGCCGCAATCGGCGATTTCCTCATTCTCGATGCCGTTCGCGAGTCCGGCGGCTTCGCCATCGCCGTCGAAGACCGCTCAATTTCGTCGACGCTTGATGAAATTGCTCGACTGGACGGAGTCCTGCTGTGTCCCGAAGGCGCAGCGACCTGTGCCGCCTACAGGCAGGCTCTAGCCGATGGCCGAATAAAGAAAACAGACAATGTCGTGCTGTTCAATTGCGCAACCGGACTGAAGTACCCGATGGCTGATGGCGGCCAACCTCTCGATCGACATGCGTCCATTGATTTCGCGCGCCTTTGACGGGGCGTTCGACGGCGGCTGGGGACTCTAGGCGACCCGCAGGCTCGATGTTGCCGGCGGGTGTTTTGGGTCACCGATTCGGGCGCCTTGGCCAGTCGAGACGCTATGTGCAGCCCTCTTGCAGGAACCCGCCATACGCCTTCCCAATACCTGTCGACAGGCTATTGCCTGGGGATCGGGGGCGCAAAGGCCTGAAAGTATCTGAAGTGTTCATGCAAATACAGAAAAAGAGGGCCCTAAAAGCTAGATTTTTCAACATATTTTCAGGAGTGTTACCTCAGGACCACAGTTGGGCAACAATGCGTCAATGGCGGTTCCATTTGGTGGCGACTGCAATAACGAGCGCGTAGAATTTGCCGGCGACGCAATCGTTTAGCCCGCGAAGCAACCTCTCTGAAATTCTTCGACGAGGAGATACTGTATGAAGAAGGTCCTACTAGCGGCGGCTGCGGTGGTGGCACTGCCGGCCATCGCCCAGGCCCAACAAGATGTTTATGCCCCTGGCGTCTACTTCGGCGTCGAAGGCGGCCTAAACTGGTTGTTCAACACCACCATCCTGGGCCAGAACGTCAGCTCGCAGACGGGCTGGGCGGCCGGCGGCAAGATCGGCTACGACTTCATCGGTCCGCGCATCGAAGTCGAGGGCCTGTATCGCCAGAACAATAATGGCTACTTCTTCGGCAACCGCGCGATCACCGGCCAGATCAGCCAAGTCACGGCTATGGCGAACTTCCTGTACGACTTCAACGCCACGGGCACCATCGTGCCGTTCATCGGCGCCGGTGCGGGCGTGGGCTTCGTCGATTCCGACTTCAATCTCGGCAGCACCGTGTTCGCCTTCCAGGGCATCCTCGGTGTGGGCTACAACTTCAGCCCCAACCTGCGCTTCGGCATTGAAGGCCGCTACATCGGCACGACGAACCCGTCGGTCGCCGGCGTGAACTGGAGCAACAACAACGCCGCGGTGCTCGCCAGCGTCCAGGTCAAGTTCGGCGCCGTTGCCGCGCCGCCGCCGCCGCCGCCGCCGGCAGTCACGCCGCCGTCGTTCATGGTGTTCTTCGACTGGGACCGCTCGAACCTGTCGCAGCAGGCCCTGGTCACGATCAAGCAGGCGGCCGACGCCTTCAAGGCCAAGGGTAGCGCCCGCATCACGGCAACCGGCCACACCGACACGTCGGGCCCGGAAGCCTACAACATGGCGCTGTCGCTGCGTCGTGCCAATGCGGTCAAGGACGCCCTGGTGCGCGAAGGCGTGCCGCCGCAGGCGATCACGGTCATCGGCAAGGGCGAGACGCAGCTGCTGGTTCCGACCGGCGACGGCGTGCGCGAGCCGCAGAACCGCCGCGTCGAGATCGTCATCCAGTAAGCTCCGACATAGCTGAAGAAAAGGCGGCCTTCGGGCCGCCTTTTTGCTGGCCGCGATTCCTCGGGCGAGCCCGTTCATCGTCGCGTCTTCCGCAGGAGGTGCCCTTCCAGCGCCTGGCTGTATCGCGACATAGCAAAGCAAAAGGCAAAATAGATCGACGCCACGACGAGGTAGACTTCGACGCCGAATCCCTGCCAGGCAGGCTCCACGATCGCCGTCTTCGCCGCGCTCAGCAAGTCGAAGATGCCGATGATGAGCACCAGCGATGTGTCCTTGAACAGCGCGATGAATGTATTGACCAGCGGCGGGATCACCTGCCGCAGCGCCTGTGGCAGGATTACGAGGCTCGTCTTGCGCCAGTAGCCAAGGCCGAGGGCGTCCGCCGCTTCGTACTGACCGTCGGACAGGGACTGCAGACCGCCTCGCACCACTTCGGCGAGATAGGCTGCGGCGAACAGGATGATGGCGATCTGCGCGCGTAATAGCTTGTCGAGTTCGAGTCCTTCGGGAAGGAACAGCGGGAAGATGACGCTCGCCACGAAGAGCAGTGAAATGAGCGGTACGCCGCGGATGAGCTCGATGTAGGCGATGCACAGCCAGCGTATCGCCGGCATGTCCGAACGGCGGCCGAGGGCGACTAGGATGGCGATCGGGAAGGCCAGCGCGATGCCGAAGGTGGCGAGGATCAGGGTGACGGGCAACCCGCCCCATCGATCCTGCGGCACGGCGACAAGCCCAAAGACGCCGCCCCACATCAGGACGCCGATCGCGCCGAGTATCGCAAGCCATACCAGGACGAGTTCGCGGCGCCACAGGGCGCGGTTGGCCGACAGGGCATAGAGCGCGACGAAAAGCGCGATGCAGACGGCGGGGCGCCACTGCTCGTCGTAGGGATACGCGCCAAAGAGGATGAAGCGGTATTTCGTGCCAACGACCGCCCAGCAGGCGCCCGAACCGCGCAGAGCGCGGCAGATTTCGGTGTCGCCGCCGGGCACCGACCAGACGGCTTTCACGATGGACCAGTCGAGCATGGCAATGAGGCCGCGCGCGATCAGGTAGGCGAGGAGCAGCGTGACCGCCGTCGAAAGCCACGAAGAGAAGAGGTTGGCGCGCACCCAGGACAGGTGAATTGGCACGGCTCAACGCCCCTTCAACGTCGTGCGGCGGTCGAACCAGTTCATGAAAAGGCTGATCGACAGGCTGATCGAGAGGTAGACGGCCATGATGATGGCGATCCCCTCGATCGCCTGGCCCGTCTGGTTGAGCGCTGTGTTCGCTACGGAGACGATGTCCTGGTAGCCGATCGCTACCGCCAGCGAGGAATTCTTCGTCAGGTTCAGGTACTGGCTGGTCAGCGGCGGGACGATGACGCGCAACGCCTGCGGCAGGACGATCTTGCCGAGGATCAGTCCGGTCGGCAGCCCGAGTGCCCGCGCCGCCTCCCATTGACCCGGCGAGACGGCGAGGATGCCGGCACGGACGATTTCGGCGATAAACGCGGCCGTGTAGGTCACGAGTCCGAACAGCAGCGCGAAAAACTCTGGCGACACGAGCACCCCGCCGTGGAAATTGAATCCCTGCAGGGTAGGGACATCGATCTCGGCCGGCCGGCCGAGTGCTGCCCAGGCGATGGCCGGTGCCGCCAGCATGAGCAGGCAGGCGGCCGGCCAGACCGGGCGATGCCGCCCGTCGCGCAGCTGCGCGGCGCGTGCGATGCGCCGATAGACGATCGTCAGCAACAAGCCGAGCGCCGCCAGCCCGAGGATCGCCAGATGCGCGCCCTCCCACACCAGCGACGGAAACAGTAGCCCGCGGTTGGAGAGATAGACGCCCGGCAACGGCTGCAATGCACCGCGCGGGCCCGGGAGGATCTGCAGGAGCGTGTACCAAAAGAGCAGCTGCAGGAGCAGCGGCAGGTCGCGGAGAAACTCCACGTAGATCGCTGACAGACGGCAGAGCAGCCAGTTCTTCGAAAGACGCGCAATCCCGATGGCGGTGCCGAGCAGCGTCGCGAGAACGACTCCGATCGCGGCGACCTTCAGCGTATTGAGGACACCGATCAGCAGTGCCCGGCCGTAATTGTCGGTCGGAGCGTAGGCGATGGGACTTTCGGCGATGGGCAGTCCCGCTTCGCGCCACAGAAAGCCGAAGCCGGTCGCGATGCCCCGCAGGTCGAGGTTCCGGAGCGTGTTGGCGACGAGATACCACCCGGCCGCCGCAACCAGAGCCACGACGACCGCCTGGATCACGATGGCCCGGAATGCCCGGTCGCTGAGCGAGATCGTCATGCGTCGACGACGGCCTCGGCCGACATTTGACTCCATAATTTATAATGTATACATTTTTTATGTGGGGTCACAATAGGCCCGATGGAGGTGCCTTTTGAACGTGCTTGGGGATCTCGCGGAGCGCCACGTCGGCAGCCCGGAAGGCCTGCCGGATGCGATCGCGCGGGCCCTCCGGGAGGCTGTTTTCACCGGCGTCTTCTCGCCGGACGAACGCCTGCACCAAGACGACATCGCCAAGCGTTTCGGCGTCTCGCGGATTCCGGTGCGCGAAGCCCTGATGAAACTCGTCGCCGAAGGGCTGGCCGTTCAGCGCGCGAACAAGGGCATCCGCGTCGCTCCGCTGAGCCGCGAGGATTTCCGCGACATCATGGAAATGCGGCTGCTGCTCGAACCCCGCGCTCTGCGCTTGTCCGCCCCGCATCTCTCCAAGGACGACTATGCCAAGGCCGAGAGCCTGCTTGCCCAAGTGGCACCAGCCGGTGTCGGCGCCGCTGCTGCCGCGCTTCATTGGCGCTTTCACAACGTGCTCTACGCCAAGGCCGATCGGCCGCGCCTGCTGAGCCAGATCGACGCGCTGCACGTCGCCATCAATCGCTATGTCCTTCCGGTATGGCGGACGGTCGGTCTGTCGGCCGATTGGGACGAAAGCCACCGCAGCATCGTCGACGCCCTGAGGACGGGCGATGTTGATACGGCAGTGAACCTGACCAAGGGGCAGATCGAGGACGCCGCCGATCGGATGATGCCGCAACTCGCATCGTCGTCGCTTCACGCCAAGACCGGCGACTGAGCCTGCTCGCCGGGGGCGGGCAGCGGGACTTAGATCGACAGACAGAGGGGGAAGAGATGTCGCGTTGGAACGGACTGCTGTTGGCTCTTGCACTTGTGCTGGGCGCAGGACCCGCCGGTGCGCAAGGCACCGCGTCGCCCACTCTCGACGCGATCCGTGCCCGTGGCGCGATCGTCTGCGGCACGGCGGCGAATCTGCCGGGTTTCGCCTTCGTCAACGACAAGGGCGAATGGAGCGGATTGTACGTCGACGTCTGCCGTTCCATCGCCGCGGCGCTGTTCGGCGACGCGACCAAGGTGCGTTTCGTCGCGACAACGACGCAAAACCGCCTGCCCATGCTGCAGACCGGCGAGATAGACATTCTGGCGAGCAACACGACCTGGACGCTCGCCCGCGAGGCATCGCTCGGCCTCGAGTTCACTGGCGTGACGTTCTACGACGGACAAGGCTTCCTCGTCCGCAAATCGCTCGGCGTGAAATCCGCCAAGCAGCTCGACGGTGCAACCGTATGCGTCCAGCCTGGGACCACGACCGAGCTCAACCTCACGGACTACTTCCGGCGTAACAAGCTCAAGTTCACGCCGCTCGTCATCGACAATCTCGAGGAGTTGCGCACCGCGTTCCTGGCGGGACGCTGCGACGTCTACACGATTGGGACCGCCGCCCTCGCCGCCTTCCGGGCCGGCCTCGGCGCCCAAGGCGAGCAGTTCGAAGTGCTTCCGGAAGTCATCAGCAAGGAGCCGCTCGGTCCGGTGGTCCGCAAGGGCGACCAGCGCTGGTTCGATCTCGTGCGCTGGTCGGGTTTCGCCATGTTGATCGGGGAAGAAATGGGCCTGAGCAGCCAGAACATCGACCAGGCCGCCGCCAACATGGATCCCGATGTTCAACGATTTGTCGGGCGCACCGGTGATTTCGGCAAGATGCTCGGCATCGACAATCAATGGTCGGCCCGCATCATCAAGCAGGTCGGCAACTACGCGGAGAGCTGGGACCGCAATGTTGCGCCGCTCAAGCTTCCCCGAGGCGTCAATCGGCTGTGGACCGACGGCGGCATCCATTATCCACCACCGATCCGCTGATCTCGCTTCCGCTTACCCAGATGCTCCGGAGACAGCGCGGATGATTGCGTTCGATCGCTACAAGGTCTTGACGTTCGATTGCTACGGCACGCTAATCGACTGGGAAACCGGAATTGAGGCCGTCGTCCGCCCCTGGCTGGCGACGGCGGGCAATCCGGCCCCGCTCGATCTCGTCATCACCTGCTTTGCCCTCCATCAGGCCAAGCATCAGCAGACGCGGCCGACGCTGCTTTACCCGGACGTCCTGCGTCGCACCTGGCGCGACATCGAAGGAACATTCGGCTGGGATGAAAACAGGGATCACGCCGAGGCTTTTGCCGCCTCGGTGTCGGCATGGCCGCCGTTCCCGGACACGATCGAGAGCCTTCGCTACCTCGCGGGTTTCTACAAGCTTGGCATCCTGTCCAACGTCGACAACGCCTCGCTGCGCGGGACGCTGGATCTGCTCGGCGTTCCGATCGACCTCACGGTAACGGCCGAGGACGTCGCGTCCTACAAGCCCGGACGACCTCATTTTGAGCGGGCGATCGAGCAGCTAGGCGGAATGGGAATCGCCAAACACGAAATCCTGCACGTCGCGCAAAGCAAACATCACGACATCGCACCGGCCCGAGAGTTTGGCCTCACGAGGGTTTGGGTTAACCGCCGGTACGACAAGAGAGGCAGCGGAGCGACCTTGGCGACGAGCGCCGAACCGGACCTAACAGTGAATTCCCTTGCCGAACTGGTCGCATTGCACAAAGCCCGAGCCCACGCGACGGCTGTAAGCTGAAGAACCGCGTCGGAAGCTACGACCTTGGGCAGCTCGGCGGCTTGCGCATCTCCAGAACCTGCAGATCGGCCGTCACCGTGGCCACGCCGGTCTCGACGGTGAGACGATCCAGGATGCCCGATTCAAAGATCCGTGCGCTGACCGTGAACAGGGGCTTCTGCTGCTGCTCGCGGCCGGGCGTGAAGCTCATGAGCACCGGCCAGGATTTTCCGGGCACGGCCACCGGCTTGTCGGCCGGACGGGGACCGCGGATGACGGCGGGATCGAGCTGGCTGACGGCCACCAGGAAGGCATCGCCGATGACCTGGGCGTCGAAGGCGAGCGCCGGGAACGAGGCTGCGCCGCCGCGCAGCCGCGCGATCATATGATCGATCGAGGCAACCGGCATCAGGGTCGGTGACGGCAGCAGGAATTGCGCCGGGCCGGCCGGCGAGAAGATTTCGGCGCGCAGTTCGCCGCCCGCACGCTGGACCTTGCCGCGTGTCTCGCGTTCGGCGCCGTTTTGAACCTGCAGAGCGCGGTAGCGGAATGCATTGCCGGTGCGCTGCTCCTCGCTGTCGAGCGTCGACGCGACATTCACTTTCCAGGAAGCGGTCAGCGCGATCTCGCCCTTGACGTCGCGCTTGAGGCGCCAGCCGTCGCAGCCGAGCGTCAGGTCCTGGACGGCGGTGCCGACGCGCGGCGCGTTGACCGCCGCGCCAAGCCGCAATGCATACTCCGCGCGGTGCGGCTGCATTTGTGCCGATGCCCATGACGGCCAGAACACTACGCCAGCCGAGAGGAAGCACATCAATGCCCGCATCGCTGCACCATGGGCAGCGTTGGCCACGAGGTCAATCGCCGGGTTGTCTCAGGGTGCGACCCTGGCCGGGCTGGACGTGTTGGCTGCCAATGCCCACATCAAGGCCTGCTCTGCCGGCGAGGAGGAAACCAAAGGGCATGATCGATCACGATGATCTGTTTACGACCCAAATGGTCGCGCTCGGTTTCACTCCTCCTGAACTGCCGGCGGACCCTCCGACGTCCGCTGCCGTCGAAGCGGCGGACCGCATCTCGCGCTCTTGGACCAGTGCGCATGTCGGCGGGCTGCGGCCGGGTTCCGAGGCGCACAAGCGCGAAGTCTGCAGCATGTTCCGTGAAACATTCAATCCATACCGACCCTCCGTAATCCCGTGGCCGAAACTCAGCCCGGAGATGCTGCAGCGTCTGACGTCGCTGCCGATCTGGGACATTGCGGTGCACACCGAGGGCCGGGCGCGCCTGCGGTTTGCAGCTTATGCCGGTTCCGTTGACGACCCCGATGTGCGGGCCGCCGTCATGCTGAACGCCTGGGAGGAGCACCGCCACAAGGAGGTGCTCGCCAACCTCGTCAAGGCCTACGGAATTCGTCTGGCAAGCGAGCCGCCCTACCGCTATCCGCGTGATCCGGAATTCACATACCTGGTGACCGGATATTCCGAATGCATCGACAGCTTCTTTGCCTTCGGCCTGTTCGAGCTCGCCCGTCGATCCGGCTTCTTCCCGCCGGAGCTGGTGGAGACGTTCGAGCCCGTCATACAGGAGGAATGCCGACACATCCTGCTCTTCGTCAATTTGGTGGCGTGGCGTCGCGCGAATTTGCCGTGGTGGCGCCGGCTTTATTTTGAGCTTCGCGTCGCCGCCGCTTGGATGGCCATCGCCTGGGAACGCATCGTGTTGGCTCGAGGCATGGGCGCGGAAAGCAACGCGACGGGCCAGGACAGCAACTTCACCGCGAGCAGCGCCAAGGCGGTCACCCCGGTCGAGATCGATGTTGGCGATCTCATGATGCTCTGCCTGAAGGAGAATGATCGCCGTTTCGCGGGATACGATTCGCGGCTGTTGCGTCCGACGACGGTGCCGCGCCTGACCAGGCTTGCGCTCCTTGTCACAAAGCCGTGGACAAGGAAGAAGCCTCGCCATCGGGCGCACCCCGAGAGCTGGAAGGCAGATTCGCACAACCCATGACTTTTCGGCACAGCACGCGCAAATTGCGAAATCGCTGGAATTGATCCCTGCCCGGCAAAACCCCGATATCGAGCCATGGGCGGCAGCCGCGTACCTCGCTATAACGTCGGCATGGCAGCAACGACGGTGATTTTCGCCGGCCGTGCTGATGCGCGTTCGCCTGCCGTGCTCGATGGCGCGGCCGATACGTCAGCGCGGGTTGGCACACCGCCGAAAGTAAATGGCCGATGAGTGTATCCCTGCAGCCAGGTGATCCGGTCCTCGTGACAGGCGGCTCGGGTTTTCTCGGGTCGGCCGTCGCACGAGCCTTGATCGCCCGCGGATTGCGCGTGCGTGCACTCGTCCGTTCGACCAGCCCGCCCGACAATCTCAGGGGCCTCGGCTGCGAGGTCGTCGCCGGCGATCTCACCGACCAAGCGTCCCTGGCGGTTGCGATGCGAGGCATCCGCTACCTGTTCCATGTCGCGGCGGACTATCGCTATTGGGCGCCCGATCCTTCGGTCATCATGCGCGTGAATGTCGAAGGCACCTGCAGCCTGATGCGCGAAGCGCTGTCTGCGGGCGTGGAGCGGATCGTCCATACGAGCAGCGTCGCCTCGCTGAAAGTGGCGGGCGCAACCAGTCCCGTCGATGAAACGGCACCCCTCGCACCGGACGAGGCGATCGGTACGTACAAGCGCAGCAAGACCCTGGCAGAGCGGGCGGTGGAAGGAATGATCCTGCGCGACAAGCTGCCGGCCATCATCGTCAATCCTACGACGCCGCTGGGTCCGCGCGACATTCGGCCGACGCCGACCGGACGCATCCTTCTCGACGCGGCGCGCGGCAGAATCCCGGCCTTCGTCGACACCGGGCTGAACTTCGCGCATGTCGACGACATCGCGGAAGGTCACCTCCTGGCCTTCGAACGCGGCCGGATCGGTGAACGTTACATCCTGGGCGGCGAGAACGTCTTGCTGCATGACCTGCTCGCCGCGATCGCGGAGGCCGCGGGCCGGCGGGCGCCGCGCATCAGGCTGCCGCGCCGGCCGCTGTTCCCCTTGGCGTTCGGCGCCCAGGCGTTGGCGCGCGTGACGGGCAAGGAGCCATTGCTGACCGTCGAGGGCCTGCGACTGGCGCGCTATCGCATGTTCTTCACCTCCGCCAAGGCCGAGCGTGAGCTCGGCTATCGCAGCCGTCCTTATCAGGAGGGCGTGGTCGATGCCCTGACCTGGTTCCGGAAGGCGGGTTACCTGACATGAGCCTGGCCCTGGCTCTCGGCGCGCTGGCGCTGGCGACCTGGCTCTATCTAGTGGCGGCCCGCGGCGGATTCTGGCTGGCGCGCGAACGCGACGACCGGGACGCCATTCCCCAGCCGGCCCGTTGGCCGAGCGTGGTTGCCGTCGTGCCCGCCCGCAACGAGGCGGATGTCATCGCGCCATCGCTTAAAAGCCTGCTGCGGCAGGATTATCCCGGTCGCTTCCGCATGGTGCTGGTGGATGACGGCAGCGATGACGGCACGGCCGCCGTTGCCTCTCGCGTGGAAGGCGGTGAACGGCTGGATATCGTTCAGGGAACCGATGTGCCGGCAGGATGGACCGGCAAACTCTGGGCGTTGCAGCAGGGCATCCAGCACGCCGGCGCGTCCGCCGAAGAGCCTGACTACCTCCTGCTGACCGATGCCGATATCGGCCATGCTCCCGACAGTCTTCGGGCCCTCGTGGCGCGTGCCGAGCGCGACGGCTGCGTGCTGGTTTCGCTGATGGCGCAATTGTCCTGTACGAGCTGGCCGGAGCGTTTCCTCATCCCGGCCTTCATCTTTTTCTTCCAGATGCTCTATCCCTTTGCCTGGGTCGCTGAGAAGGAGCGCAAGCTCGCCGCAGCCGCCGGCGGCTGCATGCTGGTGCGGCGCGCGGCGCTGGAACGAGCGGGCGGCATCGCCTCGATCCGATCCGAGATCATCGACGACTGTGCTCTCGCGCGCGGACTGA
>Ga0137391_10003528_pt1 | contig 11877 bp, 7 predicted proteins | sample 15con2h24BmetaG_FD_101399 | JGI IMG/M metagenome (GOLD analysis project Ga0137391, IMG submission 101399) | Vadose zone soil microbial communities from Angelo Coast Range Reserve, California, USA - 15con2h2.4B metaG | ecosystem: Environmental > Terrestrial > Soil > Vadose zone > Saprolite...
CGTGAGAGGACATAAACCACTCCCAGATATGCCCTTTCGTGCGGAGAACCGCGACATGCGGAGATAGAAGTAGAGACTGGCCCGAGTGAGGACTGCGGCAAAAGGCATGAAAAAACTGCAGCGACAGATGATGTTGATTGGATTGTGCGTGGCGATGGCGCTGCCGGCGGCTGGACAAACGCAGGCTCCGGTGCCTGCACAAGTGCAATCACAAACGCCCCCACCCACACAGGCGCCTGCGCCTTTGCCACGAACGCGCACACGGACTGCTCCGCCGAGCACGGTAAGTGTGGACGGCAGCGAGGCCATGTTTACGACCATGTGCGCACTGCTGGCAGCGGGTTTTGAATCGAACATCAGCTCCGACAACTGGACAGCGTTCCGCGCCCAGATGCGAGAACGCCTGCGACCGCAGCAGGGGCCGGCGGTTGAAGCGGTGCGGGAGTTTTACCGGCAGCACGAGTTGCGGGATCCCGGGGCGACGCTGTCAAGGTATTTATGGTTTGGCCTGGTGTCCGGGCCCGCGCCCGCGTTTCAGCCCGTGTTGAGGCGGGATGAATTGCCGCCGGAAGTAATTGCTCTCGAGGGTTTCAGCGAAATCCTTTCCAGCTATTATCAGGAACAGAAAATCGGGCAACTGTGGCGACAAGTGCAGCCGATTTATAACCGCGAAGTCGAGCGGCTGCACGATCCTGTTTCGCAGATTGTTTTCGTCACGTCGGGGTACCTGCGTGAAATCCTCGATCCGTCCGCGCCGCGTTCATTTGCCATTGTCGTCGAGCCGCTGGTGGGACGGATCACCAACGTTAGAAATTTTGGGGATCACTATGCGCTGGTGCTGAGCGGAGGAGAGGAGATTCCCACGGATGTGATACGTCACGCGTTTCTGCATTTCTTGCTGGACCCGCTGCCGCTGATGTATCCCCACGTGATGGCAGTGAAACGCCCGTTATTCGAGAAGGCCGCCGCCGCCCCGCGCCTCACGCCGGAGCTAAAGGACGACTATGCGTCGTACTTTGCAGAATGCACGGTGCGGGCCGTGGAGCTGAAACTCAAGCGCATCTCCCCCGGCGAACGGGAAGCGGCCATGAGCCGCGACGATGAAGACGGCTACGTTCTGGTGAAGCCGCTCTTCAGCGCCCTTCCCAAATTCGAAAACTCCGAACCTTCGATGAAGCTCTTTTTCCCGGATTTGGTGAGGGCCATCGATACAGGAGCTGAGGCGAAGCGATTGGTGTCCGTTAAATTCGCCCCGGCCGAAATGGCCAACTCGGAGGACGAAGCGGCGAACGAAGAAGTGGCGCGGCGGAGAAACGCGGCCCCAACGACGGTGCCGAATGATGCTGAAATCATTACGGCGCTGACCGAGGGGGAACGGCGGATCGCGGAGAAAAATCCGCGTGCCGCGGAGGCATCGTTTCAAAAAGTTCTGACGAAGTATCCGGATCAAGCGCGGGCATGGTACGGAATCGGCCTGGTGGCGCTCCTGGATCACGATGCGGCAAGAGCCAAGCAGGTATTCGGGCGGCTGACCACTGGTGAACATGCTGCGAACAAGGATCCCATGGTGCTGGCCTGGTCCCATGTTTACCTCGCGCGGATTTATGACGATGAGGGGAATCCACAAGTAGTGAAGGCCGAATATGAGTCCGCGCTGGCCGTGGAAGGCGCGCCCCAACAGGCGAAGCAAGCGGCGCAAAAGGGGCTCGCCGCGTTTGGCGGAGACAAGCCCACGGCGCGACCGTGAACAGAGGTCGATTTTTTCTGCGCGGATTCGACTGAGGGCTGAGGTGGCGGCCTTTACGTATATCGAGTGAAGCAAGAAGGGAAGAGGAGAATAAGGATGAGAAAGAAGGTGAATAGTTGGTTGGGAGTGGCAACTATTGCAGCATTGCTGTCTTGCACGAACGGAGCCGCAGCGGCGCGAGGCGTTCAGTCCGGACAGGGAGGCCAGAGCCAGCCGCCGGCGCAGCAAAGTGACAAGCCGAAGACCCCGGAGGTTACACCGTTGACGCTGGACGCTCCGGCACCAGTGAGTGCGGAAGAAGATGCCGCATACAGGGCTTTTCAAGTCGTTAACCCGAATGATGCCGCCAAGAAGATCGAGGTTGGTGAAGCATTTCTACTTAAATATCCCGAGAGCCGCTACAAGTCGCCGGTGTACGGTGCTTTGACTTATGCCTATCTGCAGGGTGGGAACACGCAAAAGATGCAGGAATACGGGGAGAAGGAACTCGCGATTGCGCCGAACGATGTCTCTACGCTGGCGCTCCTGGGGCAGACGATGCCTCGGAGCTTGCGCGGAAGTGCCAGTACGCCTGAAGCCGTGCAGACGCTGGCCAAAGCAGAGCAGTATTCCAAGCAAGCCATCGAGATTACGCCAACGCTCCCGAAGCCTGAGAGCATGACGGATGAAGCCTTTGCGTCCGCGAAGAATCAGACGCTGGCGATGGCCCACAGCGGGTTGGGATTAGTCTACGTGCGGCGAGGGAAGAATGCTGAGGCGATTCCGGAGCTCGAACAGGCTGTAAAAATCGATCCGAATCCGGACCCCGTGAATTACTATTTGTTGGGTATGGCGAACAAGATCACCTCGCACTTTGATGATGCGATAGCGGCCTTCAACAAGTGTGCGGCCCTGACAGGGCCCATGCAGGGGACTTGTAAGGCGCAGACGGAAGATGCGAAGAAGCTTGGCGCGACACAGTTGAGCGCGCCGAAGTGAGCCGAGCCGCCCGCACGGCGGAATTATGCAAGAGACCATCCGGATTGCTGACGCGGCGTTTGAGGAGCGTCTGGGGTACAAGTTTTCAACAAGGGAGCTCCTTGAGAGGGCGCTGACGCACAGCTCGGCAGTCCCCGAATTGCGCGCAGCAGATGCGGAAGAGGCTGTCTCTGCCTTGCTTCCCAGGGACAATGAGCGGCTGGAGTTCCTTGGGGATGCCGTCCTCGAGTTGCTTACGAGCGAGTATCTTTTGGCGACTTTTCCGGAGTGGACCGAGGGACAGCTCTCCAAGAGCCGCGCGCGGATCGTAAATGCAGGTTCCCTGGAGATGGCCGCGCGGCGTCTGCGCCTCGGAGAGCATTTGCGTTTGGGACGAGGAGAAGAGAAAACTGGCGGGCGGGACAAGCAGACGCTGCTGGCTGATGCGTTCGAGGCCGTCGTAGCCGCCGTTTACCTCGATGGCGGACTGGGTGCAGCCCGCGAAGTGTTGCAAAGGGTGCTGTTCGCGCAGGCTCTCGAGGAGCGCGGTGACCGCATCTCGGAGTCCGATCGCAAATCCGCGTTGCAGGAACTCTTGCAAGGGCAGGGGCGAGCACCGGCGGAATATCGCGTCGCTGGAGAGAGCGGCCCCGACCATCAAAAGGTTTTCCAAATTGAAGTTTGGATTGACGGCGAGTGCCTGGCGACAGGCGAGGGCAGCACGAAAAAAGAAGCGGAGCAACGCGCTGCACGGAGCGCTCTGGGACAACTCGAACGCGCAGAAGCGAAAGGCTGAGACGGAATGCCGGAAGAGACAGTGACAGAAATCCAAGAGCAGGCGCCGGAAAAGAAGCACGAGCACCGGGAAGACCAGACGACGATTTCCGAATACCTGGAGTCGCTGCTGGTGACGGTCATTCTGGCGCTGTTCGGCACAAGTTTCATCGTTCAGGCCTTCAAGATTCCTTCGGCATCGATGGAAGGCACGTTGCTGATCGGCGACCACTTACTGGTGAACAAATTTATTTTCGGCGGAACGGGTGCTTGGTATGAAAAAGTGCTGCCGTATCGCCAACTGGAGCGCGGCGACATCATTGTTTTCAAGTACCCCTACGCCGATCACCAGCATTTCGTCAAGCGCGTCATCGGTCTGCCAGGGGACCATCTCAAGGTCGTCGACGGAGACGTGTACATCAACGGCAAGCGCCTGAATGAGCCCTACGCCGTCCACGACTCGTCGGTGTTTGCTGACCCCTTCAATTACTCTTTTCCTCCGGCCCGGGGCCAAATGATGTCCCCCAACGCGATCCCGGAATGGAAGCCGGAGATCCGCAAGTATGTTCACGCGGACGAGATCGTCGTTCCGCCCGGAAAGTATTTCGTGATGGGCGACAATCGGGATCACAGCCAGGACAGCCGTTACTGGGGATTTGTTGATCGCGACGCCATCATGGGGCGGCCTTTCCTAATTTATTGGTCCGTGGAAGCGAAGAGCAGCGACTACAGCGGGGAGAGTACCTTCTGGTCCAGACTCGCGGGCATTTTCGAGACGGTCGCGCACTTGCCAACTCGCACGAGATGGGGCCGTATGCTTCACACGGTACACTAGGATTTGCACGGAGTCCCGCAAAGGGATTACGAGAACCCCTTTTGTGTCCTGAGTGAAAGCTTGTCCACTACCTTTTTCCGTATGAGTCTGCGAAACTTCCGAGCAACATGAACAAGCTGCAAAAGTGGTGGAAACCTGCGCTGGCGATCGTACTCATAGTTATCGCCTTGCAGGTCAGCGTGTCTTTTCTAGCGAAGACCCACCGCGGGCATGTGTACCTTGTTGCACATCTCGAAAGAGCGTTTGGACGGCAGGTGCAAGTCGATAGTTTCGACGCGCGGATTCTGCCGAGTCCGCAACTGGATGCCTACCGCGTAACCGTTGGAGAGGACCCCTCGTTCGGCCACGAATACTTCCTTCGCGCTGATCACTTGAGCGCCCGTCTGCGGTTGAGGGGCCTCCTGCGGGGTCATTTTGAATTTGGGACCATGTCGCTCAGCAAGCCGAGCCTGATTCTGGTGCGGAATTCAGAAGGCCGTTGGAATTTGGAGAGATGGCTCCCGCCGGCAAAAGCCAATGCTGTACAAGTTGCGCGCGTTTATGGTCCGCCCTCGCCCGTCGCCCCGGTGAATCGGTTGCAAAAGATCGAATTCGATGAAGGGCGAATCAATTTTAAGACTGGGGATGACAAACTGCCCTTTGCATTCACGAGTGTTTCGGGGAGTGTGGAGCAGATTCTTCCCGGCCGCTGGCAATTGCAGCTGGAGGCGCAGCCCTGGCGGAGCGGAGTTTCCCTGCAATCGGCGGGAACGATCAGAGTGCTGGGTGACGTGGCGGGGACTTCGACGCGGTTGCAGCCTGCGGAAATCACTCTGCACTGGAGCGATGCGTCGCTGGCAGATGGCTTCCGGCTCTTCCGTGGACATGATTACGGTGTGCGCGGCATGTTCGCACTGGATGCCACAGCGAAAAGTGGAACCGCCAAGGAAGACGTACCGGGAGACTGGAAATTTTCAGTGCAAGGACGCGCCAGACAGATCCATCGCTGGGATTTGGCGGAACGTGCCGATAACCCTCGCCTGAATGTAAACGTGAAGGGACGTTGGAACGTCGCCGCGGGGAGCCTGCTCGCAGAAGAAATTGCCGTGGAGGGTCCAAGATCGAATCTCCGCGGATTGTTTCGTCTCGCTGGTGGAATCGCACCCTCGATGGAACTGCGCCTGGATTCGCTGGGGATACAAGCGACGGACTTGTTGGCATGGTATCGCGCATTTCACCCGGACGTTGCGGAGGGCGTGACGCCGGAACAGTATTTTACGGGCGGGATGATTTTGCGCGGCTGGCCGCTGGCGCTGGAATCTGCGGCGCTTTCGAGCAGCGGCGGAATCGTAAGAGTGCCGGGTTTTTCCCAGGCGGTGCGAATCGGTCCCTTGAGCGGAGGGCGCGAACGAGGCGTGCTGGCGCTTGGGCCGGTGCGAGTTGCGCTCGGAGGCGAAGTTCGCGACGTAATGACGCCCAAGCGTCGCCGCGTGGCGCTGGCCATGGAAAACGCCGCAGACTTGACGTTTCTGCACGATTTGAACACCCAGGCAGGAAGCATCAGTATCGAAGGAAACTTTTTCAAGGTGGAAGATTTTTTGAAGCTGTCTGCAGCGTTTGGGCACCAGCTGAATCATGGCTGGGAATTGAGCGGACAGGCGACTGCGGTCACAAAGTGGGAGTGGAACACCCCGTTCATCGGCCGTTGGAACGGCAGGATCAGTTTCAATAAAGCAAATTTGACCGTGGCTGGATTGAACCAGCCGCTGAAAATATCCGAAAGTGCGTTGGTTTGGATCGACGGGCGTCGCATCGCACGTGTGATGAGAGTCGAAGCGTTTGGCGGGATGTGGACCGGCAACATCGAGGAGGCGGCGAAGACACAGGGGGAAAATCGAGCGAACTGGAATTTTCATTTAGACACAGACCAGTTGAACGCCGCGGACCTGGATCGCTGGGTCGGGCCGAGAGCGCGGCCAAGCTGGTTGCAGCGGCTATTGCCCCCGCTGCTTGGAGGCTCGGCGCCGAGCTTGCCCGCGAGTGAACTGGTCCGGCGCGTGAATGCGGAAGGCGAGCTGGACATCGCCCAATTGACGCTCGAAAAGTTGAAGCTGGAACAAGTGCTGGCGAAAGGATCCCTTCACGATCTCCAACTCGATGTGCGCGAAGCACGGGCGGAATGGGCGGGTGGCAAAGTGCGGGCAAAAATAAACGCGAAGTTTTTGCCGCGGCCCGTCTATGAGATTGCAGCAGAATTGGATCGTGTGAACCTGGCGCAACTGCCGGGAGCGGGCCGCATCGCGGACCGATTTGGCGGCGTCGCGTCGGGCACTCTTCAGGTGAAAACCGAAGGTGTGGGCCGTGACGAACTACTGGCAAAACTGGCCGGCCGCGGCGAGTTTCGTTTGAACAAGGTGGAGTTTCGCGGATGGGATGTGAACGCGAGCGTCGCGGACGGAGAGGCGCACGCCGGAGTCTCGCGTTGGGCCACGGGTGAAGGTTCCCTCCGTTTGCAGGACAGCAGCATCCTGCTGGAGGACTTTCGTCTCGATGGTGGGAAGCAGTTGACGCTCGTGAATGGAACTCTCAGCTTTGGGCGAAACGCGAACTTGTCCATCGAAACGGTCAGCCCGCGAAAAAGCAAAGACCGTAAGGCCACTGATTCCGGAGCGGGACGCGTTCTTAAGATTTCAGGGCCGCTCGATGGTCCAAAAATTTCCGTGGAAAAGGCGGGTGTCCGGCAGCCTGCGGACTAAGCTTCGGACTTCTTAAGTGAAATCGGCTCTTTGAGCCATGGAGGAAAATGATCGATGAAGCGTCATGCGCTGTTGTATGCATTGGGATTGCTGATTTTGATGCCGCGGGCAAACGCGCAGAAACCGTTCACGCTCGAACGGGTGATGAGCGCTCCGTTTCCGACGGAGCTTACCGCTGCGCCCGCTAAGGGACGCGTGGCGTGGGTGTTCAATGTGCAAGGCCGCCGCAATCTCTGGGTTGCCGAACCGGCGGCGGATGGCAGTTATAAAGTGCGGCAAGCCACTTCTTACAAGGAAGACGACGGTCAGGACCTCGGTCAATTGAGCTGGTCTGCTGACGCGGCGACGATCGTTTACACACGCGGAGGCGACCTCGAATTTCTAAGCCGGTCGTACCCCAATGCGCAGAGTTCCCCGCAGGGAGTCGAACAGGACATCTGGGCGCTCTCGTTCGAGAGCGGCGAAACGAAGCTCCTCGGTGAAGGCCACTCGCCCGCTGTCTCCCCCAAGGGAGACGGCGTCACCTTTATTTTGAAGAGTCAAGTCTGGCTCGCGAAGCTCAGCGGCAGCGCCAAGCCGGAGCAATTGATTCATGCGAACGGCGAGTCCAGCGATCTGTGCTGGTCGCCCGATGGTTCGAAACTGGCGTTCGTCAGCCGCCGCGGCGACCACGCCTTCATCGGTGTTTACGACCTTGCCGCCAAGTCGCTCATTTATCTGGATCCAAGTGTGGACACGGACCGGGAGCCGGCCTGGTCGCCCGACAGCCGGCAGATCGCTTTCCTTCGCATTCCGGCTTCGAAAGGTCGCCTGCCATTCAGCCCGCGGCGCGATGGACAGCCGTGGTCTATTCGAATTGCCGATGCGGTGACCGGCAAGGGGCGCGAAATCTGGCGCGCGGAAACGGGCCGGGGCAGCGCTTTTCACGAGGTCGTCTCGGACAATCAGTTGCTATGGGGCGCGCGAGGCCAGATCGTCTTCCCCTGGGAACGCGATGGCTGGGCGCATCTATACTCCGTCCCGGCAAGCGGAGGAGCTGCCAAGCTGCTCACGCCGGGAAATTTCGAAGTCGAATACGTCTCGATGAGCGCGAATCGTGAAGAGATTGTTTTCTCCTCGAACCAAGATGACATCGACCGCCGTCACGTCTGGCGGGTTTCGCCCTCAGGGGAACGTCCGGCAGCAGTGACCACCGGCGGCGGCATCGAAACCGCGCCCGTGATAGCAAGCGACAATCGCACTGTGCTCGTGCTCCATTCCGACGCCCAATCTCCCATGCGTCCGGCGTTCCTTATGGGCAAGGGTGAACTCCGTGACCTCGCCCCCGAAACTGCTCCTTCGGATTTTCCTTCCCGCGTGCTGATCACGCCCCAGCAAGTGATTTTCTCCTCAGCTGACGGCATGCAGATTCACGGACAGCTCTTCCTGCCGCCGAATGCAAGCGACGCTGCGCGCCATCCCGCCATTGTTTTTTTCCACGGCGGGTCGCGCCGCCAGATGCTCCTCGGCTGGCACTACATGTTCTACTACAGCAATGCTTACGCGCTGAATCAATACCTCGCGAGCCGCGGCTATGTCGTGCTCTCCGTGAACTATCGCAGCGGAATTGGCTACGGCCTCGATTTTCGCGAAGCCCTCAATTACGGCGCGATGGGCGCCAGCGAGTTCAACGACGTCCAGGGCGCGGGTGTTTATCTTCGCGCCCGGCCGGACGTGGACCCCCGCCGCATCGGGCTCTGGGGCGGTAGCTACGGCGGCTACCTGACTGCGCTCGGTCTAGCCCGCGCCTCGGATTTGTTTGCCGCCGGCGTGGACATTCACGGCGTGCACGACTGGAACACGGAGATCCCCAACTTCATGGCCTCCTACAAGCCCAACGAGCACTCGGACGCTGCGCGCTTGGCCTGGGAGTCTTCACCTCTTTCCTCCGTAAGCACATGGCGTTCCCCCGTGCTTTTGATTCAGGGCGACGATGATCGCAACGTCCCCTTCGCCGAGATGGTCGACCTGGCCGAGGCACTGCGCAAACAAGGCGTCTCCTTCGATCAGTTGGTTTTCCCTGACGAGATTCATGATTTTCTTCTGCACCGGACTTGGCTGGCGGCGTATCACGCGGCGAGCGATTTCTTCGATCGGCGCTTCAAGCCATCCGGAAATTAGAAATGCATTTGTTTCCGGTAATCGCGCCCCGAGAGGTCTCCGAAGACTCGACATGCATCGGCAGACAGTATGAGACACAATCTACATCGAATTACCGGGTTGTTCCTTCTTGCGGCCGCCACTCTTTGCGCAGGAGACAGACGCGTCCATCTCCTTCCCCAATTGCAGCCCGGCCAAACCATCACCTACCTCATCCGCTTTCAGAGCGACAAGAACATAAAAACGGAAAGCAACGTTGTCGCCCCCATGATGCCGGATGCGGCACAACTCGATGCGCATGGTTTACTGCGCGTTGAGGTCCTGGACGTTCAACAAACAGGCAGCAAGACAGCGATTCACTTGCGCGGTCAGTTTCTGACCCTGGACTCTGGTGTTTGGCTGAAAGGCCCGGGCGAAAAAAATCCTAATTGGGAAAAGCAGCGTGTGGACCCCAGTGGCAAAAGCATCGAGTTCACGATTTCTCCCGACGGCTCCGTAACCGGCGTAAAAGGCTTGGATTCTCTTTTCCCCGAGCAGCAACAGGCCTGGCAACAATGGGTGGCCCGTTTTGCGCTGTCGTGGACTCTGCCCGCCAACGAAATGAAGCTCGGCGAAAAATGGAAGTCGGTGCAACCCGAACAGGCGGGAGCGCCGATCGCGGGATTGCATTGGGCGCGCGAGTCCGTGTATGTGCGGGATGAACCATGCCACGCAAGTCAGCTTTCCCTGACCGGAGATGTCTCCGCCTCCAGCGGTCCTACTGATACTTGTGCCGTGCTGCTCACAACGGCAAAGCTGAAACAGAATTCGTCGTCAAAAGATGCGACTCCCGAAGATTTCAAGCTTCACGAGTTGCGGACCATGGGAACGGCGAAAGGCACAAACGAGATCATCACCTATATTTCCCTGAAGAGCGGCCTCGTCGTGCGCGCCACAGAAGAAACCAGCCAATTCATGGATGTCGTCGTAGCTCAAGCGGATGGCTCGAACCGCGTGCACTACAACGTTGACGCGAAGAGCCGCTCGGAGGTCCTTCTGGTAACAGAAACGCCGCTCGATCATCCCTGATTTGAAACTGCCGCTAATTTCCCCATCCGAAGCCAGAGCTTGCCTGCCGGAGTATAATGAAGAATTCGGCAGCGGCCGTCGAAGCTGCGGGAGACCCTTCCCATGAAATTCAAGCTGCACAGCAATTATCAGCCTCGCGGCGACCAGCCTGCCGCCATGGACCAGCTCTATGGCGGCGTGGAAGCTGGCGAAAAGCACCAGGTGCTCCTTGGCGTGACCGGGTCGGGTAAGACGTTCACCATGGCCAAGCTGATCGAGCAGGCCAATCGTCCCGCGCTGGTGCTGGCCCACAACAAAACTCTCGCTGCGCAGTTGTATCATGAGTTCAAGGGCTTCTTTCCGGAAAACGCCGTCGAATACTTCGTCAGCTACTACGATTTTTACCAGCCTGAGGCCTACGTTCCCTCCGCCGACATCTACATCGACAAGGAAGCCACCATCAACGACGAGCTGGACAAGCTGCGCATGAGCGCCACGCGTTCCCTTTTCGAACGCCGTGACGTTGTGATTGTTGCCTCCGTGTCCTGCATTTACGGCCTCGGCTCGCCGGAAGCCTATTACGGCATGCTCGTCATGCTGGAAAAGGGCCAGCAGACTTCGCGCGAAGCACTGCTGCGCAGGCTCGTCGATATTCAATACGACCGCGGGGAGGATCTGCGGCGCGGCACCTTTCGCGTGCGCGGCGACATGATCGAAATCTATCCCACGTACGAGGATCACGGTTACCGCATCGAAATGTGGGGCGACCAGATTGATTCGCTGCGGCAAATCGATCCGCTCACCGGAGAAGTGCGCGCGGGGCAGGAGGATTTGTCGCGCGTCCCGATTTATCCGAAAACACACTACGTCATGCCGCAGGAGCAGCGCGACCGCGCCATCGTGAGCATTCAGGAAGAGCTGTGGTGGTGGAAGAAGGAGATGGAGAAGCAGGGGAAATTTGTCGAGGCCCAGCGCGTCGTGCAGCGAACCATGTTTGACATCGAAATGATGCGCACCATCGGCTATTGCCACGGCATCGAGAATTATTCGCGCCACTTGAGCGGCCGTCTGCCGGGAGAAGCCCCGCCCACGCTGCTCGATTACGTGCCGCAGGACTACTTGATGTTTATTGACGAATCGCACCAGACGGTAGGGCAGGTGCGCGGAATGTTCAACGGTGACCGCGCGCGTAAGCAGACTCTCGTGGACTACGGTTTTCGAATGCCTTCGGCACTGGATAACCGGCCGTTGACCTTCGAGGAATTCGAGCACCGCATCAATCAGGTGGTGTACGTCTCCGCGACGCCCGGGCCGTATGAACTGACGAAGGCTGGGGGCGTAGTCGTGGAACAAGTGATTCGGCCAACAGGTTTGGTGGACCCGCAGGTGGAAATTCGTCCGGTGAAGGGCCAGGTGGATGACCTGCTGGAAGAGATTCGCATACGCTCGGAGAAAAGTGAGCGCGTGCTGGTCACCACGTTGACGAAGCGCATGGCCGAGGATTTGTCCGAGTATTTTACGGAGATTGGCGTCAAGTGCCGCTATCTGCATTCGGAAGTGGAAACGCTGGACCGCATCAAAATCTTGCGCGACTTGCGGCGCGGGGAATTTGACGTGCTCATCGGAATCAATTTGCTGCGCGA
>Ga0137391_10003530_pt1 | contig 11874 bp, 9 predicted proteins | sample 15con2h24BmetaG_FD_101399 | JGI IMG/M metagenome (GOLD analysis project Ga0137391, IMG submission 101399) | Vadose zone soil microbial communities from Angelo Coast Range Reserve, California, USA - 15con2h2.4B metaG | ecosystem: Environmental > Terrestrial > Soil > Vadose zone > Saprolite...
AGGGAGCCGTTTGCGGCTCCCTCTCGCAAAGAAAATTGAAGCGAGCAGCCCGGCTCAGGCCTGGCGCTGCCAGCGGCCGTGATCGTCCATCTGCCAATAGGTCACGTCGAAGCCGTCGGCCTTGGCGGCCGCCCAGCGCTCGCGCGCGGCGCCGAGCGCCTCGGGGTCCTCGCCGTCGAACAGCAGGACGACGCGGCGATAGTGTCCGACCTCGGCCGGCATCGCGGCGCCATCGAGCAGAAACCGCACCTCGGCACGATTCGGATTGTCACTGCCGAGCGTGAGCAGGATAGGCTGGACCGCGGCCTCGCTCTCGCGATCGGTGCCGTGCGGCAGAAAGCCCTCTTCCCGATAGGTCCACAGATGCGAATCGAGCGCCTCGAGGCGCTCTTCCGAGGCGACCTGGACGGCGACCCGCCAGCCGCGCTCGAGCGATTTCTCCAACAACGCGGGCAGCACCTGCTCGAGCGGCTGCTTGCGGAGCTGATAGAACAGGATTTCGGTCATCGGCCGCCCATCATTTCTCGTAATGATCCCGGACCAGCCGGTCGAGCAGCCTCACGCCCCAGCCGGAGCCCCAGCTCGCATTGATGTCGGATGGCGGCGTCCCGAACGCGGTGCCGGCGATGTCGAGATGCGCCCAGGGCGTCTTGTCGACGAAGCGCTGCAGGAATTGCGCCGCGGTGACCGATCCGGCGTTGCGCCCGCCGGTGTTCTTCACGTCGGCGAATTTGGAATCGATCAGCTTGTCGTAATCGGGGCCGAGCGGCATGCGCCATACCCGCTCGCCCGTCGCGGTGCCCGCCTGCAGCAGGCGCTCCGCCAGCCGCTCGTCGTTCGCGAACAATCCGGCATGCTCGTGGCCGAGCGCCACCAGGATCGCGCCGGTCAGAGTCGCAAGATCGATGATGAATTTCGGCTTGAACCGGTTCTTGACGTACCACAGAAGGTCGGCGAGCACGAGCCGGCCTTCGGCGTCGGTATTGATGATCTCGATGGTCTGGCCGGACATCGAGGTCACGATGTCGCCGGGACGCTGGGCCTTGCCGTCCGGCATGTTTTCGACGAGGCCGATCACGCCGACGGCGTTGACGGCGGCCTTGCGGGCGGCGAGCGCCCGCATCAGGCCGACCACGCAGGCAGCCCCCGCCATGTCGCCCTTCATGTCCTCCATGCTGGCGGCCGGCTTGATCGAGATGCCGCCGGTGTCGAAACACACTCCCTTGCCCACGAAGGCGACCGGCGCGGCGCCCGACTTGCCGCGGTTGAGCCGCATGACCACGACCCGGCTTTCGCGTGCCGAGCCCTGGCCGACCGCGAGCAGCGTGCGCATGCCGAGCTTCTTCAGCGCCGCCTCGTTCAGCACTTCGACCGCGACCCCGAGCTTTTTCAGGCCCGCCGCGCGGCGGGCAAATTCCTCGGGATGGAGCACGTTCGCCGGCTCGTTGACGAGGTCCCGCGCCAGCACGACGCCGCCGTGCACCGCTTCGCGCCGGCCCCAAGCCTTGCGGCACCCGGGCACGTCGGCGACGCCGAGCGTGAGCCGCAGCTTGCCCCGCCTCTCCTCGTCCTCCTTGCGCTTGGTCTTGTAGCGTTCGAAAGCATAGGCGCGCAGGCCGAGCCCGAGGGCGAAATCGGCCGCCTGATCCGGTTTCATCGCTCCGGTGGGAAGGTCGAGCAGGATGTCGGCCTCGGCGGCGCGCGGCGGGATCTTGCCCATCACGATGCCGCCCAACTTGACGAAATCCGGGGTCTCCGTGCCCGAGCCGATGACGATGAGCCGCTCTGCCTGCAAACCGGCCGGAGCCAGGAAGTCGAGCACCGCGCCGAGCTTGCCGGTGAACTTTTCGGCACTCGCGGCCCGGGCGACCAGATCGTGGTTTCGGCCCAGCAGCTTGCTCGTGGCCGCGCCCAGCCGCAGCTCGCCGTTCATGAACACCACCAAGACGCCCTTGGTCGGCGTCGCGAACGCGGCGAATGCGATTCTGGGGGCATCGGCCATAAACGGTCCTTTCGGGAGAATGGCGGTAATAGGGGGAACGTCGGTGTTGCCTTACAGCATCATTCCGCGGCTGGCGAGGCAGCGTGCCGTCGTATTGCCATCGACGCGGTTTACGCCTGCGCAGCGAAGGCATAGAACTTCCGGGGTCGGGGCCGGGCCTGACGAATCGAGCCAAAAATGCCCGAATTGGCAGTAGGATAGGATCGATCGCCTGGGGCCGGCTCGCGCCCGTCCGGGACCGGACGGCGGAGGGCGAAAACGGGGGTCCGAAGGGACAGGGGAACGTTGCGCAATCGCGTGTTCACAACCGGCCGGGACGGGACCGTGGCGGAGCGGCGGGATATTGCCCGCTGCGCGTTCGCGCGGGCCGCCGGGGTCGGTCGAACGGAGCCGGCGCGATGATCCCGCGCACGCTGTCCCGTTACGTCGCAATGCGTTTCTTCGGCGTGGTCACAGCGGTGTTCGCCGGCGTGTTCGTGCTCGTGGTGCTCATCGACTATGTCGAATTGATGCGTCGCGCCTCCGATGCACCGAACGTATCGGCTTGGCTGGTCGCCAAGACCTCGTTCTTCCGCGTTCCGCAAGTGACGGAGCGCCTGCTGCCGTTCGCAGTACTGGTCGGGGCGATGACGTGCTATCTCAATTTGTCGCGGCGGCACGAGCTGGTGGTGGCGCGCTCCGCCGGAATGTCGGCCTGGCAGTTCGTAACCCCTGCCCTCCTCGTCGCCCTCGTGCTCGGCGCGCTGGCGGCTACGGTCTACAACCCGGTTTCGGCGGCGCTGCGCGAGCAGTCGAAGCGCCTCGAAGCCGATCTGTTCGGCGAACGGCCGGCGGGGCTGCGCCAGACCGGCGGCGGCTTCTGGGTGCGCCAGAAGACCGTGGAGGGCCAAGCCATCATCAACGCCACCTCCAGCCGCGAGCAGGGCGCGCTGCTGGGCGGAGTGACGGTGTTCGCCTTCGATGCGTCGGGCCGGTTCCGGGAGCGCGTCGAGGCCAAGAGCGCCGAGCTGCAGGCGGGCCATTGGCGGCTCGAGCAAGCCAGGGTCTATGCGTCCGGCTCGCCCATCCGGGAGCTCGATTCCTATTCGCTGAGCACCAACCTCACGCGCGAGCAAGTGCGCGAAAGCTTTGCCACGCCCGAGACCGTGTCGTTCTGGGAACTGCCGTCGTACATCGAGACGGCGGAGCAGGCGGGTCTCGCCGCCGCCGGATATCGGTTGCAATACCAGCTGCTGTTGGCGCGCCCGCTGCTCCTGGTCGCCATGGTCATGCTGGCGGCCTCGGTCAGTTTACGCTTCTTTAGATTCGGCGGAGTATCCGCCATGGTCTTGAGTGGCGTAGGAGCAGGCTTTCTGCTTTATGTGTTGTCGAAAGTAACCGAGGATTTGAGCAGGGCCGAGCTGATGCACCCGGTGGCAGCGGCGTGGCTGCCCGTGCTCGTCGGCGGCCTCACCGGCTTCGTTGCTCTGTTGTACCAGGAGGACGGGTGATGGCCGGGTCGACCGCCGCCCGTCCGCGCTCCCGGCTGCATCGCGGCAGCCTGGTGCTGTCGCTGGCATGGATCGCCTGCTGGCTCGGCGCGCAGCCGGCCGACGCGGCGGAACCCGCCGCCGAGAAGAACAAGGGCCCCGCGCTCAGCACCGAGTGGGTCGGCATCCCCAAGCAGCAACCCCGATCGCGCGAGTTCAACACCTCGAAGCCCGATCCCGATGCGCAGATGCTCGTCCAGGCGAACGAGATCCATTACGACTATTCCAATGAGCGGATTTCGGCGGTCGGCAGCGTGCAGATCTATTACAACGGCTCGACGCTCGAGGCCGACAAGGTCACCTACGACCAGAAGACGAAGCGCCTGAAGGCGGAAGGCAACGTGCGCCTGGTCGAGGCGGACGGCAAGATCATCTATGGGGAGATCCTCGATCTCGACGACCAGTTCCGCGACGGTTTCGTGGACTCGCTGCGGCTGGAAACGCCGGACAAGACCCGGTTCGCCGCGCCGCTGACGGAACGCTCGGGCGGCAATTACACGGTGTTCCAAAGCGGCGTCTATACCGCGTGCGAGCCGTGCAAGGACGACCCGCGAAAACCGCCGAAATGGCAGGTCAAGGCGGTCCGCATCGTCCACGACGAGCTGGAGAAGATGATCTATTTCGAGAACGCCAGGCTGGAAGTGTTGGGCGTTCCGCTGCTGTGGGTGCCGTATTTTTCCGTGCCGGACCCGACGGTGAAGCGCAAGACCGGCTGGCTGATGCCGACCACCTCCTACAGCAAGAACTACGGATTCGGTCTCTCCACACCGTACTATTGGGCGCTCGCGCCGAACTACGATTTCACCGTGACGCCCACCATCACCTCGCAGCAGGGGCCGCTGCTGGAAGGACAATGGCGCCAGCGTTTCGACAACGGCGGCTTTGCAATTCACGGCGCGGGCATCGTCCAGGCCGATCCCCATTTGTTGACCGAAGTCCATGGGCCCGGATATCCCGGCGACCGACGATTGCGCGGCGAGGTCGACACCGCCGGCCAATTATCGCTCAACGACAAATGGGTGTGGGGCTGGGACGCACTGCTGCTATCCGACAAGATGCTGTTCCAGGATTACAAGATCAACAGCTATTGGCAGCATTTCGCCGATCCCAAATATTTCGGCAACGGCATCTCCGATGCCGGCACCTCGCAATTGTATTTCATCGGCCGCGGCGACCGCTCCTATTTCGACGCACGGGTGATGTATTTCTACGGCCTGTCGCTTGCCGACAATCAGAGCCAGCTCCCGATCGTCGCCCCGGTGATCGACTATGCCCGCGTGTTCGCGCAGCCGGTGCTGGGCGGCGAGCTGAGCCTCAAGGCCAATATCACCAGTCTTTCCCGGCAATCGGCCGAGTTCGACGCCATCAGCCACTCCGCGATCGCCAACAACGCCTGCCTGACGCCCGATCCGGCGATCCGCATTCCGGCCAATTGCCTGCTGCGCGGCGTGCCCGGGACCTATTCGCGCGCATCCGCCGAGACGACTTGGCGGCGCACCTTCGTCGACGGCCTGGGTCAGACCTGGACCCCGTTCGTGATCCTGCGCGGCGACGTCGGCGAATCCTCGATCAGCAATCAGCCCGGCGTGGCGAATTTCGTCGAGACCGGCAACAACAGCTTCGTGCGCTTCATGCCGGCCGTGGGCATGGAGTACCGTTATCCGCTGATCAACGTCCAGTCCTGGGGAACGCAGACGCTCGAGCCGATCGTTCAGGTAATCGCCCGCCCCAACGAGTCGGACAGCAAGATCCCCAACGAAAAGATCCCGAACGAGGATTCGCAGAGCCTGATCTTCGACGACAGCAATCTGTTCAAGGTCGACAAGTTCGCCGGCTGGGACCGCGTGGAAGGCGGCGGCCGCGCCAATTACGGCCTGCAATATACCGCGCAGTTCAACCAAGGCGGCACGGTCAACGCCCTGTTCGGCCAGTCGCTGCAATTGTTCGGCAAGAATTCCTTCGCGTTCCGCGACGCCGCCAACACCGGGGTCGACAGCGGGCTGGAGACGAGGGTGTCGGATTACGTCGCGCGGCTGTCCTATCAGCCCGACCAGACCTACATGTTCATCTCGCGCTTCCGCTTCGCCGAGCAGGATTTTTCGGTGCAGCGCGCCGAGCTCGAGGCCCGGGCGAATTTCGATCGCTGGGCGGTCTCGATGCTGTACGGCAATTACGCAGCGCAGCCCGACATCGGCTTCCTGACGCGCCGCGACGGAGTGCTCGGCAGCGTGTCGTTCAAGTTCACTCCGAGCTGGTCCGTGCTGGGCGCCGCCCGCTACGATATCGGCTCCGCCCAGTTCGACCAGTACCGCCTCGGGCTGGGCTACATCGACGATTGCTTCGCGATTTCGGTCAACTACATCACCGACTTCAACTATGGTTACTCGCCGACAAACGCCACCTCGATCGCCGTCGGCACCGACCATATGGTCATGGTGCAGATGAGCCTGCGCACCCTGGGCGGCACGGGATTTTCGACCCGCGTCAGCGGCACCGCGCCGAACTGAGGGAGCCAGGGACCAGCAAGCAATTCGCCGGGATCGACTCGATGCAAATGGCAATTTTCCACGTGACCCGACTGTTTCGATCGCGCCTCGCCGGCACCCTGGTTCTGGTGTTGGCGATCGCGCCGATCTGGCACGCGGGCGCCCACGCCCAGGTCGCGGCTCTGGTCAACGGCGATCCAGTCACGGTGCTCGACGTCACGCACCGGATGCAGCTCACCGAAATCTCCACGCACAAGCAACAAAGCCGCGAGGAGGCGCTCAACGAGCTGATCAACGAAAAGCTCAAATTGCAGATCGCCAAGCGCTACATCATCAACATCACCGACAAGGACGTCGATCAGACGTTCAACGGCATGGCGCGCCACGCCGGGCTGAGCTCGCAGCAGTTTGCCGATGCGCTGTCGAAAGCCGGCATCGACGTCCCGTCGCTGAAGGCGCGCATCAAGGCCGATATCGGCTGGAGCGCGATCATCCGCGGCAAATTCCAGGGCAGCCTGCAGGTGGGCGAAAAGGAAGTCCTCGCCGCCGCACAGGCGCGGAAGAAGGACGACAAGCCGACGCCAGCCGCCTTTCAATTCAAGCTGCGGCAAGTCCTGTTCATCGTGCCGCGCGGGTCGCCCCAGGGCGCCTATGAGGCCCGCAAGAAAGAAGCCGAGGCGTTGCGCGCCCGCTTCCAGGGTTGCGAGGAGGGGCTGGCGGCGGCGCGGACGCTGCGCGACGTCACGGTGCGCGACGAGATCACCCGCTCCTCGCTCGACGTGCCGGCGAAACAGCGCGAGGTGCTCGATGCGACCCCCGTGGGTGGCTTGACCCCGCCCGGCGTCACCCAGCTCGGCGTCGAAGTGTTCGCGGTCTGCTCCAAGGAACCGACGCGCGGCGACAACCCGGAAGAGCGCGAGGCGCGCGAGGAGATCTCGAACCAGCGCTATGAGGCGCAATCCAAGCGTTACCTCGAGGAACTGCGGCGCAGCGCGATGATCGAGATTCGCTAGAGTGGCAGCGCCATGTCCGCACCTTTGGCGCTGACGCTCGGCGAGCCGGCCGGGATCGGTCCCGATATCACCATCGCAGCCTGGCGTCGCCGCGGCGAATTCGGCCTGCCGCCGTTCTATGCGGTCGTCGACGCGGATTTCCTGGCGCAACGCGCCGAACGCCTGCAGCTTCCGATCCGCGTGACGAGCGTCGAGCCGGAAGCGGCCGCGGCGGTATTCGCGAGCGCCCTGCCGGTGGTCTCGCTCGGCATGAGGGTGACGGCGCAGCCAGGCCGTCCCGATCACTCCAGCGCGCCGGCCGCAATCGCATCGATCCGGCGCGCGGTGGCCGACGTGATGGCCGGGCGAGCGGCGGCGCTCGTGACCAATCCGGTCGCCAAGGCGGTGCTGTATCAGGCCGGATTTTCTGCCCCCGGACATACCGAATATCTGGCGCAACTGGCGCAGCAGGCCACCGGCAAGCCGACGCCGACCGCGATGATGCTATGGTCTCCCGAGCTCGCCGTCGTCCCCGTGACGATCCATCTGCCTTTGCGCGAGGTGCCGGGTCGGCTGACCGTCGAACTCATCGTCGACACCGCGCGAATCGTCGCGCGCGATCTCGAGGCGCGCTTCGGCGTGGCGCGGCCGCGTCTGGCGATCGCCGGCCTCAATCCGCACGCCGGCGAAGCCGGCGCGCTCGGCGAGGAGGACCTCGACGTGGTGGCGCCGGCGGTCGAGCGGCTGCGCACCGAAGGCATCGACGCTCGCGGCCCGCTTGCCGCCGACGTGATGTTCCACGCCGCGGCGCGATCGACCTATGACGTCGCCCTGTGCATGTATCACGACCAGGCCCTCATCCCGATCAAGACGCTGGCCTTCGCCCATGCCGTGAACGTCACGCTGGGCCTGCCGTTCGTGCGCACTTCGCCCGACCACGGCACCGCGTTCGACATCGCCGGGACGGGGCGCGCCGATCCGTCGAGCCTCATCGCGGCGCTGCGTCTGGCCGCAAGCATCGCATCCGGCGCGCCCGCTGCTGCCGCCTCCGGTCGATGACGGGAAAAATCGACGCGCTGCCGCCGCTGCGGGATTTCATCCGCCGCCACCGCCTGAGCGCACGCAAGTCGCTGGGGCAGAATTTTCTGCTCGATCTCAATCTCGCCGCGCGCATCGCCCGTGGCGCCGGTCCGCTCGAAGGCGTGACCGTGATCGAGATCGGGCCCGGCCCGGGCGGACTGACCCGCGCCTTGCTGGCGCTCGACGCCGGGCAGGTGGTGGCGGTCGAACGCGATCCGCGCTCGGTCGCCGCGCTTACGGAAATCGTCGCGCATTTCGCCGGCCGGCTGATCGTCGTGGAAGCCGACGCGATGCGGTTCGATGCCAAGCCTTATCTCGGCCGCGGGCCAGTCCGGGTGGTCGGCAACCTGCCGTTCAACATCGCGACTGCGCTGCTCGTTGCCTGGCTTTCGGCGGAGCCCTGGCCGCCCTTCTACGACGCGCTGGTGCTGACGTTCCAACGCGAAGTCGCGGAACGCATCGTGGCGGCACCCGGCTCGAAGCAATACGGACGGCTTTCCGTGCTCGCCCAATGGCGCACCGAGCCGCGCATCCTGTTCGACATCGCGCCGAGCGCATTCGTACCGCCGCCGAAGGTCACCTCTTCGGTGGTGCGGCTCGTCCCGCGCGCAACGCCCGCCCGGTGTGATTTGTCTGTCCTGGAGCGCGTCACCGAAGCCGCGTTCGGCCAACGGCGCAAGATGCTGCGCCAGAGCCTCAAATCGTTGCGGCGGGATCCCGCGCCCCTGCTCGCCGCCGCGGGTCTCGATCCGACCGCGCGCGCGGAAGAGATTCCAGTCGAGGGTTTCGTCGCGCTGGCGCGCGCCGTCGCGCACGACATGTAAGGTAGGCATGGCGCATCGCGGGCAAGGGCGCGCAGTACATGCAACATGCAAACTCGCGCACGATGCGTCGTGCCCACGCGGCTCGATCACAGTGTGGGCAAAATCGCTGGCAAGGCTCGCGGTGAACTTCTTCATCTGAATGGGCGATTGTGCCCATTATACACGGCGAGCCTCACAGCTTGCCCTGCAGCTCGCGAACGAAGGCGGACAGTCCGGGCTGGCGTTCGCGCTTGAGCCGTTCGGCCGCCAGGATCGCGCGGACGTCGGCAAACGCCCGCTCGATATCGGCATTGACCACCACGTAGTCGTATTCGGCCCAATGGCTCATTTCCTCGGTGGCCTGGGTCATGCGCCGGCGGATCACGTCCTCGGGATCTTGGGCGCGGCTGCGCAGGCGCTTTTCCAGCTCCTCGATCGAGGGCGGCAGCACGAAGACGCTGGCGAGGTCGGAACGCGCCTTCTCGCGCAGCTGCTGCGTGCCTTGCCAGTCGATGTCGAACAGCACGTCGCGCCCGGCGGCGAGCGCCGCGGCCGCGGGCGCGCGCGGCGTGCCGTACCAATGATCGAACACGCGCGCCCATTCGAGCAAGTCCCCGCGCGCGACCATCGCGTCGAACCGGCCGGCATCGATGAAATGATAGTCGCGGCCGTCGATCTCGCCCGGCCGCGGCGGGCGCGTGGTAACCGAGACCGACAGGGTGACGGCGGGATCCGCTGCGAGCAGCTTGCGCGATAGCGTGGTCTTGCCGGCACCGGACGGCGAGGAGAGCACCAACATCAGCCCGCGGCGGGCGATCGGCCAGCCTGTCGTCCGCCCCGCCGCAGCGTCCCCCATGATCTCACTCCAGATTCTGAACCTGCTCGCGGAACTGCTCGACCACGCTCTTGAGCTCGAGCCCGATGTTGGTGAGCTCGACGTCGTTCGACTTGGCGCACAAGGTGTTGGCCTCGCGCTGCAGCTCCTGCGCCAAAAAATCGAGCCGGCGTCCGACGGCGCCGCCCTGCGCCAGCAGGTTGCGCCCCTGCTCGACATGCGCGGCGAGCCGGTCCAGCTCCTCGCGGACGTCGGCCTTCGACGCGATCAAGATCGCTTCCTGATGCAATCGATCGGCATCGAACCGGTCGGAAACGCCGACGAGCACCGCGACCTGCTCGGCCAACCGCGATCGTATCGCCTCCGGACGGCGACCGGGCGCCCCTTCGGCGCGCGCGGCGAGCCTGCCGATCTCGTCGAGCCTCGTCCCCAGCACGCCCGCGAGCGCCGCGCCTTCCTGACGGCGCGTGCCGGCGAGCGCCCCGAGCGCGTCGCCGAATCCGGCGATCACCGCCAGCTCGGCCGCGCGGCGATCCTCCTCGCTCTCCTCCTGGTCCGTTATCTCGATCACACCTTTGAGCGCCAGAATGCCGTCGAGCCGCGCCGGTGCCGCTTCGACGCGCTGCGCGACCTCGCGCAGGGTGGAGAGTACCGCGGCAAGCACCGGTTCGTTGACGCGAACCAAAGGAGCGACGCCCTCGCGGCGCGCGGAGAGCGTCGCGTGGATCGTCCCGCGCGACAGCGCTTCGGCAGCCCTGGCGCGCGCCGGAGCTTCCACGGCGTCCCAGCCGGGCGGCAACCGCAGCCGCAAGTCGAGATTTTTGCCGTTCACGGACCTGAGCTCCCAGGCCCACGCATAGGCGCCGTTGGTGCCGTTGCAACGAGCGAAACCGGTCATGCTCGACAACGCCATCGGCCGCGACTCTCGGAATGGGGAAGACTGCTGGGCCGTCGACCTTAGCCGCGGGCTTCACCCCTCACAAGACCAACCGGCAAGCGGCATCGGTCGGCTGCTTCGTGCGCCGAACTCCCGAACCTCGGCAACGGAACAACCAATGTCGCGCGAAGCAGGCGCCGCGATCGGCGCAAGATCATTGCGGTGCGGGCTGCGGCGCTTCGCCGGTTCGGGACGGCGCCGGCTTGGGCTCCTGCGGCTGGCGAGATGGTGACGGGGTGATCCGAATCGGAGCGGGAGCGGTCCGCGCCGGAGCCTGATGCGGCTGGCGGGCCGCCGCGGGAGCGGGAGCAGGCGCAACGGCAGGCGCCGACGGCGCGGCTTGCGCCGGCTCTTTCTGCTGCTCGGTCTGGCGCAGACGGGCCACGTTCTTCTGGTGCTGGTCCAAATTTTCGGCGAACGCGTGACCACCGGTGCCGTCGGCTACGAAATACAGCTCCTTGGTTCTCGCCGGGCTCGCCGCGGCTTCGAGCGAGGCGCGGCCCGGGTTGGCGATGGGACCGGGCGGCAGCCCGTCGATCACATAGGTGTTGTAGGGGGTCGGCTGATCGATCTCGGAACGCAGGATCGGACGGCCCAGCGTCCCCTTGCCTCCGACCAATCCGTAAATGATGGTCGGATCGGATTGCAGCCGCATCTTCAACTTCAGCCGATTGACGAAAACCGCGGCGACCCGCGTACGCTCGTCGGGTTTGCCGGTTTCCTTCTCGATCAACGAGGCGAGCACCACCAATTGCTCCGGACTCTTGACCGGCAGATCGGGCGCGCGCCGGTTCCAGATATCCTGCACGAGCCGGCGCTGCTCCTGCTGCATGTGCTGGATCAGCTGCTCGCGCATGGAGCCGCGCGGGAAGCTGTAGGTGTCCGGCAGGACGGTGCCCTCCCTGGGAATCTCCTTGATGTTGCCGGACAGCACGTCGTTGTCCATCAGGCGCTGAACCACCTGCTCCGAGGTGAGCCCCTCGGGGACGGTGAGGTGATGCTGCAACACCTTGCCTTCGACCAGCGTGTCGATCACGTCGTGAAGGCTCGCCTGTTTCTTGAACTCGTACTCGCCCGACTTCAGCTTGCTCCAGTCTTTCGTCACCAGGATGCCGCCGAGGAACACCCATTTCTGCTCGATCACACCCTCGCGCTGCAGCAGATCGGCGATGTCGCGGGGACCGACGTTGCGCGGAATGTTGACGATCTG
>Ga0137391_10003532_pt1 | contig 11873 bp, 9 predicted proteins | sample 15con2h24BmetaG_FD_101399 | JGI IMG/M metagenome (GOLD analysis project Ga0137391, IMG submission 101399) | Vadose zone soil microbial communities from Angelo Coast Range Reserve, California, USA - 15con2h2.4B metaG | ecosystem: Environmental > Terrestrial > Soil > Vadose zone > Saprolite...
AGAATGTGCGCGTCGAAGTCGATTATTTTTTGCCGCAGCTCGCGATCGAACCCGGTCATCACCGAGATCACGAGAATGAGCACGGTCACGCCGAGCGTAACGCCGATGATCGAGATCAAAGTGATGATGGAGAGAAACGTGCGCTTCGGTTTGAGATAACGCAGCGCGAGAAAAAGACTGAACGGCAGTTTCAAGTTGGCGTTATGTTGGCTGCGAAAGTGTCGGTTTACAACCCGGCCGGATGCCGCGCTTGAAAACCCCAGGCGTCGCGGCCATCGATATGCCAGAGCGCGAACGAAACCGTGCCGGAACAATCGTAACCGTAATCGTGAAACGATCCGTGTCCCCCGCCCCAAACGTACGGGCGATTGCGGATTGTGTTGATCCCCCAGATTGCATGCTTGACCGCGTCGGGCGCGTTCGCCGGCGCGTAGGCGATTCCGTTCCGCAGCACCGCGCGATTTCCGGGGACCATCGGACACGAACCGCCGACATCGAGTCCGGATGTCGTCGTTTCCGAATCGTATTCGTCATGGTTGATCGGTTCCACACGGCGAGTCGGTCGTGACGTGTAATAGGCGACCTGGATTGCTTGCGCGCGCGCAGGTTGTCGATCGAACGAAAAGGGCTGCAGCGGCACGCCGTCAACGGTTTGGGCCGAATAAACGGCTTCGCGGCTACGCCAGGATTGCGCCTGAGACGGGGCAACGCCGAAGGCGAGAAGCACAGCGGCCGCGAGATTGATGAGTAGCGACGGGTTAGGCGAATTTACAGTGCGGGGCACTGCCACGCATCGCCTCAGAAGCTGCTTTCAGGCCAACTGGTTGGGGCGTTACTTAATCGAGTGCGCTTTTAAGTCTTCGAGAGTAACGAATTCTAGGACGGAGGTGTGCGTTGCTTCGAGATCGATAGGGGCGGCGCGATTGTGTTCGAGCGCGGATTTCCAGCGGGTGACGCAGACGCACCATTTGTCGCCGGGTTTGAGTCCGGGAAATCCCCATTCTGGAACGGGTGTGACGAGATCGTTGCCGTCGAGCACCGAGAAATCTAAAAACTCGCGCGTGACTTTCACACAAACCGTGTGCAAGCCGACGTCTTCGGGTCCGGTTCGACAGAAGCCGTCACGAAAAAATCCGGTCATCGGATCGCGACAGCAACATTTCAGTTCGGTCCCGAGAACATTCGTCGGCATAACTCAGGCAAATTCCGGTTCCTCAGTCGAAACAGTGGCTTCGCCTTCGGTTTGCCTTAGCGCTTGCTCGACCGCGCGCCACGGCAGCATGGCGCATTTCACACGCTGCGGAAATTTCCGAACACCGCGCATCGCACGAAGATCGCCGAGCTTTTTCGGCGCGTCATTGTTCTCGCTCGTTACCAAATCGTGAAATTCGCGGAGCATTTCTTCGACTTCATCGCGGCTCTTGCCTTTCAACTTTGTTGTCATCAACGACGCGGAGGCCTGACTGATGGCGCACCCGTGACCAGTGAATTTGATTTCCTCTAACCCTCCGTTGCCGTCGAATTTCACGGCGAGATGAATTTCGTCGCCGCACGCCGGATTATCGCCATGCACGCGAACTGCAGCGTCAGACAGCTCGCCAAAATTCCGCGGCCGACGGGAATGGTCGAGGATCACGTCCTGGTAAAGTTCTTCCAGATCGCCAAGTTCTAGGTTCATTTGAAAAAAAGAACGGCTTTGTCGAGGATGTCGACCATGCGATCGATTTCCTCGCGCGTGCTGTAAAGATAAAAACTGGCGCGGCTTGTTCCAGGCACACCAAAGCGGCGCATGAGCGGTTGATTGCAATGATGACCGCCGCGTAGTGCCAGGCCATACTCATCGGCAAAAGTGGTCAGATCGTGCGGATGCGCCGCGCCCATCACAAAGCTAATGACTCCACCGCGATCTCGCGACGGTCCAAGGACGTGCAGTCCCGCCACATCGGCCATTCCTTCCAACGCATAACTAGCAAGATCGACATCGTGCTTAAAAATTTCGGCGCGTCCGATTCCTTCGAGGTAATCGATCGCAGCCGCGAGACCGATGGCGCCGGCAATATTTGGCGTGCCTGCTTCGAAACGGTGCGGCGGTTTTTTGAACGTGCTTTTTTCCAACGTAACACTCGTAATCATCTCGCCCCCGCCATGCCACGGCGGAACCGAATCGAGAATGTCCAATCCACCATAGAGCACGCCGATTCCGGTGGGCGCGCACATCTTGTGACCGGAGAAAGCGAGAAAGTCGCAGCCGAGCTCCTGAACATTTAACGGCATGTGCCCGATACTTTGCGCCGCATCGACCAGGGTCATTGCGCCGACAGCGCGCGCTTTTTGGCAAAGCTCTGCGACGGGATTGATCGTGCCGAGCGAGTTGGAAACGTGGGTAAAGGCAAATATCTTCACTTCGGCCGTCAGCAGTGATGAAAGTTTTTCCAACTCAAGGGTGCCGTCGTCGCGAACCGGAACGAAACGCAACCGCGCACCGATCCGCTCGGCGAGCAGCTGCCAGGGCACGAGATTGCTGTGGTGTTCCATCTCGGTGAGCAAAATCACGTCGCCGGCGCGAAGAAACTTTCCGGCCCACGCTTGCGCGACCAAGTTGATGCTCTCGGTCGTGCCGCGCGTGAACACGATCTCGTCCGCGCTCGCCGCGCCGATAAAATCGGCCACGCGCTGGCGTGATTTTTCGTAATGCTCGGTCGCCCGCGCGCTCAGCGCGTGCAGGCCGCGATGGACATTGGCGTTTTCGTGTTCGTAATAGTTCCGAACGACGTCCAGCACCGCGCGCGGTTTCTGCGAGCTGGCTGCGCTGTCGAAATAAATCAGCGGATGACCGTTCACGCGCTCCCGGAGAATCGGAAAATCTTCGCGGAGCGCGGACCAATCCACCCGACTAGTGGCCACCTTGTGCACGAGATAATCTGCTCCATGCCCAGCGGCGCGCCACTTTATTCACAACCAGCCAAGATCGACATCGTATTTGTCTTGCCGGCGGCTCACTCAAGTCCTTAACCTTGGCCGCAGGTCAAACCGGCGGTGCAGCTCGATCTCAAAACGGTGCCGGCAGGGCGCCCGCGACGAAATGAAAAAAACGCGATCGTTTATTGGCTGCTCCCGGCGAAACCGGAACGCGAATTGTTTTGCGAGATCGTGCGAATTCTGCGCAAGGAATTTCGGGCGCCGAATTTCGAACCGCACGTGACGCTCTTTTCGACAGCGAAAGATCGATCCGCCATTGGACGGATTCGCCGTGGCGAACAGTCCCCGAACAAAGTTTTGAAACAGATTTCACTGCGACCGATTCGGCTGACCGCCAGTGGTGTTGCTTTTTCGTCAGCGTTCACGAGAACGCTTTTTGTCCGACTTAAATCAAGTCCGTTGCTGAGAAAACTGGTGACGGATCTTGGCCGCGCCGCAAAATCGCCGGCCAAGGCTCCCAGCGATCCGCATGTGAGTTTGCTTTACAAGAAACTGCCGCGAGCGACGAAGAAGGAACTGGCGGCGGTGATGAAGTTGCCCTTTCGCACCGTTGTTTTCGATTCGATCGCGGCGGTGCGTTGCGTTTCACCATCGCGCACGGCTGCTGATGTTGAAAGCTGGAGAATCCTCGGCAAAAAATCGCTGCCTCGGTAACGAATTGAAATCTTCTCCATCGGTTCGAGCTTATCTTACCGATGGATCCGAAAACGAAGATTTTCGGCGAGCACGACCCGGCGACGATCAAGCAAATCGAAACGTGTGTGGCGATGGGCGCCGAGCGGGGCGTGCTTTGCGCCGACGGTCACAAAGGTTACGCCCAACCAATCGGCGGCGTCGTTGCCTACAAGGACAAAATCTCGCTCAGTGGAGTCGGCTTCGATATCGCCTGCGGCAATCTCGCGATCCTGACGGATGCGAAGCGCGAGGAGATCGCGCCGAAGATCGACAAGATCATGGACGACGTGGTGCGGGAAATTTCGTTTGGGATCGGGCGCAAAAGCAAAACGCGGGTCGAGCATGAATTGTTTGACGATCCGTCATGGAAATTAAAACCGATCGGCGATTTGAAGTCGATGGCGGCGGAACAGCTCGGCACGGTCGGTGGTGGCAATCATTACGTCGATATTTTCGCGGACGAGGAGGATCGCATCTGGGTCGGCGCGCATTTTGGCTCGCGCGGACTCGGACATAAAACCGCCACCCACTTTTTGAGAGCAGCCGGCGGGAAGGACGGAATGGATGTGCCGCCCACGGTAGTCGATGAAAAATCAGAGATCGGCCACGACTATCTCGCGGGAATGCATCTGGCCGGACGCTACGCCTACGCGGGACGTGAAGCGGTCGCGCGACACGTCGTGAAAAACATTTTGGGCGCGCGAATCGTCGATGAAGTGCACAACCATCACAACTTCGCCTGGCGCGAAAAACACGATGGCGGAGAGTTCTGGGTCGTGCGCAAAGGAGCGACACCGGCGTTTCCCGGACAAAACGGTTTTGTCGGCGGAAGCATGGGCGATGACGCGGTGATTATCGAAGGCGTCGATTCGCCGACTTCGCGCGAAGCGCTTTTTTCAACGATTCATGGCGCGGGACGAATCATGTCGCGCACGGCAGCGAAAGGAAGATTTGTCAAGGTCGGCAACAAACGAATCCGACAGGATGGACTCGTTCGGCACGACGAGATGATGAAGTGGTTGCACGACCGCGGAATTGTTTTACGCGGCGGCGATTTGGACGAAGCGCCGCAAGCGTACCGACGTTTGCCGGATGTGTTACAAGCGCACGCGGGGACGATCCGGGTCTTGCACACGTTGCGGCCGCTGGGCGTGGCGATGGCCGGACGCGATATCGTCGATCCTTATAAAGACTGAAGCCGATCGAAGCGGTCAGGGTGTCGCGCTCGCAGAGAGTTCGGGAATTGGGGTCGGAGCCGTCGATGTCGCAGACGGTGCAGGAGTTGGAGATGGCGTTGGACTGGGTGGCGCGCCGGAGATTTTTGTCAGCTCATCTTCGAGGAGACGTTTTTCTTCGACGTAGATGGGACCGTGTTTTGCCACCTGGATGTATTCCTTGGCGGCGTCAGTCTGATTGACATCGAGAAGCAAAACGGCGGCGTAAACCGCAGCATGCGGTTCGTGCAATGTTTCGGGCGACAGCTTTTGGAGAATCTCGAGTCCCTCAGTGGTGTGACCCTGCACATAAAGTGCGAATGCATATGTCACCGCGCAATTCAGATCCTCGGGCGCGCGATCGTGTGCTTGCTTGGCCAATTCCTGCGCTTGTTTTGTGTTCTGATCGATGCTTAACCCGAGCCGCGCGAGATTATTGGTGATCCCAATCTCGTTAGGCGAAGCTTCGTGCAAACGCTGGAGCACGTCGTAAAGTTTTTTGAGGTCATTGTTCGTGCGATAAAGCCGATAAAGTGCGTCGAGCGCTTCGCGGCGGCTGGGGGGAGTCCGCGAGAGCCGCAACCAAAGTTCTTCGCTTTCGATTGCCAAATTCCACTTGCTGGCAAGGCGCGCGAGTTTGATTTCGCGATCGGGTTGATCGGCGGCGGCATGGAGCGCAGCGCGCCAGAACGTGTCGAACTCGGCATCGGCGCTGGATTGACGTGATTGCCGCGCGGCCAAAGCCTGATAGGCGAGCTGGAGATAATCTCCTTCTCCCCAGGATCCGCTTCGTGTCCACCGCCGCAAGCGTGACCAATTCTTTTGTTCGGCAAAGGCGGCCGCGATAGCGATGGCGGCCGGCGGTTTGGTGGTTGCCGCGTCGGGTAATTTGTCCATCCACCTCACAACTTCCGAGGCCAGGCCGTTTTCATTCATCCAATCCATCAGCAGCCCGAGGTCGCTGGAGTTGCGAGCTGCGACTGGTTTCACTTTTTCTAGAAGCGCATCGAATTTCCTCGCGTCCAGCTTCCGGTAGAAATTCAGGCAGAGAAGGTAATCGCCGAAGCTAACTTCTGGCGACATTTGCAGTTGTTGCGCGAACCGATCGGCGGTTTGGAGATCGTTGCGATCGACCGCGTCGTTCAGTAATGCTCGGAGAGCGCCGGTGTGAAACTCCGGGACCTGGGTCAGGCGCTCCAGATTGTCGCGCGCCTGAGCGCTTTTCTCAGAGTCCTGCGAACGGATCTGCAGCGCGGCGAGATTAAATTTATAGAGATCGTTTTTGGGATCTTTCTTTACTGCAATGGCGAACTGCTGCTCTTGTTCGGGAAGATTTCCTTCGGCCCGCGCCAGCCAGCCGGCTACGACATGAAAAGCCGCCAGATCCTGGGCCCTCGGTGCAACGCGCTCCAATGTTTTTCGCGCAAGATCGATCTGACCAAACCGCAACGCGGCCGAAGCGAGATTGAGCTGACTGTCGATGTTATCTGGCTGCAAACGGGCAACCTGGGCACGCCAGGAGACTGTTTGCTCCGAGTTTTGTTTTTCGGTAACTTCAGCAAGGATGTAAAAAGCGGGAAGTGAATCGCGGCGGTGTTCGAGGACCTGGCGTGCCAATCGATTCGCGGCGACGAAATCTTTTTTCTCCAACATCGCCGTCGCGCGCTTGAGCAAACGTGATTCGTGCCATCCCGTGTAAAGCTTGGAGCCGTAAGTTCCAAAAAGGACAAGCAACAACACGGCCACGGCGGCGGCCGCAACGTAAAGTGCAACTCGCACCGGCGGCAGATCAAGCCGGAAGCTTGGAAACGATTCGACGCCTGGGAAGGATTGGCTGCGTCTTTTGCGCCGCACGCGTCTGATTTTTTCCGGCATCTATTCTTTATGCGTGCGCGGTCGCTAGAATGCAACTGACGCCTGGACAGCAGTCCGTTCGGAAGTGGCTAGGTCTGCTTCGCTTCGCGGACAACAGCAACACTCTCGACCTGATCGCGAATCCGTTCGCGTAGGCGCGGTCCCCAAACATAACGCGTTAAAAGGACTTTGATTGTCGCCGTCAATGGGACGGCGAGAATCGGTCCGAGCAAACCGCCAATCAATAGTCCCCAGACAAAGATCGAGACGATGACCGTCATCGGGTGAAGCCCGACCGACTTCCCGACAATGCGCGGCGCGTAAAACATCCCTTCGAGATTTTGGACGACGATGAATATAACGGTGACGATGAGTGGGTGTGTCCAATCGCCCCATTGAAAGGCTGCGATTAGAACCGCTGGCGCCCAGCAAATGACAATTCCGATGTAGGGAATCATCGTCAGGATTACGACCAGAAGGCCGATCAACGGCGCGAAATTGAGACCATAAAGTGTAAGGATGCTGCCTATGAGCGTTCCGTCGACCAGGCAGACGAGTAGTTGCCCACGGAAATACGCGATGGTGTAATTATTGATCTCCGATAGGGCCGCTGCGATCTCGTCCTTTAAAGGGGAGGCTCGGAGCGGAAGGTAATCTTTCCATCTCTTTTCGATCCGCGGCCGTTCCTTCAAAAGGAAAAAAAGATAAATCGGCACCATGATCAGACTGAGCAGGAACCCGGTCACACCGAGAAACCCGCCGATACTTTTTTTTACAATATTCCAAATTTTGTCAGCCAATGTGGGCAGATAGCGCTCGAGATTCGGAATAATTTTCTCGGCTTTCGTTTCAAGTTGCTGCCGCTCGGCCGAACTGATTTTGGCCGGCGCCGCGGAGATCGTTTCAACGGGTGAGGCGCTTGTTTCCGGCAGCGAAGTCGGCGTCGGCGCGACAGGGGTTGGGGATGGTGCGCGCGGTGGTGGTGTTCCAAGCAAGAAATTCACCAGACCCGATGACGCGGATTTCCCGCGGCCAGCGGTGCCACCGGCCACGCGATTGTACTGAACGATAAGATCGACAATGCGATCGCGCGCTTTTTGGGTGTAACTGGGAAGCTCCCGGGCAAAGTTCGCGCTTTGCATTGAAATGGTTGGCGCAACCCACGCGACTAAACCGGCCAGCGCAATGATAACACTGATAAAGATTACGATGATGGCCCAGCCACGTCCCATCTTGCGACGACAGAGCTCGGTCACAAGCGGATCGAGCAGGTAGGCAAGGATGATCGCGATCGCCACGGGAATTAGAATTGGCTGGAGAAAACTGATCAAATTGGCGCCGACGTAGACGACGGCGCCCGCGATGACGATGAGAAGAACGACAAACAGGGCGGTGAGGGCAGCCCACATCGTTCTTTTCTGCCACGGAGTTGGATATGCGCTCATGCCGACAGCAATTTAATCCGCGCCGTTGCCCGTCGGCGAGAAGCTTTCAACTAAAGGAACTTTAATGAATCGAGTTTGCATTCGGGGGCTCACCCTTGCTCATTTTGGTTTTCGCATTGTCGATCTTATCGGCGAGTTTTTTATTTTTCGGGTCGAGGTTGAGCGCCTTTTGCCACGCATCTAAAGCTTGCGCAGATTTGTCCAATTTCGCGCAAGTATCTCCTATGTGTTCCAGCACAACCGGATCGTCGCGGGTTAACTTTTGCGCAGCACGCAAGAGATCGGCCAATGCCTGGTCGAATTTACCCTGCCGGAACTCGAGCCATCCCAAGGTGTCGATGTATGCGCCATTGTTTGGGTCGGCTTGCAAAGCCAGCTTTATCATTTGCTCGGCTTCATCCAGATGCGCGTTGTGCTCGGCCCACATGTAGGCCAGATAATTGTAAGCATCGGCGGCATTGGCCGGATCGACCGCAATCGATTTTCTAAAGAGGTCAGCTGCTTTATCGTAAAGACCGGCTTGCTCCGCGGCCGCGCCGTAGTCGAAATAAAATCGCGCGTTTGCAATTTCGGCGCCTTCGGCTTCCGCCTCATGCAAAGCTTCTTCGAATGTGGCGACCGCTTCCTGAAAATGTTTTGCTTCGCGTTGAGCGATGGCGAGGTAGTAAACGATTTCCGGCGTTTGGGGAAAGTGTTGCCGTGCTTCGTCGAGGACTTTGACCGCGCGATCGTTCTCCTTTAACGGGCCAAGAAGCAGCTCGGCTAAATGGAGATACGGACTGGCGCGACCGGGATTAATAATGAGACTCTGCTCATAATTGGCAGCGGCTTTGGAAAACGCCGCTTTTGCTTGCTCGGTCTTTTTTTCCCGCTCTAACGCGCGGGCAGCGTCATCCAGCAACCCAGCGAGTAAGTCGTACGGCTGATATTTTTCGGGATGTTCCTTGATGATTTCCTCGAGCATCTCCACAGCTTTATCACGTTGGTTCGTCAGAACGAAACCAGTGGCGAGCTTTTCTCGCGCATTGGTATCGTCCGGCTCGAGCTCTAGCAGATGCAGGTAAAGCGGGATGGCCTCCTTAACTTGCTGGGTGGAGGCATAATAATCGGCGACGTCTTTAAGAACGGCCGGATCGTCGCCAGCATGATCGGCCGCCTTTTTAAAGACTTCATTCACCCGCGCCGTTTCATCCGGCTTGGGCGGACGATCCGGCTTGAAAACAATCGACGCGTAAAGTTTTCCGAGACGCGCCCAAAAGACGGCATCATCATTGGGGGTCGCGGCGGCCCGGTCCAGCGACTGCAGGGCTCTTTTCTCATCTCCAGCCGCGAGCGCAATTTCACAAAGCTGTTCGTAAGCGTCGATGTTATGCGGTTCGAGCGCGATAGCACGATTAACATAATCAAGGGCTTGATCGGTCCGTCGAAGATATTTTGCGTAGATGAACGCAAGCTGCAGCAAAGGTTCAGAAGCACTCGGATTCGCTTTGATGGCGTCTTTCAAAACGTCGATCGCCTGCGGAAAATCATCCTGCCGCGTAAGCAGTACCGCGACGCGCGAAGCCAAATCCGCCCGCCCTGGATCGACATCTAGCACTTTGCGATATGCGGCCAGCGCTTTGTCCATTTCTCCATTCTCTTCAAACGACATCCCTTCAACAAAGTGCGCGAAGGCGTCGGCTTTATGCTCACCTTCGGCGCGAAGTAAGAGGTCTTTAGGCGGGACTGTGAACACGGAGTCCTCTTGCCGAGGCGACTTTTTTGTCGCCACTGCGCTGGGAGAAACTTGGGGACCTGGCGCGGCAGAACGCGGTCGAGCCAAAAGAGGCGTGGATAGAGTCAGGAAAAATGCTGCCAAAATCAGGCGATGGAGAATCCGCTCAAGCCGGCCATTGGGCTCCATCATGTTGCCCGATTGTAGTCGTGCGAAACCTTGCACGCAAACGTTCGAGCGCGGCCTAACGAGTGGAAAACTATGCTTTGTATCGTAAGCGCTTTTTGTGGCGATTCGCCCGCATACGCTTGCGGCGCTTATGTTTTGAGATTTTCGCCTTACGTCTTTTCTTGAGGGAGCCCATAACGAATTTGCATTCTGCCGTTGCCGATCCAACCACGGAGCAGGTCAGATTTCAACTCGCTTCTTGTCATGAGCAGGCTTCTCGCGAACGAATGCTATTTCGCCCAGAAAGACGCCTCGGTGAATAAGGGCCATTCACCTGGAAAGTCACGGAGCTTTTATTGCTCAATGTCACCCGTTCTTGGATTTATTTTCAGTAGGAATAATCCATTGCCGCTCCAGGCATAGGTCGCGAATTTGGCGGGATACTCGGGTTTACGAACTTAAATCACATTAGGTGACACTGTACTTAACGAATCGGGCGAACGTAGCATGTGGCCTTGCAGCTCAGACAGTTTTCATCGGGCTGGTGGGATTTGAACCCACGGCCTCCTGGTCCCGAACCAGGCGCTCTACCAAGCTGAGCCACAGCCCGCTTTACCTATGAAAACGGCGTCTACTATGCCCGCTTGAAAGTAAACGGCAAGGAGATCCGACGCAGCCTCAGAACCAGCGACCGAGAGATGGCCAAGCGCGAGCTCGCCCGGCTGCGTGAAGAGCAGAAGCACATCGACCGATCACAAGGCAAGCTCACTTTAGGCGAGTTATGCGCCCGATTTTTGAAAACCGTCCAGCATCAGAAGCTGAAAACAATCGAGGGGAAAACTCTCGTAGTCCGGCGCGTGCTCAATGACTGGCCGACCGGAAAGTTTACTCAGGTAGCGAAGATCAAACCAAGCGACATCGATGTGTGGCTCTCGCACTACCGATTTGGATCCTCATCGCGAAATCTGCACATCTCATGTGTTAAAGAGATTTTCGCGCTAGCGCTGCGCGACAGAATTATCACCTCTTCGCCGGCTGCTTACTTACGCTCAGCGAAACGTCATAGACCAATCCGTCTCACGCCGACATTTGAACAATTTCAGGCGATTATTGCGGACGTTCGGGCGCAGCCATTCAACGCCGACGCTGAAGACAGCGGAGATTTTCTGGAATTTCTCGGGCTCGCTGGATTGGGACAGTCCGAGGCACGCTCCCTTACACGCGCTGACATCGACTTCGAAGCGGGGCGCATCATCACATTCCGCCACGAGACATCGACCGGATTCGCTGTTCCGATCTTCCCGCAGGTCCGGTCACTCCTCGAAAGACTCTGCGAAGGAAAGGGCCATGGCGATTTGATCTTCAAACTCCGGGATGCAAAGAAAGCTCTGGCGGGAGCGTGCCGGCGTCTGCAGTTGCCGCCCTTCAGTCAACGGTCGCTGCGCCGGATGTTCATCACACGCGCGATTGAGAAGGGAGTTGACGTGAAAGTGATCGCCGAATGGCAAGGCCATCGTGACGGCGGACAGCTTATCTTGAGCACATACAGTCACGTCCGCCCGGTTCATTCGCAGAGAATGGCGCAATTGATGACTGATGGCGAAGTGGCAAACGTAGTTGCGATGAAAATGTGGGAAGGCAAGATGAGCACGGCAGCAGCGCCCGTCAAAGTCGCCGCGCTCAAGCTCAAAGAGTCGTGTCAATATCTCGGAGGGATTTCTGAAATCACACTCCGCAGGTTAATCAGCCGCGGGCTTATCAAGCCAAACCGCGCGATCCGACACATCCTCATCCCGATCGCAGAGCTAGATCGCTTTCTCGGGA
>Ga0137391_10003544_pt1 | contig 11849 bp, 7 predicted proteins | sample 15con2h24BmetaG_FD_101399 | JGI IMG/M metagenome (GOLD analysis project Ga0137391, IMG submission 101399) | Vadose zone soil microbial communities from Angelo Coast Range Reserve, California, USA - 15con2h2.4B metaG | ecosystem: Environmental > Terrestrial > Soil > Vadose zone > Saprolite...
CGGGCCGATGATCGGCCCCATCATCGCGCCGGTGCTGAAGATCGCCATCGCGTAGGCATGCCGCTCGCGCGGATAGATCGTAAACAGCGTCGCCTGCCCGAGCGGCACCAGCCCCGCGCTGCAGACGCCTTGCAGGACGCGGTAGAGCACGAGTTGGGTGAGGCTCGTCGCGGCCCCGCACAGGGCCGACGCGATGGTGAAGCCGATGATCGAGGCGAGAAAGATGTACTTGACGCCGAAGCGCCCGGCGAGCCAGCCGGTCAGCGGCATCATGATCGCCGAGGAAACGATATAGGACGTCAAGATCCACGAGATCTGGTCTTGCGAAGCAGACATGCTGCCCTGGATGTGCGGCAGGCAGACATTGACGATCGTCGTATCGAGCCCCTGCATGACGCAGGCGACGATGACCGTCGCGGTGATCGCGCCCCGGTTGGCGACCGGCGGGGTGCTCTCCCCCCTCATTGCTCGCACCCGGTCATCGGCCGCGGCGGGTTATCGGCGCGCGAAGCGAGTTTTGGGCGATGACCATCATCAGCTCGAACGTATCTTGCTTAGGTATACAGGCAACCATCGCTGCTTGTCGCGCGACCGCCCAACCGGTCGAGTTGCATGGCCGTCGTGCGTCCTTCGAGACGCCCGCGACGCGCCAAATCGACAGCACGCCGATCGATGTCCCGGCTCAGCGGTGAATCGTCGCCGGCGTCCAATTGGCGGCGCGGCGAGCGAGCCGGTCGTCGGTGTTTTCGCCATCGTGATCGACGGCGGCGGGCTCTCGGGTGAAAGCGGCCCGGTCATCGAGGCAATTGGTGTTGATGACGGCGCGCGTACCGGAAGCGGTCTCGCAGATCGCACCGAGATAGACCCCGCAGCGCCGGCAGATCAGGAACTCGGCGGTGCCCGAGCCGAAGCGGTAGCGTTCGACGAGCGACCAGTCCTCGGCCTCGATCGCGGCCGACCCGCGCGGATCGCTCGCCGTGCGCGTGCCATGGGCACGGCAGAACGAACAGAGGCAGGCGCGCAGCGCCGTCTCCTCGGGTGGCTGAGATAGGCTGAGGCGCAGCCGAAGATTGCCGCAATGACAGCCGCCGTGGTGTGTCGTCAATTCTTTCTCCCGCGTTCAGCCCGGCCAAACCATCCTCAGTCATGTTGCAACAGATGCGGCGCGGTCAACTAACCGCTATATTCGCCGGTCACCAACGCTGCCCCTCCAGGGCGCCGCGCCAATCCGGAGGACGCCATGCATCTGATGTATTTCACCGAGCAGCCGATGTCGGCCTATCCCGCCGAGGAAGGCCTGAAGTTCGGGGCGACGGCGCTGATGTTCTCGAACAAGTATTTCGACCCGGTCGCCGGCAGCCGGCTCTATAACGAATATCTGGAACACTACCTGCTCGTCGAGGAGATGGGCATCGACGGCATCATGCTGAACGAGCACCACAACGCGCCGTTCTGCATGCAGGCAAAAGCCAATATTTTTGCCGCGATTCTTGCCGCAGCGACGAAGAAGGTAAAAATCGTCATGCTCGGCAATCCGCTGCCGCTGGCCGAGAATCCGGTGCGGCTCGCCGAGGAGCTGGCGATGATCGACATGATCTCGCAGGGCCGGCTGGTCTCGGGCTTTGTCCGCGGCGGCGGCCAGGAACAGCTCGCCAACGGCGTCAACCCGGCCTTCAACCGCGAGCGCTTCGAGGAAGCCCACGATCTGATCGTCGCGGCCTGGACCCGCGAAGGCCCGTTCCGCTGGGAGGGCGCGCATTACCAGCACCGTGTCGTCAACCCGTGGGCCGTGCCGCTGCAGAAGCCCTATCCGCGGGTGTGGATCCCGGGCGTCATCAGCCCCGAGACGGTCGTCTGGGCGGCGCAGCACGGCTATCCCTACATCGCGCTCAACACGCCGGTCGAGCGGACGAAGCAGATCTGGCAAATTTACGACGATACGGCGGCCGAGGCCGGCTTCCGGGGCGGTCCGGATTATCACGGCCTCCTGAAGCAAATCCACGTCGCCGAGACCGAGGAAAAGGCGATCGAGAACGCCGCCCAATTCCGCTGGATGCAGGGCGAGTTCACCGGCCTGGCCCACCCGGTGTGGAGTACGCCATCGGGTTACGGAAGCCCGGTCAACCGGCGCGCCTTCGTCGAGTTCGCCTCGGGCCGCGCCATGAACCCGCGCGGCCGGCCGTCGCTCGAAAAACAGATGGAAGAGCTGATGATCATCGCGGGCACGCCGAAGCAGGTCATCGCCAAATTGCGTATCCTGCTCGAAGAGACGCGGCCCGGCATTCTCGGCGTCTGGGGCAATGACGGCAACGTCACGCACCAGGACGCCAAGACCTGCATCCGCCTGTTGGGCCAGGAGGTGTTCCCGGCATTGCGCGAGATCGCCAAGGAGCTCGACCTGAAGAGCCCATTCGAAACCAACCAGCCGGTCAGCGTCGACTATATGCCCGGCCGCCGGCAGCCGGCACGAGCGGCGGCAGAGTAGCCGCCCGCGCGATCGTCAATCATCAACGAGTGGAGTCGTTGTCATGAACCAGAGCGATTTCGAAGCCGATCTCCGGCGCGAAGGTTACGAGGTCTTCTATGGCGGCCTGAGGGCCGACCACGTGAACCCCGACCACACGCATGACTGGGACGCGCGCGTCATGGTGATCGGCGGCGCGATCACGCTGACCCGCGAGGGCAAAGCGCAAACCTTCCAGGTCGGCGACAGTTGCGCGGTCGCGGCCGGTGAGGTGCACGCCGAACATGTCGGTCCGCAAGGGGTTGCCTACATCGCCGGGCGCCGCGAAGCTGCGGCCTGAAGCCCCCTCGCCTGGACAACCCGCAGATATGCGGCACACCCGGGCCGGTTATTGTTTCAGGGGGCGGCCGGAAGCGGAATCGAACTGCCGTCCAAGGATCCCCACCGAGGGGAACGTTTTAGGCGCGAGCATCCAGTGAGCCTGGGTGCGCTCACGCGACGGCGGCGTTGCGACAACCCCGAAAAGGCGAGACGATAGCCGTCGCGAGCCCGGGCATCCGGGAAATGTCGGTGGGGGAGGGGCCTATGAAATATGATGTGGTGATCGTCGGCGGGGGAGCGGCGGGATGCGTGCTGGCCAGCCGATTGGCGGCAAACCCGGAGACTTCCGTGCTGTTGCTCGAAGCCGGGTCGGATTACCCCGATCCAGCCAATCTTCCGGACGACATCAAATTCGGCCACACCCGCTTCGCCGAAGCCCCGGACTCGCAACACAACTGGGCCTTGCGGGGCATCATCACCGAGGAGCAAGGGGCGATCCACGTCGCACAGGGCAAGGTGATCGGGGGCGGGTCGTCGATCAACGGCCAGGCGATGCAGCGCGGCTTCCCCGAGGATTTCGACTCTTGGGCGGCTCTCGGCAACGATGAATGGTCGTATGCCAATATCCTGCCATACTTTCGCAAATCGGAGCATGATCTCGACATTCAGGATGAGTGCCACGGCTCGGACGGGCCGATGCCCGTCAGGCGCCGTCAGTCGGGTCCGCGGCCTGCCATTCAGCAGGCCTTCCATGCGGCCTGTTTAGAGGCGGGGTTCGGCACCACCGGGGATAAGAATGGCCTCGACCCCGCCGGCCTTGGCGTATCGCCCTCGAACAACCTGGACGGCGTCAGGATCAGCACCGCGATGACGCACCTCAACCCGGTGCGTCATCATCTGAACCTGACGGTGCGCGGTGGGGTCTTCGTCCGGAAGATCGTCGTCAAGGACGGCAGGGCCGTCGGCGTCGAAGCCGAAAGCGGGGGGAAGGTGTTCCAAATCGAAGCCGGCCGGGTGGTGCTGAGCGCCGGGGCGATCCGCTCGCCCCACCTGCTGATGCTCTCGGGCATCGGCCCCGAGGACCAGCTGCAGGAATTTGGCATACCGACGGTTCGTCATCTCCCCGGCGTCGGCCAGAACCTGTGGAACCACCTCAGCGCCCAGATGACGTTCAAGGTCAAGGACGGCGTCTCCCTCGCCGCTCATGTCGATGCAGCGCATTTCAGTTTGCACTACACCGCCGAAGGTTCGAGCGCCGTCAACGATATGGTGCTGAGGACCAGCCCAGCGGTCGACGAACGGCGGGAGCGCGTCCCCGGGGTACGGACCAAATACCTCACCGGTGACGTTGCCCCCGAGCGGGTGGCGCGGATCTCGTGCACTCTGGGATTGCCCGACGGCTCAGGACACGTCCGGTTGGCCTCGGCCGACCCCGGCGTCCAGCCGTCCTTTGACTATCGATATTTCCAGCATCCAAACGACATTCGACGGGTGCGGGACGGGCTGCGATTGGCGGCGAGACTGCTGGAATCCGACGCGTATAAAGACGTGGCCGATCACCGGATCCAGCCGGCGAACGACATCCTGGCCAACGACGACGCGTTGGACCTCTGGATACGCCAGACCGCGGGCACGGCGAGGCACGTGTCCGGGACCTGTCGGATGGGACCGGATGCAGATCCGATGGCGGTCGTCGACCAATACTGCAGAGTCAAGGGCGTCAAAGGCTTGTGGGTGGCCGACGCGTCGGTGATGCCGCGCATCCCCCGGTCGGGCGGCGCCCATGCAACGGTGATCATGATCGGCGAACGTGTCGTCGATTGGATTGCCGCAGGTTACCCCGGTAACGAGGTTCCCGGTTGTTGACGAAATTCGCGACGCAGAACTCTGCTCAGCTCGCCGGGGCAAGCTTGTCTTGCGTCTTGGTGTCGAAATCACTGGCGTCATGGCGCTCGTGCAACTGGCTCGAGGGCTCGCCGGAAAGGCGGTTGACCATGCGCCCGCGCTTCACGGGCGGCCGCTCGAGGAGGGCGTCGGCCCAGCGCTGGACGTTCTTGTACTCGTGGACCGCGAGGAACTCGGCCGCCCCGTATTGGCCGAACTTTACCAGCCCGCCGTACCAGGGGAAGATCGCGATGTCGGCGACCGTGTAGTCAGGCCCCGCGACATACTCGCTCTCCGCCAAGCGGCGATCGAGCACGTCGAGGAGGCGCTTCGTCTCCATCGTGAACCGATCGATCGCATATTCGATCTTGGTCGGCGCGTAGGCGTAGAAGTGGCCGAACCCTCCGCCGACGTAAGGCGTGCTGCCCATCTGCCAGAATAGCCACGACAGGCATTCGGCGCGCGCGGCGGTCTCCGTCGGCAGGAATTCCCCGAACTTCTCGGCGAGGTACACAAGGATCGCGCCAGTCTCGAAGATCCGGATCGGCTTCGGACCGCTGCGGTCGAGCAGCGCCGGGATCTTCGAATTCGGGTTTATCGCCACAAAGCCGCTGCCGAACTGATCGCCGTCGCCGATCCGGATCAGCCAGGCATCGTACTCTGCGCCGCGATGGCCGAGGGCCAGGAGCTCTTCGAGCATTATCGTGACCTTGACGCCATTCGGCGTCCCCAGCGAATAGAGCTGCAGGGGGTGGCGGCCGACCGGCAGGTCCTTCTCGTGCGTGGGACCCGCAATCGGCCGGTTGATGTTGGCGAACCTGCCGCCGCTCGGCTTGTTCCAACTCCAGACCTTGGGCGGCGTGTAATCGGGCGTGTCGGTCATTCGTGAAGCTCCAGGCGTCTGACAGGCGCGCGGACACCGTGCGCAATCGGCTCATCTTACACGATAGGTCGGCCGCCGACAGCGCCACGCGCCTACGTGAGCCCGCGGCGGTAGTCGCGGGGGGCGTTGCCGGTCATCCGGCGGAAGGTGGTCGAGAACGAACTGGTATCGGCGAAGCCGAGCGAGATGGCGATTTCGGTGACGGAGAGCTCGGGTTTCGCCAGGAGCGCTCTGGCGCGGTCGATCCGGCACGCGAGATGATAGTGGTGCGGCGGCTGTCCGAACGATTCCTTGAACGTGCGCGCGAAATGCCGCGGGCTTAGCCGAACCAGATCGGCCAGTGCGCCAAGCGACGGCGGCTCGGCGAGATGCGCATGGATATGCTCGTCGACCGCGCGCCGCTGCCAGGCAGCCAGGCCCCCGCGATCGTTTGACCCGGAGACTAACTCGCCGCGCTGAAGCCGCACGATCTCGGTCAGCAAAACGACGCCAAGCGCCTCCGCGTAACAGGCGCCGGTCTGTTCGCTGCGCTCGACCTCCGAAGCCAACTTTGCTGCGGTGCCCCACAGGCACGATTCCTCAAAAAACAATCGTGGGGCCAGATCCATCTCGCCGAAACCCAGTTCCGGATCGAGCAGCGGTCCCTGCGGATCGATATAAAAATAGGTGACCCGGGTCAGCGTGCGGGGATCCTGCCAGCCGTAGAACTCGTGGCCGGCCGGAACGAAGGTCAGCCGGCGGTTGAATTCGCGGCGAGTCGAGCGCGGCAAACCTTCGACAAAAGTTTCCCCGTCGCGGCGTTCCGCCCGGTGCGATGCGATCAGCAGATGACAGGGCGCGCGCAGCCGGTACTCGAACGATTCCTGCCGCGTCACCTGGACGTTTTCGGCGGCAATGCCGCGCCAAGCGGCGGCTTGCCGTTGGACGATGGTATCGGGCGAGAAGACGACGCACGCGGGAATCCCAGCCATGATGCGACCTCGATGCTGCGGCGGCGTTCCCGATAACCCCCGCGGCCGCCCGTGGCTGCCGCACTTATTTCTCGCGGCTATATCGTCGGCCGCGCCAATCGGTTCCAGGATTTCTGTTGCGGCGCAGCATGACAGCGCGCCTCACGGAATCCGTCGGTTGTCGGAATTAGCGGCGATAAACCGAGCTTTCGCCGGCATGGCGGGGTTCCCGGTGGGCTGCGTCCGCGTATGCTGCGATGCGGCATTGAGCCGCGCGCTCTGGGGGACTTGGAGCCGCTTCCTGGCGAAGGTCGTTCATTCTCCGGCGTCAACTACACCCAGGTGCCGGCGCCGCGGTGTCGCGGAATGGCGCAGCCGGTCGATCGCGAGGTAAACGACCGGGGTCGTGTACAATGTCAGCAATTGCGATACGAGGAGGCCGCCGACCAGGGCCAGCCCGACCGGCTGGCGGATCTCATGGCCAGGGCCGGTGCCGAGGGCCAGCGGCAGTGCGCTTAGCGCGGCGGCCAGGGTGGTCATCACGATGGGCCGCACCCGCAGTTTGGCGGCAAGCAGGATTGCGGCTTCCGGGGCGAGCCCGGCTCCCCGCTCGCCATCGAGCGCGAAATCGACCATCAGCACCGTATTGCGCATCGCCATGCCGACGACGAGGATGCAGGCGATCGTCGTCATCAACGTGAACGGAGTCGCGGTCGCCCACAGCGCCAGCAGCGCCCCAAAAGCGGCAGACGGCAACGCCGAGAGGATCGTCAGCGGGTGGGCGAAACTCTCGTACAGCATGCCGAGCACGATGTAGACCGCGGTGACGGCGATCAGGAACAACGCCAGTTGGCGACCGCCTGTTTTCGCCGCCTCGCCGGCCTCCCCGCGAAACCCGGCGCGGATGTCATCGGATAGATGGACGGTCGTTTCGAGCTGACGGATCGCGGCGATGGCCTGTCCGATGCTGACCCCCGGCGCGGTGTCGAACGAGATCGTCACCGACGGGAACTGCCCGTCATGGCGCATCCACATCGTCCCGTGCTTGCGCTTCAACTGCGTCACCGCGGCAAGCGGCACCTCCTTGCCCCGGCTGCCGGGGACGAAGACGTTCTGCAACACGGACGGGTCGGCCTGGGCCGCGCGGTCGACCTCGAGGATCACCCGCGAAAAGTCCCGCGGCAGGTAGATCGTCCTGATCTGGCGCTGGCCGAATGCGTCATAGAGCGTGTTGTCGATGGCGAGCGGCGTCACGCCCATCGCGGCGGCCCGCACCCGGTCGGCTTCGAGGGTGGCCTCCAGGCCGCTTTCCTCGTTGTCGCCGATGACATCGACAAAAGTGCCGCGCATCCCCGCGATCCGCCGGCGCATCAGATCAGCCCATTGGTAGAGCCGCACCGGGTCGTCAGCGGTCAATGTGTACTGGTAGCGCGAGGCCGACCCCTGCACGCCCAGGGCAAGATCCTGCACCGGGGTGAAGAACACCCGGACGCTTTCGATGTGGGTGATCCGTTCGCGCAGGCGGTCGATCACCTGCTGGACGCTCACCCGGCGTTCCTCCGGAGATTTGAGGCCGACCATCATCTGACCGCTACTCAGCACCGAGCCGTTGTCGGTGCCGATATAAGAGCTGAGCCCGGCAACCGCCGGATCGTCGAGGATGGCGGTGATGACCTCGCGCTGGATCTTTTTCATCGCCGTGAACGAGACATTGGCGAGGGTGATCACCCGGACATAGAGGATGCCGGTGTCCTGCGTCGGCATGAACGCCTTGGGGATCGCGAAATAGAGCGAGAGGGTGCCGCCGGCCACGCCAAGCGTCACGATCAGCGCGATCGCACGATGTCGCACCATCCAGGCAAGGCTCGCCGCATAGAAGCCGGCGAGAGCCATCGCTCTGCGCGTGGTGCGGCGCGCGCGAAACGCTGCATCCGACAAGAAGCGCCCGCACAACATCGGCGTCAGGGTCAGCGACACCGCCGCCGAAAACACGATGACCAAGACCAGCGTCAGGCCGAACTCGCGAAAATAGCGGCCGACCACGTCGGGCATGAACAAGACCGGGATCAGCGCCGCGACCAGCGCCGCGGTGATCGCGACAATCGTGAAACCGATCTGCCTTGTGCCGTTCAGCGCCGCCGGCAATGCGCCCTCGCCGTCCTCCCGACGGCGCAGGATGTTCTCGATCACGATCACCGCGTCGTCGACGATGAATCCGACGCCGACGGTCAGCGCCATCAGCGACAGATTGTCGAGGGTGTAGCCGATGATTTTCATCGCCGAGACGGTCGCGGCCAGCGCCACCGGGATCGTGACCGCCGGGATCAGCGTCAATGTCAGCCGCTTCAGGAAGAGCGCGACGACCGTCACGACCAACACGATCGCCAGGGCGATCGTCGCCTGCACATCGGCGATCGAGGCACGGATCAGGAGGGTGCGGTCGTAGACGACGTGCACTTTGACGGCGGGCGGCAGCCAGCGCTCGATCTGAGCGAGCGCCGCTTTGACCGCATCGACCGTCTCGACGACATTAGCATCGGGTTGCTTGAAGACCCACAGCAGCACGCCCGGCTGATCGTTGTACCAGCCGGCGAGCCGCGTGTTGATGACGCTGTCGACCACCTCGGCAACGTCGCCAAGCCGCACCGGCGCGCCGTTGCGCCAAGCAACGGTGATGTCGCGGTATTCGGCGGCCGTGAAGAGCTGGTCGTTGGCCCCGATCATCCAGGTGAGGCCACCGGCAGAAATGCCGCCTTTGGGCAGATTCATCGTCGCCGCACGGACCGCCTGGCGCACCTGCTCCAGCGACAAATTCATGCTGGCGAGGAGCCGCGGCGAGGCGCGAATGCGCACCGCCGGGCGCTCGGCGCCGGCGACGTTGACCTTGGCGACACCCGGCAATTGCGACAGTTTCTGTGCGATCACGCTGTCGGCATAGTCGTACATCTGCTTGGGCTCGACGATGTCCGATGTCAGTGCGATGGCGATGACCGCCCACCCCGATGGGTTGGCCTTCCAATGCACCGGCGGCTGCGGCAGATCCTTCGGCAGGTTCGGGCCGGCGGTGTTGATCGCCGCCTGGACCGCCGCCGAGGCGGCGTCGATATCGCGGCCGAGCTCGAATTGCACCGTGATCTGGGTGCCGCCGGTAGCACTGAACGAGCCCATCTCGGCGATACCCGGGATGATCCCGATCTGGCGTTCGAGCGGCTGCGCCAATGAGATCGCGATCGTGTCGGCGCTTGCCCCCGGCAGCCCGGCCCAAGTGCCGATCGTCGGCCGGTCGACCGAGGGCAGCGCGGCGATCGGCATGCGCAAATAGGCAACGAGGCCGAGCAACAGTACACCAAGCGCCAGCAACGTGGTCGCTACGGGACGCAGAATCGGCGCGCTGAACGGGTTCATGCCGGGGCCGGCGTCCGCGCTGCCCTGCGTCGCAGCCGCTGTTGCAGCCAGGAGAAGCCGAGATAGATGACCGGCGTCGTGTATAGCGTCAGGAACTGGCTCAGCAACAGCCCGCCGACGATCGCGATGCCGAGCGGCCGGCGCAATTCCGATCCGGTGCCGGTGCCGACGGCAAGCGGCAGGGCCCCGAGCAGAGCGGCCATCGTCGTCATCATGATCGGGCGAAACCGCAACAGGCAGGCCTGGCGGATGGCCTCCTCCGGCGACATGCCCTGCTGGCGCTCGGCATCGAGCGCGAAGTCGACCATCATGATCGCGTTCTTCTTGACGATGCCAATGAGCAGGATGATCCCGATCAGCGAGATCAGATCGAGCGGCATGCCGAACAGCATCAGCGCCAGCAATGCGCCGACCCCGGCCGACGGCAGGGTCGACAGGATCGTGATCGGGTGGATGAAGCTCTCGTAGAGCACGCCGAGCACGATGTAGACGCTGACGATCGCCGCCAGGATCAGCCAGCCTTCGTTGTGCAGCGAGGCCTCGAACGCGGCCGCGGCGCCGGAGAGGCTTGCGGTGACCGTCTCGGGCAATCCGATCTCGGCCTCGGCGTCGTGCAACTGCGCGATCGCTTGGCTCAGCGAGGCGCCGGCCGCCAGGTTGAACGAGATCGTGACTGCCGGAAATAGGCCCTGATGGGTAATCGCGAGCGGCGCCAGCCGGCGCTCGGCGCGGACCATTGCGGCGAGCGGCACGGCGGGCGACGGCTGGCGGAACCCGCCGGCGATCCCGCTCACCGATTCGTCGCTGCTCGCCGCCTGCGACGCGGATTGGGTGATGTAAACCCGGTTCAATATGCCGATATCGGTGCGTTGCGCCGGGTCGAGCTCGAGGATCGCGTGATACTGCGTCAGCGGCCCGTAGATCGTCGCGATCTGCCGCTGGCCGAAGGCGTCGTACAATGTCTGGTCGATTGCCGCGAGGGTGACGCCGTACCGCGCCGCCGCGGCGCGGTCGATCGTCAGCATCATTTGCAGCCCCTCTTCCTGCTGATCGCTCGCCGCATCGGCAATCGCCGGGCGGCTCTGCAACGCCTGAACCAGGCGGGCGGCGTAGCGGCTGAGCTCGGCCGCGTCGAGGTCCTGCAACACGTATTGGTACTGGGTGCGTGCCGCGCGGGTCTCGATCGTGACGTCCTGAACCGGCTGCAGATGCAAGGTAATGCCGGGGACGACAGCCACCGCGCGCCGCAGGCGCTCGATGATCTGCTCGGCGGTGGCACGGCGCCGGTCGGGCGATCCGATGTCGATATAGAGCCGGCCGCTGTTCAAGGTCGAATTGATCGTGCCGACCCCGACAAAACTGTCGACCGCCACGACATCCCGGTCCTTTTGCACGATATCGGCGAGCGCGCGCTGGCGTTCCGTCATCGCCGCGAACGAGACGTCCTGCGCGGCGTCGGTGATGCCGACCAGGAGCCCGGTATCCTGAACCGGCAGAAAGCCCTTCGGGATCGCGACATAGAGCCAGAGCGTGGCAACGAGTGTCAGGAAGGTGAAGCCGAGCGTCGCAAGCCGATGGCGCAACACCCAGTCCACCCCTTCCATGTAGCCGGCGCTGATCCGGCCGTAGAACCGCTCGCTCCAGCGGAACAGCGCACCCCCGTGGCGGCCGGGCGGCTGGGCATGGAGCAGCCGGGCACACATCATCGGCGTCAAGGTCAATGACACCGCCGCCGAGATCAGCACCGCCAGCGACAGGGTGATCGCGAACTCGCGGAACAGCCGGCCGACCACCCCGCCCATCAGCAGCAGCGGCAGAAAAACCGCGATCAGCGAGATCGTCAGCGAGACCACGGTGAAGCCGATCTGACGCGCGCCTTTGAGCGCCGCAGCAAGCGGCGCCTCGCCGGCGTCGACGTATCGGGTGATGTTCTCGATCATCA
>Ga0137391_10003546_pt1 | contig 11844 bp, 13 predicted proteins | sample 15con2h24BmetaG_FD_101399 | JGI IMG/M metagenome (GOLD analysis project Ga0137391, IMG submission 101399) | Vadose zone soil microbial communities from Angelo Coast Range Reserve, California, USA - 15con2h2.4B metaG | ecosystem: Environmental > Terrestrial > Soil > Vadose zone > Saprolite...
GACGAGGCGCTTCTCCTTCGCCATCATCAATTGTAGAAGCACATTGAACTGCGCTTGTCCTAGATCACCGGTCTCCGCGGCTTTCGCCAGGATAGCATCCATATTCTCTTCGGTGATTGTTCCCGGTGCTACAAGAGCGACCGGTTTCTTTTGTTCTGTCATGATACACCTTGATAGGTTGCGAAACCACAGCAACCGCCCCACATTTTTAGCCTGAGGTCACGGCCGTGGGCTCAACTCCTGCCCTTATCCTTCAAGGCCACGTTCTTCTTCGTCTTGGTAGGGGCGTCCATGACGCTTCTCCCATAACGAGCGATAGTACCTTGCGGAAATTGCATTGGCGCCTGGGACGCCAAAAATCTTATGACACTGTTTCTCAGTGATGATATCTTTCTCCACTAATTGCACCACAACGGTGCGCCAACCACGCGATTCTTCACCGCTGGGTAGACCGTGATTGTCCAACTTAAGGATAGACCACTCAAACATCATCGGTACGTCCATATAGCAAACATAACGAAGTTTGCTTCGACCAGGAGGAATACACCACAATCCTACAGTTGGACCACCACCATGATTACGCCATTGGCTAGCAAAAGCATGAGCAACGATGCCGTTTGCTTTCAATTTCTTCTCAATGAAATCTCGACTATTAATTCCATTGATGCGACGAGCCACTTTGTTCGTCAACATCTCTTGGTCGGCCCAACGATACTGCTTTCCCATCTTGTCCGACTTCTGTTTCTCCTCCGCAAATGATTCCTTCATGAAAGAGGTATAATCCTGCGGCCACTTCACCCAATTCGGGGTACCACCTGCTAACATCTTTTGAATCGATTCGCTCGTTGTATTCACGTCGTGATGTTCATTCCACGCATGATCAATCGTCACATCGCTTCCAGGGATAAACGGCTGATTCTTCGCCGGTCCCGCGTACTTCTCTACATCTTCTTGCCCAGGTAATATTATGCTCATTGTCACTCCTATTGGAAAAATTGAGAGGGGAAGTGTCGACGACTTCCCCTCCGAAGATTGTTAAACGCTCGGCTTACTGAATTGCCGGTACGCTGTCGATGAAGCGGATACGCTGCGTGTTCAAGCCCGTGGCAGGCGGCAAAGTCACCGTCTGGTGGAACTTGTACGAACACCAACCACCGATAGTCGAAACTGGGTCAAACGAAGAAGCGGGCGCGTCTGTTACGACGGCGCACTTGATCGTCTTCCAATCTCCATCATCAAGATCGGTGTCGCCTGGAACCTGCAACCATACGCCGATCATAGCGTAGTTGCCGAAGACGTACGTACGGTAACCAATCTTGCCGCTACCAGAGTAGTTAGCAGTCGTGGTTACGAACGGAGTCTGTGCAAGGCCGATGTTGGTGCCCGGAAGAACAATGACCTTGTTCTGGTCCGAACCAGCGGCTTCGTCAAACTTGTCCATGTTCTCGTACTTCCACAAATCCGCGATGCTGTTGTTCACAGTCGTGGCGTTATAAATGTCGCCGAGAACGTTCGGGCTGATGGCGCCTAGGAACATGCCCTTTTTGCAAGGAAGCACGTTCTTCGATACCAACTGCTGCTTCAACGAACGAATGGTGCCCAAGTCAAGCGTGAACGGCGATGCAAGCAAAGCGTTCTGGCTAACGTTGGCGTCAACAGTCGATGCGCTGTCTGCGACCGCGCTGTACAACTCGCTGATCGACTGTCCGGCTTGATAGCCTAGTTCGACTGCGCTGTTGCCCACCAACTGATCGATTGCCGCTGCAATTGCAAACGAACTGAAGTTGGCGTAGTTGTTCCATTCACCGATTTGTGCCGGTGAAGACAACTGCGAGATCACTTCCGGGTTACCAACTACTCCGTCAGTATTCTGGATTACGTCACCCGACAAGGTGTTGTACTGGAAGAACGTACGGTTGACACCCATGTGGAGACCCTGAATACGGCGTTCTGCTGCGATGACAAAGGCGTTCGTGTTACCCTTTAGGTTGGGGATTAGCTCTTTGTCGAAGATAATAGCCTGTGCGGTTAGCACATTGGCTACGTTATTCCCCGATGGATTTGGACCTGACATACTTTTCTACTCTGCAAGCTTGGACTCCGCGCGAGCGCGGGGAGGAAATCTTTAGACTTGGATACCGTACGCTCTACACTGCTTGACAAATTGAGGGTCCGTCTTCAGTTTTTGCGCCATTACTCTCGAATCCATTGCCTTGATTCCCTTCATAAACTCCTTTCTCGCGAGTGCCGGGTCCTGTGCTGCCGGTCGAGCAGCGCTGCTCGAGCCAGGAACTAGTCCACCGTTCACTCCCGGGCGACGGGCCGTTTGTTGTGCCGGATTAGCGGCGGCGGCAGGCGTCGTGACCGTTGCTTCGTTCACCGGCGTGCTTGCTGCTTGCGCCGATGCTTGGGCTACTACTGGTGTTTCTATCGCTGTGGTCGCGGGCTGTTGAGTCGCGGGCGCCGGATTAGCGGCGGCTTTCGCAACCTTTGCAGCTTGTACCTCAGCCTCGGTGACCGACGTATTTGACGCCGGTTCCGCTGGTTTCGTGGAAGGCACCGATTGAGACACCTTCACAAGCTTTCCTTCGTCCATGAGGTCCACAAAAGCAACCTCAAGGTTGTCGATGGTAAATTCAAGAGAATGCTCAGCCAAGTATTCCTTCAACAACTTAGAATTAGCTTCGCATGGATAGAAGTCAGCCAAATGACGGCGCATGAACTCGACTTGAATCGAGGCATGAATCAATGCATCCGCATTCTTTGCCATCTCCGCTTCACGATTTGCATACGTTGTTTCAATCGTGGCACGGATGGCCTCTTCCATCTTCTCCGGGTCCTTCGCTTCCAAAGCTTGAACCGCGGCAGCCTTGATCTGGTCCACAGTCAAAGCTAATTTCTGACTTTGTTGAAATGTCAACTTCTGGCGCTTCAAGCGCGCAAACGCACGAACCGCGAGAATGTATGCGGTGCGTAACTTCGAAACAGAGTCGAAAATATTGCCCGCTTCCAAATGAGTAGTACGCCCAATCGGGGTCTTCTCATCTTCTTCCAAAACTTGGTGTTCAAAATACGCGCGAGTGACCTTTCCTTCCACATTCCGGAATACGGTAATGCCGACGGCCTTCCAAGCTGCATCTTCCGCGACGTAATCAACCATTGTTGATACTGGCGGTACTGGCGTCGGAACCGGAGTCTGAGACTCCTCGATTACCGGCTCGATGGGTGTTTCACCCTCGGCAGCCATCTGCTGTGCTTCTTCTGCAAGCTGCGCGGTCGACGGACGGTTAGCTTCCTTCTCAACCTGCGTGGTGCGATCTTCCAACACCTTATTGTGCTCCACAATCAGTTGAGACATGTACGTCACAAACTTACGATTACGCATCAACTCATCCATATGTGGACGAGTCTCAGGATTTGCAATGGCTGCTTTAATCTCATCAAACGACATTTGCAGCGCTTGCTCGAGTTCTTCATCTTTTATTGATGCCGGGGCTGCGGCACCAGAAACATAATTAGGTAGCCCTTTTACCTTATTTAACATGTGATCTCCCAAAATTTTCTATTCTTACTGCTTCCCTTCGGATGGGAATTCTTGAGGTCCCTTGACAAGCTTCGGAGTCGGTGGTTTGAACCCTTGGAATCGCGTGCCCTTCCCTACTTGGGCCGCCGGGTTCTGCTCCTGCTCCGCTTCTTTTACTGCGCTTCTCTGATGCACTTTGACAGAGTCAAGAACATCAGTAGAAAATTTATTAATCGAGCGAGCCATACTTTGCATAGCGACCAGCTTCTCTTGGTAACGCTCTGTGGTTGGGTCCAATTTAATAACAGCTTCGGTCGCATTACGACAGGCTTCTGCCATCATGCGAACTAGAATTGTCCAACCCGGTACAGTGGTAAGTTGAGCAAGCAGAATCCTTTCCTCATGAGTCAGATTCTCACCCAGTAATATACGCTCAGCCATTATCTTGGAACACTACCTTGACGGAATTCGTCTTATATTCATCGGATTCACGAGAAACCACAGCCTCGGATGCGGTTATTCCGTTCGATGAGAGTTCGAACCATTCTTTTGCCTGTTTCCAATTCTCGTCACCCGGGTGACTTGAAAACCCACAGCCATTCAAACACCAAATCACGAGAGATAAATTAGAGAATCGATGGCAAGCTAAATTGTAATCTTTGTGAGAGCCTATATGGTATGGTCCACCTTTCAAGTGCCGACAATTCTCACGCTCATCTTTGTATACTGCTTTCAACCACCCCGGAACAGGTCTACCCGCTGCGCGCCACTTTGCAAGAAAATTGTTCGCATATACAATATTCTTACGAATCTGTATTTCAGCATACAGATTCAAAAGCAGACTGTTAAGATTTGAAACGTGCTTGATTAGAAAATCAAGAACGATCTCCTTCAAACTCTTTGAAATCGATTTCCACTTCATTGGTATTCTCCTACTACATTGTTAGGGCCGGTGTTACCCGGCCCCCACGCCTACGAACTTATAACGCCGTTGTGGCACCGAAGCCCTGTGTTTGTTCAGGACCGCCCATGATTGAGGGTTTCGTCGACTTCTCGACCGAGGCACGAAACGCTTCATTACCGGCCTTGCCAAGCTGACGTTGATTTTCCAAAGTTTGCTGATCTTGGAACTTCTTATCAGCCATCGATTGTTGTGCTTTCGCTTGAGCCGCTTGAATTGCCGCCGGTGAGTTTGCTTGATGCTGCTGAAGCTGCTCTGGCGTCATCTTCGTCAAAAACTCTTGCGAGAACTTCCAACCGGCCGCATCAACGAATGCATGGAAGATTGCGGGAGCATCAAATTGATAACCCGCATCATTCGCGTTCTTCACGAAAACAGGATTCGTCATCAACTGAATCATGATCGGGAGTGCTTGGGCCATTTCCTTCTTTGCACCCAAACTTGAGCCCGCGAGAACTTCATACTTAACTTGTGAGTTACGATAGTCGATATGATCGACTTTGATTGCCTCGCCTAGCTCGTCACCGAGAATGTCTCTCATGACATTTGCCGGAAGAAGATCATTGTCCAACTCATCCATTTGATGCAGCCACGGTTCAAAGACTTGGCGAACAAATCGACCGGTCGGACCATCTAGACGGCTAGCATTAGCCGAAATAACGGCCGACGCACCTGTTGCACTTCTCATGCCCGTTGTTGAAATGCCAGCGTGGCCAGCACCTTGAATTACTTGTTCGTTTGCACCCGAAGTAGCCGCACCTGCTGACTGTGACTGCTGAATAAACTGAAACGCTTGTTCTGGGACCGGAGGCATCTGCAAGAACTTGAATGCCTTCTCAACATCATCATCAACATCGATGATGCCGCCTTGTTCCCAACGAGTGTTCTGTGTCGGGACATTGAGTCCTTTCTTACGAAGCGCAACCGGCTGCAAACAATAAGCCAGCAAATCAAGAGCTAAGTTTGTTACGCCTTGCTCGACGATCTGCTCACTTCCAATCAGCAATCCCAACCCTTGTCCATAGAAGTTGTCAGGAATGTTACGCCAATTAGCCGAAAAGAATGGAATCTTCCCAAACGGATTCGCTTCATTACGAATCAAAATGGCCGCACCATTGAACATCAAGATTACGATCACTTTCTCGTTATCCCAATATTCAAGTAATTCCAATGGTGCGCGATTCGGGTCCGCGCTCGTGTTATAATTGCGCGGCTTTGCGTGCTGCAAATAGCCCATCATACCTTCCGGTATGGTTAGCGTGATATTATCTGGACCCGGAGTTGTGGCCTTCGAGAACATGTGACGAAGCACAGCCTCTTCCGGAATCTGGTAACCTTCGTTCCCACGTAGACGATCAAGGTCCTGATACGTTACATAGTCACGATAGATGACCCACTTTGCCGAACGAATATCTCCAACACGCAGACCTGGGTCCGTCAAGACTGTACGAATATCGCAGAACTTCAACCACGGGTGAGAAACTATCTTCTCTGAAAACTCAATTTGAAAATCATCTGATTCTGGTGTATCAACAAATGTTGAATCGTTAGCACCGGCACCGGGAACCGGAATTTGGCCCGCACGACGTTTGTACTTCTTAACCTTTTTCGAGTATTCGGCGTAGCCCCACTTCCAAATGCCGGTACCTAGAAGCGCCATCTGATCAAGGCCGCGCTCGACTTCTTCCTCAAAGCGCATCGCCTTAAGTTGAAACGTAAAAATTGCCGTCTTCGCATCAACCAATTTCTTGTCAGTGTTCGGAGATGGACGCAACAAGAAACATGGGTCTTCATAAAAAATGCCGCCCATGATCTTTGGCACAATTGCCGAAATGTGGTTTGACACCATGAACTTTGGGACCGCCGAATTTGCTACGTCGGTGCCTTGTTCGAAATTACTTGTTGACATCGGCGATTGATACAGCAAATCTGCCATTGTCCAACCACTGGCCCACTGATTGATGTTGACAAAATTGTCAGCGATATCAGCATTATCGACGACCAGTTTAATTGCTGCTTCAGACTCAAATTGAATCGTACTCGTTTCCGAGTCAATGTACGTGTTCTCTGTCGTGATTTCGGCCGCAGGAGTTTCCCCTAACTCGGCAACTTGGGCATCGATGCCTTGCACTGTGCCAAAATAGTCCGGCTGTTTTTCAACCGGTTTCTTCTTCTCTATAATCTCCACGGTCCCTTATTCCCAAAGATGACCATTCGAGGGTCAAGTTTTCTTGGCGCCGGTGGATCAATCGACGGTTGCTCTTTTGGAAGCTCTCCACCAACTCCACCAAAGTATCGCTTATATTGCTCATCACGAAGAACCCTTTTCGTATGTTCCTCTTGAAGACGCTTCTCTTCCTCGGGGTCCACCTTTTCGATTATTGGACGCGCATCGGCCGGAAGAATGTATGTCAGATACGAGACCGCATCCGGAATATCGTCCTTGCGCCCTTTGTTCTTTTTCTCACCGGTATACTGTGTGAACTGGCGTATTGTTTCATCAATCCAACTGCCCATCACAAAATGCAAGCGATGTTCGTTCAGTAGGATTTCAACCGACTTGATTCGATTACGCTTTGCATTCTCTTGTCGCGATGGCTGCTTCCAGTAAATATACGGTTGGTAACCATACCGATTTCCAACGTTGAGAATCTCTTGTTTCAAGAAGTCGGCACCATTCGATTGCTCGATCATGGTAACCTTGGGACCCCAACGCTTTGAGAACGATACAATCTGGTGCGCTAACTCTGAGTGCTTCCACTTATTAAAGATAATTTCCAAGATCGTGAAGGACCATTGGTCGGCATCGTTCTTGTACAAGCGAGCAGCCACACCAGCTGAATAATCAGATGTTGCACGATCGGATAGAGCCCAATCCCAGACCACGAATACATCGCCAACTCGTGGCGCCGCTTCACGCTGGTACATGTGCGCTCTTAAATCAGCTTCGGTGAAGCTAATCTTGAAACCGCTGTCTTCCGCGGCATCCGTTGGCTCATTCATCTGCTGGTTACGAAAATTACGATCAGAGCCAGTATCGCCCATCTTCTTTAATAGAAGAGAGCGTAGACGTTTGAATCCCCAACGCTGAGGAAAGGTCACCGTGACCATATCTTCAGTTAAAGATACGAGTGGGAGATCAAAGTACTCTGGCTTGATCTTCCAGCAGCCACGACAGAAATACTTCAATGGGGCGATCTCGCCCGTTTCCTTATTTGGCTTTAATCTCTGACCATACCAATCGTCAGTGAAATAACGCGTACCAATGTGGTCCATGAACCCATGTGGGTCCAACAAATCGTCAGTACCATCGTACTTCGTCTTCAGTTTCTCTCGTTGCTCTTCGTTATTCGAGTTTTCGTCAGTGACAACGTCATCGCCCTTCTTAATATCACAATGCCAACCTGATAAGTTAGCGACAATTGAATTCACCCACAATGAGCCTTCTTTCTGATTGTGAATGCGCGCCGGAGAGAACAACGGTTCTTTCGACTTACCATCGACACCGCTAGTTACATACTCCGGAAATAAAAGATGAAATGCGGTCGGTTCATGACCTTCGCCAAGATAAAAGTAACCCTTGATTTCTTGAGCGAAAGCCGTTGCCAACTTATACTCACCAGTGATGATGAGGATGCGAACGTCTGGGCAGCACAACAACCACTGTGCACTGTCAATACCATCGATCGTTGACTTGAAAAATCCGCGTGAATCCAACAACATCATTTCGATCTCGCGACCGTACGGATTCACTTTCCCATCTTCACCAAACTTCTGATGCCACGCAATAGCGGCATGCACATCCCCTAACGTGTAGCCCTCAAAATATGCAGATTCCACTTCCGGACGTGACGCATCAACAGTACCATCTTGGTTCAACCACGGCCCACCAAAGTTCTTGCGCACAAACTGATCACAAATATCTTGATGAACTGAACGATACAAATCCTTACCGAACAAGCGCCCAAGCCAGAACAAATCCTTACGAGCACGATCACGCAAATCAAGCCAGCGCTCAAACGAAACAATCTCATCAATCTCGTAATCTATGTTCTCGAGATTCGGTCTGCGACCTCTGCCGGAACGTGGGTCAAGATTACTATTTTGGATACGAATGCAAGTTTCGGAAGGATTGGGGCGTACAACTTTCTTCTTCTTGCTGCTCTCACTCTCGCCGGTCTCTTCATCACTTTCTACCTCTGGCTGCCCGTAGTAAAGGCGCAAAAGGCGGACACGACTGCGAGCTTCACTTCGATATCTTTGGCCGCTCTTATCTTCCGCGGCGCACTCCTCCAAACGACGAAGAAACTCCGACTTCTTCTCCTCGCGAGAGACTTGCTCAACCTTCCATGCCTCACCATATGGCTCTGGCAGACCTCTCTCACGAGCACGTTGATTTGCTTTTCTCTTACGTGCAGCCTCTTTCTGTGCGGGAGTCAAACTCATTGAAATTTCCCTCGGTCATTTTATATTAGATGTTACGGAGCCCGCGGCTATGTTAACTCCCCGGCTTATCCATATCCTCTTCGTCTTGAGATTCCTTCACGAGAGGCATTGCCGTGTAAGTCCCATCATCTTCTTTGGAAACGCCGACGATTCCACCCGGCTCCACTTTCAAACTGTCATAACTCTCATCAAACAGACGAGAAATTTCTCTCATCACGGAACCATGCACACAAGCTGCGACTGGAAGACCACCCTCTATCCCAACCTTGATGCAATTGCGGATAATCGGGTCAACACGATTACGAAAATGTTCTACGCTCTCGCCACCCGGAATGACTTCCTTCGGATTATCACGGTAATGCGCCAACTTCTCACGATTCTCTTCGTTCTTCGGCAGACCGGTAAAATCACCGGTATCGAGACTGTCAAAGTTTTTGAGCGCAATCGATGACATGCCTTTACTCTCTGCGAGTGGCATCATCGTTTGCATTGTGCGGTGCTTACCGGAATGATACAACGCGCTCAGCTTATAGCCCTTGAGATATGTCGCAAGGTCTTCAGCCTGTTGCTGACCGGCCATGTTTAGAGGAATGTCCATGTCACCACGGAACTTTTCCTCGCTTCCATCCGGCGGATTGTTCATGTCAGTCTCACCGTGTCTGATGAAAAACGCGGCTAGCTTCATGGTAATTTTGGTCCAAAACCCGAAGCCAGAGTTGAAGCTGGAGCCGGGGAAATTACATCGGGCTTAGGAGTATTATCCTTGCCCCACGCCGTTGTGGCGCGATTGACTGCGTAATGTACAGTTGCGAAACCACCAAGTGCTGTCACTGCCATAGCATCCGGATGCCCGCCAGTCTTAACGACCATGTAAACCAAGCAACCTATCGAAGCAAATGAGTGAATGGCAGTCATCAAACGCGACGAGCTAGGACTACCCTTGTCGCTGAATGCGATCTTACAATATTGAATAAGAGGAGCGAGACTTGCCAACTTCATGTAATTAATCCGCCATCTTCGCTGCCTTCAACTTCCTTGTTAGGTTTCTTCGCCGAATCCCTCATGCGCTTCACAAGACCTGCCATCGCTTGAACGTGACCATTCTTCGACGCTAAGCCTTGCTCGACATGGTCGTCAGTGAAATCTGCGTCCGGACCAAGCTTAAGAGCCCTATGCAAACCACCGCTACGCAAATGACGAGCAGCACGATACGTTGAAACTGCTTGAGCTGAAGGTGCTCCACCCACGCCAACCATTATGCCACCTTGCCAGCGGCCGCTAACGGAGTCTGTTCTGAATCTTGATCTTCGCCCATATTCGGGTCCGAGGTATGATCAATCACGTGATCGAGCATGCCATCATGATCGGCGGCTGCACCGCGCACATCGCCATCACGAACAGGCGCGGTATGCTGATAACCATGCTTACCATGAATGTGATGAACCGTGTGAGAACCGTCATTGTGATGCTCAACAATGGTGTGACTGAATGAGTGTTTCTTTGCCATTTTATTTCCTTGTGCGCCAGAGATTTGAACCAAACCTTCCGGCTCGCCCGGCTTGTGTGGTATCTGATCTACAAATTCGCAACACCCTTTCGGAATGTTTACAATCGCTATGCCGTCTTTATCTTTCTTGGTTTTTGAGTCCGCGAGCATTGCCGGATGCGGACAACGACCTTTGCCGCTTTCATCAACGAAAATCTTTCCTTCCGTTTTACCCTTCAACCACTTGCAATCCTCGCAGTGGTAAGGTCCATCTTCGGCATACCCGGCAATTGATGTACTCTTCGGCCAGAATGCGCCAACTTCATCAACAAGCTTCTTCAAGCCCGCGATTACTTTTTTCCAATCAGCCATTTTCTCTGCGCGCCTTGCGAGCATGAGCATAAGCAGGTAATCCGCGGCGCGGCGTAGAAGCAAACTCGTGCAGTTGCTTTTGAGCCATATCAAGCAAACCGCGATTTTCCGGATTCAACTTTTCCGGTTCATGTTCCGCAATCGCCATTGCGATCTGCTGTGCCTTTGATTTTGCTGGCATGCTGCCTCTTACTTCTTAATTTCTCGTCCTGTCAACTTGGCAAGATCAGCTTCTATGTGGGTCAGGTGGTTCTCAAGCAGAGTCTTCATGCCAATTTCCATGGAATCCATGTGAGCAATGCAGCGCATAAAAAACGCTTTGCCGTGCTCATAGACGCCGCGGGAACTCCAAGCCAACTTCACAATGACGGCCACAATGGCTAAATCTCTGAATGTAGAGGCGATCTCCCCAAGAGTCAACTGTGATGGATTGAACATAGGGGTCCCTTTGAAAATTTGCCGGGGCTATACGCGGCCTGCTGTGAGTTTCACACGCTCCGCATTTTGTGTTTCGCGGAGAAAAAGAAAGGGCGAGATTTGTTCATCCCGCCCCAACAGAGAGAGTTGTCCCTTTCGGGAAGTTTTTACGACTCGATACCGAACTGATACAAGGAAGCCTTGTTGGTCGCGTCCGAAGTTCCGAACGTTACGCCAACAACGAAACCAAGCACGGCACCTTGCTGCAATGCAGAGTTACCCGCATTGAAGTTAAGGCCGGTAAGCACGGTTGTAATGATGGTCGGAGCAGTAACCGAGGCACCCTTATACGCTTGGTATGCACCGGTCAACTGACCAGAATCATTGTCGCCCAAAAGTTCTGCCTGGAGACCCCACGGCTGAGCAGCCGCAAAAGTCGGAGTCATCGCGCCAGTGGTTGCAATTGAAGTGTATACCGGGCTAGCCAAAGAACCAGTCACAGCATACAACTGAATGGTTACGGTACCCGATGGGTCGCCAGTATCCGAACCGAAGCTACCACCTGCCATCACTGAAAACTGCTGGCCGTTAAACACGTTCTGTGCTGGAAGCCACAGCGCACCAACCGGGCTAGTCGAA
>Ga0137391_10003554_pt1 | contig 11835 bp, 6 predicted proteins | sample 15con2h24BmetaG_FD_101399 | JGI IMG/M metagenome (GOLD analysis project Ga0137391, IMG submission 101399) | Vadose zone soil microbial communities from Angelo Coast Range Reserve, California, USA - 15con2h2.4B metaG | ecosystem: Environmental > Terrestrial > Soil > Vadose zone > Saprolite...
CCCTGAGTCCCCGCCGAGGATGTGGCGCTGTTCGCCGACGGCAAACGGCCAGAATAGGTCCTTGGACTGAAGATGCGCTCCGACCCACCAGGATGGCCTCACCGTATCCGGCGACTTTCTCCCTGACGCATAGGATGCGCTCAGAACTCAGAATGAGCCTTGTTGCAGAGCATCTAATAATACCGACCTGATTAGGGACTGACCCGTTGACGCCAAGGAGGGTCTCCCTCACGAAAGCCAACCCGAGTCAGCGCCAAGTCAGGCCGGTATAAGCAAAAACGGCCCCGAAAGGCCGTTCTTAACACGATGATTACTTAGAGAAAACTGGAGCGGGCGAAAGGATTCGAACCCCCGACCCCAAGCCTGGCAACGTTCCAGGTAGTACTGGCATCAGAAGCCTCCCGAAGCAAATCCATTCAGAATCGGATCGGGGTGAATGTTTACCAATAGCGACACAAACATGTTGATCGACACAGATCGACACCGCAAGCCATCCGATTTGCGCTCCACTGTATCCGGCCTTCCTATGACCTCATGTGTTCTATTCCATTGCCCTAATGCTGCGGTTCATTGTCCGACGGAGATTGGGCGCAGGATTGACAGCAATGGCACCGAAATCGTCACGCATAAGCGAACTTCCGTCTGCAAAAGCCGCCGAGGTACGGGCGGCTGTGGTGTTTCGACCACGAGAATGGGAAGGCATGGGGACGCCAATCCTCTGACGACCCCAAGCGCCCTACACTTCAAGCGAGCCATCCGACGCTCGGAGTTGCGCCAAATTGTACCGCACCACGATCTACGAGATGGAACAGCGGGTAGTGAATTTCCTCGACGCTTTTATCTCACGCCCCGATGTGTGGTCTGGGATCTTGCCGAAGTCGAAGCTTGGATAGAACAGCGCCGGCGGGCCTCGGACGCCGATATGATCAAGCGCGCGCCCTCCCCGGACGTGAGGCAACGGAAGACCCGACCGGTCAGACAGTAGCTTCCGGCGCTGTCAATTGCATGGATGGCGGATAGAGCGTCAGCGTGTATTTACGGCCGTCAACCCAGGCGTCGGTGATGTCAGCCCACTCCTGCATCATGTGGCGGCGCTGATGCTCATATTCGGCCTTGTTGTAGATGCCGCGTGACGAACGCCCATCCTCGTGGGCTAGGCACTTCTCGATCCAGTCGTGTTGAAACATGCCATGCGACCAGAAGGTCGAGCGCCGCCTTGTTGACAGGAGCCTTGGCCGTTCCCGGCCGAGCCAGGAGGAAGCGCTCGGCGCCCTCGCCTTCGCGATACCAAACATTCTCGCGCGCCAGCGCCCAGACCGCGTCAGCTGCGGCCTGCGGGGAACCGCACTCTTCGACCAGACGCGCCGCCATCTGGGTTCTCATGTCCGCGGTGACCGCGCTGGCGTGTTCACTCCTCAGCCGAAAGGCCTCCGGGAATCGCTGGCGGGGCGACGACACATCGATGCGCAATTCCCCTAGATCATCGCCGATCGTCGCGATGGCGGTCGAGGGATGCGGCGACGCCTCGTTCTGGACGATCTCAAGGGTGCGCAGGCGGGTGCGTTGATTGCGCCGGCCGCTAATGAAAATTCGTCCGTCCGGCGTGGCCGCCAGGAGAACTGCGCTCGCTGATGACAGATAGGCGTTTGGGTAGAGATAATGGGTGATGCGAACGGCATGGCCGAGGATCGCGGTCTCCGCGTCCCCGTCGCTATCGACATAAACGCCGCGGACAAGCTGGGTCAGCTCGCCCGATTGGGCCCGAAGGTGCGCCCGTTTGGCATCGATGGTTTCGCCGACAAGATGGATAGCCATCGGATTATCCCGCATCTCAGATGCGCGTAAATCCACTCTCGATCCAAGAAGTCAAGAATTATCACGCATCTGAGATGCCGGATAATGCCACGTCGTGTCGCAGGGCCTCGTCTTGGCAGGGTCTCGTCTTGTAAGACCTCGGCGCCAAAGCTGGGATCTAGCCGAGGTCGAAGTCTGGATTGATCGACCAGCGTTGCAAGATCTGACGCAAGGCTTTGCCAGCCTTGCTCCGTCGGCGGACGTACGTCTGCGACGGACACGTCCGGTCAAATTGCCCCGCAAATCGAGCGGCCGGAAAGATAGCGGGAACGGTGAGATCGATGTGACAATTCCTCGTCTATCTGCCGCGCGGTCAGAGGTTTCATCACCGGCCTGGCAACTGAAGCGATCATTCGTTTAGCCGCCGCCAATCACGCAGTCTTGCCCCGCAAGCTGTCCGCGAGCGCCGAAAGCACATTGGCAAGTTGTCTCGCGGTTTCCGGCGGCGGCAGCGGCACTTTGAGGCTTTGCGCGCCGGTGGCCGGATCGCGCTCAATCCATGGATGCGCCAGAGCGGTGGGATCGTTGGCGGCTGCCAAAGCGGCAATAAACTGTCCACCGACATGTATCAGAGCTTGCCACGGATCGGGACCCGTGTCGCGCGGTGGTGCTCCGGACCCGTCAGTCCGCGCGATCGCCATCTCGCCGGTGCCGATGTTTACATCCGCATTCACCTCTTCCATGGATCCGGCATCATCGGCGGTGAGGATATTTTTTACTTCCTCAGCCGGTGTCACCGCCTCGCCCTCACCCATACTCCCGGTGACGTTCTCCACGTCCTTCATGAAACGGTTAAGCCGCGAACCGCCGAGCGAAATCTCACCGCTGCCGCCGTCGAGGATCCCCGCCGATAAGGAGCGTTTGAAGGCCAGCACCGAAAGCATGCCCTCCTCGATGGTGCCCTTCGCGACGAAATTGATGACCCGCACCGGCCGTATCTGCCCCAAGCGATGGATGCGCGCGTTGCGCTGTTCCAGGATCGCCGGGTTCCACGGCAAGTCCATGTTCACCAGGGTCGAGGCATGCTGCAGATTGAGGCCCGTGCTGCCCGCATCGGTGGACAGGAACACGCGGCAGGCAGGGTCGTCACGAAACCGCTCGACCAGCGCCGGCCGTTTGTCCGATGGCACGCCGCCGTGAAAGCTGACGTAGCCCAGTTCAAGCGCTTCGAGGCGGCGAATGACGATGTCATGGGTCCGCGTCCATTGCGAAAACACCACCGCCTTGGCCGCGGGCTCGGCGAACAAATCCTCGAACAGCGCCGCCAATTCGTCAGCCTTGACGCCGTGATCGGTTTCACGGTCCAGCAGATAGGTGCTGTTGCATGACATGCGCATGTTCTGCAGGGCACAGGTCAGCCGCCGCTGGTCCTTGTCCGAGAGGAACCTCATCTTGCGCCAGCGATGGACTATTCTTGCTACCACGTCGGCGTTTTCCTGGTGATAAAGCATCTGCATCTCGGTCATCGGCACCAGCAGGTTCTGGTCGGTCCGGCTGGGCAGTTGCCGCAGCACCTCGGATTTGCGCCGGCGGATCATGACCGGCGCCAGCGTTTGGCCGACCTTCTCCAGCCCGGTATAGCCGGTGACGCGCCCAGCTTCGTCCTGGACCTGATGCTCGTGCAGCAGCTTCCAGGTCGGCCCCAGCCGGTGCTGATCGACAAACTGGACAATGGAAATCAGTTCTTCCAGCTTGTTCTCCAGCGGCGTCCCGGTAAGCACCATCGCATAGGCGCTATCGATGCGTTTCAAGGCGCGCGCCGCGATGGTGTTCCAGTTTTTCACCCGTTGGGCTTCATCGACGATCACCAGCTCGGGCGCCCAGGCGGCGATCAGGTCGAGATCGGGCTTGAGTTTCTCGTAGTTTGTGATCTTGCAGAAATCATCCAGGGTGTAGTCCTTCTGGCGCTGCGCTCGACCGCCGTTGATGACGCGCGCCGCATTCTCACCCTGCCGCCGCGAGAAGCGCGTGATCTCGCTTTGCCACTGGTATTTGAGCGAGGTCGGGCAGATCACCAGAACTTTCGAGACGCCAAAATGCCGTGCCAGTATTTCTGTGGCGGCGATCGCCTGTATGGTCTTGCCCAGGCCCATATCGTCGCCGATCAGCGCCCGGCCGGCTCGTACCGCGAACAGCGCGCCCTCGGCCTGATAGGGATAGAGCGGCGCTTTCAGAAGCGCCAGCAGCTTGGGGTCGGCAGCGCCGCGCGGGAACAACTGCGCGAGCTTTGCGGCCCGCCGGTCCGCATCCCGCCGTCCGGCGACGAAATCGAGCGCATCGTCATAGGCCCGCAACTCATGGCCACATTTCGACACCGTGGTCATAAAATGCTCCAGCTCGCCAAAGCGCTCCTCCGGCAGCATCCCGTTACGATCGGCGTCGAACAAGTCGGCGGCGGCTTCGCTCACGGCCGGCGGGCAATCCGATCCGGCGCGAAAATGCACGCGGCGTTTGCCGTCATTGCGCAAATAAAGCTCAGAAAATGCAGGCTGGTAGCCCCGCGCAAACGCCGTCTTGGCGCCGCGCTTTTTTCCAGCCGGGCAAGCGTGAATTCGATGTGCTTGCAGGTACCCAACTCGCTGGTGGCATAATCGGGGCATGAACAGAAATTGCCACCTGCCCCAAGCCTCGAATTGCCACGCGATAGCTGGATTTCGAAACAGGATTGCTGATCCGAAACTCCGAGAAAAACGGTTCGCTGCTCAGATTTTCAAGCCCGAAGGCCTGCTCACGGCCGAACTGCCGGCGCAAGCCGCGCTGCCAGTCCAACGGCGAAAGATCGGCGGGCGCATGGGTGCGCGAGAGGTTAGGTTCCTTGTTCAGCTTGGTCGCGGAATTCAGGTTTCGGCGCTTGGATTTCATCGAAATACATTCCGTTCCGTTCAGCAAAAGTTTCTCGCGGGACATTGATCTGACAGCCCATGTCTTTTCTCCGCGCGCTGGCGCTACTTCCATATTTGCAACAACGCCAGGTGACCCGTGTCCACGAAATCGATGATCGGCAAATTACGGTTTTCGGATCGTCCAACTGTTTCCGGATCGGACACGACCTACTCAACAGTGTAGCCAAGCGCCCGATATCCCGTTCGCCGCTTCGCAGCCATGCGCGCCAGCACCGGCACCAGCTCGTCGACGTAGTCGACGACGAGAACCTCGGTCTTTGCGGCATGCCGGCGGTGGAGACGACCGACATACTGAGCCAGCGTGCCTTTCCAGGATATGGGCATCGTGAGGAAGAGCGTGTCGAGCCTTTGATCGTCAAAGCCCTCACCAAGATAGCGCCCCGTGGCGAGGATGAGCCGTTCCTGATCATCCGCTACTCTAAGGGCTGCCTCGGATACCTTGCGCTCGACCGCGGACATCCCACCCCGAAGGACAACGAGATTGCGCACGAAGCGCGAAAAGCGGCTTTGGAGGTATTCGAGATGGTCCCTCCGCTCCGTGAGCACGACAGGTGACCGCTTCGCCTCCAGCGCCTTCAGCACGTCGTCGAAGATCAGGTTGTTGCGTAGCTCGTCCTGAGCGATCGCCGCGTAGACCGCCGGCATGGAAGGACGATCCGAGGCAGCCAGAGGCGGCGGCAACTGAAATTCCGTTGACCGATGCTTGGCGCGGTGACTGATCCCCCGCCCGGCAGCCTGCGCACGCGCATCTACGCGATGTCGAATGGGGCCGCATTGCATGAAGATGATCGGATGGTGCCCATCCTTGCGTGCCACGGTCGCGGACAGCCCAACGACATAGCGCGCCTTTGCCCGCCTGGCGACGAGTTCAAAACTCGCCGCCGAAACATGATGACACTCGTCGACGACCAGATGGCCATAGTCCGCCACCAGGTCGGATACTTCGCCCTGACGCACGAGGCTCTGGATCAGCGCGACATCTATAATGCCGGTCGGCTTCCGCCGTCCGCCTCCGATGACGCCGATATCCTTCGGATCGATATCGAGAAATGTCCTCAGCCGCTCCACCCACTGGGTGAGCAACTCGCGACGATGGACGAGAACGAGCGCATTGCGCCCACGTTGTGCAATGAGGGCGGCAGCCACAACCGTCTTGCCGAAGGCCGTCGTCGCCGCGAGCACGCCATGGTCATGCGGCAAGAGGGCGTCGAATGCCTTTACCTGTGGGGCGTACAGCACCCCCTGGAATCGCACCCGGCTCGGAAGCGGATTGCCGATCACCCGCAGATCGTCCACCTCAACGTCGGCGCCCACGCCTCGGATCAGCTCAACGGCTTCATCGAGGCAACCTCGTGGCAATCCCACATGACGCGCATGAAGTTCGGCGCAAGAGATGATCCGGGGCTTGCCGAAGGTCGGGAACCGCATGGATTGCGCGCGATAGAACTCGGGATTTTGGAAGGCTGCCAAACGTATGAGCCGTGCTGTCATCGCCGACGGCAACTCGGTCCGGTCAATATAGAGCTGATCGGCAAACACGATTTTGATCTTGTTCGGCAGAGGAACGCCGATCGGACCAGCCTTTGGCCGCCGCGACGGCGTCATGCGCCACGGTTGGTCAGCATCCTCGTCTTCCACCGGCATCCGGACACCCAGAACACGGCCGCGCATCTCTGCATCGGCAACAAGTTCCGATGCAGCATTGGCGGATAGCCGTGGCATCGCCGCCAAGAACGCCCATTGGTCGTCGTAAGGGCGGAGGTCCTTGTCGATGAAGACGCTATTCCCAAGCTCGCGTGCTCTGCGCTGCAAAGGCAAGGCGATTAGATTCCCGAAGCCGCCGACCGGCATGGTGTCCTGACTTGGAAAGAAGCGATCATATGAGGCAAATCCTATCTCGGGGCGGCGCTCCATGGTCTCCGTCAACATAGCAGCGCCTAGCTGTCGTGCTGTACGCACCGGAACCGGCTCGGAAAAGAAAATCCAGACGTGACCTCCATTGCCGGATCGAGACCGCTCAAGGGCAGCGGGCACCCCTTTGGCGCGGCACGTTTCCAGCATGGCCAACGCATCGGCCGCCCAATTCTCCTTGTCGAAATCGGCGGCAAGAAACCAACAGGTCTCGTCCGGAAGCAGCGGATAAACGCCCGCGACGAAGTCATCGCCAGAGGGGCGCAGGCTGTCGCCGCCGCGCAGGTGCTTTTCGATTATTTCGTCGGAGACCGGGATGAAGGCTTGATGAGGGCACTCCCTGCATTTGACCTGGGGCTTACCGCATATTCCTCTGACCCACTCGTTGGCGCACGCGGGCGCATAGCCGGACTTGGCGGTCTTCCGGTTTTCCCATCGGACAGGGAATACGTCAGAGCGACCTGCGAACAGGCGCCGAAACAGCGCCACCTTGTCGGTGCTGGAGGACGCCGTCGTGACGGTCGGTGCATTTCGGACGGCTATAGATTGATGATCGATTTGCGCCAACGACGCTCGTTGGCTCAAAAGATCGGTGAGCGCTGCCTCGAGTTCCATCCGTTCGGTCCGGAGCTCGGCAATTCGGGCGCGGATACGCTCGATTTCTTCATCAATTTCGCGACCGTCCACAAGGTTACCGGCGCGCACGTATAGACCTCCCCCGAATAAATGCACTGCCAGCATAGCCCGTAACGCCCGGGCGCTTAAGTCAGCGTGCACCCTGCCCACCTCCCTGGACTTTAACCGACTTGTGCGAAGCCGACGAGGGGATCAATAGGCGGTCGCGGCATCGTCAAATTTACCGTCAGGGAAGCAAACCAGGTCGCATTTTTCAGGTCGGCGATCCTAAAATTGTCTTTATATATCAATGCACAAAATGGAAGATGATCCCAGTTGATGATCTGAACCTGACAATTAACGGCTCCGCCGAGAGCCTCCCGCTCACCCACGCTATAACCGCCGAAAGTATCCGAAAAGCGCCGATTCCCCTCACTCCCACTCGATCGTGCCGGGGGGTTTTGAGGTGATGTCGTAGACGACGCGGTTGATGCCGCGCACCTCGTTGATGATGCGGGTCGCGGCGCGCCCCAAAATCTCATGCGGAAACGGGAAATAGTCGGCGGTCATGCCATCGGTCGAGGTCACTGCCCTGAGCGCGCAGGCGAAATCGTAGGAGCGCGCATCGCCCATGACGCCGACCGTGCGCACCGGCAACAGGACGGCAAAGGCCTGCCAGATCGCGTCATAGAGCCCGGCGTTGCGAATCTCTTCGAGGAAGACCGCATCGGCGCGGCGCAGGATGTCGAGCCGCTCGCTGGTGACCTCGCCGGGGATGCGGATCGCCAGGCCCGGGCCGGGAAACGGGTGGCGGTCGACAAAATGGTCGGGGAGGCCGAGCTCGCGGCCAAGCGCGCGCACCTCATCCTTGAACAATTCGCGCAGCGGCTCGACCAACTTGAGGTTCATGCGCGCCGGCAGCCCGCCGACATTGTGGTGCGACTTGATCGTGACCGAGGGGCCGCCGGTAGCGCTGACCGATTCGATGACGTCGGGGTAGAGCGTGCCTTGCGCCAAGAACTCGACCCCGCCGATCTTGTGCGCCTCCTCGTCGAAAACGTCGATAAAGGTCGCGCCGATCGCCTTGCGCTTTGCTTCGGGGTCGGTGACGCCGGCGAGCTTTTCGAGGAAGAGGGCGCTCGCGTCGCGGTGGATCAGCGGAATGTTGTGGTGGCCGCGGAAGAGGCGCACGACCTCCTCGCCCTCGCCCATGCGCAAGAGGCCGGTATCGACAAAGATGCAGGTCACCTGGTCGCCGATCGCCTCGTGCAGCAACGCGGCGGCGACCGCGGAATCGACCCCGCCGGAGAGCCCGCAGACGACGCGCCCTCTGCCAACACGCTCGCGGATGCGCTCGATCGCCTGGGCACGGAACGCCGCCATCGTCCAATCGCCATGGCAGCCGCAGACATGGTGGGTAAAGTTGCGCAGCAATTTGCCGCCTTGCGGGGTGTGCACGACTTCGGGATGGAAGAGCACGCCGTAGAACCGCCTGTCGTCATCGGCAACCGCCGCGAATGGCGCGCCGTCGCTTACCGCCACCGGGCGTAAGCCAGGCGGCAAACCGTCAATCTTGTCGCCGTGGCTCATCCAGACCTGCTCGCGCGCGCCCTGGGGCCACAGCCCCTCGAACAGCCGGCACTCGCCCGTCACGTCGATGAAGGCGCGGCCGAATTCCTGACGGTCGCTCAACGTCACCCGGCCGCCCAACTGGGCGCACATCGTCTGCATGCCATAGCAGATCGCCAGCACCGGCACGCCCGCGCGAAACACGATGCCGGGCGCGCGCGGCGTCGTTGCTTGCGTGACCGAGGCCGGGCCGCCCGAGAGGATGATGCCGCGCGGGTCGAAGGCGCGGATCGCCGCCTCGCTCGCGGTGTAGGGGTGGATCTCGCAATAGACCCCGTTCTCGCGCACCCGCCGGGCGATCAGCTGGGTGACCTGGCTGCCGAAATCGAGGATCAGGATCTTGTCTGTCATGATTCAAATTCCGGGTCGAGAAAGCCCTCACCCTCCCTCGCTCCCTCCTCCGCTTGCGGGGGAGGGTTGGGGTGGGGGCCATGGCGCTCGAACTGGGCGACGAAGAAGCCGTCGGTGCCGTGCCGTGCCGGGGTCAGCCGAAGATAGTCGTCGCCCCCAGGGCAATGGCCGCCGATCGTCTCGGCCCAGGCGCGCGCTGCCGGGTAGAGCGCGAAATCGGGCGATGCGGCGAGAAAAGCCTCGGCCTGCGCCTCGTTCTCCTCGCGCAGCAAGGAGCACGTGACATAGATCAGCCGGCCGCCCGGCCGCACCAGCCGCGCTGCGCTTAGAAGGATGTCGCGCTGGCGCAGGGCGAGTTCGGCGAGATCTGTCGGAGTTGCGCGCCATTTGCCGTCCGGGTTGCGCCGCCAGCTGCCGATGCCGAGACAGGGTGCGTCGACCAACACCCGGTCGAAGCTCGCGGCGTGGCGCTTGACCCAGGGATCGCGCTCGCTCGCCAGCGCGCGGCGCTCGACATTGCTGATCCCGGCGCGGCGCAGCCGCCTTCCCGCGCGATCGAGCCGCCATTCCGCGACGTCGCAGGCGACGAGCTTGCCGCGGTTCTGCATCTGGGCGGCGAGTGCCAATGTCTTGCCGCCGGCGCCGGCGCAGAAATCGACAACCCGCATGCCCGGCTGCGCATCAGCGAGGAGCGCGGCGACCTGCGAGCCCTCGTCCTGGACCTCGACCAGCCCGTCCTTGAACGCGGCTGTGCCGGCAAGCGGCACGCGATGCTTGAGCCGGAGCCCGAGCGGCGACCATGGCGTCGGCTCGGCGATGACATGCTCGGCGGCCAGCGCCTGGCGCGCGCCGTCGCGGTCGGCCTTGAGGCGGTTGACGCGCAGATCGAGCGGGGCCGGCAAGTTGAGCGCCGTCATCTCGTCTTCGAGATGCCGGCCGTACACGCTCGCAAGGTAGGGTTCGAGCCAGTCCGGCAGATGGTTGGCGACGGCGCGCGGCATCGCCGGATGGGTCAATGTCCGTCCGGCCAGGGCGCGCGCGAGGCGCTCCTCGGCGGGCAGCAGCGGCGCCGGGCGAAAGCGGTCGCCGTCAAAGCTCGCCGCGAGATCCTCCGGTGTCCGGCTGTCGACCAGCAAGAGGGCGGCGATCATCCGGCTGCGCGCCTGCGCCCCGACCTCGCCGTGCGAGGCCCGCGCGATCCACCAGTCGAGCGCCGCGCGGTGGCGCAGCACGGCATAGACATGGGTCGAGATCTGCACCCGGTCCTTCGCGCCGATGTAGCGGCGCCGCCGGAAATGATCGGCGGCGATGTCGTCGGCCGGCCGCTCGCCGCCCTCGATCGCCGAGAGAATGTCGATCGCGGCGGCGATGCGGGCCCCCGGGCTCACGCCGAGTCGAAAGAGATTGTCATTGCGAGGAGCCTGCAAGGCGACGAAGCAATATCGGCCAGCTTGTCGTCACGAGATTGCTTCGCTGCGCTCGCAATGACATCAGAACGGGCCGGCTCACATGTCCTGCCGGTAATTCGGCGCCTCGCGGGTGATCGCGATGTCGTGCACATGGCTCTCGCGCAGCCCGGCATTGGTGATCCGCACAAAGGTGCAGTTCTTCTGCATCTCGGCGATCGTGCGGTTGCCGGTGTAGCCCATCGCCGCGCGCAAGCCGCCGATCAGCTGGTAGATGATGTTGCCGACCGGCCCCTTGTGGGGAACGCGGCCCTCGACCCCCTCGGGCACGAGCTTCAGCGTATCGGTGACCTCCTGCTGGAAATAGCGGTCGGCGGAGCCCCGCGCCATCGCCCCGATCGAGCCCATGCCGCGATAGTATTTATAGCTGCGCCCCTGATAGAGGAACACCTCGCCCGGGCTCTCGTCGGTGCCGGCGAAGAGCGATCCGAGCATCGCGCAATCGGCGCCGGCAGCGATCGCCTTGGCCAGATCGCCGGAAAATTTGATGCCGCCATCGGCGATCACCGGAACGCCGTGCTTCCTGCACTCCTCGACCGCGTCGACGATCGCGGTGAACTGCGGAACGCCGACCCCGGCGACCATGCGGGTGGTGCAGATCGAGGCTGGCCCGATGCCGACCTTGACCGCGTCGGCGCCAGCCTCGATGACGGCGAGCGCACCCTCGGCGGTCGCGACATTGCCGACGATGACCTGGGTATAGTTCGACATCTTGCGGATGTCGCTGACCGCCTTGAGGACCCGCGATGAATGGCCGTGCGCCGTGTCGACGACCATGATGTCGACACCGGCATTGAACAGCGTCTCGACGCGTTCGAGCTCGCCCTTGCCAGTGCCCGCCGCGGCGGCCACCCGCAACCGGCCATGCTCGTCCTTGCTGGCGTTGGGGAATAGCTGAGCCTTTTCGATGTCCTTGACGGTGATGAGCCCGGTGCAGCGATATTCCTTGTCGACGACCACCAGCTTCTCGATGCGGTGCTGGTGCAGGAGGCGCTTGGCATCGTCGCGCGAGACGTTCTCGCGCACCGTCACCAGCTTGTCCTTGGTCATCAGCTCGGCGACCGGCTGATGCGGGTCGCTGGCAAAGCGCACATCGCGGTTGGTGA
>Ga0137391_10003557_pt1 | contig 11831 bp, 9 predicted proteins | sample 15con2h24BmetaG_FD_101399 | JGI IMG/M metagenome (GOLD analysis project Ga0137391, IMG submission 101399) | Vadose zone soil microbial communities from Angelo Coast Range Reserve, California, USA - 15con2h2.4B metaG | ecosystem: Environmental > Terrestrial > Soil > Vadose zone > Saprolite...
GCGTTCAGCGAGAACTTCATCCTGCCGCTCTCGCACGACGAGGTCGTGCACGGCAAGGGGTCGCTGCTGGGCAAGATGCCGGGCGACGACTGGCGGCGTTTCGCCGGCCTGCGGGCACTGCTGGCCTACATGTGGGCGCACCCGGGCAAGCAGTTGCTGTTCATGGGCTCCGAGTTCGGCCAGGGCGCCGAGTGGTCGCAGGAGCGCGGCCTCGACTGGTGGTCCCTGGACGACGACTATCACTCCGGGACACGGCGCCTGGTTCGCGACCTCAACGAGGCCTACCGGTCCGCCCCCGCGCTCTGGGCGCTCGATTACTCACCGGAGGGGTTCGGCTGGATCGACGCGAATGACGCTGCGGGGAACACCCTTTCGTTCCTGCGCTTCTCCGGCGCGTCCCGGAAGCCGGGTGCCGGGGAGCCGGGCGCCGGGGAGCCGGGCGCCGGGGAGCGTGACAGTTCCGTGGAGCCGGGCGGTTCTGGGGAGGCGGGCGGTTCCGGGGAACCAGGCGCCGGGGCCGCTGTGCTCGCCTGCATCGCGAACTTCTCGGGAGATCCGCATTCGCAGTACCGGGTCGGGCTGCCGCACGCCGGCCGGTGGCGCGAGGTGATCAACACCGACGCCCAGGGCTATGGCGGCAGCGGAGTCGGCAACCTGGGCGTAGTCGACGCCGTCCCGGAGCCCTGGCATGGCAGGCCGGCCTCGGCCGTGATCACCCTTCCGCCGCTCGGCGTCCTATGGCTGGTCCCGGAAGCCTGACACCCGGCGGTCACCGGTAGGCGCTGATAGCGAGCTTGGCCGCGAGGGCCAGGCCGCAGATGGCGATGAAGATGCGCAGCGCCCGCCCTGGGAGCCTGCGCACCAAGGATGGCCCGGTCCAGCCGCCGATCAGGAAACCCGCCGCGAGCGGCAGCGCGAAAGCCCAGCGCACCGGGCCGAACAGCGCGAAGCCCACCGCCGCGACCGCATTGGCCAGCCCGGAGACGACGTTCTTGATCGCATTGGTCCTGGCCATCGACTCGTTGAGGATGGGGGTGAGCACCGCGAGCAGCAGGATGCCCGCGGCCGCGCCGAAATACCCGACATAGATCGCGACACAGAACAGCGCGGCCAGCAGCAGCGTGCTGTGCTCGCCGCCAGCCCGCCTGGCCCGCCGCCCCGGCCTCTCCTGCAGCAGCAGGATCAGCGACGCGCCCCCGATCAGGAACGGGGCAACGTCCTCAAACGTCCGGGCCGGCGTGACCAGCAGCAGCGCAGCGCCCGCAGCACCGCCCAGGGCGGCGACCACGCCGAGGCGGCGAATCCGGCGCCACTGGCCAGCCAGTTCCGGTCGTGAACCCGCTGTCGCGCCGACGCCGGTGAATAGCAGGGCGACGGTGTTCGTCACGTTCGCGGACAGCGGCGGCAGGCCGAGAGCGAGCAGCACCGGATAGGAGACCACGGACGCCAGGCTCGCCACAGTGCTGACGATGCCGGCCAGGACGCCGGCCCCGAGCAGCACGAACACCTCGGCAACGGTCACCTCCCGACCCAAGCACAACCCAGGCCCCACGCGCCGTGACGTGGCACACACCCCCACGCTGGGTACTGATCATGTATGACAGAAGCCGCTCGGGCACTGGCGCCTGCTGTGCGCACCGCTTAACACGAGGAACTCGATCCGGCTCACCGCAGCGCGCTGCTCAGCTGGCTCGCCTTCACAGCCACGTTCGCCGTGACGCGCAGCAACAAGCTGGCCGGCCCCTGGGGTTGTCCCCTGCGACGCAGCCGTCCCCTGGACCGCAGCTGTCCCCTGGGCCCCGGCTGTCCCCTGGGCGGGAGATTTCGCCGGAGGATCGGGTGTCGCCAGCCCGACAGCTGAGGCCCGGGCCGGGCCTGACACCGAGGCCGCCCGCGTCGGCGCGGCCGACCCATGGGCGCCCCCGGCCACGGCACACCCGGTGACGCCGAGGACCGCAGCGGCCAGGCCAGCCACGCCCGTCCGCACCAGCAATCCGCCCACCTCCGCTCCGCGCACCCGGTACTGCCACGGACCGCCACGGCCAGGCCAGCTACGCCCGCCGCACCTGCATCCGCCCTACCTCCGCACCGCGCACCCGGCACTGCCTCGGACCGCCACGGTCGATGTGACAACGAGCCCTTTCTGGGGTGCTCGATCTCACATCGACCGCCACGGCCAGGCCAGCCACGCCCGCCCGCACCGCAAACCGCCCCAACCTCGCCCGGCAGGGACCCAACCCCCGCGATCCATCGCAGACCACGGTACTGCTCGGACTCGGCCGACTGGCTGGCTGTCGATTTCCGCCGCGCCGTTCGTCGGGTAAGTGAGACGGGCGCGCAGGGCGCGCACCCCGGGGAGGCAGGGCGCTATGGCCGCCAGTCTCTCCGACCACGAGAGGAGTAGCAGATGACCAAGTACCTGTACCTGTACCGTGGCCCGGCGCCGCCGATGGACCAATTCACGGCCGAGCAGTCCGCCGAGCAGATGCAAGCCTGGGGCGAATGGATGGGGCGCGTCGGGTCCGCACTGGTCGACGGCGGCGCGCCGTTCGGCGCGCGCTTGGCGGTCAGCGACGACGGAACAAACCCGGCGCCCAGCGACCAGAACGGCTACACGATCGTCGAGGCCGACAGTCTCGACGCCGCCCGTGCGCTGACCGACGGCCACCCGTTCCTGTCCGAGGGCAAGGGCCGGTTCAGCGTCGAGATATTCGAACTCGTCCCGATGTAGCCGTCGCGGCCGGCCCAGCCGCTGGCGACCTGCAAGCATCGGGCCGGGGCGGATGCCTGCAGGTTGCCCTGGGCTGTGCTGGATCGGGCGTCAGAGCAGGCCGAGCAGCCAGCGCGGGCCGGTGACGGCCGCCCCGGCAGCCGTGCTCCGGCGGCGCAACTCGCGGTCGGCGGTCACCACCAGGCGGCGGCCGTCAGTCTCCGCCGCCAGAGCGGCGATCGTGTCGTCGCCGCTGCCGCGGGCGGCCACCACCACGACGCCGTCGCCGGGCTCCGGTCCGTCGCCGGCCTTGGGCCCGGCCCCGGACCGTGCCGCCAGGCGGTCGGCGGCTGCGCGGGCCGCTCCCTCGATGACCAAGACGATTCGCGGGAACCAGCGATCCAGGGCGGCGCCGGCCGCCCCGTCGGGAAATGACGTCACGCCACGGGTACTCAGCCTGGCCAGTTCGTCGTGCAGGCGCACGGCAGCGCCGGCCCGGTCCCGCCACCATCCGTCGGCGCGCGCGCCCATCACGTTCGCGCCGTCCACGATCACGGTGACAGGTTGCAGCGCGTCCCGGATAACCGGCCATGCCTCCGCGAACCCGGGATGCAGGGGCAGCGACTCGACGCTGTCCACCGGCACCCAGCGGGCCTCGGTGGCCTCCCGGCTCGCCGCGCGCACCGGAAACGCCGACTCCGCGCTCGCGATCAGCGTCTCGTAGGACCAGCCGCCGTGATCGTCGATCAGCACGCCCTCGATGCGCACCGCGCCGGGGGGCACGCCAGCCTCCTCGGCGGCTTCGCGTAGGGCTGCCGCCGCCGCCGTCTCGTCGCTGTCCCGCGCGCCGCCGGGCGGTCCCCAGGTGCCGCCGTGCTGGGTCCAGCTAGCCCGGCGCACCAGCAGCACGGATGGCTGCCCCGCCCGGTTGCTCGCGTAGGTCAGCAAGCCAGCGGCCCCGTACTTGCCCCAATGTCGGTGGCCCAGACCGCACTCGGCCCAGCCATTCCCATCCCCTTCGGCCATCCCGACCGACGATAGCGCAGGCCCGGGCGTGCCTCGGGGCCCGCGCACCGCACATTGCCTCCGGCTGACGGGGGGGTAGCCGCGACCCGTAAGCTGGCTTGCATGGTGAATTCGATGCTTACGGACCGGATCACCAGGCTGCGCCAGCGCAGGACGGCCCCGCTGATCCTGGAACTGGACCTGACCGAGGGAATCGCGGAGGAGCCACCGACCGATCCCGTGTCGGCGGTGCTGGCGATGCGGCGGACCAGGCTGGCCGACGTGCTCGACGGGCTCCGCCGCGCCCGCGACGACGACCGGGTCAGGGCCCTGATCGTGAAGGTCGGCGGCCGGCGGATCGGGCTGGCCCGGGTCCAGGAGTTGCGCACCGCCATCCAGGAATTCGGCGGCACGGGCAAGCTCACGGTGGCCTGGGCGGAGACTTTCGGCGATTTCTCGCCCGGCAACGTGCCGTACTACCTGGCGACCGCGTTCGACCGCATCTACCTCCAGCCCTCGGGTGACGTGGGCCTGACCGGCATCAGCGTGGAGAACTGGTTCTACCGCGGCACGCTGGACAAGCTCGGCATCGACTACCAGGTCGGCAAGCGGCACGAGTACAAGAGCGCGGCTGAACGGCTGACCGAGCACGGGTTCACGGCGCCGGCCCGGGAGGCCACGGAGCGGCTTGCCGCCTCGATCATCGAGCAGATCACGGAGGCGATCGGGCAGCGGCTCGAAATCCCGGCGGTGGAGGCCAGGGCGATGATCGACCGGGGCCCGTTCCTGGCCACCGATGCGCTCGAGGCCCGCCTGGTCGACGCACTCGGCTATCGCGACGAGGTGTACGCGGAGGTCAAGAAGGAGGTCGGCCCGGACGCCTACCTGCTCTACCTCGGCCGTTACCAGCGCTCACGCGCGTTCGCGCAGCGTGCGCGCAAGCTGCCGAGCCCGGGTGAGGATGTCGTCGCCCTCATCTACGCGACGGGCGCGATCCGGCGCGGCCGCAGTGGCCGTGGCCCGCTGACCTCCGGCGCCATGGGGTCAGACACGATGACCGCCGCGCTACGCGCCGCCGCGGCGGACCACCGGGCACGGGCGATCGTGCTCCGGGTCAACAGCCCGGGCGGCTCGTACGTCGCGTCCGACTCGATCTGGCGCGAAGTTGTGCGGGCCCGCGAGATGGGCACGCCGGTCGTGGTCTCGATGGGTGACGTGGCCGCCTCGGGCGGCTACTTCATCGCCATGGCCGCCGACGCGATCGTCGCGGAGCCCGGCACCATCACCGGCTCGATCGGCGTGCTCGCCGGCAAGCCGGTCGTGATTGACCTGCTCCGCCGCGCTGGGGTGAGTACTGATTCGGTCCGCGAAGGCGCTCGCGCGGACATGTTCAGCACCAGCCGTTCGTTCAGTGAAGACGAATGGGCACAGGTCAACACCTGGCTGGACCGGATCTACGAGGACTTCACCAGCAAGGTCGCCGCCGGGCGGGGCATGTCCGCCGAGAAGGTGCATGACATCGCCAGGGGACGGGTGTGGACCGGCGCGGACGCCGCCGGCAACGGCCTGGTCGACGAACTCGGCGGCCTCGCGACCGCGGTGGCACTGGCCAGGCAGAAGGCAGGCCTGCCGGATGCCGCGCCGCTTCGCCTGTACCCGCGCACCCGCCCGCTGGACCGGGTCCGACCGCCGGAGTCGAGCGAGGACCGGTCCGCCGCGCAAGCGGGGCTGTTCGCCGAGAGCTGGGGCCCGGTCTGGCGGCTCGCGGCCAGCGCCGGCCTGACGCCGTACGGACCGCTGATTCTCCCCGGCCCCTGGACAATCCAGTGACCGAGAGCTCGTCCGCCGCCCGTGACGACCGGGGATGACTCCGGCGGGCGGCTAGCGGAAGCGATGTCGGTGTTCGCCTCCGGAGTCACCCTGGTCACCGTCAGCGACGGGCGGGACGACATCGGGACGACGGTCAGCGCGTTCTGCCCGCTATCGCTGGCGCCACCGCTGGTGCTCGTCTCGCTGATCGCCGATTCCTACCCGGCCGAGGTGCTCAGCCGGGTCAGCCGGTTCGGGGTGACCATCCTGGGCGCGACCCAGCGTGCGCTCGCCGGGCGGTTCGCCGCTGAGGGCCGGCCGGGCGCCCGGCTGCTGCTCGACGACGTGCCGCATTTCCGCGGCGCCCAATCCGGTGCGCTGATCCCCGAGGGTGGCCTGGCCGCGCTGGAGTGTGAGGCCAGCCAGCGCCTGGAGGCCGGTGATCACCTGCTTGTCATAGCGCCGGTGCTCGGCGTCCTGTACGTGGCCGACTCGGGCGAGCCGCTGATCAGGTTCGCTGGCCGCTACCCTGCGCTGCGGCACGTGTGATCGCGTATCGGACGAACGGCTCGCCGCGATAGTCGAGCGGGCATAGCTCATCCCCAGGCGCTCCATGACGGCACGGGATCGCCGGTTGTGGTTCTCGGTGAAGGCGACAACCTCCGCCGCGCCACAATCGTCCCATGCGAATGCCAGGCCGGCCCTCCCGATCTCGGTGGCGTAACCACGTCCCCACAGGTCTGCGCGCACCGTCCAGCCGACCTCAAGCCTGTCCTGGCCGGCCAGGTTAACCCGGGACAGCCCGCCCCGCCCGACCATCTCGCCGGTGCCGCGAGTTCCCGGCCCAGTGGATACTCAGTGGTTAGGTTCTTGGCCCCGCGCGGGGCCAAGAACCTAACTGTTCTTTGTTTCCACAGCCGGAGACGACGGCAGGCGGCCGCCAGGGACTGGCTTCCCGGCCTGCCAGACGGCGGCGGCCAGCGGGACCCCGGGCCGGTAGGCGAGGTAGGCGTGCGACGGCGCGTCGAGGAGCACCAGGTCGGCCCGGGCGCCTACGCCGAGGTGGCCGACGTCGCTCCGGCGCAGCGCCCGGGCACCGCCCGCCGTCGCCGCCCAGACGGCCTCTTGCGTGGTCATCCGCATCTCCCGGACGGCCAGCGCCACGCAGAACGGCATGCTGGATGTGAAGCACGATCCCGGGTTGCAGTCGGTCGCCAGCGCTACCGTGACACCCGCGTCGAGCAGCCGCCGCGCGTCCGGGTAGGGCTGCCGGGTGGAGAACTCGACGCCCGGCAACAACGTGGCGACCGTGCCGGACGACGTGAGCGCGTCCACGTCCGTGTCGCTCAGGTACGTGCAGTGGTCCGCCGAGGCCGCGCCGGCCTCGACGGCGACCTGCACGCCCGGCCCCGGGCCGAGCTGGTTCGCGTGCACCCGGGGAATCAGCCCCGCGGCCTTACCAGCGGCGAGCACGGCAGCGGCCTGATCCGCGCCGAATGCCCCCTGCTCGCAGAACACGTCGACCCAGCGGGCGTACGGCACGCAGGCGTCCAGCATCGGGCCGCAGACCAGGTCCACGTAGGCCGCGGGGTCGTCGGCGAATTCCGGCGGCACGACGTGCGCCCCGAGATAACTGACCTCGGGAGTGACCTCAGCGGCGAGCCGCACGCTGCGCTGCTCGTCGGCGACCGTCAGCCCGTAGCCGGACTTGCATTCCAGCGTGGTCGTGCCCTGGCGCAGCATCTCGCCGGTGAGCCTGCGCAGGGTTGCGCGCAGCAGCGCGTCCGGGGCAGCCCTGGTGGCAGCGACCGTGCTCCTGATGCCGCCGGCGCGGTAGGCGGCGCCTGCCATCCGGGCCGCGAACTCCGCGCCGCGCTCCCCGGCGAAGACGAGGTGCGCATGGGAATCGACGAACCCAGGCAATACCGAACGACCCTCACAGTCGGTCACCTCATCCGCAGCAGGTGCCTGCGCGGCCAGCCCGATCCAGGCCACTCGGCCTGACTCGATGACCAGTGCCGCGTCCTCGATGACCGCGAACGCACCGGGACCTGGCCGCCCGCTGTCGCCGCTGGAGTCTGGCGCATTGGTAACCAGCTCGCCGATGTTGGTGATCAGCGTGCTCACGGACCACACAGTAGCCCGCGCGACCCCGCTTTCCATGATCGCGGTGGATCACTGGCCGCGGGGACCCGCCTCGGAACAAAGCGTTGTTCATATTCACGAATTCGGGCCGTGGCCTGGGCGCCTGGGGCGTCAAGCCGGCGGGCTGTTCCTCTGCGCGCCGCGGGCAGCCAGCAATCCACCGCGATCATCGAGCTGGAGTGTGCCAGGGGGGGTCCGGGGGTTGTCCCACGGGATAGCAGGGCACCGCGATCATGGGATTGGCGTCAGGAAACCTCGATGGAGCGCTTGGCCAAGCCGTACCAGAACCCGTCGATCACGGTGCGGGCGCCGGTGAGATCGCCGTCGGAAGCGCCCAGGGTGACGAACAGGGGCGCGAAGTGCTCGGTGCGGGGATGCGCCTGCCGAGCGGCCGGCGCCTTGTGCTCGAAGTCCAGCAGCGCATCCAGGTCGCCGTCGGCGAGTGCCTCCCGGCCCCAGTGGTCGAAGTCGGACATCACCGACGTGACCTTGCCGTCGGCGCTCAGGGCGTTCAGGTTGTGCGTGAAGAAGCCGCTGCCAACGATGAGCACGCCGTCATCACGCAGCGGAGCCAGCTTGCGGCCGACCTCGTAGAGCTTCTGCAGGTCCAGGGTCGGCATGGAGACCTGCAGCACCGGCACGTCGGCGTCGGGGTACATCTCGACCAGCGGCACGTAGGCGCCGTGGTCCAGGCCGCGCTCGGGCACGTCATGCACAGGGGTGCCGGCCGCCCGCAGCAGCTTGCGGACATCGTCAGCGAGCTGAGGTGCACCCGGCGCCGCGTAGCTGACCTGGTAATACCTCTCGGGGAAGCCCCAGAAGTCATAGACCAGGGGCACGGTCGCAGTCGCGCCGAGGGCCAGCGGCGCGGCCTCCCAGTGCGCCGAGACCATCAACACCGACTTGGGCTTGGGCAGCGCCCGGGCCCACTTGGCGAGTTGCTCCGTCCACAGCGCATCGTCGGCCAGCGGTGGTGCGCCGTGGCTCAGGTAGATCGCGGGCATCCGCCCGGTAGCTGACTCGGCCGACATCTCAGTACCTCCCGGATGGCCGACTGCCAGTCTCGTATTAGACGCTGGGCAGCTGAGCCTCGATCACGCTGATGACTTCGGCGGCGTCCGGCTGCGTGCCCGGCCGGAACCTGCTGACAACCGAGCCATCGGGTGCCACGACGAACTTCTCGAAGTTCCACTGGATGTCGCCGGCCTCGCCATCCGCGTCGGCGACCGCAGTGAGCTCGGTGTAGAGCGGATGCCGGCCCGGCCCGTTGACCTCGATCTTCTCGTACAGAGGGAATGTCACGCCATAGGTGGCCGAGCAGAATTCCGCGATCTCCTCAGCCGAGCCGGGCTCCTGGCCGCCGAACTGATTGCACGGGAAACCCACGACGGAGAACCCGCGGCCGGAGTAGGTCCGCTGCAGTTCTTCGAGCTTCTCGTACTGCGGAGTCAGGCCGCACTTCGACGCCACATTGACGACCAGCAAGGCCTGGCCGGCCAGGTCGCCAAGCGACGCCGGCTCGCCCGACAGGGTGTGCAGCGGTATGTCGTGAAGGTTCATGTCCTCGTTCTTTCAGGTTGGCAGCCGGTCGCGGGGAGGCCCGGCGGGCCCTCCCGCCCCGCTGACCACAACGTCCCGGACGTCCGCGGAAGTCCCGCGAAGATCACCGATTCCAGCGCGCTGGCTGTGTCTTCCGCTCGCCTCCGGGGCCCCGCCCGCCTCCCCATTCCCCCTTCACTGCGCTGCCTTCCCTCGTCGCTCGTGCTCTGCTCCCCGCTCGCCCGCCGGGGCGCTCTAAGGCGCCGCCTTCCCTCGTCGCTCGTGCTCTGCTCCCCGCTCGCCCGCCGGGGCGCTCTAAGGCGCCGCCTTCCCTCGTCACTCGTTCCTCGCTCCTCAGTCCAGGCGGCACCGCGCCCCGGCGGCTCGCTCACGCTGGGCTCCTCAGTCCAGGCGGCGCCGCGCCCCTCCGGCTCGCTCACGCTGGGCTCCTCAGTCCAGGCGGCGCCGCGCCCCTCCGGCTCGCTCACTGACCCGGGCAGGCCGACGCGCTCACCGGGAGTCGAGGAGTGGCCGGATGGCCGACGAGAGGGCGGTCGGCACGTCGGGCACCAGCAGGTGCCGGCCGTCCCTGACCACGTCCCGCCCGCTGATCACGACGTCCCGGACGTCCGCGGAAGTCCCGGCGAAGATCACCGATTCCAGCGCGCTGGCTGGCCGGGTGCCCGCGAGCCGGAGAGTGTCCAGCGACATCGTCACCAGATCGGCCATCGCGCCGGGTGCGATGTCACCCGCGTCCGGCCAGCCCAGGCAGGTGTGCCCGGCCACGGTGGCCGCCACGGCCAGTTCGTCAGCGGTGAAATGCCCGCGCCGCCCGGTGGCCAGCCGTTCGCCGAGCTCGACCCGGCGTGCCTCCTCCAGCAGGTCGATCACGGCGTGGCTGTCGCTGCCGAGGGTCAGCGGGCAGCCCGCCGAGGCCAGGGCCGAGGCCGGCCCGATCCCGTCGGCCAGGTCAGCCTCGGTCGTCGGGCAGAGGCAGGCAGCCGTATGGCTGCCGCCGAGCACCTCCACATCGTGCCCGGTGAGGTGCGTCGCGTGCACCACGGTGCTGCGCGGTCCGAGGGCGCCAGCACCGTCGAGCACCGCCGCAGGGCTCGCGCCGTAGGCCGCGAGGCAGGCCTCGTTCTCGGCCGGCTGCTCAGAAACGTGAGCGTGCAGCGGCGCCCCATACCGGTGCGACCAGGCGATCACTGGCTGCATCTGGCCGGGCGGCACGGCCCGCACCGAGTGAATCGCGGCTCCGGCGCGTGCATGCGGCGTCAGCATCCCGTGCTCGTCGGGGCCGAGCGCGTCCGCGCGCTCGGCCCACCGGTGGCTGTCCCCGTCGCTGAACCGCGACTGGACACCGGCCAGCGGTTCCGCGGTGCCGTCGGCCGCCAGGCCGCCGGACAGGTAGCAGGTGTCGAGCAGCGTGATCCTGATGCCGGCGTGCGCCGCGGCCTCGATGAGCATCCTGCCCATCTCGTTGGGATCGGCATACGGGGCACCGCCCGGGCCGTGATGCAGGTAATGGAACTCGCCGACGCAGGCCACCCCGGCCAGCGCCATTTCCGCGTAGACCGCACGGGCCAGTGCCAGGTAACTACCCGGATCCAGCCGCTCCGCGACTTGATACATCCGCTCCCGCCAGGTCCAGAACGTACCGCGCCCGGCTTGCCCAACGCCGCGCAGCGCGCGATGGAATGCGTGCGAGTGAGCGTTCGCCAGGCCGGGCATGGTGAAGCCGACCAGCGCGACGGTGCCCGCGGGGACATCGCCAGCGGCCACGTCTGGCGTGACCACACTGAACCTGTCACCGGATGCCTCGATCAGCACCCCGGAGCGGACGCCGTGGCCGGGCAGCCAGGCAAGCTCGGCATGCCACCGCCGCACGCCGCCCCGGGTCCCAGCCCCACTCCCGGTCCCAGCCCCGCCCCGGGTCTCACCACGCCGGGTTTCCTGTGCCCCTGGGCCGGTCCCCGCAGCGCCCAGCGGGTTCATCGGCTGGCCAGGTCGTGCAGCACGGCGGCCAGCGCCTCGACGCCCGCCGCGCAATCCGCCATGTCGGCGTGCTCGGCCGGTGCGTGCGAAATGCCGGACGGGTTGCGGACGAAGAGCATCGCCGCCGGCAGCCAGGCTGACAGCACCCCCGCGTCGTGGCCCGCCCCGGTCGGCAGCACCGGAGCCGTGATGCCGCGTGCACTGAGCGAGGCGGCCACCCTCTCGCGCAGGCCGACGTCGAAGGTGACCGGCGGCGTGATCGATTCCGGCCGGACGGCGACCGTCACCCCATTCAGGCCGGCCGCCCGCTGCGCCGCGGCCAGCACCTCATCGACGGTGGCGCGCAGCGCCGTCTCCTGCGAGCCACGGGCGTCCAGCCAGGCGGTGACCGTGGAGCAGATGGCGTTGGCGGCGCCGGGCTCGGCGATCACCTTCCCGAACGTGGCGAGAGTCCCGTTCGCCGCTGCCGCCTGCCGCGCGGCCAGCGCCGCGGCAGCATACGGGAGCATCGGGTCGTGCCGATCGGCGAGCGCGGCCGTGCCAGCGTGATCAGCCCGCCCGGTGAAGTCGAGCCGCCACCGGCCGTGCGGCCAGATGCCCTCGGCGATCCCGACCGTCGCGTCCA
>Ga0137391_10003559_pt1 | contig 11830 bp, 7 predicted proteins | sample 15con2h24BmetaG_FD_101399 | JGI IMG/M metagenome (GOLD analysis project Ga0137391, IMG submission 101399) | Vadose zone soil microbial communities from Angelo Coast Range Reserve, California, USA - 15con2h2.4B metaG | ecosystem: Environmental > Terrestrial > Soil > Vadose zone > Saprolite...
GCGGAGCTATCGTATTTTCCATGCTGGCTGTCGGCAATCGCATCCGAGATGAGCTCGTAAATCTGAATGCGATCCTTGGGGTCGGGCAACGAGGTGGCCTTTGTCGCGGAATTCCCGCCACCCGAAAATCCTGCGTATCCCAGGGATTTCAGCCGCTCCATTAATGCCGGATCGAGGCCAGTTTGTTCGGCAAGCTCTTGATTCGCACTGTATTGCTGAATAAGTTTATTTAAGCGCGCGCGCAATTCGTCGGCTACCGCCTTCTTCTCCGCATAGAGGTTCAGCGTTTCGCCGGGGTCTTTCGATAAGTCGTAGAGTTCGGGCTTTGGGGCATCGATAAATTGATAGTTCTCCGTCTCCACCGATCGCAACTCGCTCCAGTTGAAATGCAGGCGCGGCAAGAAGGTCTCAGCATAGAGGTTGCGGGAATCCACATCCTTCTTTGGGGTCATCCATGCAAGCAAGCTGCGACCTTGCACCTGCGCGGGCACCTCTACCTTGAGCGCACGAAGAATCGTAGGCATCAGATCTGCGAGGCTTACAAGCTCCGGCACAGTTTTTGCGGCTGGCGCTTGCGGCAAATGGATGATCACCGGGATATGAAGGGTTGCGTTATAGATGAAGAAGCCATGGGTCTTTTCCCCATGTTCGCCGAGGCTTTCGCCGTGATCGCCGGAGAGGACGATAAGGGTATTCCGATAAAGGTCTTTAGCTTTAAGAAAAGCGATCAGCCGTCCTACCTGGGCATCGGCGAAAGCGATTTCACCATCATAAGGGCGGTCCTTGTATTGCTCGCTGAAAGGAGCTGGAGGGCGGTAAGGGAAGTGTGGATCATAGAGATGCATCCAGAGAAAAAACTTGCTGTGGTAGTTTTTGCCGAGCCAATCCAGCGCCAGGTCGGCCACGACATTTCCCGGACGTTCCATCTCTTCAAGATTCGATTCTTGCAGACGGTTGAAATCAAAATGGTCGTAATAAAAGTCGAACCCCTGGTTCAATCCAAAGCGTGAATCCAGAACGGCTGAGCCGATTACGGCCCCCGTGGCGTATCCCTGCTGTTTGAGAACCGTGGCAAGTGTCGGCTGGCTAGCATTTAATTTGTTACCGCTGAAGTCATGCATGCCGCTCAGCGTGGGATAGGTTCCGGTGAAGATTACAGTGTGAGCCGGCAGCGTAACTGGCACGGGAGTGTAGGCGCGCAGAAAACGCACGCTTTCGGATGCAAGCGCATCGATGTGCGGGGTTCGGATCAGTTTGTAGCCATAGCAGCCCAGATGGTCGGCACGCAGAGTGTCAATGGTGATGACGACAACATTAACGGTGGGCGCAGATTTGGCCGTGGCCAGCATTCCGAAACAGGCGAAGAGAAAGCGGGTGGTCCACACTGATACTGAGCGCCAACCGGGCATAGGCAAGGGAATTATATCCCACTACATGGGTCTGCTTCGGGGCGATGGCGATGGTGAATATGCTAACCTGAGTCACCGTGAAGGCCCTGTACGCACTGGCAATCTGCTGCCTGACTTCGCCGAGCATCGGACAGGCAGCACCAAAAAAAACTGTCCGTCCGAATGTCTTTCTGGTAACGATTGATACGCTCCGCGCCGATCATGTCCACTGTTACGGCTATCAACGCGTGGAGACACCGGCAATCGACGCGCTGGCCAGTGATGGGTTCCGCTTCGCGCAGGCTTTTACGCCGAGTCCCATCACCAACACGTCGCACACCAGCATTTTCACCGGGTTGATGCCCAGCACACACGGAGTCACCGATTTCGCCGTGCCCCTGTCGCCTGCTCATCCGACCTGGGCTGAATTGCTCCACAAACAGGGTTACCACACGGCAGCCTTCATTGGCGCGGTCATTCTCGACAGCAAATCCCTGGCGCCGGGCCTGGACCGCGGATTCGATTTCTACGACAATTTTCCCGAGCGCTCGCCCACGAAATCGCGCCGGGACCGCGTGGAACGCCGCGGTATGGTGGTTGTGCAACACGCCGAGGCGTGGTTGAGCGCGCATCCAACCGGCGCTCACTTTGTGTGGGTACACCTTTACGATCCGCACGACCCTTACGAGCCGCCTGCGCCCTATTCCCAGATCTATAAAGACCACCTGTACGACGGCGAAATCGCCTACGCCGATTCGGCGCTCGCGAATTTTATTGCTTACCTCAAGAAGCATGACTGGTACGCAAACTCAGTGATCGTCGTTGTGGGCGATCATGGCGAGGGCCTGGGTGAGCACCATGAAGATACGCATGGAATATTTCTGTACGATTCGACCACTCATGTTCCGTTGATTATTAAACTCGCGGCCGCACCCGCGGGAGACAAGTCAAAGGTCATCGACGCCCAGGTTCGGACGACGGACATTCTACCAACCGTGCTCGATCTGGTGGGCGCGCCCGATCTGCAGGAGAAAGATGGCGAATCGCTGAAAGCTTACTTTGCGGGGTCAGAACCAGCGGCGCGAACCGTCTTCGGGGAGACCGATTATCCGCTGCGTTTCGGATGGGCTCCATTGCGTTCGGTGCGCGCGGAAGGGATCAAGTTTATTGAGGCGCCGCGTCCTGAGCTCTATGATTTGCATCGCGATGCCGGCGAACTCGACAACAAATACGAGCCTTGGAGCGTACAGGTACAGAAATCTCGCGGAATGTTAGCCGCTTTGCGCCCGAACAAACCGCCGCCTGAGAGTTCCCGAAGCGCGGTGGGTGAAGGAACCATCAATGAATTGAAAGCCCTGGGCTATCTTGGCTCAGCCGATGCGGGAAGCGCAACCAACGTTCCCGAGCCATCTCTGCTGCCTGATCCCAAAGACCGGATTGAAGAGTTGAACCTGTTGCATGCGGCAATGATCGCATCCGCAGACAACCGCGCCGCCGAAGCGCGACAATCTCTGGAGAAGGTTCTCCAGCTCAATCCGAAATCACCGACTGCGCTTCGGGACCTAGGCGAGTTGGAACTGCATGCAGGCGACTACGCGAAGGCTGCCCAACATCTAAAAGAAGCGATGGAAGTGCGTCCGGACGATGCCAGCGTTGCGTTCCATCAAGGGCAGGCCTTGGAGAAGATCCACGACCTAGCCGGTGCGAGGGATGCACTCGAGACCAGCCTGAAGCTGCTACCCGGAAGGTTCCAAGCCCGCTTGTTGCTGGGCCAGGTCTATCTGGCGCTCAAAGATGCCAAGGCTGCCGAAGATCAATTTGAAGCCGCGCTGCTACTCCAATCCAACAGTGTAGAGGCTCAACTTGCTTTAGCCAAGGCGCAGATTGCAGAGGGCAATTTCGACGAGGCATTGCGGCAGCTCGAGACGCTTTCTAAGATACAGTCGAATAATGCGGAAGTCTTTGAGTTGCTGGCCCAAGCTTATACGGGATTGGGCAAACTGGTCGAAGCGCACCAAGCCGAATCCCGGGCCAGGGTGCTGCGTGCAGGAAAGTAGGTCTGCTCTGCCGAATCCTCTTCTTTGTGCTTGTCAGTGATTATCTTTTCGCGGACACGGCCAGACGAAAACGGCTGGCGACGGCGCGACCATTCTTGCAGGCAGGAACGAACGTCCATTCCATCGCCGCCTTGATCAGATCCGTGTCTGGGGATTTTGTGTTTCCCGCCGGTTCGACGGATCGAACTTTGCCCGCGGAATCGATCAGCAGATCCAAGAGCATCTCAGATTCCGCCAAACCTTGCTCCGGAGGCTCTGGCGCGGGCCGCCGCAGCAGAATCGGTTGCGGCCGAGTCACCTCAGACTTGTTCGCCTCCGACCTGCCGATCGTATCAAATACCTGCGCCCGCTTCTTCCGGCTCGGAAAGCCTCCCGAGGAAGTCCCATCCACTTGAGCATGGATTCCGTGAGCATGCATGTTTAGAATCGCTGCCCGAATGCGTTCCACATCAGAGGCGGGCCACATCTCCACGAGCTTGCGCCAAGCTTCCGGTTCACGCCCGCTATAAAGGTAAGACCAGACGACCTCCAGCACCTTGATTTTCACACCTCGTAAGCGATGTAGCTGCTGCGCCGAAAGGGAACCAGTAATCGCCAATCTGCCATCACTGTTCTTGAAATCGCGCAAGTCCTGCGAATCAATCTCCGCCCTGAGTTTCGCGATTTCTTGATCAAAATAGGACCGGAATTCGGAGCTTACATCTATCAATCGGTTGCGTTCGAAGCGGAGGACGATGGTTGGAGCGAAGTCGAGTTCGCCTGGAACCAGATTCTCGAATCCATCCACCGCAGCCGCATCGGTCGTCCAAACTTCAATGCGTCCGTCGAGATCTTTATCCGAAGCGCTGAAGAAGTTCCCGCCCGTAATGGCGCGCAGCAACCGAACTGGCTTTGCCAGGGAATAAATCTGGTATGACATACAACACTCGGTGTCGGATTTCTTTACCTGAAACGCGACAACCGGCACACCAAGATCCAAGTCGGCGCCAAATACATCAACGTCGAGCTGCGAGGGTTCGGACCCAACCACTGTTTCACGCTTGTCCCAACTGAGAACCGCCTCACAGGCTCGCGTCGCGAGTTTTCCCTCGGCATTTCTCGCCGCCCCCACCCGCAATTTGACCCCGGTGTGGAACTCGGCTTCGAACTTGCCGCTGCCGTTGCTGCAAAGCACATCACGGCTTTGGCCATGGCACGGGCTTACCAGTAGACAGAGGGGCAGGAATGGAACGAGCGCCAACAGCCGAGAATGAAGCCGGTCTAATGCTCCGTCAGACACGTGGAATTTGTCGTCGTACTATTTCTGTGCGATAGCCTTATCGGAGTTCTCGAAAATCTCGCTCAGTACATGTCCGCGCATTTGTACAGGTTGCTCAATCCCGTAGATGTGCAAGATCGTTGGCGCGACGTCATACACCGAAGCCTCAAACCCCATCAGGCGCAGGTCATGTTTAATGCCGGGGCCCATGGCGAAGAACGAGCCCGGGACGTCGTCTCCGTCGGCGAAATCGTGCTTGGCGATGACCGGAGTCGTCTTCTCATGATCCATGTGCGCATGGGGATCGGTTTCTTCGAACTCGCGTAGCGGCTTGATGCCGTGATCGGAAACGATAATCACGTAGGTATTGTCATCAATGTGTTTGAGGATTGCGCCGAGCACCTTGTCAAAGGCGATGTACTGGTTAGGAAATGCGTCTGGCCGCACTCCATTGATCTTGGGGTTATAGCCCGCGTGGTAAGGAGCAATCGGGTACAGCCAGTGCCCAGCCCGGTCTTCGCAGGATTGCGCCAGCCAGGTGAACTCTGTTGGATGATGGTCCAGCAGGTAGTCGAAGAGTTTCGTCTGCTCGTCGCGGATCAATTGAACCTTGTTCAACCAGGCATCGATCACTTCCGTTTCGTGCCCTTTCAGATCCATAGCCGCCGGCATGCGTTCGCAGTCGATGTAGAAATCGCCGACGTTCTTGAGCAACTCCGCTTTCAAGGGAGCAGGATAAACTGCTTCCCCTCCTTGAACCTCAGAAAGTTTGGGGGCGCAAAGGACGCCGTCTTCGCAATTCTTGCCCCGAGTCAGCATGCCGCTGATCATGTAGCCATTTACCGGCATGACCGGGAAGGTAGCCGGAACATTAGCCATGCCCACGGTTACTCCGTCTTTTGAAAGCAAGGACCAGATGGGTTCTTCCTTCAACATATTCGTGTTGGCCGTGATCCCGCCCACGATGAAACCGCTCACGCCGTGCTCTTCCGGCTTAGTGCTGGTGAATAGCGTGCTGTAGACGCGAGGGCAGTTCGGAGCGGACAGGGTGCGCAACTTCCCATAGGCGCCCTTCTTGATCACTGAGGCGAGGTTCGGCATCTTGCCCTGCAAAAGCAAAGGCCGAATGACATCCAGTTCCATGCCGTTTACTCCGACGACTACCACGCGGGGTTTGGGCTTGGCCGTGCTCTGCGCCTGGCCTAGCATGGGCAAAGAAAACAGGGTCAGCAGTAGAATTAGATTAACTGACTTCACAGCGAATCGTCGCGATACCATAGGCCCCCCAAATTGTTATTCGGCAAGCAACTGCAAGAGAAGATTGGAGGCGCGGGTCGGAATCGAACCGACGCATAAAGGTTTTGCAGACCTCTCCCTTACCACTTGGGTACCGCGCCCCTGTCCCAATACGTTAGCGTTCCGCGTGGAAAAAGTCTACCTGAGTGGTAGAAGCGAATTATGGACAGTTGAGTTGAGCTGCGCCAAATGGCTGCAATGGAGCGCCAGAATCTGGATTTGCGGAAGATCCACTCTGCCCGGCCAGGACAGTCACACTTCCTGTAAATCCAGGTTTGCAGTGAGCCATTCCCGAGTCCACCGTCGCTCCCGTAATTATGTTGCCTGCGCAAACACCGTTGCTGGAACCGACGCACCAAGTCGTGGTGGTCGTAATATCAACGCTGGTGGGCGTCTTGTTGTAACTGCCCACGGCGGTGAACTGGGCGCTCGAATTCGCGACAGCCGGACTGATGGTGACAGACTGAAGCGAACGATTGTCACCGCAGCCTAGTAGTGCAATCAGGGCAACGAGAACACCCGGGAGAGAAGAAAACGGAGGTTTCTTCATTGAGTATTCCTCGGTTCACTCTCAAAATATTTGGAGCGGGAGACGGGATTTGAACCCGCGACTTCGACCTTGGCAAGGTCGCACTCTACCACTGAGTTACTCCCGCTCAGCCCCATCATTTTACACGATTTGTCTTTAAGGCGGCCAGATTCGCTCAAGGACAAACTCGGAAATGCCGATAAGAAGAGTTGGGGGGCTAAGCGTGAAAGCGATGGGCTTGCGAGCAAAGTTGGCCATGGGTTTCGGCACTTTGCTGGCCATGCTGATCCTGACCGGCTTGGTCGGATATCACTCGACCGGCAAAGTAATTGCGGCGGCGGAAGACGTTACCTTTTCTTTGAAACGAAAGGAGGTGGCCACGGCTATCGAGCTGGGTGTGAGAAAACAGATCCAGTCCGCATCGGGCTATGTGTTCAACGGGGATCAGGCGTCGCTTTCACAATATGGGCAAGACAAACAAGACGTGGCTCAGCGCTTGAGCGAATTGAGCAAAATGCTGAGCACCGAAAAAGATAAAAGTCTGTTCAGTAAGATCCAGCAAAGCACCGAGCGCATGACCGTGATCACGGAGCAAGAAATCTCCTTCCGTCGCGAGAACCGCTCCTACGAGGCCAATGATCTGGCCTCCGGTCCGAAGACGCAGGAGATTATGAAGGGGTTTGCGGCCGACTGCATGGATTTAGAGGCCTGGGAAGACAAGCTGGGTGAGGAGGAACTGATCGTCGAACATGAAACCGAATTGAAGGCAAATGAATTCACGACGTTGCTGGTGGCATGCGGCTTGCTGCTGGGTATTGCGATCGCAATTCTGATCGGTCGCTCGATCACTGGAAGTCTTGCTAGCATGCTCCAGATGATTCAAAAGATTGCCGCCAAGGATCTGGTCGTTGAAGACATTGAAGTCACTTCCCACGACGAGATCGGACAATCCGAAGTGGCGCTGAACAGCATGAAAAACACTCTGCATCGGATGGTGCAGAGCATAGCGGCGACTGCCGAACACCTGGCCAGGGCGAGCGAAAAAATTTCGACGGGAGCCGGCCAATCTGTGGAAACGGCTCGCGTGCAGTCAGATCAGACCCTGCAGGTCTCGACCGCCATGCAGAAGATGTCTTCGACGGTCCGCCAAGTCTCGGAACACTCCCAGAAGGCATCGGGCTCATCGCACAAAGCGGCGCAAGCCGCGCGGCAGGGTGGTGCAGTAGTGGAGCAGACACTGTCGACCATGCGGAGCATTGCCGATTCTTCCAAAACCGTGGCTGCCCGCATCGCGGAGTTAGGGAAGAGCTCCGAAGAAATTGGCAAGATTGTCGTGGTTATCGATGACCTGGCCGACCAGACCAACCTGTTAGCCCTGAACGCTGCCATTGAGGCCGCGCGCGCCGGCGAGCAAGGGCGCGGTTTTGCCGTGGTCGCTGACGAAGTGCGAAAATTGGCGGAGCGGACGACTAAGGCAACGCAGGGAATTGGGACCATGATCGAGTCGATTCAAACGGAAACCAGAAATGCCGTGCAGGCGATTGAACTGGGCAGCCGCGATGTCGAAGTTGGAGTCGAGAAAACCTCGGCCTCCGGAACAGCACTGAAAGAGATCATCCAAATGTCGGAGCAGGTGGGAGACATGATCTCGCAGATTGCCACCGCGGCGACCGAGCAGTCCAGCGCCACGGAACAGGTGAATAATAATGTGGCCCAGATCTCGAGCCTGACGCAGGGATCGTCCCTGGCGGCCGAGCAGACGGCCAAAGCGTGCGCTGAACTGTCAACCATGGCGCTTGATCTGCAGAACCTGGTGAGTCAGTTCAAGCTAGGCGGTTTCCGCTCGATTGGAAGTTCCCATGCTGAAGTGATGCGAAGCTCGAATCTGGAGCAGAGGCGGCCAGCCAAAGCCCAGGTGGCGGCTGCGGGGCGGTGAGAATCAAGTGCTCCCGACTCACGCAACCACGCATTAGTCTATTTACACCCGGACCAAAGCCATGATTTCGTTGTCAATTAAGCGGGCGAGGAAAAATGCTCGAGTCTGACGAGCAGGGGTCGCGTAACTTCTTGTCCCTTCGCCACCAGCAACACTCCCCCATGATTTCTTACGTCCTGCTGCAAGATCATTCCCACGGTCAGCGTTGAAATTGGAACTTTACGGAGCTCCATTTGCGACTCCTCGCCCTTCATATCCGCCAGGGCGTCGACCAGTTCGCGGTCGAACTCGGATCGGTACCGAAGCCGGAGTAAGGCTTCTTCGTTCGACAGGCCTTTCATTCTCAAATTGTCAAAAGCAACCGCAACCTTTAGCATTTTGGCGCCGATCGACAAGAGTTCCGCTGGGAATTTCGAGAGCTGGGGAGGTTTCTGCGGAGTTCCTCGGATCAGTTGTTGACTTATCATCCAGGCAACCGGTTCCAGCCGCCGGACGTTAGCCAGGAATTCCCTTGCCACACCCGGGTGAGCCTCAAACCGGACACGGTTTTCGGCGGACAGATGAGTTCCCACATAGGCAGCTTGGATTAGTTCTGGGTCCAGGATAATGCAGCCTAACTGCGAAAGCATGGCCGCGGCCTCAAAACACCAGGAGGATGGGAGATGGAACTTAGTAACCAGGTGGCGGACATATCGGGTAATACGGATGGATTTTCCGAATGCTTCGGGACTCACGGCGCTTAACACGTCCGTCAGCACCTTGATGCTGCCCATTAGCGTGTTTTCCAGGAGGTCTTTCTCTGATGTTACCAATCGATACTGGACCAACCCGCTGGTGATGGCGTTGGAAAGAACCTCTTGTTCACAGGGTTTGGCCAGAAACCGAAAGATGTTTCCTTGGTTGACGGCATCCATGGCCGCGCTGACGTCGGAGTATCCGGTGAGCATTATTCTTACCGTGTCCGGCGCAGCTTGGCGGACCTGAGCGAGAAACTGTACCCCGTTCATTCCAGGCATCCGCATGTCGGAGACCACGACGGCGTAGGGACCGTGGTCGCGGATCGCAGCCAGACCCCGCTCTCCGCCGACGGCAGTGTCGGCTTCCAAGGTCTCGGGCAATATCAGTTTGTAGCCGGTCAAGAATGCCGGCTCGTCGTCCACGAGAAGGATTTTGTCGCCCATAAATCAATCGAACACGAGGGTTACCGCAGAGGACGGTCGCAAGCCGGCACCCTCGTGACCTTCAACCAGAAGAAACTGCATCAGCGCTCATGTCAGGCTCCTGCGGTCATCTCGCGGGCCCACTGCATGGCTTTCCAGTGGCACTCGGTTAACAAGCTCTCCGGCAGTTTCATCTGAGCGCTGAGCTCAGAGAGCTTAGTCCAGTCCGCTACTTCCTGGCAGAGCATTAGCCGGTATACGGGATCCAATTGGCTTTTTTGGCCGAGGAGCACAGCTCTGGTCTCGCGATCCAGGCTGATTCCTTCCAGGACCACTCCCATCGGTATTTCCAGAATCGCATCCATTAGAGAGAGCAGGCCGACAAGAAAAAGATCAGATTCTCCGTGCGGAACTTTGGGGCCGAGCAATTCGCAATAACGGGCTCGAACCATGGCCGAAAGCACCAAATCAGAAGGCTTGTCCTGGCCCGCGCCCAGGGCCGCGACCATACGCACCCAGCGGCGGACTTCCCGCTCGCCAAGAATCGAAAGCCCGTGTTTGATGGAATGGATTTCCGAAGAGAAACCGAATGCGGCCGAATTCAGATAGCGAAGGAGCCGATAGCACAGCGACGCTTCCCCCTTGATGATTCCGTCGATCTCTTTGAGCTCAAGATCATCATGGGAGATCGCTTGCAACAGCCGCAAGTAGTTGACTCGATTTTTGGGAATCTCGCGAGCGTGTAGGAGTTCAGGCTTGCGAAAAAAATAGCCCTGAAAATAGGAAAAGCCCGCCTTCTGGCAGGCGCTAAATTCTTCGCGAGTTTCAACCTTCTTAGCCAGCATGCGACAACCAGGATTACCGTAGCGTGCGACCAAGGCGGTTCGCTCTTCGGAAGGGGTGGTTTTCATGTCCAACTTGATAATGTCCGCAAACTTGGCGAGCTCTGCCCGCGAATCATCCGCGACGAAGTCGTCAAGCGCGATGGTGTAGCCAGCTTCTTTCAGACGAATGCAGGCAGCTTTTACGAGATCGTCAGGGGGAACGGAGGCCACGATTTCGACTACCGCCTGCCCCGGAGGTAAGAGCGTAACGTAGTCCTTCAGGAGCGTTTCACGGGTGCAGTTGATGAATGCACGCCGGCCATCGCACAGCATATCCAATCCCATGAGCATCGACGTATCGACGGTGTTGCGGGACGCGGCGTCAGCATCGGCATTTTGGAAATAGTCCTCAACACCGTCGCGAAACAGTAACTCGTAACCGAATACCTGCTGGTTACTGGTGAGAATCGGCTGGCGAGCCACGTAACGGGAGAGCCTGCTGGGATTCACTGGGCTTGCGGGTGCTTTTGTAGATTCCACAGATAGTCTGATCGGCACCTTGCCAGACAAACTTTAGCTGCTACTTTTGGTAGGGAGGGCAGAAAAGGGTGACTCTAATCCTCGCAGTGCGTTGGGGACAGACAGGAAGGGAGCGAAGCTGGTCCTGGTTCGCGGGTTGTGATTCATTGAACCGACCACTGCGGATCTTCTTCTGGCTTGACAACGTGGCCGTCGCGCATGTGGATAATGCGGTCCCCGTACTTGGCAGCCTCTGGATTATGCGTGATCATGAGCACCGTTTGTCCCAGCTCCTGATTCGACTGCCGCAACATCTTCAATACGATGTTCGAGTTCTCGGAATCCAGATTCCCAGTGGGTTCGTCCGCCAAAACCACGGCTGGCTTGTTGACCAGGGCGCGAGCTAGAGCGACGCGCTGCTGCTCGCCACCCGAAAGTTCGGAGGGACGATGGTTCAGCCGCTTGCTTAGTCCCAACAAATCGCAAATGCGAAGAAAGAACGCGGGATCGCGGTCGCCGTTCCCCGAGATTTCCTGTGCAATGGCAATGTTAGAACGGGCGTCGAGAGTGGGCAGCAAGTTGAACTTTTGAAACACGAATCCGATCTTGCGCTTGCGCATGCGGGTGCGCTCGGCGTCGGAGAGTGCGGCGAAGTCATCACCATCCATGACAACTTTGCCAGAATCGGCGCGCGTCAGACCGCCCAGCAGGTAAAACAGGGTGGACTTGCCGCTGCCCGAAGGCCCGACGACGGTGACAAATTCACCTTTTTGGACGCCAAACGAGATCCCACGGAGCGCGGGCACGTCGATCTTTCCCACGCGATAGGTCTTATGTAAGTCAATGGCTTCGATGAATGCGCC
>Ga0137391_10003568_pt1 | contig 11815 bp, 13 predicted proteins | sample 15con2h24BmetaG_FD_101399 | JGI IMG/M metagenome (GOLD analysis project Ga0137391, IMG submission 101399) | Vadose zone soil microbial communities from Angelo Coast Range Reserve, California, USA - 15con2h2.4B metaG | ecosystem: Environmental > Terrestrial > Soil > Vadose zone > Saprolite...
GAGTGTAGAGTACTATGCCTCCGGGCTACTGGGGAGGAGGCGCAGGTACCGCGGATGAGTGATGATCCACGATCATCCAGCGCCCGTCTCGATTCCGGTAGACAAAGCTGAACCGCGCCGCGATGTTGATTGGCTTGCCGTCCCGGACGGCGACGCTCAAGAAGGTATATGTCCCACTGTTGATGGCTGTGTCGCCGTAGACCCGCACTCGTTGTTCCCCAATGACAGCTTTGTATGCTGCCGGAAACGTTGGCAGCCTCTGGAAGTAGTCTCGTATGGCAGAAGGGCTATCGCGAATCGTCGGAGACGCCGTCCCCCACAACACTGCGTCGGGGTCATACAGCACCACCACACGCTCGATGTCGCGGCTATTCTGTGCATCAATCCATGCCTGGGTCGCGGCCGCCACGTCCTCCTTGGTGCCCGCAACTGTCTGCAGCGAGGATCCGAGAATCAGCAGTAAGAGCAAGGTGGTAAGTGTCAGTACCTCCCGGTCAGGAAAGTGTCAGCACCTCCCGGTCGCTATGATGGTGGCAAATGGTGAGGAGGGTGTTGAGGGCATGGCTCAAAAAGGGCGCAGGAGACCAGGCGGCGAGAGCTAGTGGCGGCCGTGCGGCGAGGCCGGGCGTTGCGCCAGGTGGCGCGCGACGCGGGCGTCAGCCTCTCCACCGTGCAGCTGTGGGTCGGGCGAGCCCAGCACCGGCGGCTGGACGAGGTGGACTGGGCCGATCGGTCCTCGCGGCCGCGCCGGACCTCTCGCACCCCACGGCCCCTTGAGGATCTGGTGCTGCAGGTGCGACAGGAACTGAGGGACACCAGCGACCTCGGGGAGTTTGGCGCCGCCGTCATCCGAGCCGACCTGCTGGCCCGGGACGTGGTCGGGGTGCCGTCGGTGCGCACGGTCGGCCGGATTCTCGAGCGGCGCGGCGTGCTCGATGCCCGCCGGCGGGTGCGCCGGCCCCCGCCGCCGCGGGGATGGTACCTGCCGGCGGTCGCGCACGGCGACGCGGAGCTCGAGAGCGTCGACATCATCGAGGGGCTCTATATTCGTGGGGGCCCGCACGTCGAAGTGATCAACCTGCTCTCCTTTCACGGGGGTGTGGTCGCCTCGTGGCCGACCTCACGGGTCACGGCGAAGACCGTGGTGGACGCCCTCGTGGAGCACTGGCGCGCGCTCGGCCTCCCCACGTACGTCCAGTTCGACAACGATGCCATCTTCCAAGGCCCGCATCATCACCGCGACTCGATCGGCCGCGTGACCCGCCTCTGCTTGAGCCTCGGGGTGATCCCCGTCTTCGCCCCGCCGCGGGAGCCCGGGTTCCAAGCGGCCATTGAGTCCTTCAACGGGCGCTGGCAAGCGAAAGTCTGGGCGCGCGCGTGGCACGACAGCCTGGCCAGCGTCCAGCAGCAATCCGCGCGCTACGTGACCGCCCTACGCCGGCGCGCGGCGGCCCGCAGCGACACCGCGCCCGCCCGCCGGCCGATCGCACCCGCGTGGACCCTCGACTTGCAGACGCCTCCTCGTGGAGTGCTGATCTACCTGCGCCGCACTACGGAACGTGGCGCGGTCCATCTCCTCGGCCGGACCTTCGACATCGACCCGACGTGGCCCTTCCGGCTCGTTCGGTGTGAAGTCCACCTCGACGCCGGCTCCATGCGCTGCTACGCCTTGCGGCGCCGGCAGCCGGACCAGCAGCCCCTCCTCGCTGAGATTCCCTACGCGCTGCCGCGTCGTCGCTTTTATGAGTGACCGGCAGGTGGTGACACATGCACCCAACCCATCTTTCACCTGACCGGGACGTCCTGACACCTGGCCGTCTACCCGTTACGTCGAGCCTGAGCTGGTGTCCTGGCGGGCGGGGATGCTGCTGCCGCCTGACGCGCACGCTGCAACTCCCGCGCACGGAGCCGACGGGCGGCGCGGCGGAGCCGCTGCACTGCGGTCCTGGTCTTCGAGTGGGTCGCCATTCTAGTCTCCTCTCCTCTTCCCCTAAGCGAGCCAGCGAGAGTGGGATGTTCGACCGACTACTCGATCACGCCCGAGCTGCGGGGCGGTCGTGGCAGCGGGCTCGACGCCAAGTCCGACGGCCGCGGGCATCGGGCTCATCGGCGGAGCCGCACAGGACCGGCACTTCTCTCCCTCTTGCCCGAACCCTCTGGTCCTGAACCGTCACCCGTCAACGCCAAGTGCCAGGGGACGCATCGCAGCCTTCACGAAGATCACCAGCAGTCCTTGCTTTGCTGCCCTCTTCAACTCAGGAGGAACAGGCGGGATCTCGGGGGCAGAAGGCAAGGGCGCTTTACTTGTCCAGGCTCACGTTAAAGGGCGAACGAATGCCTGGCAAGGTCGACCGACTTCAGCGCACATTAACGCGAATAGTACGCCGTTTGGTTTGATTCATAGTCCCCATTGGTGCATATACTGTAGATCACCTTCGTTGGCCCGAACGCTCGTGCCCAGAACATAATCAGCCAGAGGGAACACCACATTGAAATTCCTGTCCGGGTATCGGTGATGCAAGCAGTGATGTCGGGCCAGAAACTTATAGACCGGCCAGGTGCTGAAGACCCTCTGCTCCGGCTTGTGCATCTCGAGATGAAGTTTGTTCCACGCCCAGTGATGAAAAGTCATCCCCGCCACGAAGACCGCCGCCCCCTGCCAGGAGACTAGCGCAATCAGCGCCGCAAACGGGATCGCCTTGATCGGCGCCTTGCGCACCGTCAGCCGTATCTCCTTGTCTTCACCAGGCGCGACCGGTTCATCGCTGAATATCTTGGAGTAATGCTGGTGATGCCCAAGAGCGTGAGCCTCAAATACGCGCTTGAAGGACGCCGTATGCGCACTGAGGAAGTTCTTTCTGTGCATCAGCTTGCTGTGCACCTGGTGCTCGATAAAGGACATCAGAATGCACGAGAACATGAACCAGCCACCAACCTCCAAGAGAAACATCAGATCTCCTTAGCCCTGAATTGCGGCTCTACGCCACCCGAACGCACCAGTACTCGGCACGTGCCAACCGGGATTCCCGGACTTCTCCCTAGCCGCCGTCGTGGCGCTGAACTGGTGGATCATCCCGTCGCTCAGCCTTCATGGGTTCAAATCAAGGCTGGATATGCTGATTGCTACACGGTGCCGAAACGCTGCTGGATCGGCCTCCGCGCCTCAACGCAGATGTCTACCGTTGGACTCGCGATCAGCTTGCGCGCGTCGTTGTAGCATGAGCACGTCGGCGCGCCCCGCCGTCATGGCCCCAGCGGGGTCAGGCCGCGTGGCCAGCCGGGAGGCGATCACTTCGTCCACGATCCGGTACTCCTTGGCCTGCTCGGCCGTCATGAAGAAGTCGCGGTCGGTGTCTCGCTGGATCTTCTCCATGGACTGCCCAGTGTGGTGCACGAGGATCAGGTTCAGCTCCTCCCGCATCCGCAGGATCTCCCGCGCCTGGATGTCGATGTCGGTGGCCTGCCCTTGCACGCCGCCCAGCGGCTGGTGGATCAGGATGCGGGCGTGGGGCAGCGCGAAGCGCTTGCCCTTGGTCCCCGCCGACAGCAGCAGCGCGCCCATCGAGGCCGCCTGCCCCATGCAGATCGTCGAGATGGCCGGCTTCACGTACTGCATCGTGTCGTAGATCGCCAGACCCGCCGTCACCGAGCCGCCGGGCGAGTTGATGTAGAAGTGAATGTCTTTGTCCGGGTCCTCCGCCTCCAGGAACAGCAGCTGGGCGATGACCAGGTTGGCGATCTCGTCCTCGATATGGGTCGGGAGGAAGATGATCCGCTCCTTGAGGAGGCGGGAGAAGATGTCGAACGCCCGCTCGCCCCGCGCCGTCTGCTCGACCACCATCGGAATCAGCGCCATCGGGCCCCTCCGTGCCACCTTCGCCAGGAGCATCCCATGTTTCGCATCCTGGTGGGCCCACACCGTACACCCTCCCGGGTTCCACACGCGTGAATACTACGAACAGGGGGAGTGCCTTCAGGGTCTCCCCGGAGAAAGGGGCACCGTAGTTCGATTCGCCAGCCCTTGTCCGCCCGTGTCCCGGATGCACTCGCTGACCACGATGGATGACCCCGGGGATGAGGGTTGGGGCTTCTCGAATCAACGGGCGGCCGACGCCCTCAGCCGGCGGGGTTCCCCGAAATCCGCGACAGGGTCCGCTCACGCGTGGCGCGAGGCGGGACGCTCGGGGCGCGAGCGACGCGTGAGCGCCCGATGGGACGGCCTCACCCTTGAGGCCAGGCAGACGGTAGCGCCGCCGGCTGAGGTAGCGCACGTCGGCGCTGCGCGGGTGCGCGAGGCTCCCGGCGGCCCTCGGTGGGGCTTCAGGGCACAGCGCGGGCAGCGCACTTCGACCAGCGGGGCGGCCCCGGGGCGATGAACCCGGCGCCAGGCCCATCCGGGCGCCCCCTGTGCGCGGAGGTTGGGGCAGGTCGAGCAGATAACCCCGACCCCTCGGTACGTCGTGGCGTAGGGTTTCCAGGCGTCCTTGCGGGGGAAGTAGCGGGTGAAGTCCCGTCGGTCGGGCGCCGCCAAGCCCGGCCGAGCAGCGCCTCAGCAAATCGCGCCGACGCGAACGCGGGGAGCACGATGCCGAAGTAGGCACAGCGCCGCACGGTCGTTTCAAGAATCCGTCCGCGCTTCCGGTCCACGGTCCAGAAGTGGCGTCGCCAGAGCCCGTCCTCCGAGAGCCCATAGCCCGCGGCCACCAGCCCCCGGCCAGCCCGGAAGAGCTCGGCTGCGTTCCGGTGACACGCATTCGGGGCTCCGCCGTGCGTCATGACGATCCGGCTGGACAGGAGGAGTGCTCCGTCGGCCAGTAGTAGATCGAGGAACACGTCCTCCTCGGGCATCACCACGACGCACGCACCGCCGAGGGCGAGGAGTCGGTCACGGAGTGCGCGAAACTTGGTCACGTATCCCGGCCTCATCTGGTCGAGCTCGGCAAGCCGGATCGCAAAGCGTGCGTCCTGGTCGGTCATCGTGCCCGCGATCATAGCTGTCCGCGGTCTGCTGGGCCACAGGCACCCGCGCGAGTTTCCAGCCGCGGGCGTGTTGCTGACGCGTCAGGCGCCGCCGGTCCCGCTCGCGAGCGAGGGACCGAATCGGGCTAGCGAAAGGTTCCGCTCGCCTGAGGCTGTCCACATCGAGCCGCCCACCACGCACCACGACGGTGCCGGGCGGCGGGCGACACCGGCCCCCGAAGGAATATGTAGAAGCGGGTGGCGGGATCGTGACGCCGAGCGCCGAGTTGCCAGAGAGCGGTGAGTTCAGGAATCAAGAAGCCTCTCATGACGGACCCTAAATACGTGAGGCCACGGTACTTAGACCCAGACAACCCAAAGAGCGGTAAGAAAGACTTCTATAGGTCACCCATCCTGACCGAATTTGACAAGCACTATACGAGGAAGGCAAGTACGGTTTTCTGCTCCCGTACAGCCGCTGATCGAGCATCTGTGCCTCCGCCTGGTGAAGCTCTGGCATCAGATGGCCTCACGTGCCCAGTCGTTTCCCAACCTCTTCCTGCACCTCGGCAGCGTGGAGCCGGATCCGTAGATCATCCGTCTGCGCCATCAGAGTCTGAAATACTCGACAATCAGCAAACTGAGTACGCCCACAACGGCTGCGTTCACCAGCGCGTCCATCGGCGCATCCCCAACCAGCCAACTGAGGGCATAGGCGAGAGCCGCAGAGACGACCACGTACCAGGGATTCCAGCGCCTCACCGGCACCTCAACCTCCGGGGTCGCGGAGCTCTTCTAGTGACCTTGCCGTCCTTCTCGAAGAGCACCAGCGAGGAGGCATGGGTGCGGAGGCTGGTTCAAGCTTGATTCCTTCCGCTTGTAGCGCCCGATCAGCTCCACCCGGGCGAGGAGGTGGCCGCTGCAGGCCTTCAGGAGATCGCCCTTGGTCTGGTCGGGTGGCAGGGCGAGGGCGCTGTCCAGGGCGTAGAGCCTGAAGAAGTAGCGATGAGCGGGCCCTCGGGGTGGGCAGGGAGCGTCATAGCCGGTTCCCCCGAGGTCGTTCAGGCCCTGGGTTCCCACTCCGGCCACCGTGCCCTGGCGGGGGACCCCCTCCGGGAGCTCGCGGACGCTGACGGGGGCTCCATAGAGGACCCAATGGACCGAGACACCCATCGCGTCGTCGAGGTCGGCCACGAGGAGGGCAAACCCTTGGGTGCCCGGGGGCGGCTCGGTCCAGCGAAGCGGGGGGGAGACGGCGGAGCCATCGCAGGTGTACTTGGGCGGGATCTCCCCACCAGGCCCGAACGCGGGGCTCCGCAGCTTGAAGGCCTTCACAGACACTCCTGCTCCCTGGATCACGGTAGTCCTCAGTAGCGGAATGTGCGATCAAAGGGCCCTCTCCCACATGACCGTGCTCCCGCCGGCCAGAGTCTACACCCAGGGCGCCCGGTCATGGGACGAGGAGCACGGCGATGCTGTAGTCGGGAGCATGCGCCGAGGGGCTAGGATCTCTTGTGAAAACATGACATAACTGTTCGACGTCAGTGCCGAACTGAGTTGGGAGCTCGACATGTACCCTAGCGTCCTACCGCGGCAGCCGCTGAACTTTACGAACGGCAACGCCTTCCAGCTCGAGCTGCGGCGGCGGGTCGAGGAGTATTTCCGAACCACCGGCCACCGGCCACGTGACTGCTGGCAGATGTACGTGAAGACGGCCGTCCTCCTCGCCGGGTTCACGATCTTGTATGCGCTGCTGGTCTTCGTGGCCCAGACTTGGTGGCAGGGCCTCCTGCTGGCCGTACTGCTCGGCCTCTCGGCGGCCGGGATTGGCTTCAATATTCAGCACGACGGCGGCCATCACGCCTATTCGAATCACCCGTGGGTCAACAAGCTAATGGCGATGACGCTGGAGTTGATCGGGGGAAGCTCGTATCTCTGGCGCTGGAAGCACGTCGTCCTGCATCACACGTACGTCAATATCACGGGCCATGACACCGACATCGATCTCGGCCTCCTCGCCCGGCTGATCCCGCATCAACGGCGGCTCCCGTATCACCGGTGGCAGCATCTCTACCTTTGGCCGCTCTACGGATTGCTGGCCATCAAGTGGCAGCTTGTGGATGACTTCCGGAAGCTTATCAACGGTCGGATCAGCAACCAGCCGTTCCCGCGCCCCAAGGGTTGGGAGCTGGTGATCTTCATCGCCGGCAAAGTGATCTTCTTCAGCGTGGCCTTCGGGATTCCGCTGCTGTTCCACTCCATCGGAGTCGCCCTGCTCTACTACGGAGTAGCCGGGCTGGTGACGGGTCTGGCCCTGAGTGTGGTGTTTCAGGTCGCGCATTGCGTGGAAGAGGCCGAGTTTCCGCTGCCCCTGGAGGACGCTGAGCGTATTGAGCAGGCGTGGGCCATCCATCAGGTGGAGACCACCGTGGACTTCGCCCGGGGGAGCCGAGCCGTTGCGTGGCTCACCGGTGGCCTGAACTTTCAGATCGAGCACCACCTGTTCCCCCGGCTCTGTCACGTCAACTATCCGGCGATCTCGAAACTCGTGGAAGGGACCTGTCGAGAGTTCGGGATCAAGTACACGGAGCACAGGTCATTTCGGGCAGGTATGGCGTCCCACTTCCGGTGGCTGCGCCGGATGGGGATGCCGACCACTCGCACATGACCCTATCTGAACCGCGGGGACTGCTCCGCCCGCAGAATCCGCTTACAGCGCAGGAGGCGCCACAGGGCTCAGAACACGCCTCTAGTTCAAACCCTGCCGTTCGCTGACTGAACGGCAGACCTAGGTTTGGACCAAGTGTTGGGCCCACTGCCGATGCGCGGGAAGGCCCCAGCCGATTCCCACACTCCTACGACATTCTCACGTCGAGCCCCACCCGATTCCCACGCGTTGAGGTTCGCGGTGGGCTCTTCGACGAGACCGGCAGGAACCGGCGCTCAGCCCGACGGGATCAGCTGACGTCCACCTGCAAGGTGAGGTGGGTCGATTTCGGTGATTGCGGGCCCCTGCAATCGTCGAAATTGAACAATCTGACATTCGCTGTAGACGCCGTCTAACCGTCAATCCACCCATATCTAAACTGAACGCCCTCCAGCTGATGGGTAGAAGACATAACGCCCGTTCTCTGTCACGGCCGGTATGGTCCTGGGCCTTGGCACAGGTTGGAGTCCTTTTCCGGGGAGTTCCAGAGAATCGGGACTCCTCGGGACTGCCTTATTGGGCTGACTGTGGGCTGGACGGCGGGGAGACCGCGGGCGCCATCGGCCCCAGAGAGCCGAATCTGGTGCCGTCATCAGGAGCCCGTCCACCCTTCCCACTGCCGTCCGAAGGTGCTCGGGGCTCAGGTGTACGTACTGCATCATCACCATAGCCGGAGAGGTGTGCCCAAGCAAGTCCTTGGCTTCCTGGAGCGTGGCCCCGCACTGCACTGCCCACGAGGCAAACGTGGGCAGGTCGCGGAAGCGGAAGTTGTCGATCCTCGCCGCCGCGACGGCGTCCGCCCAGGAAGTCCGGAAGGCGTACCGGGACGCGCAGCCGAAGACCAAGCCACCGCAGCCGACCCTGCGACTCCTTTTCCAAGCGCATTTTCGGTACCCCTGCACGGGTCGATGCACGCGGGAGCTTGCTGGCAAGCACGACATTGTACCCATTGCCGAAAACGAAAACCTTCGATGTGCGCCAAATGATCCGTTCCAAGCCCACCATCGTTCGCATCCGCAGCCCGAACTTCCACAACAGCAAGTGTTGAATGAAGTTGCGCGTAAGGCCCCAGGCCCAAAACGGTAGCTGACGGTAACGGATTGGGTCGAAGCCGAGCCGACGCATCTTGAAAACGAGAACATTGGCGCCGAGAAAATTGTAGCGCCAATTCTCGAAGAACACCGTGACATTCCGGTAATCCTGTTCTCGCCGACAAGTATCCAGCGATCCCGGCGAACGGATTAGCAGGCGGCCTCCAGGCTTGAGCCATCGCCAGCAGCTCGACAGCCACACGTCCACGTCCTTCGTGTAACCGATCGACTCAAGAGCGTAGATGGCATCGAAACTCCTATCCGAGAAGTCCAGGGCGTCGAAGTCGGCGACGACCACGCGCACGCGTCCGTCGAATTTGTCAAATTTCCGGCGGCAGATATCCGCTTGCACCGGGGAATTGGTCACGCACACGATTTCGACATTGCATTGACTGGCAAGGTAGTGAGCGGCCGCGCCCGATCCGCAGCCGAGTTCCAGGAAACGGCTCCCATTCACCGGCTTGAGGAGGGCATAGTCGGCCGAGTATGGATGCGCGAACACCGCGCGGGGAAACACGCACGAGCTGTAGTTGTCATGCTCGCCGCGATACGGACCAAACACTTCATCGTATGTGCGATTCTCGTCATCGTGTTTGAGAAAGTCGTCCGCTTGCGGTGTCCACTCGGCAAGTTGGCGCTGCTCGAATTCATTCAACTGATGGCCGATGTCACCCGCGTCCTTCGGATGTGTGACGAGGAGAAAAAGGATGTAGTGAAACAGGTTATATGCCGTCAAGAATCCGACGATCAGCGCCGTCGCCAATGAAAGTGTCGAAAGAATATCCACGGGGTGCTCCTCAGAGCTTCCCGAGCCGGGGCCTGTGGTATGGACGCATCTTCTTACTCGTTTCACGAGGGCGAGTAGCAGCGTGACATCTTAGCCGCCCATGCTGCATTTTCGCAACGGGTGGCGCGGTTCGTCCTCGCGGCGCCCGCGCCCAGGTTCCGAGCGGAGGCTCACGCGGCGAAACTCGGCAGCCGGACCACAGGGTTCATCTCGACGACACCCGCAGGAGGTGTGAGCGCCTGAGGGGAGGTTCGTACGGGGGCCGGGGGTTGGCGATTGGCGTTGACAGGTGACGGTACGGGAGCAGATGGTTCGGGCAGGAGGGACAGAACATGTTTGGCTTAGGCTACCAAGAGCTACTTCTGATCCTCGTGATTGTGTTGGTGCTCTTTGGCGGGAGCAAGCTCCCGGACCTCGCGAAATCGCTCGGGAAGTCCATGAAGGAATTCAAGAAAGGTATTGCCGCGGAGCCGGAGGAGGACAGTCGATCCTCCACGCCCGCACTGTCCACCCCGGTCACCTCGACGGTCCCGCGGACATGCCGATCCTGTGCGTCTCCGCTGGATTCGACCTGGACCCATTGCCCGCACTGCGGGGCGGTCGCGGCAGCAGCTTCGACGCCAAGTCCGCCGACGTAGCGTTCGCGGCAGTCGACCCCAAGACCGAGGGATAGATGGACCACGCGCCGCACGGCTTGGTTCTGGTCGTCAGGCTGCCACGTCCAACCGTTCGCTGACCCCGTGACCTGCTCGGCCGCTTCCGGAGCCCTCCGCACATCCCTGCAACAGTCTCCGGGTCTGGCGGTCCTGCGGGTTCGCTGGCCCAACCGACCGTGGAGTGGCAGTGACTTCGAGCCTCAAGCGGTGGCTTCCATTTGACTTCCGGCCGGCCACCGACTACATTGGCACTCGCAGTCGGTGAGTGCTAAGACCCCGCTGATCGGGATCGGCCACCCAGTCCCACCCATTACAATCGGGAGGCGCGTTGACCATGAAGATACGTCCGTTGCACGACCGGATCGTCGTCAAGCGGGAGGAAGAGAAGGAAGTCAAGAAGGGGGGCATCATCATTCCGGACACCGCGAAGGAGAAGCCCCAAGAGGGCCAGGTCATCGCGGTGGGCAACGGCCGTGTGACCGAGGACGGCAAGAAGATTCCCCTGGACGTGAAGGCCCGCGACAAGATCCTCTTCGGCAAGTACTCGGGCTCGGAGGTGAAGATCGACGACGAGGAGTACCTGATCATGAAGGAAGAGGACGTGCTGGCCATCATCGAGTAGCCGCGCCGCGCGCAGACCGCCAACCCGACCGGACCGCGAGGGCCGGTGCCGTCTATCGCACGATCGACGAGGAGAACCAGATGCCGAAGCAGATCCTGTTCAGTGATGAGGGGCGGGCCGCCCTGCTCCGCGGGGTCAACATCATGGCCGCAGCCGTCAAGGCCACCATGGGTCCGAAAGGGCGCAACGTGGTCATCGACAAGAAGTTCGGCAGCCCGACCATCACGAAGGACGGCGTGACGGTCGCGAAGGAGATCGAGCTGAAGGACGGGTACGAGGACATGGGGGCCCAGATGATCAAGGAGGTGGCCTCCAAGACCTCCGATATCGCCGGCGATGGGACGACCACGGCCACCGTGCTGGCCCACGCCATCGTCCGCGACGGGCTCAAGAACGTCACGGCCGGCGCCAACCCCATGGGGCTCAAGCGCGGGATCGACAAGGCCGTCGAGGTCGTCGTGGAAGAGCTGAAGAAGATGTCCAAATCCACCAAGGACAAGAAGGAGATCGCCCAGGTCGCCTCCATCGCCTCCAACAACGACAAGACCATCGGCAACCTGGTGGCCGAGGCCATGGAGAAGGTGGGCAAGGACGGCGTCATCACCGTGGAGGAGTCCAAGTCGGCCGAGACGGCGCTGGACGTGGTGGAGGGCATGCAGTTCGACCGCGGCTACCTCTCGCCCTACTTCGTCACGGACGCCGAACGCATGGAGGTCGTGCTCGAGGATGCGCTGATCCTGATCTATGAGAAGAAGCTGAGCGTGATGAAGGACATGCTGCCGCTGCTGGAGCAGGTGGCCCGCTCGAGCAAGCCGTTCCTGATCGTGGCCGAGGACGTGGAGGGCGAGGCCGGTCACCTTCATGGCCACTCGCTCCGGCACGCCCTGGTCCTGCTGGTCCTGGCCGGAATCATCGGGACCGACTGGGGCGTGATGCTGTGACGAGGGCGAGAACGGGGCCAAGAGCACGGTAAGGGCACGGTAAGCGGTCCCC
>Ga0137391_10003571_pt1 | contig 11812 bp, 13 predicted proteins | sample 15con2h24BmetaG_FD_101399 | JGI IMG/M metagenome (GOLD analysis project Ga0137391, IMG submission 101399) | Vadose zone soil microbial communities from Angelo Coast Range Reserve, California, USA - 15con2h2.4B metaG | ecosystem: Environmental > Terrestrial > Soil > Vadose zone > Saprolite...
CACCGACCGAGGAGGCGGCGCCGCGCGAGGCAGGCGAGCCGATCATGGCGTTCGTGTCGATCAAGACCCAGCAAGTCACTTTCTACGACGCCGAGGGCTGGATCCTTCGCGCGCCGGTATCGACCGGCGTCAAGGAACGCGAGACGCCAGCCGGCGTCTTCGCCGTCATCGAGAAGGACAAGGACCACCACTCGAGCATGTATGACGACGCCTGGATGCCGAACATGCAGCGAATCACCTGGAACGGCGTCGCACTGCACGGCGGGCTGCTGCCCGGATATGCCGCCTCGCACGGCTGCGTGCGCATGCCCTATGGCTTTGCGGAGAAGCTGTTCGACAAGACGCGGATCGGGATGCGGGTGATCATCTCGCCGAACGACGCGGCTCCGGTCGAGTTTTCCCACCCGGCGCTATTCACGCCGAATGCGGAGGCCATCGCGGCTGCTCCGGCGCATGCCGAGACGCTCGCTCGCGAGGCGGCGGAGGCCGCCAAGACGGCCGTCGAGACGAAGAAAGCCGCTGCGACAGCGGCGCGCGAGACGGCATCGCTCAATTCGTCGCTGCGCAAGCTGGAATTTCTCAAGAGGAGCGCTGACGCCGAGTTCGCGTCCGCCGACAAGGCGCTCGCCGCTACAAAGACAGACCAAGCCAAGGCGCAGGCCGAGGGCCGGAAGCAGAAGGCCGCGGCCAAGGCCACGGAAGCGGCGACGCAGCTCGACACCGCCAAGGCCGACGCGAAGTCGAAGTTCGACGCTGCAGCCGCCGCAAAGGACGCCGCCAAGGTAGCCGAGACCAAGAAGGCCGCCTCCGCCAAGGCAGCGAGCGAGGCGAAGCTCGCGCTCGAACCGGTCTCGATCTACATCAGCCGCGCGACGCAAAAGCTTTACGTGCGACGCAACACGCATAAGCCGGCGCCGGACGGGGGCGGCGAGGTGTTCGATGCGACCATTGAGGTTCCGGTCACGATCCGCAATCCCGAAAAACGGATCGGCACGCATGTGTTCACCGCGATGGCGCGCAAGGACGCCGGTCTACGCTGGACCGCGGTCACGATCGACGATGCGGTCGACGCCAAGGATGCGCTCGACCGCATCACCATCCCGCAGGATGTGCTCGATCGCATCGGGCCGACCGCATCGCCGCGATCCTCGATCGTTGTCTCGGACGAGCCGCTGAGCGCCGAGACCAACTATCGCACCGAGTTTGTCGCGGTGCTGAACAATCAGCCCCAGGGGGGCTTCATAACGCGCGAGCCTTCGACCGATGCCCTCGTTGCGAGCGACAACGTCCGGTACGACGGCGGCTTCGGGTTCTTTTTTCAGCGCAATTGGAGCCCCCAAGCTGGGAATGCCCGTCGGCCGGGCGGCCGGGACTATCGTTGAATGCAACAGGGCCGGCAGTAAGACGCGGCAAACCGCGCGTAGGCCGCATGGCTAGTCAGGGCCATTCGCGCCCGATCCCACGTGGTGCCGGGCCACCCGATGTCGCTCCCAAAAGGAGGCATGCCACGCATCGCAACGGAATGGGCGTTAGTGCGGCCCATAAAGTTCGGCGATATTGTTGCGGCCAGTTCGTCAGATCACTGCAGCGACAAAATAGAATTCTTGCCGCATGGAGATTGTCTGCTTTGGGTCATTAGCGGACATTTGCAGTGCAAGAAGGCATGTCCGCTTTACCCCCCCGAAAGCGGAGGCCAAGCGCCTTAGCGGTCTTGAGATTAATGACCAGCTCAACTTTTGTGACCTGCTGTACCGGCAGGTCGGCCGGCCTTTCGCCCTTGAGAAGGTGGCCGGTGCGCCCCAAAGTCCGCAAATTCATTCTGATTTTTCGCGCTCCAGATCAAGCAATAGAAGGCGCGCCATTGTCTCCGGCGAACTGCCACCGAGCTGCGCCGACTTGGAACGGCCATCCGGGACAGTGACCGTCACCAGCCCGTCTTCAATCCTCATCTTGCCCGAATACCTTTTTTTCGGGTTGCCGCCTCGAAATTGAATTTCAATGTCGTCGCCCATCGCGATATCTTCCCATCTCAGCGGCCCCGCCCCAACGCAGCAATAAGAACCACGAAAAAATTATGGGAAAACAGAATCCAAAAAAATAGGCCGCGTCGCAAGGCAGCCTACATAGGTTTGTCTCGAACGGTCAGCCCGCGAAGGCGATGCGATTCCGGGCATCTGTTTCTGCCGCTGTCGTTGGCTGCGCAGGTAACTGAAGCACCGTTGCTTCCTGACCCTCTTTCAGACGCGTCAGGAGAACAATGCGCCCGTCTGGAAATTCAAGCGCATCGTGGTGCTTCATCGGTTCGTTCTTGTTCACCTGCCGGAAGATGGCCGTCGCGTGACCCAGTGTTTCCACCCTCCAAGCTGCGATGAAGCGGAAGTCTGTAGCTGTCACCGGGCTGGAAAACGCGAGCTCGGTTCCAGGAAGTACGCAAACCGCGACTCCAGCATCTTCCGCCGCAGCGAACCCGCGCGTGCAAGTACCGAAGTCACGTGTGGTGAGTTTGTCGCCAACCTTCGCAGGCCGCGACCTGACGTTTTGAAGGCTGTAGTCACACATTGGTGGAAACTCCTTATTGGAAGTCCCCAGCTCCATGAATACAGCGCGCTTGCAGCCCTTCGGGTTCCCTGAGTGGTGCCCGGCCAGGCAAATTTAATCCGCAATTTGGCCGCTGACGCGAAATAGAAGTCGAAATGAGCCAAATTCTCCCAAAGGAGCCGGAAATAAGTGGCCCCTTTTGAATTTATAGGTGGTCCTTTTTTGGCTGATGTCCGCTTCGGGTCAAAAGCAAACATGACGGCCCCAAATCTTGATGTCCGCTTTACCCCCCAAAAGCGGACATTCGTCCGAGCGAGTGGCATGTCTGCTGAGTGCTGATAGCGGACATTTCACGATGTCCGACGCATGTCTGCTTTAGCCCCAAAGCGGACAACTCTATTTCGGCAGGTATCCGAGTAAACGCGCGCCATTAGCAAACGCACATTGTGTCGGTATTTCAGCCGCTTTTGAAAATTAGGTATGTTCGGTAACGAACATATTATTTGACACTCCTGCAGCAAAGCTTATTCGCCTAGCCAAACGCGCGCGCGCTCTGCTGATTGAGGATGCATGACAAAGCTATTAGTGGCGACGCTGGTCGCGTTGGCCGCAACCACAGCTGGCGTCAGAGCCGAAGTCTATCCGTCTCGTGCCATAAATTTGGTCGTCCCGGCCGCCAGTGGTGGACCAACCGATACGATTGCTCGAATTTTGGCTGAGCACATGCGGGCTACATTTGGTCAGCCCGTGATCGTCGAGAATGTGCCCGGTGCGGCTGGAACGAATGGCGTGGGCCGAGTCGCGCGCGCAGCTCCGGACGGCTACACAATCGTCATTGGCCTTTCGAGTACACACGTGAATAACGGTGCAATTTACAAACTCCCATATGACGTGCTGGCTGATTTTGCTCCAATCGCGTTGATTTCAAATTCGCCGCATCTGATTGTTTCGAAAACCTCCGTACCCGCAAAAGATTTGCGAGAATTGATCGCGTGGCTGAAGATCAATCCGGGCAAAGCATTCGAGGGTACCGTTGGCATTGGTAGTCCGCCACATATCGCCGGTGTCTATTTTCAGAAACTGACGGCCACAACCTTCGAGTTCGTGCCTTATCGTGGCGCCGCCGAGGCGATGCAAGGACTTCTCGCAGGACAGATCGATCTCCTATTCCCACAGGCGGCTGCGCTCCAACTGGCACATGCCGGAAAAATCAGGGCTTACGCTGTCATGGCTCGTACTCGTCTGGAAAACGCGCCTGATATACCAACGGTGGATGAAGCTGGCGCGTCAGGGCTGTATGTCTCCACCTGGTATGCCTTATGGGCCCCGAATGGCACATCGCAAGACGTAATTACCAAACTCAACGCGGCCGTGATGGAGGCCCTGGCAGACCCGGCCGTGCGTCAGCGGTTTGCCGATCAACAACAGGATATTTTTCCAAGAGAAATGCAGACGCCGGAAGCGCTCCGCACATTTCAAAATGCAGAAGTCAAAAAGTGGTGGCCGATTATCAAGGCGGCGAAGATCAAGCTCGAATGATTGTTCGACTGTCCGCTTTGACGCAAAGCGGACCCTGGCAAGCCACCGAACAAGGTCTCAGAATACCGACCGCAGCGTAAGCGAAGAAACGCCGAGGGCGACATCGACGGCAACCGAGCCCTCCAGCGAAACCGGTTGCAGGGCAACTGAGCGCCCAGAGCCCCCAACCAGAACGTTGGCACCAACGCCGAGGCCGACGGCGATATCTCCGCTCGCGCCCACATATTCGCCGGCGAGTGCACCGGCGGGTACGCCAGACGTTGGCGCGAGCACGGCCCAGCCGAAGACACCGCCTGCGGTGATGCCGATGTTGAGCCCTATCATATTGAGCGCGCCCTCATAAGCCTGCGGCGCTAGATTTGGCGCGCTGGGAGTAAACCGGCATTGCATCGATTGATGGCCGGCGATGATGAAACCGATGCTTGGATCGACCCTGCAACTCAGCATGCCCGCCTGCGTCCACGAAGGTGACTGGGCATCGGCGCGCCCGATGAGCGTTGTTATCAAGGCGAGTGCCGCCAAAGCCGAACCATGCTTAAACATCAGGGATACCTCCAGTTGGTGTTGCTCGCGCTACGCCGCGCCTGGCAATAGCAATGCGGATTGATGCTTCCTTTGCCGCGACAAGAATTTACCGCGAAAGCCGTTCGATCGGGTTGTCTCCTAGTAGCAAGGTGGATAGGGGTAATAACCGCATGCGGGCCGTGCGTAGTAAGGCGCCGCATATGCTCCGTAAGCCGCTGCAGCGCCGTAGGCTGCCGCAGCACCGACGGCGGCAGCTCCCGCGTAATAGGCGCCACGATACGCACTGCGGCGGGCAACACCTGCATAGGACATCGGCGTTAGCGGTCTGCCAATAATATCAATGAAAACAGATGCGGGACCGTCAGCGCCGTTCAAGTCTCCCTCAAGAACGTCGACGTCGAACGTGAGTTTGTCGCCTTCGAGCTTCGGCGACTTCAGCACCACCACAACATCACGAACGGCACCGCCCTCCTTGTTGAAGGCCGATACGGTTGCGTTCGGAGGATCTTTCGCAAAATTGTCACTCCCCGTCCCCCAATCCTCAATGATGTGGCTTGTGAGGTCATGTCCCGCGGCACGAACCGGGCGGTCGGCGAATACGATTGAGTTGGGTGATACGCCAGTCAGCACCAAGTTATTGCCCTGCAAACTCGCACCACGCGAATTGAAGACGATAAGGGACGGAACGACTTCGGTCTTGGCCGTAGCCCCGATGGTTTTTTGTAGTGGTACATGCGGTGGGGCCGCTGTAGCGGATTGCGCAAGTGCCAGACCTGGCACGCAAAGCGCACTGGCGACGATTGCGATCGTGAGGTGCATGCGAGTCATCGACTGAAATCCTTTTTCACCGGTCCCGATTTTCGAGACCGGAAGGGAATGACCGTTAAATTCGACATCAGGCGTATTCTTTGCGCGCCGCTATGCATATTCGGCAAATTCGACATCACGAATGAGCAAAGTTTGCACGCCGCAGCGTCATCGAAGGTATTTCACCGAACACTGTCCGATAGATTGCGGCGAAACGCCCCAGCTCCGAGAATCCATAGCGCCGCGCGACTTCCTCGACACTTGCGGGTGGCGTGTCCGCATCCCGCAGTACGGCGTGCACCATGTTGAGACGGCGCTGTCGAAGATATCGGGTGGGACTCATGCCGAGGAATCTCGCGCAGCACATCCTCAAGGTTCGCTCCGGTACATCGATCGCTTTGCAAAGATCTGACACTCGTAAATTGTGTTCGAGATGACCCCTCAAGACGCTCTCGAACCGGTCGATGACACCAGCATGACGTCGATTGGCGGCACCGTACTTACTGACATCCTTGCGTATCAGGCAGGTGACAAGCACGTGAATAAGTTCCTGCTCGAGAGCGCGGGCGACCTCCTGGTGCGAGATTATTTCGGGCTTGGTCTCAGCAAGGCGGCATGCCTCGTTGTGCAGACGCAAAAGGTTGGCTGCGTCACGTCGGGGCGGCCGCAGAATTCGCGCGACTGGGGGCAGCTTCAAATCGCGTCCGGTGAGCGTTCTGCTCGAGGCGACAAGGTGCTCCGGCGTCAATGAAATGAAACCCCAATTGCTTCGTCCGCGTGTCCGCTGATGTACGCGCTGGCCTTGGCTGTGAAATACTAATTCGCCCGGCTGGACCTCCACGCCATCGTATATCAGGGGCGGACCATGAAGGACCGGTAACGCAATAAAGACCGAGCCCGGCGTCAGCGAGATATGTGCGACGCGCGGGAGATTTTCTTGACCCCGGATCAACCGCACGTGGCGCAACTCCGCCCACGTCAGGCGCGCCTTGAAATCTTTCTGGTTGTTGAAGGTGAAATTGAACTTTGCTTCCCGAATCGCAGCCTGGTAATCACCGGGGTCGGTAAATATAGCCGTGCCGCATCTTGGCATTTGCCCGCGCCTGTAGGGCCAGGCGAACCAACCTGCGATCCGCGCTCGCCCGATAAAGCACGTTGTCGCTGGTTGACTTAATGCGGTCTATGCATATTCGGCATTTGCAAAAAAGAACCTGGATGCTTTCGACTTTCGCGGATCTTCCGGAGGCCGATGTAACACTGCCGAGGGCGTCTCTCCAAACAGTGCCCGATATTCTACGGAGAAGCGTCCAAGCTCCCAGAAACCAAACTCTGTCGCGATCTCTGTCACGGTCGATTTAGCCGAGTCTGCGACGACAAGTGCATCCCGTGCCAGATTCATTCGCCTGATCCAGAGATAGCGGATGGGACCCATGCCGAGATGCTCATGGCAGAGGAGCCGGAGCGTACGTTCCGACACGCCAACGGCGGCGCAAATCTCGGAAAGGTACAGGGGGCGGGTGCGGTTAGCCGCCAGTATTTCTTCAAATTGGGCGATGATCGACAGATGGCGGCGGCGACCCAAATTTATTTCAGCCGGCGTACCTTCGGTAAGACACATGACCAGCGCGTGAACGATTGCATGCTCGAGTGCCCGCGCCGGCTGCGCGGGGATGTCTGCGGTGCTCTTGGCGAGTTGGCCTGCGGCCTCGCCAAGCTTCATGAGACGCGACATCAATAAGGAAGACGGCCGAAAATGAGTTGTAACCGATGGCATCGCCAGATCGCGGCCAACAAGGGCACGCCCGCCGGAGGCGAGATCGCCGCGCGTTGACGATATGGTTGCCCAATGGACCGGTGCCTCGGTCCGATGGTGATGCTCGGAGCCTGACCCAACAGCAACGAGGTCGCCAAACGATACGTCAATGCCACTGTGGTGCAGTGGTGGCTGATTCGCGTCGGTGAGGAAGAAAATGGGAGGTCGTTCTACACTCACTGATGAACGGACGACGCGTGGCAGGGTTTCGCTGGCGCGCTGCAACCAGAGCCCAGACATTTCAACCTGGGTTAACTTGGCTTGGAAATCACCTTTCTTGGTGACAAGCATCTCCCAATTCGCAGGTACGGCCGCTTCGTATGACTTGGGGTCTAAAAAAGTAAAAGTACGACTGCGAGCCATCAAATGATCTTTCACTCGGACCGATCGAAGTCGATTGTCCGGGACACGGCGCAAAGGCTGGGCAAGTCACGGCACGCTATCAATAACCACCCTCGTTTGGACAAAGATGTTCGCAGATCACCTTTAAGTGATGGCGTGCGCTATCCGTTCAGCAAAAGGTCTTTGGTGGGGCGGTATATATGTCTTCCTGACATCAAGAACCCGCCATTAATGCCTAGGCACCATGCGATTTCGTGATCTAGCCGAATTTGCATAGGCGAGTCTCGTCATTCGCTCCTAAGGTGTTTTGAATAGTTGCTTCGAATCTCGAAGCCGCGTGCGCGGTGGCGTCCGCAAAATTCAGAATGGTTGGGGGACTAACGACATGAATTGCATATTTTCGACGGCTACAATCGCGCTCGTGGCATCTGTTGGCGCGCTTCATTCAGTGGCTGCGGCCGACCTGCCAACTCGTCCGGCCGCTGCGTTGATGTCTCCTGTCCCGGTTTATAACTGGACCGGAATTTATGTCGGTTTGAATGGCGGCGGCGGTTGGGGTCATCAAGACCCTCTGAACCTGATCACGAACCGTTTCGATGACGCATCCATTGGATTTTCTGGTGGCGTGTTTGGCGGAACGGCCGGCGCGCAAATTCAGTCGGGCCATGTCGTTATCGGCTTCGAGGCCGATATTGATTGGGCCGGATTGAAGGGCTCCGCAACATTCGTTCCGACCATTGGCGGTGGTCTTATCGGCAACGGCGGAGCGATAAATGCGACCACCAACATTGATTGGGAGGCGACTGCAAGGGCGCGCATCGGATATGCGGAGCAAAACTGGCTCTTCTACGCGACCGGCGGCCTCGCAATGTTGGGGACTAAATCCAGCTTCACCCCACCGCTCGGGGTTCCCTGCAGTACTTTCGGAATTGCCAATTGCTCAGGCAGCAGCAAACAGGTTGGCGCAGCACTTGGGGCGGGCGTCGAATACGGCATTACCCCGAATATCAGCGCGAAGTTCGAGTATCTCTACATCACGGCAGCCTCGCTCGACATCTCACACCATAGCGAGATACGGGCGGGTCTGAATTATCGTTTTGGCGGGAATTGACCATAGCTAGGCCAAAACTTAACCGAGCAACTGGGGGAAAAAATGAAACGTACCGTACTTGCGGCGCTGTCTATATCGGCACTTGCTTCCGTCAATGCACTTGCGGCTGACTTGCCGCAAAGGCCGGTCTACAAAACCCCAATGGCAGCGCCGGCACCAGTTTACAACTGGACCGGATGCTATGTCGGTGCAAACATTGGTGGAGCGTGGGGCAATATCAACGCGACCGACGTCACGACTGGCGCAACCGTCTCGCCAAGGAACAGCGGCTTTGCCGGCGGCGGCCAGGTCGGCTGCGATTACCAAATGAGCCAGTGGGTCTTTGGTGTCCGTAATATCTTCGACGCGACAAGCATCAGCAACGGCGCAACGATTTCGGACGCATTGATCTCGGGCACCGTCAACAGCCACCTGCGCTGGTTTGATGCTTTGACAGCACGCGCCGGCTATCTCGTGCAACCAAACGTCCTGCTTTACGGACAAGGTGGAGCAGCGTGGACATCATGGAATGTCACTGCTTTCAATACGGCAGGCGCGCAAGTCGGCGAAATCTCGGGCGGCAACCGGACCGGTTGGACAGCTGGCGGCGGTGTTGAATGGATGTTTTTACCCCACTGGTCGGTGTTCGCTGAATATAACTTCATGGGCTTCGGGACACGAAGTGCGACGACCACAGCCTGCGTCGGAGGTCGGTGCGCGCTCATCAGCGCCAAATCGGATCTTCAGAATGCTCTGGTTGGCGTGAACTACAAATTCTAAAGACTGCAACCCCCGCAGTCTTAGGGCCGCATGACACGCAAACCATCTTGGTTGGTTTGAATTACCGCTTCCACTAGACGGCCGTCGTCAATATCGGCGGATCATACGATCTGGCAAATTCGAAGCCCCGGGCTCATCAACCCGGGGCCATTTCTTTGTTCGTGGTTTGACGCGTCTACCGCAATACCGCCATTCGTGGCTTGCGCGTTACGTAGACGGCGGACTCCGATGTTTAATATTTCTCGAATTGAACAACTTGCCGTTTTTGCATAGCGAAGCAATGTCATTTCTCTAGTGTCTATGCGGAAAGATCTGAGATGCAAACACCATGCGCCGATGCAACGTGCATCGCAGACGATTGAAAATAAATTGTCGAATTTCGATTTATGGGAGAAACAGGATGCGCAAGACTTTAATAATGACGACGGCGGCTCTCGCAATCACAGGTTCAACCGCTCAAGCGCAAGTCGATCTCAGTGCTTATGCGGACGCTCAGGGGTTCCTTGACGTTCAGGCACTGACCTGCGCGCAGCTTGCCAACACGTGGCAGGGTGACGCCGACCGGCTCGCTGCTTGGTACAGTGGTTGGTACAACGGGCTCGCGAAGAAGCACTACATGGACATCACCAAAGGCAAGGAAGCCGAACACGAGGTGATCGTCTATTGCAAAGCAAATCCGCAGATACGGATTATTCAAGCCATGGAAGTGGTGTTCAAGAACATGCGCGAAAGAATGGGAATCGAAGTGAAGTAGAGCTGCGGCCAACGCAATGACGAACCAGAAGTTTATGTCATGCATTGGGCCAGAAATAGTTTGCGTTGGATAGTAACGGAGAAAAATATGGTTTTATCCTCATCGCTTCGGCGAAACTCATCGAAGGCCGGCTTAGCGATCACCGTCGCTTTGGCCGTAATGGCTCTCTTCTCGGCCGCACCCAGCGCGCAGGCTCAGGATGCGGCCAAAGTACTGAAGGCGATGACGGACTATGTGGCAGGCCAAAATGTTATTTCGGCCACATACGATACCGATATAGAGGTCATCACCAACGATTTGCAAAAGATCCAGTTCGCAAGTTCCGGTCAAATGTTGCTAAGCCGTCCGGACAAGATCCGCGCAACCCGGATGGGCGGTTATGCCGATGTCGAGCTGATTTTCGACGGTAAAAAACTGAGCATTCTCGGCAAAAACCTCAACGCGTACGCGCAGACGGATACCACTGGATCGATTGATCAACTTGTCGCCGGACTGCGTAACGAGTTTGGCATGGCTATCCCGGGCGCCGACTTGTTGTTATCCGGTGCATATGACGAGCTCATGAAAGATGTGCTCGATGCCAAACATATTGGTCGCGGTGTGATCGACGGCGTCGAATGCGATCACCTTGCGTTCCGCAATCATGACGTCGATTGGCAACTCTGGATCGAGGTCGGCAATCGACCGATTCCGCGCAAGTACGTCATCACCAACAAAGCTGTGACCGGAATGCCTCAATACACGCTTCGCATCAAAGACTGGAAAACCGATGCGCAGGTGGCCGCAGACGCCTTTGCGTTCAAGCCGCCGTCGGATGCCAAGAAAGTTGATTTTTCGGCCCTGTCGGACATCGACGAAGTCCCACCCGGCGTAGCACCAGGAGTAAAGAAATGAATCATACCAAGGGCAGAGTATTGCGCATCGCTTTGGCGGCCATAGCAGGCATTGTATGTCTCTTCCTTAATGAAAAGGCGTCGCTACTGAAACCTGGACCTCTGGTTACAGAGGCCAACGCGATCATCGGGCGCCCACTTACGCCAATGAGTTACGCCGGCGTGGCACGCCGCACGACGGCGCGCGCAGTGTACGCCGCTCCCGTCTATGCGGCGCCCCATGTATACGCCGCGCCAGTGTACGCAGCACCGGTCTACGCAGCGCCGGCGTGCGTCCAAGTCGTAAATGCTTACGGCCAATTGGCTACTGTCTGCCGGTAAAGCGCAAGCAAACTTGCCCCCAGGCGCTCGACGACGTTCCTGCAGTTCGCGAGGCACGGATCAAACCTCCGATGGAGACGGCACATGATGAGCCATACCAAGTTGAATAGCGGAGTCGCTTTGCGCGGAATACTCGTCGCATTGTTGTTCATCCTGCTCGCGACGGTCGCTGTCTACGCGCAGCAGGTCACAGGTGTTCTTGGTTCGCCCAGCGCCACGACAACGATCAAAGGAAACCAAATCCCGGTACCGCCCCCAAAATTCGGCGGCGTTATCAAGGAAACACTCGAGGGGTCGAAAGTCTGGTGGCCCCCGCGCCTGGCGCCGCCAAAAGGTGCTCCCAACGTGCTGCTAATCATGACCGACGACCAGGGGTACGGCGTGAGCGGCACCTTTGGAGGCATCATCCC
>Ga0137391_10003575_pt1 | contig 11809 bp, 9 predicted proteins | sample 15con2h24BmetaG_FD_101399 | JGI IMG/M metagenome (GOLD analysis project Ga0137391, IMG submission 101399) | Vadose zone soil microbial communities from Angelo Coast Range Reserve, California, USA - 15con2h2.4B metaG | ecosystem: Environmental > Terrestrial > Soil > Vadose zone > Saprolite...
CGAAGGCGTTGACGACGATGGGGATAATCGGAATATCCCAGCGTGGCGTCAAATGCATCATCGGCGCAAGCTCGGCATGATCGAGCGCCAGCTCTTCCGAAAAGGCGAAGTCCACCCCACCTTCGAGTCCCTCCCGCAAAATAAAGCGTGCCAGTTCGACCGCGATCGGCAGACGCACTTGCGGTATATCGAAACCCGCTATTGCCGGGCCCGCGGCCTCTTCTCCCACTCCGATCAGAAACGCCGGCAGATTGTCGTAGAAGCAACGGTCGAAATGATCATCTGCGAAAGTTATCAAAACGTCGGGCCGCGACTCTTCGAGGAGTTGACGCGCACGCGCAAAGCCGGTTCGCAGATTGTTACGTTCCGGCTCGCGCAGCCGCTGCCAGTTCTCTTCCGAGGCCATGAAGGGAACGTGCGAGCACGCAATCCCTGCAACTATTTGTGCCATGTTTCATTCTCCTCCCCGAACACCCCCGGGGTTCATCGCGGTGCTGTAATCCCGCATGTGCTTACCGGCCTGGCCATGCGCCAGCAGCAGCAGCAACGGATTGACCCCGCGATCATACAGCTTTCGTATTTCCCAGCGCTTCAGCAACTCGCGCTCTTCGACCTCGAGCTTATAGTTATCGAGGACTCTGTCGACATCGTCGCGAAACCGCGCTGCCAATTGATCATCTCGTCTCAGATCACGCAGCAGCTTATCTACCTGATAGCGACTCATGTTTGCAGCCTCTGTGGAGAAGGCATTTGGCAGACAGCATACCGGCGGTAGTTGAAACCCGCCGGCTTTGCTACTGGACTTAGCGCTGTTGCGGCCGCGGGTCAATCGAAAGCTCCGAGACGTCACCGTCAATCCCGGTTTGCGTATCTAGCAGGCTGCGGAAAAACCTATTTGCTCATGAAGAGTCTTTCAGCACCCTGCGATAAAGCTGGCTTCCTTCCTTTAGTTCTCCCCCTCTGGGGGAGATTACAGAGAGGGAAAGCAGGCTGCGGAAGGCCTTTTTCCGCAGCCTGCTTAGACTACTGACGTTCGTGATCCTGCGTGCTAAACTGGTGATGTCGACGATGCCACCATGCACCTCCTGGCCGTTTGCCAAGCCTGACAAGCCAAGCTGCAACGGCAGCGGCCGGCGGTAGACTGCAAGCGACCAGTTGTTTTCAAAGTACATCGGCGACTATTTGCGGCGTGACCCCGATCGGACTAGAAGTGTTTCACTGGGCGGGAGCTTGAGAGCGACCGCACAACCCGGCCAAGCCCCTATGAGACTGGGAGCGTATTGACGGTTTATGGTCGACGATCGCGATAAAGAGGAGCTATCAAGCTTTCCGCCTGCCTTTCCGCGCCACAGCTTTTTCGTCGTCGGCATCGGCGCATCTGCTGGTGGCGTGTCCGCATTGCGCGCGTTTTTTAGTCATGTCGAGCCGCACGGCGATATCGCGTACGTGGTCATCCAGCACCTCTCACCGCAGCACGTAAGCACTCTGCCCGCTCTGCTCCAAAGTCAGACCACCCTCCCCGTGGCGCAGGTCACCGAAGACATCAGCGTCGAACCGAACCATGTTTACGTCATTCCGCCCAACAAGTATCTGCTTATGGCGGATGGCCGGATTCGCCTGACCGAACCCGAAATAATGCGTGGCAGCCATACCTCGATTGACTTGTTTTTCCGCACGCTGGCCGAGGCCTATGGCAAAGATGCAATCGCAATCCTACTGTCGGGTGCCGGCACTGACGGCACCTTTGGCCTGAGGCGGATAAAGGAGGGTGGAGGGGTCGTCATCGCCGAAGACCCGGCCGAGGCCGAATACCCCGAAATGCCGCGCAGCGCGATCAACAGCGGACTGGTGGATATCGTCCTGCCGGTGGCCGAGATGGCGGACAAGTTGCGGGCTCTACGGGAGGGCGCCCAACTCTTGCAGCTTCCTCCTGAAGAGGACGAAGCGCCGTCTCGGACCGCGGATGAGGATACGCTGCGCGAGATATTGATGTTGCTGCGCCTGCGCACCGGTCACGACTTCGCCCAGTATAAGCGCCCCACGCTGATGCGCAGAATCGCACGGCGCATGCAGGTTCATGAGTTGATCGAGCTGGCCGGCTATCTGAGGTTTTTACGCGACACTCCGGAAGAATTGGAGGCCCTTTTTCGGGATCTGCTAATCACTGTTACCAATTTTTTCCGCGACCACGATTCCTTTGAATTTCTCGCACAGCAGGTCATTCCGAAAATCTTCGCGGGCAAGCGGCCGGGCGATCAGGTGCGGGTGTGGTCGGCAGGATGCGCGACCGGGGAGGAAGCATACTCGCTGGCGATACTGCTGGCGGAATACGCGTCGACTCTGGCCGAACCTCCCGGACTTCAGCTCTTTGCCACCGACCTCGATGAGCGTGCAATCGCGGAGGCTCGTGACTGCTACTACCCGGCGACAATTACCGCGGACGTTGCGCCTGAACGGGTGCGGCAATTCTTCGTAAAAGAGGGCGAGCGCTACCGAGTAAAAAAAGAACTGCGTGAGATGGTGCTCTGCGCCGTGCACAACGTCTTGCGCGATCCGCCCTTCTCCAAACTGGATCTGATTAGTTGCCGCAACCTGCTGATCTATCTCAATCGCGAAATGCAAGAGCGGATCCTCGCCATCTTTCACTTCGCCTTGCGTCCCCCGGGGTTTCTCTTTCTGGGAGCCTCCGAATCGGCCGAGGGCGCGCCCGCCTTGTTTGTCCCGGTGGATAAGAAAGCGCGCGTTTACGGCCGCCGCGCTAATAGCCAGCAGGCACAGATCACCGCCGAATGGCTGACGCCAAGGTGGCGGCCGTGGCTTTCCGAGTCGCCTAAGACCGGCGGCGGAGACACTCGCTCAGTCGGCGAGCTCCATCAAGAGGTGGTCGAACAAATCGCACCACCGAGCGTACTGATCAACGAAGACTTCGATATTGTGCATATGAGTGTGCACTCGGGCCGCTACCTCCGCTTCAGCGGTGGTGAGCCAACGCGCAACCTGCTGAAATTGATCCATCCTGAGCTCCGCCCCGATGTGCATGCGGCGCTGCTCGAAGCCCGCGGTCGGATGCCGGGCGGAGTTGTGCAAAGCCGCCGGCTCGCCGTCGAGTTGGAAGGCAGACCCTGCTGGGTGAGTGTGACAGTACGGCCCGTGACCAGCCGCCCCGAAGCAGCCCGCGGCTTCTACCTGGTGATCTTCGAGGAAGCTACCGAAGTCGCTGTCATGGGGTTGGGACCGGCGCCCGAAGCAGGCGACGCCGGCGTCATGGAATCGGTGCACCGGTTGGAGGAAGAGCTGCAACAAATCAAGGACCAGCTTCGTTTAACCATCGAGCAGTACGAAACCTCGACTGAGGAATTGCGCGCCTCCAACGAAGAACTGCAGGCAATTAACGAAGAGTTGCGTTCTGCCACCGAGGAACTGGAAACCAGCAAAGAAGAACTACAATCGGTCAACGAAGAATTAACCACCGTTAACCAGGAGTACCGCGAGAAACTGGAAGAGGTCGGCCGTGCCAACAGCGACCTGCAAAACCTGATGTCCTCGACCGACATCGGCACAATTTTCCTGGACCGCGCGTTGCAGATAAAGCGCTATACCCCTCGCGCGCAGCAGTTGTTCAATATCACCACGGCGGATGTCGGCCGCCCGCTCCAACATTTCACCCACAAGCTCGACTATGACGCGTTGCCGGCTGACGCGGAGGAAGTCCTGCGGACGCTTCAGACCGTTGAACGAGAAGTCCGCAGTTCAAATGGCTCCTGGTATTTGGCGCGTCTACTGCCCTACCGCACTCTCGACGACAAAATCGATGGCGTCGTGCTGACTTTTGTCGATATCGGCAGCCGGCGTCAGGTCGAAGAACAGTTGCGCGAGCAGGCCGCTCGGCTACGCGAGCAGGCCGAGATTGTGGATCTTGGCGATCTGATGGTTCGCGATGCCGACGATCGGCTCTTATTGTGGAGCGCGGGGTGTGAGCGCCTGTATGGCTACGCTCGCGCGGACGCGCTGGGCAAGAATGCACATGAACTGCTCAAGACCGAGTTCCCGGAGCCGCTGGAGCAAATCAACGCGACGTTGGGAAAGAACGGCCAATGGGAAGGCGAGTTGGTTCATATCAGTCGCAGCGGGGCCCGCATTGTGGTCGCCAGCCACTGGGTCGTCCATCGGCCGAACGGGAATCGCCCGCCGTTAGTTCTGCAGGTTAACAACGACATCACCGCCCGGCGACAGGCGGAAGAAGCGCTCCGCCTGGCCGACCGCAACAAAGATCGGTTCCTCGCCACCCTGGCCCACGAGCTGCGGAACCCGCTGCAAGCGATGCTCAACAGCGTCGAATTGCTACAGAGGCCGCCAAGAAAAGGCGAAGAAATCGACGCGGCGCGTGAGCTGTTGCAACGGCAAATCCGCCATTTGCTCCGCCTGGTCGATGACCTGCTCGATGTCGAACGGCTGGCCCACGGCAAAATTGCCCTGCAACGGACGATTGTCCCGCTGTCGGACATCGTCGAGGAGGCGGTGGAGATCTGCCGGCCGCTTATCGATCCCCGCGTCCACCATTTTACCGTCTCGCTTCCGTCTGAGCCCGTATTGCTCCAGGTCGACGCTGATCGTATTGCCCAGGTCATCGCTAACCTGGTGCACAACGCCTTCAAATACACCCCGGCAGGTGGCCAGATAGGATTGGTGGCCGAAGTACAAAATCGTGAAGTCGCCATTCGCGTACGGGATACCGGCATCGGGATCCCCGCTGACGTCCTACCGGGCGTCTTCGATATGTATATCCAGGGCACCGGTTCGCCGGGCGTCGAACCCAAGGGATTGGGCGTCGGCCTGGCGCTCGTCCGCCAGTTGGTCGAATTGCACGGTGGCGGAGTCAGCGCTTACAGCGAGGGTCTGCAAAAGGGCAGTGAATTTGTCGTGCGTCTTCCGCTCATTCGCGAATCGGCGGCAGGGCCGCAACAGCGCTCGGAGCCGGCATCGGCGCCGGCGGGCGTTGCCACCGAAGCGTCTAAAGTTCTGATCGTGGATGACCATCGGGATGCGGCAGATGCCCTGGCCGCCCTATTGGAAAGTTCAGGTTCCCACGTGACCACCTGTTACGAGGGCGCTGGCGCTATCGAAACGGCAAAAAGCCATCAGCCACAGGCGGTAATCTTAGATATTGGGTTGCCCGGCATAAACGGGTTCGAAGTCGCTCGGCAGCTGCGGGAATTACTGCCGAATGCGACGCTGATCGCACTCACGGGTCGGGTGCCTGAGGAGAACGCCGCGCGCGCACGCGAAGCCGGCTTCGACCACTATATGGTGAAGCCGGTACAGCTCGCTGAACTACAGAAGTTCCTGGCCAAAGGGTAGCTCGATATTCTGGGTCCAAGATCTTTCTCGGTATTCACAGTGAGATGCCTGGGCGCCTCACTCCGAGACGCGCGTGTTACGTCACCTCATTTGTCGAATCCGGTGACTTTGGGCAGTTGGTCTGCACCTTCGAGCCACGGCACGCGGTCGGGCCAGAACGCGTGGCGCAAAGTCTCGGCCGGTTGGCCCGGCTCGGCGTTCGGATCGATGCATGCCCGGCTGATCGCAATGAGGTCGGGCAGCGCGTCGAGATTGATGGTCAACGGCGAACCGCAGTTCTTGCACCGGTTGCGATGGACCTTGTCCGAGCTATTGAAGGTTTGCAGATCGCCACCCTTCGTCCATCGAAAGCCCGCCTTGGGGAAAATTGAGAGCGTCACGAACGCTGCCCCTTGTAGCCGCCGGCAGATCGAGCAATGACAGTGATGGGTGTCGACTGCCGGCTGGGAAAGCGCAAATTGATTTGCTCCGCAAAAGCATGAGCCCTTGATCTCTGCGAAATTGGCCATGATATTTCTCCTGGGCGAATAGCTTCAAGCCTCCAACCCACCGGCGGAGTACCTTCTTCAGCGCCACGTTAGCGGTTTTAAATTTTGGCATCTGCTAGGCGGCGCAGCGCACCAACTTACCGGGATACGCCTTTGTGTCTCTACCCTCTTCGAAGGACACTTCGCCATTGACCATGATCCAGCGATAGCCGCGCGAGCGCTGCACCAGTCGCGAATCGTTATCGGGCGGCAGATCATAAACCATCTCAGGCTCTTCCACCGCGAGCTTCTCCAGATCATAGACGATCAGGTCCGCAGCCATCCCTTCTCGGAGGCATCCTCGGTCTTTGAAACCGGCTACCCACGCCGGCATGTAGCTCAAGTATTACTTTGTCGAAGACTGCCATAAGGCCCTCCTGCGCGGCTCAGCCAGAGTTGTTCTGCGAACATTCCGTCGCACGCGCGGCTGAGATTGTCAAGGGCTGCAATCAGCGCAGTATGACAGCCGATTCAGGAGCGGCTTCGTTGCGGTTCATCGTGCCGTGGCCCGTACTCGCCCGCCACCGTGCTGCTGCGCTCGTCCGCCGTGGGCCCCCGCTCGGCCGGACGCAGCAAAGCTTCGCCGGGCATTGGTTCGGGCGCGCCGAATTTCTCACGCAGCCACTTTTCGCTCACCCGCAGGCCACGGTCGATCGCGGTGCCCAACCCGGCCATCAGTTCGGTCAAGTCGGCTTTCTCATTGAACCCGATACTGACTCGCGGGTAGCGCCGGCGCGGCCCGCGATTCAGATCGATCAGCGGTTTCACCAGATCGCGGTTGAGCGTCGCGCTCACCCGCCACGCGTCGTCGGTCGCAATATCACGGCGGACCACGTCATGCACTTCGGCGGCGGCGCGCGAGCCGGCGCCGCGCGGCAATTGAGTAGTCAATTCCTGTCCCAGTATCCCGATCGTCAATAGCTTGTCGAGGTATTCGCAGAAGTTCTGGTACATCTCATGGCTTTTCTGCCCGCCACCGCGGCTCTCGACAAAATCAATCGCCATCGATTCCGGGATAATCACTGCGGAATCGGTGCCAATATTGGCCACTGCGCGCAGCAGTGCCGCTTTATCGTTTTCGGTCGCGCCCGGACCGTACCTGCCGAGCCGCATCGGCTGGCCATACACCTCGGCAAAAACCATCCAGTCTTTGAGCACGTAATTCTTGAAGAGGTAGACCCAGATCGCGATGCGCGCCAGGCCGCCGCGAATCGGTAATCCGGCCTTTGCGCGAGTGATATGGGTGATGAACTTGAACGGCGCCAGCGGCGAGCTGGCCGGCTGGATCCCCACCTGTTGGCCCAAGCTCGTGCGCATGCGGAAGTTAATCGGCGACAAACGCGAGTCCCACGAATCGCGGCCGACCGGAAGCTGCGGCCCGTCAGTGCTTAGAGTGCGCACCAGGAGCTGCTCGCCCGAGATCCAGTCGAACATGAACCAGCGCGGGTCCCGCCACTTGAGCTGAAACGGCAGCCATTCCGGCGCCCCGGACCGCATGTTGCGGCCGTTGGTGTCCCAGATGATCTCGGTTGCGCTGAAGCCCTTGCCCAGCGCATCGAGCATCTCGAATACTACATCGTGCAAGTCGACTTGGGCGCTTTCGATTAGCACTTCGCGCACGAACTCGGCATCGTCCAGCGACCGCCGATCGTCGCCTGCCGCGATGACATCGATATCAAGCTGCGACACCGCCATCTTGCGGGTATGCAGCACGCCCTGGTAGAGCAGGTCCTTTTCTTCCATCCGCTCGGCCAGTTCAAGGTAGAGCCAGGGGTCGCCGAACTCGGCGGTCCGCAGAATCCCGACAGCCTTCTCCGGGGTGAGGCCGATCGAATCATCGATGATCGAATAGATATTGCGGATGCCCGCGAGGGTGGCCGCCGCCTGCTCCTCGCGCAGCGCCTCGTAAACGATCTCGCGCCCGTATGCGTCGAACAAACTCATCTCAATAGCACCCCGCGCCGGTCTCCTTCCAGTTCGTGCCATTGCAGTTAACGACGCAGGCGACCGCTCCGCTGCCTGCATACGTCGTCCCATTCGTGCACGCTGTCGCATCGCTGGCGCACAAGCGCACGTGATTTTCCGCTGCGTTGCACGTCGGCAGCGGGGTGCCGGCGGCCGAGTAGAACGCGCTGTAGGCATCACCGACCCTGCTTAACTGCTGCAACTGCGTGCCGCCGGTCCCACCGAGCGTCTCGACATGCGGATTGCCGGTCTCGTTCGACAGCGCGATATTGCTGTCGGAGACCGTGACGTTCTCCAGCAGGTCGGGATTTAGCGGATCGGCATTGCTGCCGCCGCCGGGCGTGTAGAACTGGAGCAGCTCGGCGCCGGGCTGGTCCTCGGCGAAGTTGTTGAACAGCGTGCCGTGAAAATTGACCGAGCCGTACTGCGCACCTTCATGCACGACAAACGGGGCGCCGCCATAAGTGTCGAGGTTGCCGCCGACGAACTCTATCGACCCCTCGTGGGGCCCCAGTCCCCACAGGTACGCATTCGCCAGCCAATTGCTGTCAGCCGCCTCCTGGTCGATAAAGAAATCGTGGAACGTGCCGGTGGCGCCGCCCGCGGAGACGATGCCAAACGCCATCGCCCCGTTTACCAGGCAATGGTCCCCATGCGAATCAATCCCGGTCTGCGAACCGATATAGTTGAAACAGACCAGCGCCTGCTCGGCGCGCAAATTCCAGGTGTGCGAATTGTTGCTCGCGTCACCCCACTCGAAGCTATTGAAACCGTTGCCAGACCCGTTAATCGCTTCGAGGTCGGTGAAGCTGCCGAGGAAGTCCAGGGCAAAGAAATTGAAGCCGTTGGCCGAGCTGAAACTGCGCAGCCGCGCGTAGCGCGACCACGGCGCCCCGACCACGTACATCCCCTGGCAATCCCAATTGCCGCTGATGTTGGCGCAGATTTCGAGATCGTGCACGTCGAAATGATTCGAGCCGTCACTGGAGAGGCCCAGCACCGGGAACCATGCCGCGTTGCCGTTGAGCCCCCGCCCCTGCGCATAAATCGCGTACTTGCCGCTAGTGTTCTCGATGCAGTACTGGCTGCCGTCGCTGCAGCCATTGAAGGTCATCAGCAAATCGGTATTCGAATCATAAGTAAACTTCTGCGTTGGGACAGAGGGACAATTCCCGCTGGCCGCGCGCGCGACGTTGGAGAACCGGATATTATCGATCTGGCCGTTGAAGCTGCTGTTGCCGCCGGCGCCGCCGCCATCCGGCCAGTAGAGCGCATTCAGCGAGCCCGTGTAATCGGGCAGCGTGATGCTCTCCCACGGCGATTGCACCCAGGTCCCGGCCGCCGCTACCGGCGTCGACGCGGTCCCGTCAGCGCAGGTCCACACATGCGCCCCGTCATAATAGACGCCGACTGCGTGATTGCCCGCGGCCATCGAATTGTTGGCGGTGTTGGCCGACACCAGGCCGCTAGTGCTGAGCGTCACCTGCACGTTCAGATGCGGGTTGCTCGACTGGTAATTGACATTGAACGCGCCGTTGTCGGTCGAGCCGAAGCGCTTGTAGCGCTGATACGGGTCATCGTAGAGGGAGCTGAGGATCCTGCTGTTGGCGGGGGAGGACGGCACCTTCAGCTCGAACTCGATTGAAAACGCGCTATGGCCGCTCAGGCGGTTGCGCAGCAGCATGCTCAATTCGAGGAAGGCGCCGTTGGCGCTCAAATCGAGCGCATTGCCCGGTCCGCTCAAGAGCGAAGTGACCAGCGCGAGTTGATTATTCTCGGCAATGATGCTCGGGCCGAAGTAGTTAGTCTCGATGAGGCTCGCGCTCGGGCCGTCGCCATATAGATGAGTGCCGGCCTGATGCAAATAGAGCGGACGCCCAAGCAGGTAGGCATTACTGCCGCCCTGGGTGGCGGGCAGATATACCGCATTGGCGCCGCGATTGCCGTCGTTCGGCGTCGAATCGATCGCCGCCTGGATCGCAATGTCGTCGAGGATCACGCCGTCGCCCTTCGCCCCGTAGGCGAGCACGTTCTGCACCTGGCTCGCCATCGCGCTGCAGGTCCATTTGCCGTTTACCCCGAACGCCAGGGCGCCACTGCCGCCACCCTTGCATGGCACCCCCGGCGTGCCGTCGATGAGGTAATACATCTGCCCGGTGACCGGAGCGGCGGGGAGCTGGTAGAAATAGAGATGGGTCAACTGAGGCGCGATAGTGTCGCTGCCGCCCAGCTTGTTGTTCAGCGCATTTCGGAATTGCTGGCCCGCCAGCGTCCCGGTGAAGTTGGGAATGGGGTTATACTGCGCGGCCAGAAATGAGGGGTGAGAAGTGAGAAAATAGAGGCAGAGAATTAGACGCACCCAGGGGCCGGAAATGAGGGGTGAGAAGTGAGAAAATAGAGGCAGAGAATACCCTCTCATCTCGTTTCTCACTTCTCTCTTCCCTCTTTTCTCGCTCTCCGGCCTGCTCGCTTGCCTCACTTGCTCTTCCCCTCTTCTCTCGTTTCTCACTTCTCTCTTCCCTCTTTTCTCGCTCTCTTCAATACCCCAGGGCCAGCCAGCCGATGCCGGTCAAGCCGAGCCCGTCGTTGGCGCTTTGCGCCACATCTAGGTCGTTTCTCGCTCCCGGGATGAAGGCGAGGTCGCTGGCGATGCGGTTGCCCTGCTTTTGCAGCGGCGTGATTGCCTCGATGATAAGCGGCGCCTGATCCAGCGCGAGCTCGCCGGTCACAGCGTTCGACTGAAAGTACAGCAGCAGCATCCAGATCGCATTCGGAAAAGAGATCGGGAAATTGAACGAGAACACAGCATTCTTGAGCGCCGATCCATTGAGGCCAATCAAAGAGATGCTGCCCCACTGCATGATTACAGCAATCTGGCCCTTCGCTGCATCCTGCATGCCGAGCTTCATATAACCGTTGAGCCCGACGCTCGAAGTGAACAGATTGGCGAAGGTCTGCAGCAGCGTGATATTCGCCTCGTCGATCACCTGGTTCTTGTGGGTGAGCTGGATCTTGTTCAGCAGGATTTGATGCGGCTGATTGTCCACCCCCAGCCCGCTGAACGAAGCGCCAACCGCCGCCCCCTCCTGCTGGTCGGCCTGCGGAATCTGGTAGATATCCCCGTCCGTCCAGACGAAGCCGCTATTCGCTTGCAAATAAATAGTGCCGGTCGGATTAGCCATTTCGTCGCTTCGCTCCTCAAGCTCTCAGCTATCAGCTTTCAGCCTTCAGCCAGACCCAGCAAAGTCTTCCCCTCCGGCTGAAAGCTGATTGCTGAACGCTGACCGTGTAGTCGCGCGCCGCGCGCGACTACATGCTCAACTCCACGACTTGCGCATCACGATCACCGCGAACAGGAAAGTCGGACAGAGATACCATATTAAGTAATCCCCCCCGAAATTGCCGTACACGCGGAATTGCGGTGGCACCGGCGGCGCATAGAGATCGATGCCCTCATGGTGGCCGCCGCAACAATCGCAGTTTCTGATATCGATGATCAGTCCCATTTTCCTCAAGCTCTCAGCTATCAGCCTTCAGCCTTCAGCCAGACCAGCAAAGTCTTCCTCTCTGGCTGAAAGCTGATTGCTGAGCGCTGACCGCGTAGTCGCGCGCGCCGCGCGCGACTACATGCTAATTGTCCAGGTCCCCGAATAATTGCCGCCGCCGGTGTACGGGAAACTCGGCACCACGACGTGCGCGATCATCGGCACCGGCGCCGTGCTCTTCGCCACCAGCGTCCATACCGCGCCGCTGTCATTGGTGGTATTCCCGATCGTCGTCGCCCACGTCGGATGCGCCGCGCCCGACGTTCCGGCCGTGGTGCAGCGCTGAATATTGCCGTTCGAATCGACGATCAGATTCCCCACCGTGTATGCGGTGGTCGCCCCCCAGCTCGGATTCGCGGTCCCCAGCGCAGCCGGAAAATTCAACGGGCCCGCATTGCCGAACAAGCCCAGCTC
>Ga0137391_10003583_pt1 | contig 11804 bp, 9 predicted proteins | sample 15con2h24BmetaG_FD_101399 | JGI IMG/M metagenome (GOLD analysis project Ga0137391, IMG submission 101399) | Vadose zone soil microbial communities from Angelo Coast Range Reserve, California, USA - 15con2h2.4B metaG | ecosystem: Environmental > Terrestrial > Soil > Vadose zone > Saprolite...
ACACTGTATTGGTATTCGCGAGCGTCAGTCACCGTGTTACAGGCTTGAGCCAGGCTTGAGCCACTGGCTTTGTCGGGAGGCAACTGGCGCCGATTCCCGCTTTTTATCTGTGTAAATCCGTGCTTTTATCAGTGTTAATCAGTGGTAAGGTTTTTGTTCGCGGCTGCGTCACGCTATGCGCCTTTCATCATTTGACCCGGCACAAAAGAATGCGCGTCACTTCGACAGCAAAACTTGAATTCCGCCCCCGCTTCAGTCATAGTCGAATCCGGGGGTGCCCAGGCGCGCCGAAGTGTTCGTGGCTCTTTGAAAAATGGATAAGCAGATAAGCAATAGTCGCCCGCGCGGCTCCCGGGGCCGGCGTGGGTCCCCGACTCACACCGGGCCGGCCCTGTTTGCGGCAATCGCCTGGCGGAATGGTTCGGTGGTAGCGCTACCAAATGCTCATTACGCTCCGGTATCCGCTACCGATTTTTCCTTGCTTTTCAACGACATGAGCGGATGAGCGGCTCAACCCCTCTCTTTCATTCGCAGAAGTCATAACTCAGCAAAACAATGCCAACCCGCATTCGCGTTCATTCGCGGCTTGTATGAGGAGTTGCGGATACAACAGTACTCTCCCTCAGGCACATCAAAATGGTCGGACATCCTCACAACCCAAAAAACCTCTGCTAGCTCCGCTTCCTCTGCGTTTTAAGGTTTTATGTTTTAACTGTTGTTTTTGGTGCAAGGGTCTTGCTTTTGTTGCGCAACGGAATTCGATCCGCGACGGCCTCGGACGAGGGTTTTAGCCGCCATTTACGCGGCTTGTCGCGTTGTCGCGGATTGAGGCCCTTTTTTTATTTACCTGAGAGTCAACAGGATTATTTCACCACCGCATACTTCCCCGACTTCACCCACAGCCAGTCGGCTCCATCGGAGATCTTTGCCGGGTTCTTCACGACAAAGAGCAGGACCGTCTCCGGGCCGGCGCATTGACGGTAGATTAGGGACGCGCTTTCGCCCGCGTTGCCGAACCCCAGATCGATATAGAGTTGCGCTGGCGCGTCCGCGATGCGGAGCGTGCCGTTGCGGACCTGGGCAGTCATCTCCTGGATCGATCCGCCTCCGAAGGTGATGTGTCCGTTCGTGGCAAGTCCGTTGGTGTAGCCTGCGGGATGGTCGAGATCGATGTTTTTATCGACGGCCACCTGGAATCCGCTGACCGGCTGCATGGTGCCCGCTTTCACCACGCGCAGCAGAACCGAGCAGGAAGTTTTCGAGGCCAGCCCCATGATGGCGTTGCTGAAGTCCGCTCCGCTGGTTCCGGTTTCCGCGGCGATGCGCTCGGACTCGGTCGGCGGCATCGGAGCCTTCGCCACATCCGCGCAGCCCGCGGGCAGAGCGAAGACCGACGCGGCGGGTTTGGCGAAGCTCACCTTTTTTACTTCAATCATGGTCTGTGCCGGCGCGCCCTTCGGCGTGATTTGCATCTTCCACAGAAATCCTGATTTGGCGTCAACCCAGGCTTTGGCGACGCCCATCGGGCTGTCGGCCTGAAAGACTTTGGCGGTAACTCCGTTGATGGTCTCCGTGCCCGTCTCTTTAGCATTCTGTTTGGCTATATCGGCCCTCATGCTCTCGGACATGGCGAACGGGTCGCCCCAGTCGCCGGAAAAAGCGGATTTCCCGCAGTCCGCCGCCGCACTCGTCGCATCCCAGCTGATCGCCGTGTGGGCCTGCAGATCGTAGAGCGTGCGGGTATGCGTGGTCTGTCCGTCCGTGACGGAAGTCTGGTCGATCACCGCTTTGTTTCCGTCGCGATAAATCTGCTGATTGACGGCGGGGCCGAACATGCTGACCACTTCCGTTACCGAATAAACCTCCGGGGCCTTCGCATCCTGAGCGTGAATTTCCGGAATTGCGGGGCCTGCCAACACCGCGCAGGCGCACAACAGCATCAACGTTTTTCCTGACATATTCGACTGCCTCCTGGTTGCGGGGATTATACTCTGCTTTACCACAGCGCGACGGAGCCGCAATCAAAGGACAAGACCTTTGCACCACGGAGGCGCGGAGACACGGAGAAAGCAAAAGCTTTTACTTCGCGTCCTTTGCGGGGACCGCTTTTGGCTGCGGGGAAAATTCTGCTTTCACTTTCTCCAGTTCCGCCTTTACTCCATCCAGGCCCTTCTCGTTGTAGATCATCATCATCCGTTCGGCCGTGATAAAGCTCAGCGCGGGATTGCGAAAGCGATTGTTGTAGTTCGCCCGGTCGTCAGGATTGAATCCGAAGGCCGGAGCCAGTTGCTGCAACAGCGCCTGCGCCGAAGTGGCCGCCGGAATTGAATACGTAAAGTCACCATCGGAAAGATTGTGCAGCGCGTACTCGGCCCGCAGGTTGGGTACCTGCGCTTTTCCCCGCGGGTCTTTGATGAGGTAGCCCTTTGCGAAAGGATCGACCTGGGCGATGATGGCCGCCGCCCGCAGCCAGTCCACGACTTTGTATTCGTTGCCCAGTGAGGGGACGGCGTGCGCCGATGCCTGGGCAATGACAAAGGCCGGGCTGAAGCCGCGCTTCATGGTTTCGGCGAGCCCCAGAATATGATGGGCCCCGGTCTTTGCGGCGCCTCCGAACTCCAGCTCCGCGAATTCGCTGCCATCGGCGTTCCACTGAAAGACGATGATCTTGGCCCAGTCATGCCAGAGCGGCGCGCCGATGATAATGTCCTGGTCGATGAAGATGTCCGAGGTCCGGGTTTTTACGGGATCCGCCGGCGGAATGGGACTCAGGGCAGGGAAGCCGGCGGAAGAATGTCCATGGACCTGGCGATATTCGCGGGCCAGATTGAGGGCGGCAATTTCGTTGGTGGCCTCGTGTACCGGCAGTCCGCCCGGCCATGAATGATGACTGCCGAAGCTGCCGCCCGGAGCGCCGTAGAACTTCTGCGGCAGTTGCGGGCAGGGTCCTCCATCGTTCATCACGGCGGGGAAGACCCCGGCCTTCAGGCCGCCCTGGAATGTCGCTTCGTCTTTGGGGTCGGCCAGACCGGCATCGATGAGTTCCCTGACAATCCGCGCGCGGTCGGCTTCGGTGAGATTGGCTCGGTGCCGGATGCATGTGCCGTCGTTGCTCAGGGCATCGAGCGTTTCTTTGCGTAGCGTCGCGTCGCCGATTTTCCGTGCCTGAGCGAGCAGGAATTGATACGACGACTGGACCATTGGGGAGCGGCGTCCAAGCGCGTCCGCCGCATCGTTGCCTTTGCCGGTTTCGGGATGGCTCTGCGCCATCGCGGAAAGAGCGAGTGTCAGGATGAGCAGTATTGCGATACGTGAGGTCATTGGGTCGAAGTAATTGTAAGGGACGGGAGGATGTGTTGGGGATGGTCAAAACCCTTAACCGTTTGTCATCCTGAGAGGAGCGCGAACGCATGTGAGCGCGCAGCGAAGGATCCCGAGGATGCGTGACACGAACGACACATGACGGGGACTGAAAAGGTGCCCCTGACACGACAAGAGATGTGAAACATTGTGGGGATCCTTCGCTGCGCGCTCACATGCGTTCGCGCTCACTCAGGATGACAAGGGGTTTAGAGTTAAGTGAATCCGGAAGCCGAAATCGTCAAACACCAAATACCAAATACCAACTACCCGGCTACCAACTACCAAACACCCCGCCGCAAGCCAGAAGCCAATAGCCAGAAGCTCTCTACGTTTGCGCATGATGCCGCACATCCGCGCCGCGCACCCAGAAGATGACATCTTCCGCGATGTTGGTGGCGTGGTCGGCCACTCGTTCGAGGTTGCGGGCCACCAGCAGCGTGTCGAGAGCGTGGCGATGGGTTTCCGTGGAATGGACCATGGTGAAGTTGGCCGCCTCGAAGATTTCCCGGTTCATGGCATCCACCAGGTCGTCGCGCTCCAGTACCGAGCGCGCCATTTCCACGTCTCCGGTGACCAGGGATTGCAGAGCATCGTGCACCATGTTGGTGGCCAGCGCGGCCATACGCGGGACATCCACGTTGAGGCCCGACTTCGGGTGATTGGCGAGGTCCATGACGCGTTCGGCGATGTTGACCGCCTGGTCGCCCACCCGCTCCAGATCGGCGTTGATCTTGATGCAGGCGATGATGAAGCGCAGATCGATGGCCATGGGCTGCTGCATGGCGAGCAGATCGATGGCCAGCTCATCCACCTCGCGTTCGACGTTGTTGATCTGCGGCTCGTCGCGCAGCACCAGGTGACAGATGCTGACGTCCCCGGTCTGATAGGCGCGCACCGCGCGCTCCACGGCTTGTTCCGCCATGCCGCCCATGACGAGCAATTTCTGTTTGAGGTCGTCGAGACCCTGATGGAATTTTGTGCGTGTCATCCAAACCTGCCAGTAATGTAGTCTTCGGTGCGTTTATCGGTCGGTTTTGTGAACATCGTCCTGGTTACGTCGAATTCAACCAGGTTGCCCATCAGGAAGAAGGCGGTGAATTCGGCAACGCGCGCCGCCTGCTGCATGTTGTGGGTGACGATGACCACAGTGTACCGGTCTTTCAATTCGAAAATCAGGTCCTCGATCTTGGCGGTGGAAATCGGATCGAGGGCGGAAGCCGGTTCGTCCATGAGGAGCACGTCGGGCTCCACCGCCAGGGCGCGCGCGATACAAAGCCTTTGCTGCTGTCCGCCGGAAAGGCTGGCGCCCGATTTCTTTTTCAGAATGTCCTTCACCTCGTCCCAGAGCGCGGAACTGCGCAGAGACTTCTCCACTACCTCATCGAGCTGCTTGCGATTGCGTACGCCATTCAGCTTGAGACCCGCGGCGACGTTGTCATAGATGCTCATAGTGGGGAAGGGGTTGGGCTTCTGGAACACCATGCCGATGCGGCGGCGCACCGATACCGGCGATACGCCCTTTCCGTAGATCTCCAGGTCTTCGACTTTGACCAGGCCTTTTACCGTGGCCTGGGGAATCGTTTCATGCATCCGGTTGAGGCAGCGGACGAAAGTGGATTTCCCGCATCCCGAAGGCCCGATGATCGCCGTGGCATGCTTCGATGGAATTTCCAGGTTGATGTTGTATAACGCCTGAGTGGTCCCAAACCACGCGTTCAGGTCGTGGACATGAATGCCGATGTCCATGCTCAATAGGCTCCCTTCAACGCGCCCCGGTTGGCCGCGAAACGCACCGTAATCACAATGGCGATAATCAGGGCGATCAGCACCAGCGCGCCGGTCCAGGCCTGGTCATGCCAGTCGTCGTAGGCGGAGATGGCGTAGGTATAAATCTGCAGCGGCAGGGCGGCGGTCGGCTGGTTGGGTTTAAGGTTCCAGAACCCGTTGCCGAGAGTCGTAAATAAGAGCGGCGCGGTTTCGCCCGCGATGCGGGCAAAAGCCAGCATGACGCTGGTGACGATGCCGGAGCTCGCTGTGGGCAGAACGACGGAAAGAGTGGTGCGCCACTGAGGTATTCCGAGACCGAAGGCCGCCTCGCGAATGGCCTGCGGGACCATCAGCAGAACTTCTTCCGTGGTGCGGCACACCGTGGGAATCATGATGATGCCCAGGGCGATCGCCCCGGCCAGCATGGAAAAATGTTTTTGAGTGGCGACCACCAGCGCATACACGGTGATGCCGATCACGACGGAAGGGACGCCGTTGAGAACGTCCGCCGTAAAGCGCACGATATTGCCCCAGCGATTCCTTCCGTATTCCGCCAGGTAAACGCCCGATCCGATGCCCAGGGGTATGCCGACCAGGCATGCCAGACCCAGAATCATGCCGGAACCGGCGATGGCGTTGGCCATGCCCCCGCCGACTTCACCCGGGGGCGCGGGTATCTGGGTCAGGAAACTCCAGTGCAGCCCGCTGAAGCCGCGATAGACGATCGTTCCCAGGATCGCGATGAGCGGCGTGGTGACCACGATGGCGGCGGACGCGATCAGAGTAAGCGCGATGGCGTTGACCGCCCGCCGACGGAACCCGAGAGTTTCAGAAATGAGCTTAGGCAATTCCCCTCGCAGGCATGCCGCGCGTAATGCTCCAGACCAGCAGGCGGGCAATGGCGTTGACGATCAGGGTCAGCGCGAAGAGTATCAGGGCCATCTCCACCAGGGCGCTGGTGTGGACAGCGCTGGTGGCTTCGTTGAACTCATTGGCGATCGAACTGGCCAGGGTATAACCGGGGGCGAACAGCGAGCGCGCAATTTCCGGACGATTGCCGATCACCATGGTGACGGCCATCGTCTCGCCCATCGCGCGTCCCAGGCCGAGGATGATCGCGCCAAAGATCCCAACCCGGGCATTGCGCAGCACGGCCATGCGAAGCGTTTCCCAGCGGGTAGCGCCCAGGGCCAGAGCGGCTTCACGTTGCGGCCGGGGAACGGCCATGATGACTTCCCGGGTCACCGACGCGATATAGGGCAGGGTCATGATGGCGAGAATCACTCCCGCAGTCAGCATGCCATAGCCGTACATGTGGCCGCCGAACAGCCCGGTCCATCCCATGTACTTCGCCAGCACGGGCTCGACATACTCGCGCATCAGGGGCGCCAGCACAAAAATGCCCCATAGTCCGTAGATCACGCTGGGAATCGCCGCCAGCAGTTCCACGCAGGTGGAGAGCGGAGCGCGCAGCCAGCGCGGGCAAAGTTCGGTGATGAACAATGCCGTCCCCAGCGAAAGCGGGACCGCCAGAAACAGCGCTACCAGCGACGATACCAGGGTCCCGTAAATGAAGGGCAGCGCGCCGAAGTCTTCTGCGACCGGGTCCCAGATCGATCTGGTCAGAAATTTGAAGCCTGTCTTATGCAGGGTGAGCCCTGAGGCGGTGATAAGTTCGAACAGAACCAGACCGACGATGGCCATCAGGGCAAACGCGCAGGCGTAGATGAGCGATTTAAATGTTTTGTCCGCAAGAACGCCCTCGCCGGCGCTCGATTGGGTATTGGGCGTTTTCGGCGTGGCCGGCTTCGGCATGGCAGTCTGATCCTGGTTGTTGAGAAGCTGGGTCCTGGCTCCTGCGGGCATGGCAAAACCGTAACAAAGCGATGTTAAAGGAGTGTTAAAAGCGGATGAGGGATCGGCGAAAGCTTTCATGTCGCTGCGAGCGGGAGCATCCACCTCAAAGGACGCAACGGGCGCAAAGGAAAATAAAGAGAAGATCGCAAAAATGTCGGAACAACCATAGCACGCGCTTCATGCGAGCCGGGGTTTCGGGTTTCACATTACCCCACAGCCCTAAAAACAACTGCCGCAGACCTCGCCGATGCGCCGACCAAAAATCCCCGAAAGGTTTTGATCGGCGTTCATCTGCGAAAATCTGCGGCTGATTTTACCGACTCGGGTTATTTCTTCGCCCGCTTGCCCTGGTCGGAGCCCTGGACCTTGATTTCCTTAATGCGCGCCTTGATCTTCGCCACTACCGGCTTGGGCAGAGGAGCGTAATCGAGCGCGGCGGTCATCGTCTGGCCGCCTTCGACCATCCAGTTCAGGAAGTCGACCATGGTCTTGCCTTTGGCTGTGTCCTTCCACTCCACCGGCACCAGCAGCCAGGTGAAGCTGCAGATCGGGTAGACGCCTTTGCCGGGCGCGTTGGTGATGGAAACGCGGAAGTCATCCGGCATGTCTTTCACGGATGCGGCCGCCGCGGTAGTCGATGCGAGGCTGGCTTTCACGAACTCACCGGCTGCGTTCTTCACGGTGCCATACGCCATCTTGTTCTGCACCGCGTAGATCAGTTCCACATAGCCGATGCCGCCCGGGGTCTGCTTGACCGTTCCGGAGACGCCGTCGTTGCCCTTGCCGCCCAGGCCCGCGGGCCAATTGACCGCGGTATTTTTGCCTACTTTGGTCTTCCACTCGTCGCTGACCTTGGAAAGGTAGTCGGTGAAGACATAGGTTGTACCGCTGCCGTCAGAGCGATGCACGACCACGATTTCGCTGTCCGGAAACTTAACGCCGGGATTGTCTTTAGCCAGCTTAGGGTCATTCCATTTTTTGATGTTGCCGAGAAAAATATCCGCCAGAACGGGGCCGGTGAACTTCAGTTCGGCATTCACACCCGGGATGTTATACGTGGGAACGACCGCTCCCAGTACCGTGGGAATGTGAAACAGTTTGAAAGGCGTAGCCGCGATCTGCTCGTCGGTCATAGGGCCGTCGCTGGCGCCAAAGTCAACTGTGCCGGCCTGTATCTGCTTGATTCCGCCGCCGCTGCCGATCGGCTGGTAGTTGATCTGGATGCCGGAATGCATCTTGTGATACTCGCTGAACCACTTCGAATAAATAGGATTGGGAAAAGTCGCGCCCGCGCCGTTCAGATCGGTCTGAGCCACGGCCCCGACCGCGCACAGAACAATGCACAACCCAATGATCATCCTGAGTCGCATGGTACCTCCACAGTTGATAGATAATTTGATTCCTGTCAATTCTGGCGGGAGATTGTTACAGGATTGTGAAAATGGGGTGAATAGGGGGTGAATTGCTGCTCGCTTTTGGCTGCTGGCTGCTAGCTTAGTGTTTTTTGATTCCGACTTCGTATTGGTGGGGACGCAAAGCCAGCCCCCGCAAAAGCCGGCAGCCAGCAGCTATTAGCCAGAAGCAGCGAAGCTATCGAACTTTCAGCACCACCACCGTCTGATCGTCAAACACCGGAGCGCCTTCGGAGAAATCGTTGGCGGCCTGGAACAGCGCGTCGGCGATTTCCTGCGCATTCTTTTTGGCATTCTTCACCACCACATGCTCGATGCGGACGCGGCCGAATTGTTCGTCGCGGGTTTTGCTGGCGTCTACGATGCCGTCGCTGAAGAATGCAAATACGTCCCCGGGCTGGGCCTGGATGGTGATCTCGTCGTAAGTCACGGCTTCAAACATGCCGAGGGGCAGTCCGGCGGATTCGATCATGTGCGCATGGCTGTCGCGGCAGTGGATGGGACGGGGCATGCCGGAGTTGGCCACCCGCATGGTCTTGAGGTTGTCGTCCCAAAGCGCGCAGGTGATTACGACATACTGGGCGTCGAGGCGGCGCTGGTTGAGGGAGTGATTGACGGCGGCCAGCATCTGCGCGGGCGCGGGCTCGTCATGGGCGAGGCTGCGCAGAATGCCGCTGACCAGGGCCGCGTACAGCGCAGCCGGCGCGCCCTTGCCGCTCACGTCGCCGATAGTGATGCAGGCCCGCGGCGCTTTGTAGTCGAGAAAGTCATACATGTCGCCGCCGATGGCATGCGCCGGATTGAAGCGGGCCGCCAACTCGGCGTTTTTCAGCACCGGGCACGACGGCGGCAGCAGATGGTGCTGTACCTCCCGGGCCATGGCCAGGTCGCGTTCCAGCCGCTGTTCTTCCCGTGAGAGCCGCTCGTACAGGCGGGCATTCTCGATGGCGATGGCGATCTGCGCGGCCAGCGTGCTCATCATGCGCACGTGGTCTTCGTTGAAGTATCCGCGACGGGTGTGTTCCAGATCGAGAACCCCGATGACCTCATCCTTATATATAAGGGGTACGCAAAGCTCCGAGCGGGTCTCGGCGTTGACCTTTATATAGCGGGCGTCTTTGCTGACGTCGGGGGCCAGCACCACTTCCTTGTGTTCGGCGGCCGCCCCGACCAGTCCGCGCCCGATGGGGATGTCGTGCTTGAGCTGGATATTTTCCTTGAAGCGCAGCGAAAAGCGGTGGACCAGCTTCTGCCGGGTTTCATCCACCAGCAGAATCGAAAACATCTGGTAGTCGATGATCTTGAGCAGCAGATCGCCGATGCGTTTGAGAAGCTGGTCGGGATCGAGAATCGAGGTAAGATCGCGGCTGATGTCGTTCAGCAGGGACAGGGTGTTGGCCTGCTTCACGATACGGCTGTAGAGCCGCGCGTTTTCAATGCTCACCGCGATGCGCGAGGCAATCAGCGTCAGCAGGCGGGCGTGCTCTTCCTTGAAGTATCCCGGCTCAGGCGCTTCGATGTCGATGACCCCGATCACTTTGTTCTTGGTGATCAGCGGTACCGCCAGCTCCGATCGCACGATCGCCAGGGCCTCGATGTAGTCGGTCTCCTGGGTGACGTCATTCACCAGAATGGCCTGGCGTTCTTCCACCGCGCGTCCGGTGACGCCCTGGCCGACCTTCACCCTGATCTTTTCGGCAACCTCGGGCTGGTGGCCGATCTGGAAACGGAACCGAAGCTCCTGCGTGCGCTCGTTCAGCAGCAGAATGCCGAACACCTTGTAGTCGATGACGCGCTTAACCACTTCAGCAACCCGATGCAGAAGCGTGTCCAGGTCGAGAGTGGTGTTGAGAACGTCGGCGACTTCGACCAGCAGGGACTCAACGTCCATGGGCTGGGAATGCGATTGTAATGTGGCTTTGTGAGTCAACCTGACATGATAACAGGAGGTAAGAGCTTAGGAAGTTTGGTAAATGAGCAATTTGGTAATTGGGCGATTTTCGCGAAGCAGACGGTTTCGTGGCAATTACTCAATTACTAAATTACCCAATTACAAAATCTTTTTCACCATCTCCGGGGCACCGAGTTCCATCACAATGCCCACTGCGTTACTGGAACCAAGCCGGTTGGCGCCGGCGTCGAGCAGGGCGGCGGCTGCGGCGGCTGTGCGGATTCCGCCGGAGGCTTTAATTCCGGCGCGATCGCCGACCACGCCCCGCAGCAGGGCCACGTCGTCGACCTGGGCGCCGCTTCCGGCGAAGCCGCTGGAGGTCTTGACGAACCCGGCCCCGGCGGCCAGCGCGAGTTCGCAGCTCAGTATCTTTTCTTCCAGCGTGAGCAGTCCGGTTTCAAGAATGACCTTCAGCACCGCCCCGTGGGGGCGGGTGATCTCGGCCACGGCGGCGATATCCGCCTGCACCAGATGGCGGTCGCCGGATTTCAGCGCCCCGATGTTCATCACCATATCGAGTTCCTGAGCGCCGGTGCGTATGGCCTCGGCGGCTTCAAACCGCTTCACCGTGGTCTGGCTCGCGCCCAGCGGAAATCCGATGGTGGTGACGATTTTTACCGGCGTTCCCTGAAGCACGGAAACCGCCAGGTTGATCCAGTAGGGGTTGATGCAGATGGCGGCAAAGTTATAAAAACACGATTCTTCGCAGCGGCGAACGATCTGTTGGCGGGTGACATCGGCTTCGAGCAGGGTATGGTCCAGCGTACCGGCCAGGGCCTGCCAGCTACGGACGTGAATCTGAGGGTCGGAAATTACCTGTGACATCCATTCCGGATTTTAACACTACTTTCCCGGAATGTTGTCGAGAACGCAGATATCGGCGAGGTTACGGTAGTGCTCCGCGTAGTCGAGGCCGTAGCCGACCACGAACTCGTCCGGAATTTTAAAGCCGATATAGTCCGCCTGAATGGGGCGCTGCCGCCGTGAAGGCTTGTCGAGCAGCGTAGCGATCTTAAGGGCGCGGGGCTGACGGGCCTCGAACATCCTTCGCAGAAAGGTCAGGGTCAGCCCGGTGTCGAGAATATCTTCCACCAGAATCACGTTGAGTCCCTGGAGCGGCCCGGCCACGTCCTTGATTAACTGGACTTCTCCCGCGCTCTGTTTTGCCGACCCGTAGCTGGAAACCGCGATGAAGTCGAAGGTGGCGTCCAGTTCGATCTGGCGGGCGAGGTCGCTGAGGAAGAGGCACGCGCCCTTGAGGACGCCGATCAGCATCACCGGCTGTCCGACGAAATCGCGTGTAATCTCCTTTCCCATTTCGGAAACGCGGGCGGCGATCTGTTCACGGGTAATAAGGACTTTAGGCATGCGCGGAATTATAAATGAGTCAGCAATTGGCAAATAGCAATTGGCAATTGGCACTGACCGTTCCCGAACTTTGTCATTCCGAAGGT
>Ga0137391_10003599_pt1 | contig 11777 bp, 9 predicted proteins | sample 15con2h24BmetaG_FD_101399 | JGI IMG/M metagenome (GOLD analysis project Ga0137391, IMG submission 101399) | Vadose zone soil microbial communities from Angelo Coast Range Reserve, California, USA - 15con2h2.4B metaG | ecosystem: Environmental > Terrestrial > Soil > Vadose zone > Saprolite...
CCAGGGAAGCCATACGGATGGGTGCAGCCAAACGGGTGCTGGCGCTCGACCAAATCGCGGGCGTATTGACCGCGGTCGCCGATGAATCGACCTTGCGGAGGCGGGAGTGAAGCCGGCCATCCTCATTGTCGATGACAGCCTCACGATCCGGATGGACCTGGGTGAGACCTTCGAATTGGCGGGGTTCGCGACTACATTGTGCGCGACTTTGACGGAAGCACGCACCGCCCTTCTGGCGGCGCCTTTCGCGCTCATCATTCTCGATGTCATTCTGCCGGACGGGGACGGTGTTGAGTTCATGCGAGAGGTCAGAACTTCTGCGGCGACTGCCAATATACCTATCATCCTGCTGTCTTCCGAAACGGAGGTGCGACACCGCATTCGCGGCCTTGAGACCGGCGCGGATGAATATGTGGGGAAACCATATGATCAGCTTTACATCGTGGCCCGGGCTCGGGAGCTGTTGCGGAACGAAGAACCGGAAGGCGAAGAACGCGGATTCGCTTCGGTCCTTATTATCGACGACAGCCCGACATTCCTGAACGAACTCAGGATCTCTCTGGAATCTGCCGGATACAAGGTCATCACCGCCGCTTCTGGTGAAGCGGGCTTGCGGCTTGCCGTAGACCAGCGTCCGGCAGCCATCGTTGTGGACGGTATTCTTCCCGGCATTGATGGCGCTACCGTAATCCGTTGGATCAGGATGGATGCTGTTCTCCGAAGCACGCCCTGCATCCTGCTTACAGCGTCCGAAGAACAAGGCAGCGAAATCGCGGCCCTCGATGCCGGCGCTGACGACTATGTTCGCAAGGACAAGGATGTCGGGCTCATTCTGGCGCGTCTCGCGGCACTCCTGCGTCTGGCCGGCACTCCGTCCGTCATCCGCACTCGTTCGAGTCTTCTTAGTCCAAAGAGGGTCCTGGCGGTGGATGACAGTCTCACCTATCTCCATTCGGTTTCTGAACAGCTGCGGCAAGAGGGCTATGACGTTGTCCTGGCGAGGTCCGGGGAAGAGGCGCTGGAGTTGTTGTCGACCCAGCCGGTGGATTGCATTCTGCTCGACCTGGTCATGCCCGGTCTCTCCGGGCAGGAGACTTGCCGCCGGATCAAAAATTCCACAGCCTGGCGGGACATTCCTTTGATCATGCACACGGCTCTGGAAGAGCCGCAGGCCATGATCGAGGGCATCAATATAGGCGCGGATGACTACATTTCCAAATCAGGCGATGTCGAGGTTCTGCGCGCCCGCGTCCGCGCCCAACTGCGCAGGAAACAGTTCGAAGACGAGAATCGCAAAATTCGCGAACAATTCCTCCAAAAGGAACTGGATGTGACCGCGGCAGTCTCCGCCCGGAAACTCGCCGAAGAGCGGACCGCGTTCGCGAAAGAGCTGGAGTTCAAGATCCAGGAGCTTGAAACTTTCAGCTATTCGGTATCGCATGATCTTCGCGCTCCGTTGCGGGCCATTTCCGGCTTCAGCCAGTTGCTGATCGATCACCATTGGGACAAGCTCGAAATCGATGCAAGAGAATTGATTCAGGGTGTCGTGGCATCCGCCGATCGAATGAGGGGACTCATCGACGGCCTGTTAAGACTCGCGCAGGCAGGATCCGGGAATCTGGAACGCGAGCCTGTCGATTTGAGTCTGCTGGCCGGCGAAATATCTTCCCGGCTTCAGGGGTCAGAACCGGAAAGGCAGGGGACCTTCATCATTGCTCCGGATCTGGTGGCGGATGGAGATCCGGTGCTGCTTCGAGCTGTGCTGGAAAACCTTCTCGGCAATGCCTGGAAATTCACGGCTAAACAGCCGCATGTCCGCATTGAAATCGGCGTCCAGCGGCAGCCTGATCGAACCGTCTACTTTGTGAGCGATAACGGTGCGGGATTCAATATGAAATATGCCGACAGGCTTTTTGGCGCTTTCCAGCGTCTCCACCTTGAAAGCGAATTTTCCGGAACCGGAATCGGACTGGCCACCGTTCGCCGAATCGTTCAACGTCACGGCGGCAGAGTGTGGGCCGAGTCTGAGCCTGGCCACGGGGCAACATTTTACTTCATCCTCGAAGCCGCCGATTAGCAGAGTCCAGGCACTCGCAGATCCGCTCATCTCATGGAGCAAAGGCGGGCGGAATGCTTTCCTGGCCCGCCGCTCGCGCAGCCCATCCGCCGCGTGAAATGGGCGGCGCGGTTCTTCGATGTTCAACGCGGGAAAAAGAGAAAATGGCTCGTCGCGGACCTCGGAGATGTGAGTTGAGATCTCGCAAAGAGCGAAGCGGCGTGAAGCGCACACATTCCGCGGTCCCCTGGTTCCGACGATCATGCCGTTCGGAACCAGGGCCGCGGGATTCACGGTCTGTTACGAGCGAAACTCGTTTGAAGCCTGAAAATTGGCGCTGTGTGACTGATGAGCGCCTACGGGCAGAGGCAGCCCCCGTGGGGTGAAGCGAGGCAGTTTGGCGGGCAGAAGAACTTTGCGTCCGCGGAGATGGTCGCGGATCGCGCAGAAATGATGCCGATGGACACGATACAGAAACAGAGTTTGGCAATAATGAGTGTCGCTTTCTTCGATAACATAAACTTTCTCCCTTTCCTTTGGGTGAATACGATTTTCGTCCTGTGCTCTGAATGCAACGGGGAACAACAGGTTTGACAACGTATCAGCGGGTTGAAGTATGTTTCGAGCGCGGTTCTCCTGACAAGATAAAAGGGCTGGTTAAGGCCGTTTGGAACGTCGGTATATTTCCTTTTCGGGAATGTTCTCTTTTGGACTCTGATGTGTGGCGCCGTTCGGCAGGCGACGATGGCCGCGACAGGCTGTTAAGCCGGCATGATACGGCCCGCAAAATGCCTTGTTCACTATTTCCTTGCTCTGGTAGAATATATTCCTTACGAAGGTAAGGAGATATTGATATGAAAATCCTTGCGGAAAGCACTCTCACCAGCAAAGAGCAGCTTACGGTGCCTAAAGTTGTGCGGCAACTGCTCGACGTTCATGCCGGCGACAGCCTGGTATGGAGCCTGGACGAACAGGGCCGGCTTGTGGTGTCCGGAGGGAAGCCCTGGACGCTGGCCGATATTCGAGCGGCCGTAGCTGCCGCAGGACCTGTCAAAACGCCGAAAGGCGTCACGGTTGAAGACATGAAGGCAGGCATCGCCGACGCGATGCGGAGCAAGCATGGCCGCCGTTGATACCAATGTTTTGGTGCGCCTGCTGGTGGCTGACGACCCGGCGCAAACCAAACGCGCTGTTGCCTTCCTGGAAACGCACCGTCCGGTTTGGATATCCACCGTGGTACTGGTGGAGACAGTATGGGTGTTGACCACGGTCTATCGCTGGTCCAAGCCGCAGATCGTTGCGATGCTGCACGTCGCCGTTGCCAGCCGGGACTTCGCATTTCAATCCCTGGCGGAAGTGCGGGCAGCCGTCCAGCTTTACGTTTCCGGCAAGGCCGATTTCTCGGATTGCCTCGCACTTGAACTGGCCCGTGCCGAAGGGTATCTGCCTTTTGCGTCGTTTGATAAGGCCACCGCGAAGTTACCCGATGCGGTCGCTCCATAGTTTCTGTGACGGCTGCAACCAGGAGATTAATCACAAAGGTCATGAAGAACACAAAGGAAAAGCGACCGCACTCCGGCGTTGTGCCTCCGCGGCCGGAATCGGTTTGTCTTCGTGCTGCTTCGTGATCTTTGTGGTCAGTTTTTTGAGGTTGGCTTAATCTGCGCAGGCAGGCAGACTGATATTTCAAGATAACATCGCGCCTGCCCTCGCATTTTCCGCGAAGGGCAGGCACAACTACAGCTTTAGTTTCCCGTTAGTTCTGAAACGCCGCCGCCACCTCAGGCTTCAGCAGGTACCAGAGGATGAGGCCGTTGATGACGAGCCGGATCAGGAAGCCGAAAAGGATGAGCGGGCTGAAGTGCAACAGCATCAACAAGGCGCCAAGGAGGCCCAACCCGGCAAAGATCAGGGCGACGATACGCGCCCAGCTCTTCAGTTTCAAGAGGCCCCAGCCCACCAGCGCGGCAATCGCGCCAAAAATCAGCACGACCACCCCGGCCACAGCTCCCAGTCCCGCCATAATCCCGGCGCCCGCAGACCCGCCGGCCCCTCCCTGTTGATTGATCATGGAAGCCAGGAACCCGCCGCCCACGAACATCAAAACTCCGCCCAGCACGCAAAAGGCGGCCAGGATAAAGTAGAGTACCGCGATAATCGTCACACCTGTCGGTCTGGCCATGCTTTTCCTCCTGTTTTGTATTTGTCGCGTATTCTACTCATATCCGGTCGAATCACAACGTGATTATTTTGGCCGGGGATAACTGTTCGGGTGTCATCGCGGTCAATTATCCCCGGGGAGCAACTGTGATATGCTCCGCGCCAGATGGAGCAAAAATGTCATGGTTGCGTAACATTATGCTGAAATCGGTTGCACTTCCCGTGAAGTTTCTGGTCGCGGTCACGCTGCTTGCGATTGCGGTTCCGTGTTCAGCGCAGGACCGGCCTGTTCCCGTTCCGCCTCATCGCAAAAAAATCGCACTCGTCCTTGAGGGCGGCGGCGCGCTGGGGCTGGCCCATGTGGGCGTCATCGAATGGCTTGAGGAAAATCATATTCCGGTGGATGCCATCGCCGGCACCAGCATGGGCGGGCTGGTGGGCGGCTTGTATGCCATGGGCTACAGCCCGAAAGAGATCCACGATACGGTGGCCGCCGTTGACTGGGACGCTGTGCTTCGCGACCGCCTTCAGTATCGCAATCTGATCTTTCGCCGCCGTGAAGACCTGCGCAGCCATCCCAACAGCCTGGAGTTCGGAGTGGTGACCGGCGTCCATCTTCCCGAAGGATTCAACCCGGGGCATCAGGTGGGCCTGCTGCTCGACCGCCTGGCTCTGCCGTATTCGACCGTGAAGAGTTTTGACGATCTGCCTATACCTTTTCGCTGTGTGGCCGTGGATATCGTCGCAAGAAAGGAACATATCTTCGGCTCCGAAACCGATCGCAGAGACGGGCTGCTGGGTCTGGCGCTGCGCTCCACCATGTCGGTTCCCGGCATCTTCAGTCCGGTGCGCGATGGCGACAAAATCTATGTCGATGGCGGCGTGCTGAATAACCTGCCGGTGGAGGTGGCGCAGCAGATGGGGGCGGAGATTGTCATCGCCGTCCATCTGAAGGCGAAGCCTCTGGACCCGCAGGAGAGTCTTTCGGTCGTCGATGTTTTGCAAAATTCGGCGGAGGTGGTGATCTCCGCCAATGAAGCGCGAAGCCTCGACAAGCTGCAGAAAGCCGACGTGGCCATCGTTGCCGATCTGGCGAAATTCACCCTGACCGACTACACGAAGTACAAAGAATTGATTGAGCAGGGGCGAAGCGCGGCGGCGAGCCGGGCGAATCTGCTGAAGATGCTGAGTCTGAACGATGAAGACTGGGCGGCTTACATCCGGCAACGCGAAGCCCGGCAGCGAAAGGCAATGGGCCTGCCGCAAACCATCGTCGCTTCCGCCGGGGACATTGAGCTCGAAGAAAAAATCAGGCACGATCTGGCCAAATACATCGGACGCGAGGTCAACACCAAACACCTGGAGACGGACCTCGACCGCCTGGTGGGCGCCGGCCGCTTCGGTCGTCTCGGCTACGGAATGACGGAGCAGAACGGAAAGATCGGTCTGGCCATCGACGCCACCGCCAAAGACAATGCGCTGGCCATCATCACGCCGGTGATTGAAATTGACGGCGGCGACTACCGCACGCCGATCTTCACCCTGGGGACGCGGGTGACGGCCTTCGATCTGGGCGGCATTGGCTCGGAGTGGCGCAGCGATCTGCTGCTGGGCTCGCATTACGGCTTCTCATCGGAGTACTACCGGCCGGTGCGCGCCTTCAGCCGTTTCTTTGCTTCTGTCCAGGCGCGTCTCGAATCCACGCCCTTCAACATCTACATTCGCAACGATCATCTGGCGCAGTACCAGCAGGTGAACTATCTGGGCGCGTTCGATCTGGGCTTCAACGCGGGACGCAGCGTGCAGATACGAGCCGGCTATGAAGGCGGCCAGAGCGATCTCACGCGCATCATCGGCGCGCCGCTGCTGCGGGAGACCGCAAGCCGAATCGGAACCACTTCTCTGCGGGCGTCTTTTGAGCAGCTGGATTCCGCGGTTGTGCCGCGCAACGGCGTCGCGGTGAGTTCGAGATGGGAATGGCATGACGGATGGATCAATGCCACCGACCATTTCCCTACGGCGGAAACCCAGGTGGCTTTGTTCAAATCGGTAAGCGCCTCGGGGTCGATGTATCTTGAAGCCTCCGGCGGTTCGACCCTGGGTTTTGCCAACAACGGACTGCCGAGTTTTTCTCTGGGCGGTCCTTTTCGGCTCTCAGCCTACGGCACAAACGAATTTCTGGCGAACCAGTATTTCTACGGTCGCGCCGGATACCTGCATCGCGTCTTTGCCGTGCCCTCGCTTTTCGGAGGAACCTTCTATCTGACCGGAGCCTATGAGGTCGGAAAGACGTATGGCCTTACGGGCGCGCCCGCCCTGCCCATGGACGGCACGGCCGGAATGATTTTCGATACGGCGTTCGGACCGATCTTCCTCGGAGGCAGCGCCGGGGAGAGCGGACATAAGAAGTTCTTCTTCTATCTGGGCCGGCTGTTCTGAAATCAAGAGCAAAAGACCTTTGCACCACGGAGGCACGGAGTCACGGAGAAAAGCAAAATCGAAAGAATAATGGGTTCCTCGTTTGCTTTCGAGGGTGTGGGTTTCATCGGGCAGAAGAGGGTGCAGAGCGGGATTGGAGCTTCTTCTCCTTCACATTTTTTGATGCAGGTGCAACGATTCATAGTCCCAAAGACTTCCATTTCGTCCATCAACCGCGCTTTTCCGTGACCTCTGGCGCCCGATGAAACCCATCCACTTGAAAGTAAACGAGGAACCCATTATTTTTTGTTTTTGTTTTTCTCCGTGACTCCGTGCCTCCGTGGTGCAAAGATCTTGCTCTCGCTGACAGTTGACATTCCCTCACTCTTGTCCAATAATGTCTCTCAGGCCGATTACGGCCTGTAAACTTTATGCATTTGCTCAACTCAACTCGAATGACCATGGCCATGTGCACCCCAGGCGGTGTCCGGTCTGCGTCAGGAGTCTGAGCGAGAGCATTTCCTTCCTGTTGTAGCGGCCGCCTGGGTTCTCCGGCGGTTTTTCTGTTTCTACCCAAAACTACGCTGCATCACCACAGGAGGGCGCTATGCCAGACTTTCAGGGTATTTCCACACTTGCGATTCATGGTGGCTTGTCACCGGAAACGGCCACCGGAGCGATTCTTACTCCGATCTATCAATCCACCACCTTTGTGCAGGAGGCCGTCGGCAAACACAAGGGGTTCACCTACTCGCGAGCGGCCAATCCCACGGTGGACGCGCTGGAGCGCGCGCTGGGCTCGCTCGAAAACGCGCCGCCGGCCGTGTGCTTTTCCAGCGGCATGGCCGCCATCAGCACCTTGTTTCTGGCGCTGCTGCGGGCGGGCGATCACGTTGTGATTTCCGATGTGGTCTATGGAGGCACGGTTCGCCTGGCCCGGCAGATTCTCAGTCACCTGGGAATCACGGCGACTTTCACGGACACATCGAACATCGCGGCGGTGCGCGAGGCCATCACGCCGCAAACGCGGCTGGTGTTCATTGAAACCCCCGCGAACCCTACGCTGAAACTCAGCGATATCGCGGCCATCGCCGAACTCACGCGCGCGGCGGGAATCAAGCTGGGCGTTGACAACACCTTTCTTACGCCCCTGGGTCAGAAGGCCCTCGAACTCGGCGCGGATATCTCTCTTCTTTCGACCACCAAATACATCGAAGGTCACAACGCCACCGTCGGCGGATCGATCACCACGCGCGACACCGAGTTGCTCGACCGGCTGCGTTTTGTCCGCAAGACGCTGGGAACGATCCAGTCTCCGCAGGAAGCGTGGCTCACGCTGCGCGGTTTGAAGACGCTGCCTTTCCGGCTTCGTCTGCATTCCGAAAACGCGCTGGTGGTGGCCCGCTGGCTGGAGCGGCATCCGGCGGTGCGTTATGTCATTTATCCGGGGCTCGAGTCGTTCTCTCAGCGCGAACTGGCGGCGCGGCAGCAGCTGGCGCCCGGCGGACTGATTTCGTTCGAGGTCAAAGGCGGCGCCGAAGCCAGCATTGAGCTTATGAATTCGGTGAAGCTGTGCTCGCTGGCCGAGAACCTGGGCGCCGTGGAAACCCTGATCACGCATCCGGTCACCATGACCCATGCGGACGTTCCGGCAGCCGACCGGGAAGCGGCCGGAATCACGGAAGGCCTGGTTCGGCTTTCGGTCGGGCTGGAAGATGTCAGCGACATTACCGCCGATCTGGATCAGGCGCTGGCCGCGGCCGCGCGGGTTGCGGAAGAAAGGAGCACACCATGCGCTGTTGCAGCTCGATAGTCGTTCTTAACGTTGAAAATCCTTCTCTGTGCTCAGCGCCTGGTCTGCCCCGCGTGGTGGATGAAGCCTATCGCTGGTACCGTCAGGGCAAGCCGGTGGTGGTGGCGCTTACCTTTCTGACGGAAACGGCGGACACAGGCGCGAGCAAAGCGGGCGCTGTCAGGCTTCAGGAACTGCTGGACCGCTGCGGCATTCCGGCGGCCACGCTCTATTGCGCGGAGGAGCGCCATTATGGGGAAGTGCTGGAGGCCCTTGACAGCTTCCCGGTGGTGATCGTGCATGGTTTGAAGAAAAAGGATGCGACCACCCTGGGCGCCGCACTGTGCTCGCCTTCTTTCGCCGATCGCGCCGGACAAACGGACGCCGCCTTTGCGCACGGCGCTTTTGCACAGATCAACCTGGTTTCCTCTGCCGGCAGCGCTGAATATGGCGATTCGCCGACGCGACTGCGGGTCGGACTTCTGGGACTCGGCACGGTCGGACGCGGCGTCTTTCAGTCGCTGAGTCTGTATCCGGAGCGCTTCGAGATCACGGGCATTGCGGTGCGCGATACGGGCCGTCCGGAACGCCTTCCGCTGCTGCGCAAAGGTCTGCTCGGCAACGATCCCTGGCGGGTCATCGAGAGCGATGCGGATGTGGTCATCGAACTGATCGGCGGTCATGAGCCCGCGCTGGCATTGATTTCCGAGGCGTTACGAAGAGGGAAACAAGTGGTTACGGCCAACAAGCTGGTCATTGCGCGGCACGGCGCTGAACTGATTCGCCTGGCCGAACGGCATCGCGGCAGCCTGTTCTTCGCCGCCGCGGTGGGCGGCGCGGTGCCCATGCTCGAAACCGTCAATCGCACCGGCGGGGCCGGCCCCATCGAAAGCCTGAAGGGCGTGCTCAACGGAACCTGCAACTTCGTTCTCGATGAACTGGCGCGGGGCAGCGGCTTTCAGGATGCGGTGGCCAAAGCTCAGACACTGGGCTTCGCCGAAGCCGATCCCACGCTCGATCTCGACGGCACCGACGCGGCGCACAAGCTTACGCTGCTGGCGCGGGCGTGCGGCGCGGAACTCAAACTTGAGAATATCGACCGCTCAGGAATTCTCGGGTTCGATGCCCGGCGCGTTCATTCTCTGGCGGCCGGCGGCAAGTCGGTGCGGCTGGTGGCCGGCTTTTCGCGCGGGACTTCGACTTCCGACGCGCGGGAGCTTTGCGCCCGGGTCGCGCCCGAAGTCGTGGATGCGGAGCATCCGTTTGCCCGCATTCGCGGCGAGCAGAACTGTCTGATTGCGCGCCGCGCCGACGGCAGCGAACAGGTCCTGCGCGGCAAAGGCGCGGGACGCTGGCCCACGACGGTTTCCGTGATGAGCGATGTGCTGGCGATTTCCAGGTCCGATTCATGGTTCCGATTCAACAAGCCCGCCGCCTTCGCGGCGCCGGGTGAAACTTTTCAGCACGGAGGCGCGGCATGAAGCTGGCGACGAGACTGGTGAATTACGAGCGATGTCCAGGCGATCCCTGGCGTCCGGTGGCTACGCCCATTTATCAGACGGCCACCTTCGAGCAGGAATCCGCCACGGAGTTTGGCGAGTACGATTACTCGCGCAGCGGGAACCCGACGCGCGCCGTGCTGGAAAAACAAATCGCCGATCTGGAGAACGGCCACAGCGCTTTCTGTTTCGCCAGCGGCATGGCGGCCATCGCCTCGCTGGGCCGGCTGCTGCGCCCGGACGACGAATTGCTGGCCGGGGACGATCTCTACGGCGGCAGCTACCGCGCGTTCTCCAAGGTGTTCAATCGCAGCGGGATCCACGTGCGTTACAGCGACGCCACGGACGTGGAGGCCTTCGCGGCCCTGATCTCGCCGCAAACGCGGCTGGTGCACATTGAAACGCCGACCAACCCTCTGCTGCGCATCGTCGATATCGCCGCGCTGGCGGAAGCGGCCCACAGGAAGGGCGCTCTGCTCTCGGTGGATAACAGTCTGATGTCGCCGTATCTGCAGAACCCGCTCGACCTGGGCGCGGATATCGTGGTGCACTCCGCCACCAAATTTCTGTGCGGACACAGCGACGTGACCGCGGGCGCGATTGTGGTGAAAGACGCCGCGCTCGCCCATGAAATCGGCTTCCTGCAGAACGCGGAAGGCGCGGGACTGGGGCCGTTCGATTCCTTTCTTTTGCTGCGCGGCATCAAGACGCTGGGCCTGCGCGTGGACCGGCAGCAGCAGAATGCGCAGAAGGTAGCGGAGTTTCTGGCCGGCCATCCGGCAGTGCGGAAGATTTATTACCCCGGTCTTCAGGGGCACGCGGGGCGCGTGCTGCAACAGCAGCAGGCGCGCGGATTCAGTTCGGTGATCTCCATTGAGACCGGCTCGCTTGAGTTCTCACGCCGGCTGGCGGAAGCGACACAACTCTTCGGAATCACGGTGAGCTTCGGCGGAATCAATTCCTCCATCAGTTTGCCGGGATGCATGTCGCACGCGAGCATCCCCGAGCAGGTCCGCGCCGGCCGCGCGATGCCCGCCGATCTGGTGCGGCTCTCGGTGGGAATTGAGGATACGCAGGACCTGATCGATGACCTGGAACAGGCGTTGAAAATCGCGGCAGGGGATAGGGTGCTGAGCGCCGCGGCGGACTGAAACAAAGACCTTTGCACCACGGAGTCACGAAGTCGCGGAGAAGAACAAAAGATAGATGGATTATCGTGGACTGCTGCTCTGTGAACCCTGTTGCCAGATGGAGACATTAGGATCGAAACTGCGAAACTCTGGCTTGAATGAACCAAAGAGCCGGCGGTCCGGGATAAATCCATCTATCTTTTGTTCTTCTCCGCGACTCCGTGACTCCGTGGTGCAAAGGTCTTTGCTTTTCTCACTGCGGGCGAATCAGAAACTGCTCAAACCTGCCATCGGGCATTTCGTAGATCGAGATGGAAAGAGTTTTCTTCTGATACTTCGCGGTATAGACGCGGTCGTTCATGCCTCCGCGTTTGCTCGCGCTGGCCTGGCTCAGCATTTCCAGACTGCCGAGGGAAGAGACCGACTCCGCGAAATCTTTGACCGCCTGGTCGGTGAAGTAGGAGTTGGCGTTGTCGGTGAACAGCGATCGGTCGATTTTTCCCTGGCCAAAACCTTCAAGAACTTTTCTGACGGTGGCATCGGGGGCCGGGCCGACGCTTTCCTTTGGAGGCATCAGCAGGCGCAGAATTCCCTGGGCGATCTGCCCCGATGCGCCCGCGGCGTCGAGGTTGGTGAGCACGGCCACGGCGATTCCGTCGTCGGGCAGTACGGCGTTGCTGGCCGTGAATCCTGAAACTTCTCCGCCGTGCTGCAGAACGCGA
>Ga0137391_10003600_pt1 | contig 11773 bp, 17 predicted proteins | sample 15con2h24BmetaG_FD_101399 | JGI IMG/M metagenome (GOLD analysis project Ga0137391, IMG submission 101399) | Vadose zone soil microbial communities from Angelo Coast Range Reserve, California, USA - 15con2h2.4B metaG | ecosystem: Environmental > Terrestrial > Soil > Vadose zone > Saprolite...
AACGCCCCTGCTGCGAAGCGCGTGATATGTGTGCAACACACACAGGGAATGTGCCCCAAAGGCAGGAGTGCCACGGCGGCATCCAGTGGCTTATTCTCCTCGAACACGCGGCAGAAGAGAGCAGACCGTGAGGCAAGAAAGTAACCCCCAGTCCGGTGTCAATGCCAATGCTCGAGACCCCACTGGCAGCGTTCCACAGACTTGTCCATGGAAACCTGAGATCATTGAGATGGCCCGCTCAACGAATCGATTGCCTTGTGCTGGAACGTCGCACTGAAGAATACTCCCGCAGAATCTGGGGTCATCAGTCTGCTGGGTCTAGGGTTTCGATGTAACCGTCACCCTACAACCATTAAGGCATCATATCATCGAAAGACAAACCCTACCCATGCGGTCGTGCCATTCTCCCAGAAATGCGATTGGGTCGGTGTATATGATGTGACTTTCTCGTACAGCACCGTACAAGGCATCCAACGAGGAAGGTACAGGCTTAGGCCACTTCTATGCTATCCGTATCCGCATGCGTTCTACCCTCCCTCTACCCATACTTCCTATCGTACCGTGAACGTCGCATGATGGGTCGAATTCGTACATTCCCGCTGGGGTACCCCATGCACAAACATTACGGAGGAGCGGGTCGAGCGAGGCGGGCTCATCCCTGACTATATTCTGTGCGAATACCTCCGGATGATAGAGGGGCACTGAGATAATCTTCCGCGTGCAAAAAAAAAGACAACAAAGGAAAAAGCGGGGAGTCGCACGACAACCCGCGCGGTTGATCACATCATATTTCAATATCATATAAAGAAAGAAAAAAACGGGGGGAGTGGGGTAGAAAAGTATATTTGCGCACCTTGAACATGATGTCTACCTTTGGTACTAGCTGTCCTAGCGCCGGCATCCAGCTCGGAAAGGGGCTATTCAGCTATTCAACACACTGCAACCTAGCACCGCCGAGCGTGGTCGAACCAATCGCAGCGCTTCAGAGCGCATCGCCCGCCGCGGCCCACTTGTATCTGATTCTGATTCTGGAAGACATGCGACACGCCAGGGTGCAGCGAGAGCCTGGGCACGTGTTACGACGCGTGAGGGAGGGGCGATGGCCCCGGGTGCTTCGCGAGTGTGGCGTAGAACGGGGAGAGTATATCGAGGAAAGAGAGAGGAAAGTCTAGGTGTAATCGAGCGGTCGCGGTGTTTCGTTTTTGCAAGGCGTTCAACTGTGCCCAGCTGGCCTGTCCACGAAAAAAAGAGGAAAAGAGCAGCTGATCGGAGACCGAAATTCAAACACCGACAGACGTCAGGCGTGATTTACCGTTAAGCGTCCCCGCTCTCAATTCCTTCCTATTCTTCGTCACCCATAACCTCGCAGTTATATTAATGCCCTTCTCCTTCTGTTTTTCCCCGATTCATGGATCGATGTCGTGGTTCGCGTGCACCAGTCTCTGCCTTATTCCTTATTCTCCGTTCTTCAACCCTTTCCTTACGACCCTCTTCCCCCTATTTGAACACCGCCTGTACATTGAAGCTAGGGCAAATCAATTTCTCTTTACCCCATCCATTCATATACGTCGGTCCTTTGGACTTGCACATGACTTCAGAATACCTTGTCTCACCCCTTCTTTTTGGTGGTGTGCCATCCCAAGTGGCAAGCTGGCAGCAACGTGGCGTTCCATTCTCAACCTCGTGTTGTGCATTTCGAACATGTGTCTGCTAACAACCCTCCCTCCGCACGTCTTCTTTAGGCTGCAATCGTTCGATGCTTTCCACAGAATACGACACGACGCACAACACAACATTCGTGGCTCCAAGGGCCCGCCTGCAATGTTTCGTCTTTTCCTTCACTAGGGATTCCGATTCTCAGCTGGTACGGATTCAATTTACATCAAACCCTATTCTCCGTATGCGCTGCTCTCATCATCGTATCCCTCTGACACCACGCATTTTGTGCCGGCCCTGGAGATTAAACCTTGCGGCTGCATCTCACTTTCACTTTTCCCTACTAATGTCATGTCATATACTCTCGCCAAACACCACGGTAGCTTATATATATCAATGAATTTCCCAACGAAGAGCGGCGCTGACAGTCCTCGCCATCAGATACGTGTTTGTGAAAGGTTAGTTGGCTTGTTCAGCGATCAATCTTCTACATGTGCCCACCTTTCGTAACAGCTCGCCATTCGCACCAAATAACCGGAAGTGTAACAGGTGTTCGCATTGCTCAGCTCTGCTAAATGAATGATATATCCTCCGATACTAGGGTCACTATCACGCTGACCTATTGTAGGCCTGTCCTCACCTAGATCTTTGATCTTTTAATGAGGCATTACTCATCCACCTCCCCGGAGTGGGTTTGTTCCCTTTTTTATGTGGCGTTGACCATGCCACGTGCCAGAATGGGACCGCTCATGACCCATCACTCACTGCTCGTGGGAAGAGTTATCCTCACAGAACTAGGCAAGGGTCTACGGCCTGTCACGCTTTACTTATTTTCCTTGACCTAGAAGTCCTTGGAGTCGGTACCTGAACGTATATGAAACCAGCTCATTGGGAGAGCCCATATTCCAACCCTGAAAGCCGAAAGTCAAAAGTCAGATTCATTTCCAATCTTTCTGCCTTAACTTCCCCCTGAAATCTGTCCCAGGACAGGTAAGGGTTTCCTCGCTGAAACATACCACAGGCCATACTTAAGCAACTTGTGGCAACTTTTCGCATCAGGCGCCGAGAAATGGATGGAGAGTGTAGACGGCATCCACTGGGCTGGAGCGTCACGGGTGTCTGGTGACCTTGACATGTTCTGTGATTGGCGCTCGAAAGTCCTGCGCCAAGGCTTACTCTCTCAGTCTGTGGGAGCTTCTTCTCTTGTCTAACGGCTCGTGGATAATGACTGCGATGGCGAGGTGCCGTCATTTGCACTGTCATGCTCACCTCATTGGACAAACCCTATGCGATGATGTAAGGCATGAGACTCTACACACGTGTCGGGTCGTCAGCTGAGCCATCCCCGCGCTACTGAACTGACCAGGGTCCGGGGAACCGTGGGCAGATGGGGTACTGTCTTGGAAATCACGACGAGATCTCGTGTCCATACTCGCTTCGTTTCTAAAATCCCTATAAATACCTTCTCCAACGCCTTGCCCTGGAACCGCCGTGCTAGCCACCTTTATCCGAAGAGCCACGTGTCTCTGATCACATCACCATTCTCTCGATCCCACACTCCTGTCTTCGCAATGCGACTGCCAGCATACAACCCCGATGTTCCTATATCTTCTACCTCGCCATGGTTCTGTGCTGTCATATCAATTTAATTTAGGTCCTCGCTCCTTACTCTACGGGGATTGTGCCCCGCCCTCCTTTCACCCTTCTCTCCCAGACTCGGATTCCTGTCTCGTCGTATTCCGGTATGTGCGTAACATTACTGCTCGATTTGATCATTTTGGATGGTCTTTCAAGGAATACAAGTACGCTCACATGGTTAAGGGACCCCGGTGACTCTATACAACCGATCAAACCTCGCGTGAATCCCATTCTCGTCCTTCCGCTTTCCTTCTCGCCTCCGTTTTGACTCTATGCCATCATTTCGAGTTGCCGTTCGAACCGCGGCGTTCGATCGTAACTGCGAAGTCTCGCCTATTATCGATCTTCCCTCGTTGATCTCGGCTCCTCCCTGTTCCCCGTCCCGCGTGCCTCTTTTGTCTTCGACCCGACCTCCTCCCTCGCTGGTTCCTTATCTCATCTCCCCTCTCTGTTTAATCTCCATGGATTTAGTCGCGCGTGTTGGCATTGCCCTGAAAGTGCTGATAATGCCACATACTAGCATCACACGTTCGCATGAACCTAGTCTTGACCCTGAGAAAGTGTGAGTCGGTGGCAGATTAGCTTGTTTCTCAGGGTTCGTACACAGCGGCGGGGAGGACGAGGATGTTTCGGGAAAGAGACTTGATTCTTCGGCCCAAGCGACGGCTCATTTGGCGATCGATAATGACTGCACTTAAAACGTCATCGATCATCTTCTGAAGACCACAACGGGACGGGGCTGATTCGAGGTCTCCGCGAGTACCTAGAACCTGATAGAGAAAAGGCCGAGCTTGGTTAGATATGATGACCGGGACTGAATTGCTTTTCATATGCGCCACATTAAGGTGCAGGGGATTATCATGCGATCGTTACGCCAGGGACATAGCAACAGGCTGGTCCCTAGCTCCTATGGGCGTTGTGCCAACGAGGCCACGCCGGCGCCTATGAGACTTGTTCTCCCGCCCTCACGTTGCAAGCCTTATTATTACGCAACACATACACTATCCCCATGTGCAGCCGAACACTTGGTACCTGCTATCGCAGAACTGCTCCTGCGGGATAATATACCCTGGTACTAATTTATAGCAAGGCTAAGTCTGATGAGATGTGATCCCCACAGAGTGATCAACATTCATTGGTAGAATTAACTTCACGTTTCCCCATGCGACATACAGCCTTATCTGTCAGGGACATGATCGGACATCACATGCATAAGCTGTGCAATCATATTCAAGGTTATTTAGACGATCCGGACGTACCGCGTCCGTGCAAAGTCAGGTTGGGACACCAACGTAGGAGAGCGGCCACACACTATCGAATAGAATGACAAAAATGACGGTAGTGTGAGACCGTGGTAAGTAAAATTTGTGGTGACGCAAAGGATGGCGTCCAAAAACATAAACGGAAGGAAACAACGGGAGCGTGTGAGGAGCACGAACAAAAACGGCAATATCAAAGGCTACTCTCAAGAGAGGCCAATCTCTAGGCGCCGTCATCGGTGATTACCTTAATAGCCACGGCTGGGCCTGGACCAGTACCCGTAGAAGTCTATGTCGGCACAGGGTCCTCCGCTAGGGGGAGACTTGACAAGGCCATGTGTTTGGATCTCGTCATCCGGAAGCCTGAGAAGAGTGCGAGAAACTATACGTGGGCCCAGATGGATCAACCCTGGTAGTCGCATGGATCGGGGTGCTATGATATCCACTAACAGGCGGTGTGGATATGCGAACAAGTGCAGTGACCGGGTCGGATGGGGGTTCGGCAGCAGTGCGTTCACATTGGCTTCTCTGGTACCTGAGAGAATGATCAATGATCAGAAATCATTGGTGCTGTATAAACAAATGCATGCGCCAACCAGGTTTGTACACTTCGAGTAGACACCACGAGATCCTCCGAGTTCACCATTTGAGAATGCTCTTCTGTGAATGGAAAAGGAGTACGAGCACAGGGAGAATCGAGCGCTTCTGGTTGGTGGACGTCTTTGCCCTTGATCTTCATAATTGTTGTCTCTGCGAACTCAGACTGCGTATCGTAACCCACAGGTTGGAAAGCAGACGGGGAGACAGGTGGAAACTTCGTCAGTGCATGTGAGGGGATTATTAGTGGATGCAGCTGGGATTTTGCACGAGCCCGTCGTTCGTATTCAAGAGAGGGAACCGAAACCCGTTCCTGTAGTAAATTTGTCGCAATCCTTGTCGTTCTGCGACTATTCCTTTTAATCTCTTCAAGTTCAGCATCGGGATCGACATGAGCGTGCGCTCTCTCTAGGTGTTCCCTGAACAGGTAGGGGCGAGCCCATTTGAATACGCCGCAATGCCTACACAAGTTAGCCTCGTGCATCTCTCGTCGGTGCCGTGTAACGCCCTGGGGCTGTGCGTATTCTCTGCTGCAAACTTCGCAGAAGTATCTGTGTCGGGGAGCCCCGTGTACGGGAGCTCGTCGTCGCGAGAACCGCGATGACGTTGTGGAGGGTGCCTTTTCCATTCCTTGGAACTGCTGGGGCCCGTCACGTGGTGTGCTTTGTTGGTATTGCGCAGTAGTCGTGCAGGGGATCAGAGGGAGGCCTGATGGTATTGAATCCGAGTCGTGGGGTGTCTTCTCGACGGGTGTGTATTGATGGGTGTGGACCTGAGGAACAATCGTTGACGCCTGTTCCTGGAACCAATTACGGGTTGAGTCCTCGTTCGGTAAAGCCGCAGCAGCCTGAGGCCCATCTTGAAACCCTCCCAGGCTGGAGTTCGCTGGCGTGTATGCGGCATAACTCGCATGAGGCGACTGATTAGGTCAAATCAGAAGTGCTCGGAGGATCGAGGGAGCTTTCATACCGGAAAGAATAAAGAAGCCGTTGTCTGGGCCAAGTCCGAAGGACGCAGGGCATCATAGATACCAGTCATGAGGCCATCAGGGTGAGGTGTAACCGGTGTCCCAAACTCCAGGACGGAAACAGAGTGTATTGATGGATAGCGACCAATAGGACGGTACGCCTGAATATCCACCTTAATCGATACAAGAGATCAGCAGGCAAATAACTAGTGAACTCATCTCCGCACTGACCTGAGGTTTGTTAACATGTGACCCATGAGGGAGAAGGGCTCCCTCGTACGAGCTTGGGTGGGTGACGACGTCGGCCTTGGGACCGGAATGAGCAACGGAGCGACCAGACATTGGTATGTTCGCTATCGTGGGGCCGGTATATGGGAAGGGAAGAAGAGACGGTTTGGCCGCGGCTCTAGTAGGCACCTTCCAGTCGCCTCATATACCTGTAAGTCCCAATAGAATTCAGCTTGGAGGAATATTAAAACTCGATCGCACTGCTGTAGCAACGTGGTCTTCAAACGGTAACTTGAATTAGACTAAGCACGAGAACAGCCACACTGAATGGGCACCGCCGGCGCTCAGGCTGTGCCATGAACTCTCCATGTACTTGGACCCGTGGCGATTTCATGCGTGTGCATCCCGGACTTGTCCCATAGGATGTAAATGCCCTTGAAAAATATTTTTGCGTTTGGCTTCAGCTATACCAAGTTGCCCACAGTGACGTCCTAGCGAGCTCTCGTGATGTCGGGGAGGGGAGCCAGAGCCTCGGAGAGGAACTACCAGCATAATGTGGCTGGAAGTAATGTGGCTGGAAAAAGTGGGTAGGCATTACTCAGCATGTGGCATGTGCACAGTACGCGCATACTGACATATACTGACATTTTGAGAGGGCGCAAGCCAGGCAAATTTCTTGCCGCAGGCATAGCTTGAGGCACCCATGCTGGGCGAGCGTGTGCCAGCGTTGTTCCATGGAAATGTTACAGGCAGAAGGGGCGAATACCTTGCCGATACTGGGCTTACCCCATATCGCGGTTGAACGTTGAACTCTGGTCATGGCGGCCCTTTCCGTCGCATTTGGCCGACTGACCGCGCTGGCACTCCGCCTTGTTGACAAACTAAACATCCATATCACAATCGAAGGGTCGCATTTTTCTCTTCCGAAGCTCACGGCACGTGTGATCGAGTATATTCCTCGGGAGCAGTAGGCAACAGGAGTGCCAACCCGAGTGCCAAGGTTCAACGCCGAGATTGCTCGCAGTGGCACCGAGGGATTTCGTGCCAGTGCCATACTCATGTTTCTGTATCGAAGCAGCTGGGTGGCCTATTTAGAAATGATATGGTATGGTATCCATTGTGATAACTCGTGGACTACGCACAATAAGGCTCGCGCGGGGCGTCGGGAATGAGAAGAATGCGTTTATTGGAGTCAAACGCACGTTTTGTGCACGCTTCTCCCCAGGCTCGGATCCAGCCGTTCTGCTTCACACTCCGACTTCAACCTCCGTACTTAGGTAAGGGCGTTTCCGAACGCCTGGCTCGCGAGGCTACCTTTTCCCAGTCGAGGGAATATGTGAGTTTACTTGTGCGCCCCGCATGCGCCCGCGTCGGGCGGCCTCCTTGACCCAGCACGTACTATGCCTGACACAGCCTAAGATCTAGAAATCTAGGTACGACGGTATAATGCGGCAGAGGGCTGCTCCGGCTGTAGCCACGACCGACTGTGCCTGGCCAGTGTTTCACGCTCAACAGAGTGGCCTCATCAGTTCCCCTCCCCTCCGGTTTGTCATCGCGTGTAATACGCAGTGTGTACGTCTTGGTGTACGCGTGCTGTCCACACATAGTGAGCTTTGAGTAGATCGTGCCTCACGCTCTAGGGCTAATGAGGACTGGAGAACGCGTGATAGCAATGTGTAAAGGTGCCAGAGGATCTAGTGTCCGTTTTCGTGCATGTATGCGTTGCACAACGTAACGAATACATCCCAATGGGGATTGGGGAACAGCCAGACTCGGAGCGCCAGGAGCCCTTACTTGTTCAAGCTAAGGTTTTTCTCATGGAAACCCAAAGGATGTTTGTGATGGATCCCCGTCAGATAAATTTCCCATCTGTAACATCGGTGCTAGTACGGAGGCAAATCGAAAAGGAATGTACTGACGCTGCATGACGAATGAGAGCGGCGGGGATGTCCTGGTTCAATTCCACCAAAGTCGGGGATTATTATGATCTCGTCACCTCCACCCCTTCTTATTCACTTTGGGACTCAGCAGGCACAGGTTTGGGTATGCTCGATGTGGTCGATCGCTGTGTTAAAAGGATGTCGCATGACCCGCCTGCCGGTGAAGAAACCCGCCAGACACCGCCAGCCACCCACGGATGGGTCTGGGGTGAGTCTCCCGGACCTATCACTACGGCATCATACCATCAAAAGACACCTCCGTTATGCAGTAGTACTCTTCGCTTGGAGATGTGTGGTCAAGTTGGCGTCTCTCTCGTACAGTACAAGATATCCAACGATGCTCGATAACGAACTGTACAGACCCCCCCCTTCGCTCACCCTCATGTTAGCCATATCCGCGCGACTCCGTCTTTGCGTTCCCTCATATGTGTTATTCTACGGCATGCCCGCCCAAAAGCGCACAGCTCAAGACGGGCCAAATTCATACGTTCTTGGCGGGGCACTCCACGCGCCGGCATTGAGGGTAAGGGCGGATCGAGCGAGGCAAGCTCATCCTAGGTGCTGTTCCGTGCGAAGACATCGAGATCCTTGAGGAGCACCGAGACACTTTTCTGCTCGCAAACAAAAGATAGAAATAAAAGACACTGGCAAAAGCCAGCGGATCGCACGGCGACCCGCGCGGTTGACGGCATCATGGCAAATTTCAATATCCATGCATCCACACACATACAGAAGAAATGTTTAAAAAGAAAAGGGGGAGGGTAGGTTTTTCACACGCCTCGAACTTACTGTCGACCTTGAGCACGAGCGCCCAGCGCGAGCATCCAGATCGGAGGGGGGATATTCAAAATATGGCCGCCCATAGGACCGCCGAGTGCGGTCAAACCAATCGCGACACTACAAAGAGCCTCGTCCGTGGCGGACGCATGCGTCTAATTCTTGTGGAGGCGGGACTTGCCACGGGGTGGCGAGAGTTTAAGCATGTGCTGGGACGGGGGTGAGGGGAGCGACGGCGATGGGCCGAGGAGCTTCGTGAGTTTGGCGTAGAACGCGTTGAGTATGTCGAGGCCCGAGGGGAGAGAGGAAGTTTCGGTATAACCGAGTGGGAACGGTTGCGGTGTTCCATTTTTAAAGTCGTTCGGCTATGCTGGCCGGTCCACGAAAGAAAAAAAGAAGAAGGAAAGAAAAATAATGGACTAGAGTAGCCGCCGCGACTGATGTACTGATGAGTGGAGACCAGACATGGGACAGAATTCGCGTCTATCGCCATGCCATGAGATTGGATGTTTGTCTTTGTTTGATGTTTGATACGGACAAGCGACTTATCTTATCTCGATAACCCTGGAAACCCGGGCCGGATCCCACCGGAATATAAATACCGACCAACGTACGATTACCGGTTCTTCAACCCTTTTCTGATCATGTCTATAAGCCTTAAAGATCCCCTCCCTCCCTTTGGTCCTCATCACACCCTCAGTTGAACTCTGCCTGTACATTGAGCCAGGGTAAACTAATTTTTCTTCACTCTAACCGTTCATAGGCCACAGTCCTGTGGATCTGGCTGTGGTAGAAAACCGTAAACACGACCATGACCTCGGACACTCTACAGCAGCCTTCCTTTAATTACTCTTGTAGTTGGTATGAGAATTCTGGACGTTCCTATACAGACCAGAAATTTCAGAGAGCGGGATTATTGACACATTGCGTCAAGTCGGTGAGATTCCTGTGCTCATGATGTTGCTGCAAGCGTATGTATCAACCACCTACAGGAGGTCGCGGAAGCAGTCTTGTACTAACTTTTCGCAGGAGCCCTGCCATGAATGGTGGGTGGATATTTTATTCGCTGTAACCCCGACATGTGTTCCTGACGTCACCAAATTCTCAGGCTGGTCTGAGTCCTTTACGCCCAGCATGCCAGTGGAAGTTCGATTATCGGCGCTTGGAAGTCCTTCGTGGAGGTTCGGTATCTCAGTCCGCGAGAGCCTATACTCTTGTAGATCGGCTTGTGAGTAATGACTACGATGGCAAAGTGCCGTCATCTGCACTGCCATAGTCCATCCCATCGTACTCAGATGCTATGCAGTGATGTACGGCATGAGACCGTGGACATGTGTCGGGTCGTAAAGTGAGCGATCCCTAAGCCATTGAGCGCAGAACTTTGCACAGAAGGGGTAGTTGGGAGCCATCAGTGAGATCCCCGAAAGCGCCGTCATCTTTGCCACCTGGCCTTCAATTATGTTTCCATCTTTCTGGGGCCTCATGTCTATGCCATGGTCCCTTCTCTAAGGCCTTGTCCATTAGTACCGGTGTACCGGTCATCTTTGTCTCGGGCTGAAGAGCCTCGTGTTCGATCACACCACTATTCTCTCGATCCCGCACTCCCGTCTTCGCAATGCGAATGTACGCATGTGAGTCCGGCGTCCCAAATATTCTACCTCACTTCCCTGATTCTGTGCTATCATATTACTTCAGGTCCTTGCTCCTCCTTACTCTACGGGTATTTTTCCCTCCCCTTCTTTCGCGGACTCAGATTCCATTGTCTCTTCATCTCCTGGTATGTATATAACTCCTCTATTTCATGCTTTTAGACAACACTTAGTGGAATACAGCACGCTCACATGAGTAATGACCGCGGTTGACTCTTAAACGTAGAACAGATCGGCCTGCCTCAGAAACCCTCGCGTGAACCACATTTTCGTCCTTCCTCTCTCCAGGAGTATCGCCTCGACTTGACTCTCCGACGCTGATTTGAGATGCCGTGCTGAACTGCGTTGGATCGTAACTGCGATGTCTCGCTCATTATCGAACGTTCCCTGCTGATCTCGGCCCCTCCACGGCCCCGTCGCTTGGCTCTTTCGTCTTCAACAAGGTCTCGCTTGCTGTTTCCTTATCTTATCTTTCCCTTTCTGATGTATCCTTACGAATTTACCCGAATTCCCCACAAAGCACCGATGATACCATAATCTACACCGCGAACTCACATGAACATAGTCTTTTTGAGAAGGGTGCGTAGGTTATACAGCACCCTGTTTCTAAGAGCCCGGGCAGAGCGACGCAAAAGATGTTTTAGGAAAGAGACTTGTTAGTGGGTGGAAGCCACGGCTCGTTTGGCAATCGTCAATAACTGAACTTAAACATCATCTTCCAAAGACAGCAATGAGACGGGGCTGATTCGAAGGCTCCGCGAATACCTAGAACTTGAGAAAGAAAGGGCCGATCCTGGAAAGGTCGGTTCAATACGGTAACGGGCCTGAACTTGCCGTATGTGGACGTCGACCAGCCAGAACTTATCTCCGCCCGCCACGTGTCAGTGGTGGTGCGTCTATCGTGCAAAGAGAGGAACTTGAAGGGATCTCGAAACATAGAGGCCATCACAGCGGCATTGCCTGAGTGAGGGCTTTTCTACGTTTGATAGCCGCGCTCGTCACTGTGATACCACAGGACTGGTTTTCATATGCGCCGCATTATCGTGCCTCTGTCAAGGACGT
>Ga0137391_10003601_pt1 | contig 11773 bp, 10 predicted proteins | sample 15con2h24BmetaG_FD_101399 | JGI IMG/M metagenome (GOLD analysis project Ga0137391, IMG submission 101399) | Vadose zone soil microbial communities from Angelo Coast Range Reserve, California, USA - 15con2h2.4B metaG | ecosystem: Environmental > Terrestrial > Soil > Vadose zone > Saprolite...
ACCGGGAGGATGGCGCCGTGGCGAGAACCGCCGCCGCTGACGCGGATACGTTCCCGAAGCTCCTCGTCCACAACGCGCAGACGATCGGCGCGCGGCCCGCCGTCCGCCACAAGGATCTCGGCATCTGGCAAACCTGGACCTGGGCCCGGGTCCTCGACCAGATCCGCGCGTTCTCGGTCGGGCTGGAGGAGCTCGGGATCACCCGGGGCGACAAGTTCGCCATCATCGGCGGCAACCGGCCGAAGCTCTATTGGGCGATGTGCGCCGGCCAGGCGCTCGGCGCCGTGCCGGTGCCGCTCTATGCCGATGCGGTCGCCGAGGAGATGGCCTATGTGCTCGAGCACGCCGAGGTGAAGCTCGCGGTCGTCGAGGACCAGGAGCAGGTCGACAAAGTGCTCTCGGTGTCCGACCGCCTCACCTGCCTGGGCCGGCTCATCTACGACGAGCCGCGGGGTTTGCGCGGTTACGATCATGCTCGGCTGAAATCCTTCGAGGACGTGCAAAAGCTCGGACGCGAGATGCTCGCGCGCGATCCGGGTCGGCTCGCGCGCTGGGAAGAATCGATCGCGGCCGGAAAGGGCGGCGATCTCGCCGTCATCCTCTACACGTCGGGCACGACCGGCCGGCCCAAGGGCGTCATGCTCACGCACCGGAACGTGATGATCTCGGCCCGCAACGGCAATGAATTCGACCGGCTCGATGCCAACGAGGAGGTCATCGCCTATCTGCCGCTGGCCTGGATCGGCGATCACATCTTCTCCTACGCGCAGTCCTACGTCGCCGGCTATTGCGTGAGCTGTCCGGAAACCCCGGAGACGGTGGTGGAGGACCGGCGCGAGATCGGCACGACCTACGCATTCGCGCCGCCCCGCATCTACGAGAACCTGCTCACGCTCACGATGGTGCGGATGGAGGACGCCGGCGCGCTGAAGAAGAAGATGTTCCATTTCTTCATCGGCGTGGCGCGGCGCTGGGGCGAGAAAATCCTCAACAAGGAGAGGGTGCCACTCTACGCGCGGCTGCTCTACTGGCTCGGCGACGTTCTGGTCTACGGCCCGCTGAAGAACCGATTCGGCCTCTCGCGCATCCGCGTCGCCTATACGGCCGGCGAGGCGATCGGGCCGGAGATCTTTCGCTTCTATCGCGCGCTCGGCATCAACCTGAAGCAGCTCTACGGACAGACCGAGGCTTCCGTCTACGTCACCGCGCAGCCGGACGGCGAGATTTTCGCCGATACGGTCGGCAAGCCTTCGCCCGAGGTCGAGATCAAGATCTCGGAGAGCGGCGAAGTGCTGTTCCGCTCGCCGGGCGTGTTCACCGGCTATTACAAGGATCCGGAAAAGACCGCGGAAGTGCGGACGCCGGACGGCTGGGTGCATACCGGGGACGCCGGCTTCTTCGATGCGAAGACCGGGCATCTGAAGATCATCGACCGGGCCAAGGACGTCGGCCGGCTCGACGACGGCACCTTGTTCGCGCCGAAATATCTGGAGAACAAGCTCAAGTTCTATCCGAACATCAAGGAAGCGGTGGCGCTCGGCGACAAGCGCGATTTCGTCTGCGTCATGGTCAACATCGATCTGGTCGCGGTCGGCAGCTGGGCCGAGCGCAACAACGTCGTCTACGGCTCCTATCAGGAGCTCGCCGGCCATCCGCTGGTCTACGACATGATCGAGCGCCATATCGACGAGGTGAACCGGTCGCTGGTCGAGGAGGCAATCATGGCCGGGGCGCAGATCCGGCGCTTCCTGGTGCTGCACAAGGAGCTCGATGCGGATGACGGCGAGCTCACCCGTACCCAGAAAGTGCGGCGCGGCTTCATCGGCGAGCGGTATGCGCCGCTGGTCGAGGCGCTCTACGACGGCTCGCAGCAAGCCGACATTGCCACCGCGGTGACCTTCGAGGACGGCCGCAAGGGCGTGATCCGCGCGCGCGTCGCGATCCGCGACGTGAAGGTCTATCCGGCGCCAGTCCGCGACCTGGAGCAGGCCGCATGAACCTCGGCGCCGCCGGTTCCCCTCCCCCCGCGAAGCGGAGGGGAGGGGCTAGGGGTGGGGGGCGATGCAAACGCAGCGCAAGAAATATTCCCCCCACCCCGACGTGCAGCGCGCGGCGCAGCGCGTCGACCCTCCCCGCCAGTCCAAGTCGGATGTTTCCGACTTGGACCAATCATATGATTGGCCGAACCCGGGAACACCCGGGTTCGGCTGGGCGGGAGGGTAAGGGCGCCGAGTTGCTCGCCCGTGCGAGCAGTGGAGTGGCAGCATGAGAGCGCCCTCGGCCCGCGACGTGGCCGCAGGCGAGGTGCTGCTCTCGGTCGAGCGGGTGTCGCTGGCGTTCGGGGGCGTGCGGGCGCTGGTCGAGGTCTCCTTCGATATCCGCAAGGGCGAGATCCGCGCCATCATCGGCCCGAACGGGGCCGGCAAGACCTCGATGCTCAACGTCATCAACGGCTTCTATCAGCCGCAGGACGGGCAAATCATTTTCCGCGGCGCGGCGCGCAGGAAGATGCGGCCCTATGAGGCGGCTTCGGGCGGCATCGCGCGCACGTTCCAGAACGTGGCGCTGTTCAAAGGCATGACCGCACTCGACAACATCATGGCGGGACGGTCGCTGAAAATGCACCGCGGCCTGGTGTGGCAACTCGTGCGCTACGGCCCGGCGCTTGCCGAGGAGGTCGAGCACCGCAAGCGGGTCGAGGAGATCATCGATTTCCTGGAGATCGCCGTGATCCGCAAAACTCCGGTCGGCCGACTGCCCTACGGGCTGCAGAAGCGGGTCGAGCTCGGGCGCGCCCTCGCCATGGAGCCGGATCTGCTGCTGCTCGACGAGCCGATGGCGGGCATGAACCTCGAGGAGAAGGAGGACATGTCGCGCTTCATCCTCGACGTGAACAACCATTACGGCACGACGATCGCGCTGATCGAGCACGACATGGGCGTGGTGATGGATCTCTCCGACCGGGTGGTCGTGCTCGATTACGGCAGAAAAATCGCCGACGCGGTGCCCGAAGAGGTCAAGCGCGACAAGAACGTGATCCGCGCCTATCTGGGCGAGCCGCATGGGGTCAGCGTGTGATGCTTGCCGGCGCCCGTGCGGCGAACGCGCTGCACCCTCCCACTCCACGCAGGGTCATTGCGCATGCGCCGCGTCTCGCTCGGGTTACCTCCCCCCTTGGGGGGGAGGTCGGCTCGCGAAGCGAGCCGGGAGGGGGGTATCAAGCATTGCGGCGCCAAACACCCCCCTCCCCAACCCTCCCCCAACCCCCCTCCCCAACCCTCCCCCACAAGGGGGGAGGGAGCCGCGCCGCGTGAGCCGCCCCGGATGGATCTGCTCTACAAGATCTTCCTCGATCCGTTCGTGCAGATGGGCGCGGCGCCGGATCTCTTGGTGCAGACGCTGTGGGAGGGCCTGGTCGGCGGCGTGCTCTATGCGCTGATCGCGCTCGGCTTCGTGCTGATCTTCAAGGCCTCGGGCGTCTTCAATTTCGCGCAAGGCATCATGGTGGTGTTCGCGGCGCTCACCCTGGTCGGCCTCAACGAGCGCGGCGTGCCGGCGTTCCTGGCGCTGGCGCTCACCGTGGTGGTGATGCTGGTGCTGGCGGTCGCGGTCGAGCGTCTGGTGCTGCGCCCGCTGGTCAATCAATCCGACATCATCCTGTTCATGGCGACCTTCGGCATCACCTATTTCCTCATCGGCTTCGGCGAGCTGGTGTTCGGCGGCAATCCGAAGATCATGATCGCCCGGGAGCTGTATCTGCCGACCGGCGCCGTCGAGTTCAAGACGCTGGGCGGCTTCGTGTCGCTGCAGAAGATCGACATCGCCGCGGCGATCATCGCCTCGCTCATGGTCGCGATCCTCGCCGTATTCTTCCAGAAGACCCGGATCGGAAGGGCGTTGCGCGCGGTGGCCGACAGCCACAAGGCGGCGCTCTCGGTCGGCATCTCGCTCGAGCAGATCTGGGTGATCGTGTGGTTCACCGCCGGCATCGTCGCGCTCGCGACCGGCATCATGTGGGGCGCCCGCTCGGAAGTCTCCTTCGCGCTGCAGATCATCGCGCTCAAGGCGCTGCCGGTACTGATCCTGGGCGGGTTCACCTCGATCCCCGGCGCCATCGTCGGCGGACTGATCATCGGCATCGGCGAGAAGCTCGGCGAGTTCTACTGGGGGCCGCTGCTCGGCAGCGGCATCGAGAGCTGGCTCGCCTACGTCATCGCGCTGGGATTCCTGGTGTTCCGGCCGCAAGGCTTGTTCGGCGAAAAGCTCATCGAGCGGATCTGAGAGAACGCGATGCTCTACCGCGAGGCCGGGCAATACAAGACCAGCTACGCCGCCGACATGGCGGTGTTCCCGATCCTGCAGGACCGGATCGGGATCGCGGTCATCCTGGCGGTGGCGTTCGTCCTCATCCCGGCGACCGGCAACGCCTTCCTGCTCAACGCCATCATGATCCCGTTCCTGGTGTTCTCGCTCGCCGCGATCGGCCTCAACCTGCTCACCGGCTATACCGGCCTGCTTTCGCTCGGCACCGGCGCCTTCATGGGGGTCGGCGCCTATGCCTGCTACAAGCTCACCACCGCCTTCCCGAACGTCAGCGTGCTCATCTGGATCCTCGCCTCGGGATGCTTCTCGGCGGCGGTCGGCGTGCTGTTCGGGCTGCCCTCGCTCAGGATCAAAGGCTTCTATCTGGCGGTGGCGACGCTCGCCGCGCAGTTCTTCCTGCAATGGTGCTTCATTCGCATCCCGTGGCTGTTCAACTACAGCGTCTCGGGTGCCCTCGAGGTGCCGCAGCGGACCTCGTTCGGCGTGACGCTGACCGGACCCAACGCAACGCCGCTGACCCGGTATTTCGTCGTGCTGAGCATCGTCACCCTGATGACCTGGCTCGCTTCCAACCTGGTGCGCGGCCGCATCGGGCGCATGTGGATGGCGGTCCGCGACATGGACATCGCCGCCGAGCTCATCGGCATCCGGCTGCTGCGCACCAAGCTGCTGGCCTTCGCGGTGTCCTCGTTCTACTGCGGCGTCGCCGGCGCCATGATGGTGTTCCTGTGGTACGGCGGAGCCGAGGCCGACGTCTTCGCCATCGACCAGAGCTTCCTGATCCTGTTCATGATCATCATCGGCGGGCTCGGAACCCTGATCGGCGCGTTTTTCGGGGCGGCCCTGATCTTCATCCTGCCGATCCTGTTGCGCGCCGTCCCCGAGACCCTGGGCTTGCCGATTCATCCGGCGACGGTCGAGCACCTGACCTTCATGATCCTGGGATCCTTGATCGTGATCTTCCTCATCGCGGAGCCCAACGGGCTCGCCCGGCTGTGGCAAATCGCCAAGCAGAAGCTGAGGGTATGGCCGTTTCCGTACTGAGGATCCGTCTTTCAACAAGATCGTTTCAGGTGATTTGCTCGGCGATCCACTTCAGGACATTGCACGACTGACATTCGAAAATCCGGTAAGTCGGACTGTCGCCAAGACGGGGAATGACGGTAAGGAGGCTCGTCGGCTTTCCGCACTGGTCACAGTTCGGGATTTCCCGAGGCAAAACCGATTTCGATGGATCATCACCGGGAGACATGGGCTTTACGACGCGAATGTTTTCAGCCCCCGACCCCGATGATATCCGCTCCGCCCGAATTAGTCACGAACGCGAACTTCGCTGCATCACAGAGCGATACAGTGTGGTTTTCCTTTCGGATTCGGTGAAGCGCCGGAATTACTGTTCGGGGCGCAGCGTGAGAACTTCGACCTCAAAACGTTCATACTGCCGAAATGCGTTGTAAAGCCCGGAGAGCTGTTGCAACGCCCGCATTCGGGAATCCTCATCCCGCCACAAGACCGAAGTGACCCAGTGACCTCTTATGCTCGACTCGTAGATCTCGATGCGGATGCAGCCGGGTTGGCGCTCGAGCTCGGGCTTGATCTCGACGCGCCATCTTTCTCGGAACTCCTCGAGTTGGTCCGATGGAATGAACCAGCGCCGGAGCACCATGATCATTGCGGTAGGCTCGCACGTTCGCTCGCGAACGAGCTTTCAGGATGATCGCGACCGCCGGAAAAACAACTCATGGACGAGGCTCTGGCATTGCTCGGGATCTCGGTTGTTTGTCACGGCAAAACCGGACCGGCCGCGATCATTGCATCCCTGCTCCGAACATCAAGGGCGTGAACTGGATACGAACATATTTCGCGGGATTTTCGCGAGTTTCCATCGCCATTCCGGAATCTTTGCGGCCCATTTGCTCCGATCCGATGGCGCCCCCGCTTTCGGGTACAGGGGGAAAACAACGGCAATTCAAGGCGCTTAGTTGGTCGGCCTGGTGCCTCGGAAATGACCGTATCGCTTTGTGTGGCGATGGTGCACACTCAGGCCTGAATTCCCCACGGGTGCCGCCAGGAACCCGGCGGAACGGAATCTCCCTCGCTCGCGACCTTTGAGGCGAGGGCCCGAGAGGCGGCCGGCGTTCACAGCCGGCACGCAACAAAGGAGGAAATTCGATGAATCTCAAAGGCCTAGTGCTCGGCACGACGGTCGCGGTCACCCTGGGTGTCCCCGCCGCGATTGCGACCGCCTATGCCGCCGACGGAATCTACGTCCCGCTGCTCAGCTACCGCACCGGTCCCTACGCCGGTTCCGGAACGCCGATCGCCAACGGCATGTCCGATTATCTCAACATGCTCAACGAGCGCGACGGGGGCATCGGCGGGGTGAAGATCATCGTCGAGGAATGCGAGACCGGCTACGACACCAAGAAGGGCATCGAGTGCTACGAGTCGATCAAGGGCAAGGGCCCGGTGGTGATGAACCCGTATTCGACCGGCATCACCCTGCAGCTGATTCCGAAGGCGGCGGTCGACAAGATCCCGATCCTGTCGATGGGCTACGGCCTGTCGCCGTCGGCCGACGGCAATCAGTTCCCCTGGATCTTCAATCCGCCGGCGACCTATTGGGACGGCGCCTCGGTGTTTGTCAAACATGCCGCCGAGGTCGAGGGCGGGTTCGACAAGCTCAAGGGCAAGAAGCTCGGGCTGGTCTATCTCGATGCGCCTTACGGCAAGGAGCCGATTCCGCTGCTCGAGCAATTGGCCAAGGATTACGGCTTCGAGCTCAAGCTCTACCCGGTGCCGGGCTCGGAGATGCAGAACCAGTCCTCGCTGTGGCTCAACATCCGCCGCGACCGGCCCAACTGGATTTACCTCCAGGGCTGGGGCGCCATGAACCCCACCGCGGTCAAGGAGGCGGCCAAGGCCGGCTTTCCGATGGACCGCCTGGTCGGCGTGTGGTGGTCGGGAGGCGATGACGACGCCCGTGCGGCCGGCGCCGATGCCAAGGGCTACAGCTCGCTCGACATCAATGCGGTCGGCACCGGCTTCCCGGCGATTCAGGACATCCTCAAATACGTGGTCGACAAGGGCAAGAGCCAGGTCGGCCGCGACAAGGTCGGCGAGAATCTTTACAACCGCGGCGTCCTCAACTCGGTGCTGATCGCCGAGGCGATCCGCACCGCCCAGCAGCTCACCGGCAAGAAGCAGGTTTCCGGCGAGGACGTGCGGCGCGGATTGGAGACGCTCAAGATCGCCCAGGCGCGCTGGAAGGAGATCGGGCTCGAAAACTTCGCGGCGCCGATCAACGTCTCGTGCTCCGATCACAACGGGCACCACGGGATCTACCTGGCGCAATGGGACGGCACCAAGTGGACCAAGGCCTCGGATTGGATCGAGCCGATCAAGGACAAGGTGATGCCGTTGATCGAATCCCAGGCCAAGGAGTACGTCGGTGCCAACGCCGGCTGGCCGAAGCGCACCGAGCCTTGTGACAAGTCGTCGTAGGTCTGACAAAGACGACGGATGACGGACGACGGAGCTCATTTCGTCTTCTGTCGTCCGTCGTATGTCCTGCGCAAGCGGAGCTTGCCATGACCGCCGTCGAGCCGATCGGCTCCGCAGCAGTGAAAATCAGCGCAAGCGCCGCGACCATTCTGTCGGTCAACAACATCGAAGTCATCTACGACCGCGTCATCCTGGTGCTCAAAGGCGTCTCGCTCGAAGTGTCGCGGGGCGGGATCGTGGCGCTGCTCGGCGCCAACGGGGCCGGCAAGACCACGACGCTCAAGGCGATCTCCAACCTGCTGCAGTCGGAGCGCGGCGAGGTGACCAAGGGCTCGATCGGGTTCGACGGTCAGGAAGTGCAGGCGCTCTCCCCCAACGATCTGGTGCGGCGCGGCTGCATCCAGGTGATGGAGGGCCGGCACTGCTTCGGGCATCTCACCATCGAGGAGAACTTGCTCACCGGCGCGTTCACGCGCCGCGACGGCGCCGCCGCGATCCGGCGTGACCTCGACAAGGTCTACGGCTATTTCCCGCGATTGCGCGAGCGCCGCCAGGCGATGGCGGGCTATACGTCGGGTGGCGAGCAGCAAATGTGCGCGATCGGCCGCGCGCTGATGTCGAACCCGAAGATGATCCTGCTCGACGAGCCGTCGATGGGGCTGGCGCCGCAGGTCGTCGACGAGATTTTCGGGATCGTCAAAAGCCTCAACGAGAACGAGAAAGTTTCGTTCCTGCTCGCCGAGCAGAACGCCAATATGGCGTTGCGCTACGCGGGCTACGGCTACATTCTCGAGAACGGCCGCATTGTGCTCGACGGCGGGGCGGCGGCGCTGCGCGAAAACGAGGATGTCAAGGAATTCTATCTCGGCGTCGCGGAGGGCAAGCGCAGATCCTTCCGCGAAGGCAAGCATTACAAGCGCCGCAAGCGCTGGCTGGCGTGAGTTCTCTCTCCCCCGCTTGGCGAGCGAATGGAATGGCTGAATCGGGCGGGCAGAAATCCGAATTCTACGATTCGCTCGAAACGCGCGATCCGGAAGCGCGCGAGCGCGAGCTTTTTTCGCAATTGCCCGATGCGATCGCCAACGCCATGCGGGCGCCGGGCTGGGCGAGGCAGCTCGCCGGCATCGATCCGAAATCGGTGCGCTCGCGCCAAGCGCTCGCCGCGCTGCCGCTGCTGCGCAAGGCCGATCTCCAGGAGCTGCAGCACCAAGAGCCGCCGTTCGCCGGTTTCGCCGTCACGCCGCCCGGCAAAGCCAGGCGGCTCTTGATGTCGCCCGGTCCGATCTTCGAGCTGGAAGGCCACGGCAAGGATTGGTGGGGGGCGGCGCGCGCGCTCCATGCGGCCGGCTTCCGCGCCGGCGACATCGTGCACAACGCGTTCGCCTATCATCTCACGCCCGGCGGCTTCATCCTGGAGTCGGGCGCGCATGCGCTCGGCTGCGCGGTGATCCCGGCTGGCGTCGGCAACACCGAGCAGCAGGTCGACGCAATCGCGATCCTCAAGCCGAGCGGCTACACCGGCACGCCGGATTTTCTGAAGATCCTGCTCGATACCGCGCAAAAGCTCGGCAAGGATGCCGCCTCGCTCGAGCGCGGGCTCGTCTCCGGGGCGGCGCTGCCGCCGTCGCTGCGCCAGGAGCTCGCCTCGCGCGGCGTCGAGGTGCTGCAGTGCTATGCGACCGCGGACCTCGGCCTCATCGCCTACGAGAGCCAGGCGCGCGAAGGCATGATCGTCAACGAGACCGTCATCGTCGAGATCGTGCGGCCCGGCACCGGCGATCCGGTCGCCGACGGCGAAGTCGGCGAAGTGGTGGTGACCTCGTTCAATCGCGATTACCCGATGATCCGGCTCGCCACCGGCGATCTCTCCGCCGTGCTCGCCGGGCGTTCGCCGTGCGGCCGCACCAACCTGCGCATCAAGGGCTGGATGGGGCGTGCCGACCAGACCACCAAGGTCAAGGGCATGTTCGTGCATCCGGGCCAGGTCGCGGAGATCGTCAAGCGCCATCCCGAGCTCGGCCGGGTCCGGCTCGCGGTCACCCGCGAGGCGGAGCAGGACGTGATGACGCTCCTGGCCGAATGCGGCGGCGCGCGCGCAGGCCTCGACGACGCGCTCGCCGCAAGCCTGCAGGCCGTGACCAAGCTGCGCGGACGCGTGAAGCTCGTCGAGCCCGGCAGCCTCCCCAACGACGGCAAGATCATCGCCGATGAGCGCAGCTACGGGTAAATCGGCGAAACACTTACCTACCCCTATCTATCGAGCATAGACAAAACCAAAGATGAGGAACGAGTTCACGATCAAGGACGTGGTCGCGTATAACCAAGGGTACGGAATCCGTTCGGCACCCGTCTCGGCCGATTTGACGAGTGTCAATATTGTTGCAAAGAGGGCAATCACAACAGCCGCAAAGAATGGGCTGAGCAAGAAATTCGGAACACTTGGAGTGCCGAGATACATATTAGATAAGCCGTCGATATTTACCAGCACTAATGCGAGTATACAGCCTAAAACCAGATTCGAGGTCCACTTGGTTGAGAGGGTTTCGGTGTCCGGTACTTTTCCGAACGGCTTTGCGACATACTTAACTCCATATCTCAAGATGAAACCAATGATGCCAAATGCCGCCGCGATCAGAGAGTTGCTTATTGGATCAATCTCTTTTTGAAAGAATAGCGCTCTGGCCAGAAAAACGAGGACGGTCGCGAGCAAAATTCCCGGAGCATTCGCTTTCATGAGCTCGCTTTCGAAAATTGAGTCCGAGCATAAGGAAAATTCTCAACCCTATTGACCCGTGATAGTCCATGTTTGCTCAATTCTAACGGGGTGCCTCCTCCCGTTCGAGGCCCGTTGCTCCAGGTCATTAATCGCGATTGTGATTCTTTGTCCGCTCTGAACATCCAAAATCTGTAATCCGACGCAGCTCGACGTGGCCGTCGAGTAAGGAACGATCTGTGTTTCTAGTTGGCCATATTTCAAGTCTATGGCGGTGACTGCACTATATTGGTTGGCAGTCTGCTGTGCCGTATCGGCTACGCTCCCGAACCAATCCGCGAACGGAGCCGGCGCTCCTTTAGCGAGGGTTTTTGCAGCAACTGCTGCCCCGGACGCCACTCTCGCCCAAACAATCCTATTATCCCGCTCGCGGTCCGATCCATGCAAAAACTGCTCTCGATTACCATTGCGCTTATCATCAGTTCTCGTGCAAATGCCTTGAAGGTCTTTATAGTTTAAATGGAAATTGGCCAGAGTCTTTTGGGTATAATCGGATGTAGTTTTATGATAATAAATGTAATCCGAAAGGCTGACATGGTCGTCGACCGGCGCCCACGTGCCACCGAATCCCGCGTAATAAACCGCTCGGATATTCCCGAAGCCGCACACGTATTCATAAGGGCCGCGTTTGATGTGGACAGTGTTTGCGCCACCCCTGGATTGCGAACCGGAATTCAAATTTTCTCGTCCAATTTTTACAGCCAATATGCCCGGCCGCGGGGGAGATGAGGCGTTTGGTATAACGTAGGCTAGCGTTAACGTGCGAGGGAATTGACCGATCTGGATCACTGCATTTTGCGGCAATGGGTTAGCCGAATAGTACAGGATACCAGGATTCCTTGTTCCGTTCGGCGGCGGATTACAGGTAACATTTTGGCCAAGTGCAGGAAGCGGACCACAAAGAATTGCGAGAGCGAGGCCCGATAATACGGATCGATCGAACATGGCACGCCCCTTCGCGCGTGGTGTAGCTGCAACCTATAGTCCCTCGGGGCGGTACCGTCAAGTGAACTGGCTCACACAGACAACTACCGGAAGACAGCCAGGGTGCCGGCTCGTCGGACTTCAATGGGCTTGGGCGGTCAGTCGAGCCTTGAGCTTCGTCAAGCCCTGAACGAGCCTCCCATGAGCAGTTTTCCCGAGCATTCCTCTTTCGATAAGCCGGCGGCCGGG
>Ga0137391_10003608_pt1 | contig 11765 bp, 8 predicted proteins | sample 15con2h24BmetaG_FD_101399 | JGI IMG/M metagenome (GOLD analysis project Ga0137391, IMG submission 101399) | Vadose zone soil microbial communities from Angelo Coast Range Reserve, California, USA - 15con2h2.4B metaG | ecosystem: Environmental > Terrestrial > Soil > Vadose zone > Saprolite...
GTCGTCGCACAGGCGAACCAGGCGATGCCGCGCGCCTTCAGCTCGGCGATGAAATTATCGGGAAAGAGCCCCATGATCGACGACACGACCCGCGGCGCCGCAGCGAGCAGCGCAGCGCATTGCGCGTCGAAATCGAGCGGCGCCGCGTCGCCCGCCTCTTGCATCACCGCCGGACCCCATTGCCCGAGAAACTCGCGCACAAGCCGCTCGTGCTCGGCGTCGCGCGGCGGCGGCGGGTCGGGCATCCACAGGTTAATCTGGAACGTGCCGTTGCTTTGCCCGCGGAACTCTCGTGCCCAGGCGGCGATGCCGTCGGGCGCAGTCATCAGCGCGCCGAGCCCGCCCATCCCGCCGGCGTTGCCGACCGCCGCCGCCAGCCCCACTGGGCAGGCGCCGGCCATCGGCGCCTGCAGGATCGGCACGCGCAAGCCAAAGCGGCGGCAGAACTCTTCGGCGCGCCGGCGCGGATCGCTATCTGACGGCATTCTGAGGCTCGCTTTACCCGATATCGAAATTCACCGCGACCGTATTGCCGCCGCTGAGCAGCACGCCGACGTGCTCGCCCGGGCGCGGCGTGTACCGGCCGGCCAAAAGCGCCGCGAAGCTCGCGGCACCGCCCGGCTCGACGACGAGCCGCAATGCCTCCCAAAGGGCTTTTTGCGACTGCCTGATCGCATCGTCGGGCACGAGCACGACCCGCTCGACAAATTGCTGGGCGATCGGAAAGACCAACTCTCCGACACGGCGCGGCGCGAGCGAATCGGCTGCTATGCCGCCGGCCTCGGCATCGACCGGTCTGCCGGCCTTGAGCGCCATGGTCAGGGTTGGCGCGGCTTCGGGCTCGACCCCGACCACCTTCACCCTGCCGCCTAACCAGGCGGCGATCCCGGCGATCAGTCCGCCGCCGCCGACCGCAACAAGCAGCGTGTCGAGGTCGGGCGCCTGCTCCTCCAGCTCCAGCCCGACCGAGCCCTGCCCGAGCAGCGTCTCGGGTTGGTCGAAGGCATGGATCGTAAGCGCGCCCGATTCTGCAGCCCAGGCTTCGCTCGCCGCCAGGGCATCGGCGTAACGCTCCCCGGTGACGACCAGATCGGCGCGGTAGGAGCGGATCCGGCCGATCTTCGCCGGCGACGATATGGTCGGTACGAAAATCTTTGCCGGGATGCCGAGCTGCATCGCGGCATAGGCGACAGCCGCCCCGTGATTGCCGCCGGAGGCGGCGACGATCCCGGCTTTCGGGATCGCGCGCGTCAAGAGGTTGGCGAAGGCGCCCCTGGTCTTGAACGAGCCGGCATGCTGGAGCAGTTCGAGCTTGAAGCTCAGCCGCGACGACACAAGCCCGAAATCGCCGCCATCGGCTTCGAGGATCGGCGTGCGGCGAATCCGCGATCGGATCAGCCGCTCGGTCGCCGCAATCTGTTCCCGACTGATCAAAGCTCGACGGTCTCCGGGGCCGCCTCTCGCGGCGCGTGCGAGCCGTAGAGCTCGCGCAATCGGGTCTTCATGACCTTGCCGGTGGCGGTATGCGGCAGCTCGTCGACGATCACCACATCGTCGGGCAGCATCCAGCGCGGGAAGCGCTCTCCGAGAAACGCGATCAGCGTCTCACGCTCCGGCCGCCGCCCTGCTGGCAATCCCGGGCGCGGCGTGACGATCAAGAGCGGCCGCTCGCCCCAGCGCGGATGCGGGATCGCGATCGCGGCCGCTTCGGCAACGGTCTCATGCGCCATCGCCGCGATTTCGAGATCGATCGAGCTGATCCATTCGCCGCCGGATTTGATCACGTCCTTTCTGCGATCGCTCATCTGCATATACCCGTCGGGGTCGATGCTGGCGGTATCGCCGGTGTGGAACCAGCCATCCGGCTCGACCGCGGCGGCGGTCGCCTCGTCATTCTCGAAATAGCCGCTGACGATCCACGGCCCGCGCACCAATAATTCGCCGACCGATTTGCCGTCATGCGGCAGACGATGACCCTGATCGTCGACGATCTTCATCTCGACGCCATAGACCGGCCGGCCGGCCTTGGCCTTGACTCGGCGCTTGGCGTCGGCATCGAGTTCGGTGTGCTTTGCCTTCAGCGCCGAGACCGTGCCGAGCGGGCTCATCTCGGTCATCCCCCAGCCCTGCACCATGTCGATGCCGCGCGCCTCGAAGGCCGCCATCAGCGAAGGCGGCACCGCCGCGCCGCCTGAAAGCACGCCGCGCAATGTCGAGCAGGTCGCGCCGGTCTCGCGCAGATAAGCCTCCATGCCGAGCCATACCGTCGGCACCCCGAGGCTCAACGTCACGCCTTCGGCGTTGAACAGCTCGCAGAGGCTCGCGCCATCGAGCCGCGCCCCCGGCCACACCAGCTTTGCCCCGTTCATCGGCGCGGTATAGGCGGTGGCCCAGCCGCAGGCATGGAACAGCGGCACGATCGGACAGACCACATCCGATGCGGTCATCGGGATCGAATGCGGCAGCGAGGCGGCCAGCGCATGGATGACCGTCGAGCGGTGGCTGTAGAGCGCGCCTTTCGGGTGGCCGGTCGTGCCCGAGGTGTAGCACAGCGCCGCGGCGGTCCGCTCGTCGAACTCGGGCCAGTCGAAATCCGCGCTCTCCTCAGCGATCAGATTGTCGTAGGTCGCCAGCACCGGCAGCGTCGTCTCCGCTTCGCCCAGGAGGATGATCTGGCATTCCTTGGGCAATGACGGCAAGAGGCGCTCGAGCAGCGGGATGAACGATGTCTCGACGAACAGCAACCGGTCCGCCGCATGATTAATGATGTAGACGATCTGCTCGTCGAAGAGGCGCGGGTTGATCGTGTGGCATACCGCGCCGATGCCGGAAATGCCGTAATAGAGCTCGAAATGGCGATAGGTGTTCCAGGCCAGGGTGCCGATCCGGTCGCCCCTCCTGATGCCGAGGCGGAGCAGTGCCCGCGCCAGGCGCTTGGCGCGAGGCTCGGCGTCGCTATAGGTGTAGCGATGGATCGGGCCTTCGACCGTGCGGCTCACCACCTCGGTGTCGGCGTGATAGAGCGCGGCGTGAGCGATGATCCCCGAGATCAACAATGGCCGCTCCGACATCAACCCGAGCATCGCTTCCTCCCATCGCGTCGAGGCTTTGTCCTCTGGCCCGAAGTATAGACCTGCGCAGGCCGTGGATCTCAAGCGCCGATCGCCACCTCGGCCGAGGCCCGAACTAAAGGGGGGGTGGCTGGCAAACCGCCGGCCGGCTACGATTGGGCATGGTCATCCCCGCCGCGCCTTGTTGAGATGAGCGCCTCTGAAGCGCGTGGCGGCTGGTTGCGCCATGTCTCGGCCTTGTCGCAGCATCGCTACAGCACATGGGCGTTGGCCGGGATTGCGTTTGCCGACAGCTCGTTTCTCCCAGTGCCGCCCGACCTGCTGCTCGTCCCGATGGTCCTGCTTCGGCCGGAACGAGTCTATTTCCTGCTGGCGATCTGCACCCTCGCATCGACGCTCGGCGCGGTTGTCGGATACCTGATCGGCTATGGGTTGTGGAGCATCATCGGAGCGCCGCTGATCGAGCTCTACGGCTACGTCGACGCCTTCGCGGCCTATCAGCACATGGTCGAGGATTGGGGGTTCTGGTTCATCATCGCCAAGGCCTTCACTCCGCTTCCGTTCAAGATAGCCGCGATCGCGGCTGGGGTTGCCGCGATGAACCCGGTAACTTTCATGATTGCCGCGGTGCTCGGGCGGTCGTTGCATTTTGCGATGGTCGGCGCTCTCTTGGTGCTCTTCGGCGATAGGATCCTGACGCTGGCGGCGCGCTATGAGCGGCCGTTCGCGGTTATCGCTGTCCTCCTACTGATCGGGTTGTTTGTTGCCTTCCACCTGAGGTGAAGTCGAAAGGAACGCCATGTCGTACATCTATGTCGTGCAGATGAACATCCCGGCCCAGCACGAGGCCGAGTTCCACCGCATCTACGACACCGAGCACGTGCCGATGCTGTCGAAGGTGCCCGGGGTGCACAAGGTCACCCGCTACCGCCTCGAAAAGACCAACGACCCGAGCATGCAGAAATACCTGGCGATCTACGAGATCGATTCGCCGGCGATCGTCGACAGCAAGGAGTGGGAGGTCGCCGGCGCCTGGGGTGACTGGGCCACCAAGATCCGCCCGCACACCACCGAGCGCCACCACAGCTTCTTCGAGAAGATCTGATCGACTATTGCGGACCGCGGGCGTCCCGCCCGCCTCGACGCAAGGGCGGGCGAGACGCCCGCGGTCCCGGACCCCCGGCGCCTATTGCGCGAACCGCCCGGCCAGCGCGTTCCATAGCGCGACCAGCTCGGCAGCGGCCGGGTCGCGGCTCGGCTTCACGCGTACCGCGGTATGAGCGAGGACGAGCCGCGCCGCGGGATCGACAAAGATCGCCTGGCCGTGGATGCCGAGGAGCGCGAATTGCCGCCGCGGGCCGGGAAACAGCCAGACCTGGTAGCCGTAGCCGAAATACGGGGTGGCGCGGCGCGGCGCGCGAAACTCCTCGCCCGGCGCGACGGTGGTCGCCTCGAGCAGCCATTGCCGCGGGATGATCTGACGCCCGTTCCAGGCGCCGTCATGCGCCAGCACGAGGCCGAGCCGCGCCCAATCGCGCAATGTCGCGCTGAAGCCGAAGAACCCCGCAGCGTGGTCGGTCGCATCGACCACCCAGCTGGCGTCCGCTTCGGCGCCCATCGGCTGCCATAGGTGGGCCCGGGCATAATCGGCCGGCGCGCTTTGCGTTGCGTTGGCGAGCACCAGGCCGAGGAGTTCGGTCTCGACGCTGGCATAGTGAAAATGGGTATCGGGCGGCGCCTCGCGGGTGTTGAACAGCGCCGCCGCCTTGGCCGGGCCGGGGCTGTCGGGGGAGAACAGCGCGCGGCCCAGCTGGGCAATGTCGTCATTGCCGTCGTAATCCTCGCGAAACGTCACACCGGAGGCCATGTCCAGCAAGGCGCGCAGCGGCGTCTTGCCGTATTCGGTGCCGGCAAGCTCGGGCACGTAGTCGACGGCCGGCGCATCGATCGAGCGGATTTTCCCATCCGCGACGGCGATGCCGAACAGCATCCCGGTGATGGTCTTGGTCATCGATTGCCCGACCAGCCGGTCGTGGTCGGACCGGGCATAGCGGTAATGCTCGAAGAGGATCTCGTCGCCGCGCGCGATCAGCAATCCGGTCGCCGGATGGCGCTCGAGATAATCGCCGAGCGTATGCGGTTCGCCTTGGAAGGTATAAGTCAGCGTCAGCTCCGCGGGCGCGCGGCGAAGCGGCGACGGGCTGTCGGCCTTGCCGACCCGGTGGGTGCGAAAGACCTGATCGAAGTGGCTGTAATTTCCGACCAGATTGACCTGGGGCGTCAGCGCGGTGCGGCCGCCGACCGGATATTCGGGCGCGCCATAGGAAGCGGCGTCGGGGCCGCTGTCGGAAAACACCGGATCGGCTGCGGCGAGCGCCGCTGCTGTCCCGCCGCCCGCCAGGACGGCAAAGAAGAGGGTGGCGATGATTCGCATCGCCGACGGCCGCATGATCAAGAGCGCAGCACCTGCCCCGAGGTCGAGCCGGTCGGGCGGCCCTCGGCATAGGCGACCGCGCCGTTGACGATCGTGTATTCGACGCCGCGCGACGGCATGACCATGCGCTTGGCGCCGCCCGGCAGGTCGAAGCGCCGCTCGCCGCGGCTCGCCGAGCCGATCGTCGCGGGATCGAAGATCGCGATGTCGGCGGCATTGCCGACCTTGAGCCGGCCGCGCCCCTTGATACCGAAGAGGTCCGCCGGCTGCGCGGTCAGGCGCGGGATCGCCTGTTCCAATGTCATGATCTGGCGCTCGCGCACCCAGGTGCCGAGCAGATAGGTCGGATAGCCGGCGTCGCACAGCATGTCGACATGCGCGCCGCCATCGCCCAGTGCGATCAGCACGCCGGGGTCGACCAGATTCTCCTCGACCCGCTTCAAATTCACGTTGAACTGGGCCAGCACGTATTCGATGTCGAGATCGTCTTCGAGGGTCAGGTCGAGGAAGGTGTCGAGCGCGTCCTTGCCGCGCTCCTTGGCGATGTCGGCGACATTGCGGCCTTCGAGCGGCTTCAACGCCGGCTTGTGCGTCTCGTGCACGGTGATGCGGCTCCAGTCGCCGCTGAACCCGGTCGCGCTCTTCAATTCCTCGCGAAACGCATGGCGAAAGGCGGGGTCGCCGTAGACCGCGCGCTGCGCCGCGTCGGATTTGTCGGCAAAAACCCGGCCCCAGCATTTGAAGGCGGCGAACGAGAACGGGTTGCGCATGTTGATCTCGCGGGTCAGCGCGAGGGGCGAAGTTTGCGCCACCGCGCCGGGCAGCGCCCTCGCGCGCCGCAAGGTCTCGGCGCAGGCTTCCGGGAAATCGTCACGCTGGAACAGAGCGAGGAACGTCACGGGCCGGTTGCTTTCGGCGAGGAGGAACGCGAGGAGTTCCTCTTCGTGCTCGGCCAGCAGCGAGACCTTCTGGGTCAGCGCGATCTCGATCGCCCCCTTGCCCGCCTCCTTCAGCGCGCCGCAATAGGCCCGGAGCTCGTCGCGGCTGGCGTTGCGGCACGCAAGCGGGCGCGCCTGGTAGCCGATATGCTGGTTGAGCACGGTCGTCGAGAAGCCGAACGCGCCGGAATCGACCGCCTCGCGGATCAGCCCCTTGATCTGCGCCGTCTCGGCCGGGGTCGCGCCGCGCTCCATCGACGCTTCGCCCATGACCCAATGGCGGAACGGGGTCAAGGGCGCGATGAAGCCGAGGTTGAGCGCCGAGCCGCGTTTGGCCGCCGCGTCGAGGAATTCGGGGAAGGTCTGCCAATCCCAGGTGATGCCGCGGTCGAGCACCTCGAAGGGGATGCCTTCGACATTGACGAGGTCGCGCATCGCCACCTCGCGCGACTCCGGGCGGCACGGCGCGATGCCGACGCCGCAATTGCCCATCACCACCGAGGTGACGCCGTGCCACGAGGAGGGGCTGATCGCCGGGTCCCAGCAGATCTGCGCGTCGTAATGGGTATGTGGGTCGATAAAGCCCGGCGCGACGATGCAATCGGCCGCGTCGATGACCCGCTTGGCGCCGTCGCCGATCCGGCCGATCTCGATGATCCTGCCGTCCGCGACCGCGATGTCGGCGTGGCGGCGCGGCGCGCCGGTGCCGTCGATCACGGTGCCGTTCTTGATCAGCAGATCGTACGCCATCTCGGCCCTCCTGCGCGTTTACCGGGAGGACGGTAGGACGGGGCTGCCGCCCTGTCGATTGCCAATCACGCAGGGAGGGAGTGCCGGTCAGTCGCCGGTCGCTGCGGCGGCAAGCTGCCGGGCGGGCAGGCGCCGGCCCCAGTAGAGCGCCCATTTCTCGATGCCGTGCCAGGACAGCCAGGCAGCGGGCAGGGCGAGGACGAGCGATCCGGCAAAGACCTGCCACCACTGGGCCGTCCCGCCCGACAGGTACATGACAAGCTGCTCTGCCGGCCAGCCGTAGATGTAGAGGCCATAGGACAGGTCGCCGAAATGCTTCGAGTAGTCGAGCCAGCGATCGTAGCGCCGGGCAAACCAGATCACCAGACAGGCCCCGGCGAGCGGGAACAGCATGATGAACCGGCCGAGCACCACGAACATGACCAGGGCGAGCAGCGCCAGCAATGCGTAGCGCCAATCGAAGACGAGCCGCTCGCGCACAAAACTCAGCACCATCCCCGAGCCGAAGAACCCGAGGAACCAGGCCATTTCGCCCAGGTCGCCAAACGGCTTCAGCGCGTTCTCGAAAAAGACCGCGCCGATGCCGATTCCGGTGAGGACGATCGCGGTGCGCAGGTGCAGCAGCCGTACCATGCCGAGCAGCAGGATCATCGCATACATCATGACTTCGTAGCGCAGCGTCCACAGCGAACCGTTGATCAGCAGCCCGATCGAATTGTCGGCGAACAGCACGCCCGGCAGGTGCAGCGGGCCGGGGTTCAGGGTCAGGGTCTGGTAAAGGAACTCGCGCAGCCCGGGCGCGGCGAGATAGGGGCCAAGCGGCAATGCGCTGACCAGCGGCCCGATAAAGAGGGCGCAGACCAGCACATTGACGACGAGCCCGGGATAAATGCGCAGCGCCCGGCGCACGGCAAAACCACCAGGCAGCGGATGGCGGCACCAGCTCTCGGTGACGAGATAGCCGCTGATGATAAAAAAAACGAAGACCCCAACCAGCCCAAGGACGCATTGGTTGCCGGTGATGCGGACGAACCACTCGCTCGCCTCGCTGCCCTCGGCGATCAGGAACGAATGCGAAAACACCACCGACAGGGCGGCCAGAAGCCGCACGGCATCGAAATTGTTGGCGCGACGATCGGCGGGGTGATTGGGCAGCATGGCGGGCGACGCAACCTCTCCGGACGTGACCCTAACGGCTAACACGGTCGATTTCGTCCCGGCGGCCGGCAGGTTCGCCCGTTACCGGCTGCTTTTGCGGCGCGACCGCGGCTCGTGGCGACTCCCGCGCGCCGCCGAGGCGATTTCGAGGTCGGCCAGGTGGGCTGCGGTGTTGATGATCGCAGTGTGCGTAAAAGCTTGCGGGAAATTGCCAAGCAGCCGCTTCGATCGTGGGTCGTATTCTTCCGAGATGAGGCCCAGATCGTTCCTGACCGCCAAGAGGCGCTCGAACAAGGCGACCGCCTCGTCGCGTCGCCCGATCAAGGCAAGGCTGTTGGCCAGCCAGAAGCTGCACGGCAGGAACACCCCTTCGCCGGACGGCAGCCCGTCGGTTTCTGGCCGGGTCGGATAGCGGCAGACGAAACCGTCGCGCATCAATTCGCGCTCGATCGCCGCGATCGTGCCGCGAACCCGCGGATCCTCGGGCGGCAGAAACCCGAGCTGCGGGATCTGCAGCAGCGAGGCGTCGAGATCGCGCGCGCCGTAATACTGGACGAACGTGTTGCGCTCACGGTCATAGGCCCGGTCGAGGATCTGCTCGGCGATCTTGCGGCGCTGCCGGTCCCAATGCTCGCGCGGTCCGTCGAGCCCGAACTGCTCGATCGCTTTGATCCCGCGATCGAACGCGACCCAGGCCATGACCTTCGAGAAAGTGAAGTGGCGCGGCGGGCCGCGAACCTCCCAGATGCCCTGGTCCGGCTGCTCCCAGATCGTTTCCAGATATTCGAGCAGCTTTTTTTGTAGGTCCCACGCAAAGCGGCTGCCTTCGAGCCCATAGCGGTGACCGGCGTAGAGCGCGTCCATCAACTCGCCATAAACGTCGAGCTGGAGTTGCTCATGCGCGGCGTTGCCGATCCGCACCGGTCGGCTCTCGGCATAACCGGGCAGCCACGGTATCTCGTATTCGGTCAGCCGGCGCTCGCCCGAGAGACCGTACATGATCTGCATCTCGGAGGGATGCCCGGCGGCCGCACGCAGCAACCATTCGCGCCAGTCCCGCGCCTCGCCGCGATAGCCCGAGCTGAGCAGCGCGTAGAGGGTCAGGGTCGCGTCGCGGATCCAGCAGACCCGGTAATCCCAGTTGCGCACCCCGCCCGGCCATTCCGGCAGCGAGGTCGTGGCCGCCGCAACGATCCCGCCGGTCGGGTAATAGGTCAGCATCTTCAAGGTGATCAGCGAACGCATGATGGCATCGCGCCACGGCCCCTGCGCCAGCGAGCAATGGCGCGACCAGTCGTGCCAGCCGTTCTCGGCCGCGAGCAGCGCGTCCTCCGGGTCGCGGGAACGGAACCCGGTGTGGTGCGAGGGATACCAGCTCATCGTAAACGGCACGGTTTCGCCGGCGCTGACCGTGAACTCGCCGATCGTCGTCAGCTCGGGTGTGCCGCTGAGCGCCACCGGAGTGGTGAACTGGATCGCGTTCGGGCCGGCGACCGCCCGTATCCCCCCGAGGTTCGAGCGCACCCAGGGAATTCCGCGTCCATAGTCGAAGCGCAGGATGATCTCGGTGTGCATGCGGATGCGGCCCCGGTCGCCGCGCACCAGCCTGATCAGGTCGATCTGGTCTTCGCTCTGGGCAAGCGGCATGAAATCGATGATCGTAGCGGAGCCTTCGGCGGTCTCGAACCGGGTCTCGAGGATGCCGGTCTCGCCGCGATAGCGCCGCGACAGCTTGGCGTTCGGATCTTCGGACGCGATCAGCCAGCGTCCGTGTCGGGTGTCGCCGAGCAGTGCCGCAAATACCGATTCCGAATCGAAGCGCGGCAGGCAGAGCCAGTCGATCGATCCGCCGCGCGACACCAGCGCCGCGGTGCGGGCATCGCCGATAATGCCGTAATCCTCGATCGGGACGCTCGCGCGCTTCTCATCGGGCATGCACGTTCCATCCGCCAATTCGTGCCGTTGTGATAACACGCGCTCGGCGGCAATCGTTCGCCCGGCGAAAGACTTGAGGGTGCATAAAAAGAAGGCAGGGCGTTTGCCCTGCCAGCCTTGTCTTGCGAATTTTATCGACCGGGAACCGTGATTCCCGGCCGGTGTTCGCCAACCTCCCTAAACTCGGACCAGCGCTGCCTGCGCGGCTTGCTATTGATGCGAGGTTACGCAAATTGTCGCACCGGGTCACGCGGTTTTTTCGCGCTCGCTGCTATTTTCCCGCCCGCCTCGGTACTAGATTGCCCAGTATTGCCCAACCAGCGAGGTGCCATGCGCCTGTCCGAGTATTTCCTGCCGCTCTTGCGCGAGAACCCGAGCGAGGCGCAGATCGTGTCGCACCGCTTGATGCTGCGCGCCGGGATGATCCGCCAATCGTCGGCCGGGATCTATTCCTGGCTGCCGCTGGGGCTGCGCGTCCTCAAACGGGTCGAACAGATCGTGCGCGAGGAGCAGGACCGCTCCGGCGCGCTGGAGATCCTGATGCCGACGATCCAGCCGGCCGAATTGTGGCGCGAGAGCGGGCGCTACGACGATTACGGCAAGGAGATGCTGCGCATCAAGGATCGCCACGACCGCGAGATGCTGTATGGCCCGACCAACGAGGAGCAGGTCACCGACATCGTCCGCGGCGCGATCAAGAGCTATCGCGACCTGCCGAAAAACCTCTACCACATCCAGTGGAAATTCCGCGACGAGGTGCGCCCGCGCTTTGGCGTCATGCGCGGGCGCGAATTCCTGATGAAGGACAATTACAGCTTTGACGTCGATGCGGCCGGCGCCAAGCATTCCTACAACAAGATGTTCCTCGCCTATCTGCGCACCTTTGCGCGGATGGGGCTGAAGGCGATCCCGATGCGCGCCGATACGGGGCCCATCGGCGGCGATCTCAGCCACGAATTCCAGATCCTCGCCGAGACCGGCGAGTCGGAGGTGTTTTGCGACCGCGCCTGGCTCAATACCGACATCCTGGCCGAAGAGGTTGATTACGACAGCGACCTCGAGCCGTTCTTCCGGCACTGGACGAGCCTTTATGCCGCGACCGACGAGATGCACAAACCCGACACCTGCCCGATCCCGTCCGAGCAGCTGGTCACCGCGCGCGGCATCGAGGTCGGCCACATCTTTTATTTCGGCACCAAATATTCGGTTCCGCTCGGCGCGCTGGTCGCCGGGCCCGACGGCGAAATGGTGCCGCTCGAGATGGGCTCCTACGGGATCGGCGTGTCGCGCCTCGTCGGCACCCTCATCGAGGCCAACCACGACGACAATGGGATCATCTGGCCGGACAGCGTCGCCCCCTTCAGCCTCGGGCTGATCAATTTGCGGCCGGCCGACGCCGGCTGCCGCGCCGCGGCGGACGCGCTCTACGGCAAGCTGCGCAGCGCCGGGGTCGCGGTGCTGTACGACGAGCGCGACGAA
>Ga0137391_10003611_pt1 | contig 11759 bp, 8 predicted proteins | sample 15con2h24BmetaG_FD_101399 | JGI IMG/M metagenome (GOLD analysis project Ga0137391, IMG submission 101399) | Vadose zone soil microbial communities from Angelo Coast Range Reserve, California, USA - 15con2h2.4B metaG | ecosystem: Environmental > Terrestrial > Soil > Vadose zone > Saprolite...
GCCGAGGGCCTTGGCGGTCTTGAGGTTGATGACCAGCTCGAACTTGGTGGGCTGCTCGATCGGGAGGTCGGCCGGCTTGGCGCCCTTGAGGATGCGGTCGACGTAGGTCGCGGCGCGCCGGAAGAGATCGGGCACACTGGGCCCGTAGGCCATGAGGCCGCCCGCCCGCGCGTATTCTGCGAAGCCGAACATCGCGGGCAGCTGACCCTTGTTCGAGAGCTCGACGATTGATGCTCTGTGACGGAGAGTCAGCGGGTCGGGCAGCACGATCAATCCGCCGAGCTGCTCCCGCGCCATCACCGCGAACGCGCGGGCGAATTCGTTCGAGTCGCGCACCTCGAACAGCTGGAGCGTCACGCCCAGGGCATCCCCTGCGACCCGGAGCTCCTTCACGTAATGCGTGGACAGCCGTTGCGTTTGGGCGGGATTGTACAGGATCGCGGCGCGGGAGAGCTTCGGAAGCGCTTCCTTGAGAAGCTCCAGCCACTTCCCAGCGAAGCCCTCACCAAACGCGAACGACAATCCAGTGACGTTTCCGCCCGGCCGGGCGAGGTTGCTGACGACGCCACTTCCAACGGGATCGGCGACGCCGACGAACACGATCGGGGTGGTGGTGGTCGTCTTCTTAGCCGCCAGCGCGCCGTCAGTAGACGCGGCAACGATGACCTCCACACCACTGCGAGTCAACTCGGCGACGAGCACCGGAAAGCGTTCGATCCTTCCCTCACCCCAGCGCTCTTCGATGATAATGTCCCGGCCTTCCGCGTACCCGAGTTCGCGCAACCCTTGCCGGAGGGCGTCGGCGAAGTGCCGGTTCACGGTCGGGGCGCCTGGTTCCAAGAATCCTACCCGCGGGATTCTGCTCGCCGGCTGTGCGGTTGCGGCAAGCGGTGTGGCGAGGACCGCAACGCCGAACGTGCCGATGAAAGCTCGCCGGTCCATTATTCGATCACTTGATCGGCGCGCTGCAGCAGCGATGGTGGGATTGTGAGACCCAGCGCCTTCGCGGACGTGAGGTTGATCACCAACTGGAACCGACTGGGCCGCTCGATGGGCAAGTCGCCTACCTTGGCACCCTTGAAGATCCGGTCGACGTAGGTCGCCGCGCGCTTGTACATGTCCGGCAGATCGGGCCCGTAAGCCATCAGCCCCCCGGACCCTACGAACAGGGGGGACAGACTGATCGTCGGCAGGCGGTTCTTCAGAGCCAGGGTGCCGATTTCGGAGCGCTCATAGGCGATAAGCGGCGACGACAGGACGATGACGCCAGGGAGACGCTGACGCGCGTCGCGCTCAAAGGCGTCCTTGGAATCTCCCAGCCGCTGGATCGGGAGCGACCGCACGGCGACGCCTGCCGCACGCGCGGCCGCTTCAGTGGCGCGAAACTGGACCTGCCCGATCGTGAAGTCCCACAGCACCGCCACACGAGTGAGCCCCGGCACGGCTTCCTTCAGGAGTTCGACGAGCTTGCCACCTAGCTCAGGGAGGTCGAGAAATAGTCCCGTGAAGTTGCCGCCAGGATGGCTGAGACTCCTCGCCCACCCACTCGCCACAGGATCGCTCTCGAGGTCTATGCCGACGATGGGAATCGTGCTGGTCGCTCGCGTGGCAGCGCGAATCGAATACGGAGACGCGGCCACGATGACGTCGCACTTCAGCGCAACCAGCTCCTCGGCAAGGTGAGGAAGCCGTTCGGGCATTCCCCCGTAGATCCGGGTCTCAACCACTGCGTTGCGTCCGTCGAGGTACCCCGCGTCCCGGAGCGCCTGGATGAATGCCACGGCGTTCTCGTTCCGGGCGCTCTGGAGGGAGCCGATGCTGGGAAGCTTGGCCGGCTGCTGGGCCTCGGCGGCGAGCGGGAGGGTGAGTGTGGCGCCTAGGCCAGTGAGGAAGCTGCGCCGCCACATCACTCGATGACCTGATCCGCCCGTGCCAGCAAGGACGGAGGTATGGTCAGACCGAGCGCCTTGGCGGTCTTGAGGTTGATGACGAGCTCGAACTTGGTCGGCTGCTCGACGGGAAGGTCGCCGGGCTTGGCGCCCTTGAGGATCTTGTCGACGTAGGCAGCGGCGAGACGTTCAATTTCCTCTCTCAGAGGGCCGTATGCCATCAGCCCCCCGGCTCGCGCCATCTCTCCCCATTCGTAGATCGCTGGAATTCGTCGCAGGGCCGCCGCTTCGATGATCGAACGGTGCTCTCGATAAAAGCGCGGAGAGGACGTGACAAGCACGGCGTCGACCTTCGCTTTGCTTAGCACGGCGAAGGTCGCTCCATAGGCGTTGGCGCCGGGCACATCGCTGATGAGGAGATGAATGCTCCGCGTCTCCTCGACGTGTTGCAGATGCCTGAGGCTCCACCCGCCGCCCGGGTTCAGCACGCCGACCGTCCGCGCGCGCGGCACCGCCTCGAGAAGCAGTTCGAGGCGCTTGGCATCGAGCTCCGCGGCGAACATGTACACGCCGGTGACGTTGCCGCCGGGCCGCGTGAAACTCGTCACGAGGCCGGATTCCAACAGACCTGCTGCCCCCCAAAACCGCATGACGACTGGGATGGTCGCGGTCGCTTGCCTGGCCGCGACAATGGCGGGTGGACTCACGGCAACAATGATGTCGACCTTCGCGCGAACGAGCTCAGCGGCTAGCGCTGGCAGCCGCCGAAGATCGTCATGGGCTGAGCGCACCTCGAATGTCACAGTCTGACCTTCGATGTAACCGAGCTCGCGTAACGCCTCGGTGAAGCTGGCCACTTGGATATCCGCGGGCGTGAGATATCCGATGCGCCATGCCTTCCCTGTCGGCTGCGCCTCGGCAGCCAGCGGCGCGGTGAGGAGGCCGCCGGACGTAGCCAAGAGAAACGCCCGTCGAGTCACCACCGCGTCAGTTCACTGGCAGCGTAAAGGTGAAGGTCGATCCTCGGCCCGGCTCGCTCTTCACCCAGATCCGGCCGCCGTGCAGCTCGATGAACTTCCGCGCGAGGGCCAGCCCGAGGCCGGTGCCTTCCGCCTTCTTGTCCGCCGTGCCGACCTGTCGGAACTCCTCGAACACCGTCTCGAGGTCCTCCGGGGCGATCCCGATGCCGGTGTCGGTCACGGAGACCTCGACCAGCCCATCAGCCGGAGCGGCCCGGACCTCGATCCGGCCCCCCTCGGGCGTGAACTTGATGGCGTTCGACAGGAGGTTCAGAAGGACCTGCTTGACCTTGCGCTCATCCGCGCGGATCGCCGCCACCCGGTCGTCGATGGCGTGATCGAGCCCGATCCCGCGCCGCAGGGCCCGCTCGCGGACCAACGTGAGCGCATTCTGAATCGCTTGGGGCAGGTCGAACTCGCTCAGCTCCAGCTCCATCCGGCCGGCCTCGATCTTGGAGAGGTCCAGGATGTCGTTGATAAGCGAGAGCAGATGGCGCCCGGATTCCAGGATGTCGTGCAGGTACTCGGTCTGCTTCTCGTTGACGGCACCGAACATCCCCTGGGCCAGGACCTCCGAGAAGCCCAGGATGGCATTCAGCGGCGTCCGTAGCTCGTGGGACATGTTGGCCAGGAACTCGGACTTGTGCTGGCTGGCGACCTCCAGCTCCCGGCTCTTGTCGGCGATCTCGCGGAACAGTCGCGCATTCTGGATCGCCAGGGCCGACTGCGTGGCGAACGTGCGGAGCAGCTCGATCGTCTCGACGGGGAACTCGCCCGGGCGCTTCCGGGTCACGCCGAGACAGCCAATCAGCTGCGCCTCTCGGACCATGGGCACGGCCAAGATGGCGCGGACGCCGGACTGGATGAGGGTTTCCCGCAGCCGACCTTCGTAGGCGCCCGGGACGGCAATATCGGGTACCTGGAGAGGTTCCAGGGTGATGGCCGTCCGCCCGAGCACCCCTTCCCCCTTCCGGATCCGCGTGGTCCGCCGGGCTTCCGCCAAGGCGCCGGTGTCGGTCGCCACCCGTTGGACGAACTCCTCCGCGTCGGTGTCGTACTCGAACACCACCCCGCCGTCCAGCCCCGAGAGCTGAACGGCGCGCGAGACGATGGTGTTCAGCACCGTCTCCAGATCAAGCGTGGAACTGACCGCCCGCCCGACCTCGCCGAGGGCGGTGAGGTGGTCGACCGAGCGAGCCAGGGCCGCGGTCCGCGCCTCCAGCTCCTTGAACAGGCGAACATTCTCCACCGCAATGACCGCCTGGTCGGCGAACGTCTTCAGCAGTTCCACTTCCCCGTCCGAGAATCTGCCGGGCTCCCCGCGGGCCACGTTGATGGCGCCCACCGCCTCGCCCTCGCGCAGCATCGGCACCGACACGACGCTTCGGAACCCGACCACGCGCCCGATCTCCAGCACGTGCGCAGATGTCGACGGCTCCTCGATGTCTGGCACGTGGACAACCGCCCGCGTCAAGATAGCCATGCCCGGCGTGGTCTTCATATCCAAGGGCCGGGGATACAGCGAACGGGCAGCGGCGAGTGTTTCCGGCGCCCTCCCGTAATTGGCCGGGTGGTACAGGATCTTGCCGTCGGTCAGAAAGACCGCCGCATTGGGCGCCTTGCATAGCTGAGCGGCACTCCGCACGATCGTGTCGAACACCGGCTGTGCATCAGTCTTGGCATGCGCGATGGTACGCAGGATCTCGCTCGTCGCGGTCTGCTGGTCCAGGGCTTGGGCGAGATCGCGGTTGGTCGTTTGCAGCTCTGTGAACAGGCGCACGTTCTCGATGGCGATGACCGCCTGGTCGGCGAAAGTCCGGAGCAGCTCCACCTGACCCTCGGTGAATGGGCGCGCCTCCCCTCGCCCGACCGTGACGACCCCCAGCGGGGCGTCGTCCCGCAAGAGCGGCACGGCCACAATCGTGCGGTGCCCGAAGCGCCGGGCGAGTTCCCGCCCGACGGGGAACTCCTCTTCCGGCTCGGCGGGGAGGTCCCGGACGTGGACCACGCGCCGGTCCACCACGGCCCGGCCGGCGACCAAGCCCCGCGTGATGGGAATCTCCAGGTCGGCGGGGACCTCCCGCCATAGCGGGCCGATGCCGGCGGCGTGGCGCAAGATGTCCCCGGCGACCAGCATAAGGCGCACGTCGCTGGCGTCGCACAGCCGCGCGGCGCTCCGCACGATCGCCTCGAAGACGGGATCCAGCCCGGTGGGCGAGCGGGCGATTACCCCCAGGATCTCGGCCGTGGCTGTCTGCCGCTCAAGGGCCTCCTTTGTCTCGTTGAACAGGCGAACATTCTCGATCGCGATCACGGCTTGCTCAGCGAAGGTCTTGAGCAGCTCGACCTGCTGGTCGGTGAACGGTAGCGGCTCGAAGCGGCCGATCGTGATTGTGCCGATCGGCGTTCCCGTCCGCATCATTGGGACCGACAGCGTCGCCCGGTTGTCCATACCGGAAGCCCCGACATACTCGGGATCGAGCGTCACGTCGGGGATATGAATTACCGTCCGGTCCAGAATAGCTCGCCCGGCGACCTGTCCGCGGTTAGGCCGTATAGGATAAGTCGCCGCGAGCGATTGGCGACCCTCCGCACGGACGTGTTCATCGGCGACGAGGTGCAACATGTCCCCATCGAAGATGGCGACAACCGAGAAGCCGGCCTCGCACAAGCGCACGCCGCTCTTCGCGATCGCGTCGAACACGGGCTTCTCGTCAGTCGGCGAGCTGCTGATCACCCTCAAGATCTCGCCGGTCGCCGTCTGCTGTTCGAGTGCGGTCGCCAGCTCGTAGTTCCTGGCTTGGAGCTCGGTGAACAGCCGCACGTTCTCGATCGCGATGAGGGCCTGATCGGCGAACGTTTTCAGGAGCTCGATCTGCTCGTCGGTAAAGGCCCCGACCTCCCGTCGCCACGTGTTGATCACGCCCACGAGGCGGCCTCCACGCAGCATCGGCACCGCCAAGATGCTGCGGGCTCCCTCGAGGTGATACGCGGGCACCTCCGCCGGTGAGAACCGCGGATCTTCGAGGACGTCGGGAACGTGGATGACGGTCTGCTCCAGAGCCGTCAGGGCGACTGGGCTCCCGCCCCGGTGCGGGCGAACGCGGGCCGTCTGCAGCCGCTGGGCCATCTCCGGTGACACATTGGTGTGGGCGGCCGCGGTGAGGGCATCGCCGTCCGAGAGCCAGAGGACAGAAAGGCTCGCCTCGCACAAGCGATTGGATCTGTTCAGGATCGTCTCGAAGATCGGCTGCAAGTCGGTAGGCGAGCTCGAGATGACGCGCAGGATCTCGGCCGTCGCGGTCTGCTTCTCCAGAGCCTCCAGCAGCTGACGGTCGCGGGTCTGGAGTTGTTCCAGCGCTCCCGCCAGGCGCTTCTCCAGGTCGCGGACTCGAGCGTCTTCGCTCGCGGGCGACTTGCGGGCGGGAGGCCGCTCCACGCTCCCTTTCGCGGGCTTGGCACGCCGGCGCATCAGCGTCTCCTTGGGGTCCGAATCGGGCGGCAATCCACGCTAGGCTAGGGGAAGAGCTTCGCGTCGGCAAGTAGGGTGCAGAGGGCGCAGGCGTGTAGGCGATCGTGGACGCGGAGCCCGCCCCCGATAAAGCAGAGATTGCAATTCATCTTCAAACAAGGGCCAGCTGCGGACCCGGCCCGACTACGGCTCGGGGCCTCTGGTACCCAGACCCGCGACGTGGCAGGCAGTCAGGTCAGGTTGAGACTTTGCCCTGAACCCCTGGAACTCCTTACTTCGGGATGTCCGACTTCCTCCTGGGCTGTCCTGGTCAGCCTCTTTGACCGCGGGTTCGCAAGCCAGGTGCTTCTCCCCGCGGAGTCTCTTAGGCGGCACCCACTAATTTCTAGTTGGAGGCCTTCTCTGCAGCCCTGAGAAGTCAGGACTTTCGGCACACCGCTACCACCCTGCTACCAACCCCAAGTCGGCCACGACGCTACCCTTGGCCACAGGCAGCCAGCTCCTTCGCGGACGGCTCGGACGTCCTCGGACGAAGCTTAGTGGTGACAATCCTGGTGACAACCGTGAACGCCAGCGGACGCAAGTGCGCACCATGCCGACTCATCCGTCGGCGCGGACGCAGGATTCTCCGTCCTGTGCTCCTCCCGGCCCCAGGTTGCTGACCCGCCAGCAAGCTGCCAAGTACCTGAGTCTGTCGTCCGACATTCTCGACCGGCTGACCCAGCAGGGAGAACTACCTCGCGTTCAGCTCCTGCTGGGCAACCGCAGCATCAGGAGGGTGTTGTACGACCGAGCCGACCTCGACCGGCTTGTCGAGCTGAGTCGGATCGTCTGAAGACCGGCACCGGGGGTCCATTTTGGAAGTCACCTACCCCCCACCCCCCAAAAATCGGCTCGATCGCGCCGCGAGGGAAGCGCTTCAGCCACAGGGACCAATTTCCATACCCCCTTGGATTGGGAAGCGTCCGGCGGACAAGTTGCACGCCGATCTCTGAACCCGAGAAGACCATCCGATGCCTTTCGCAAGTGGTCCCATCGCTACAGAACCGGCAGTTGATGGCTCCATCATCAAGCCCGCGTAGCGGGTGTACCGATCTGCACTTAATAGGGCAACAGCTAATGAGCTGACATTGCGCTGACGAGGCCCAAGGCGCTATGCTCGCCGCGACTTCCGCCGGCCCGGACCCCCCTGGACAAAGAGGGCTCGCCATAAAGTTGAGACCGCTGGCCACAGTCCTCGTGCTCGCCGTCCTCGCCGCGTTCATCGTCGCTGTTACCGGCGGCCTTCTTGCCGCGCCGCTCGCCGGCGCGGCGCAACAACAGGCGGGTAAGATGTCCACGGTCGGAGTGGTGTCGCTCGGGACTGATCCCGCCCATTCCGGCCCGTGGCAGCCATTCCTCGATGCGATGCGTGAGCTGGGCTACGTCGAGGGCCGGAACCTCGTCGTCAAGCGGGCTTTCGGCAATGGCCAGGCCGAGCGCCTTGCCAGTTTGGTCGCCGAGCTCGTCAAGGCCAGGGTCGACGTCATCGTGACGACGGGAACCGGAGAGACGCGCGCGGTCCAGCAAGCGACGACCACTATACCTATTGTCATGACCCTCGTAGTGGATCCTGTTGCTGAGGGATTCGTGAAGAGCTTGGCGCAGCCGGGCAAGAATGCAACCGGCGTCACGAGCCTCGTCCCAGGGCTCAGCCAGAAGTACGTCGAGCTCCTGAAAGAGGTGCTGCCGACGGCGACGCGATTCGGCGTCATCACGAGTCCGCGCAATCCGGTGCCCGAGAACCGACGCGAGCTTGAAGCCGCGGTGAAGGCGCTCGGGATGAGCGTAGCGTTTCTCCCGGTCTCGGGGCCTGGGGATTTCGATTCGACGCTTGCTCGGGCAAAGCGAGAGGGTGTCACTGGCATCATTGCCACGGCTGATGCGGTCACGTTCTTGCACCGGCGAGCCCTCGTGGAACTGGCCCTGAAACACCGCGTGCCCGGGATTTACTGGGCCAGGGAGTATGTTGAAGCCGGGGGCCTCATGACCTACGGCGCCAGCCTTGCAGACCTGCGGCGGCGGGCAGCGGGCTACGTGGACAAGATCCTCAAAGGCGCCAAACCCGGCGACCTCCCCATCGAGCAACCCACCAAGTTCGAGTTCGTGATCAACCTCAAGACCGCTAAGGCCCTCGGCCTGACGATCCCCCACTCGCTCCTACTGCGGGCGGATCAGGTGATCGAGTAATGGACCGACGGACGTTCCTCGGTAGCTTGGCCGGCGGCCTCCTCGCCGTACCGCTCGCCGTCGAAGCGCAGCAGGTGGGGCGGGTGCCCCGGATCGGTGTACTTGCACCCGGTAGCCCTCCACTGGAGCAATTCGAAGCACTTCGAGAGGGACTTCGCGACCTTGGGTATACCGAAGGCCAGACGATCATGTTGGAACCCCGGTGGGATGAAGGAAGCACGGCTCGTCACGCTTCACTGGTCGCTGATCTTGTTCGCCTCAAGGTGGACATCATCGTGGCTGGAACCACGCCGACTGCGCTCGCGGCCCAAAAGGCGACCCGGACAATTCCTATCGTGATGGCAGCCATCGCAGATCCGGTGGGGGCAGGGCTTGTAACGAGTCTTGCCCGCCCCGGTGGAAATACCACCGGGATGAGCTTGATTTCCGCCGAGCTCAGTGGGAAGCGAATCGGGATACTCAAGGAAGGGATTCCCCTCGGTGTCCCGCGTCGCCGTCCTGTGGAATCCCATGAATCCGAACACCGAGGGCCTGCTCCGCGACACCAAAAGCGCAGCCGAGTCACTTGGCATTCAAGTCCAAGTTCTCGAAGTACGGACCGTAGCTGACGTCGACACGGCATTCCAATCGGCGGCCAAGGGTGGTGCCCAAGCACTCGTCACGGTTCAGGATGTTCTGTTTACTCTTCAGCGGGCCCGGATCGCGGAGATTGCGCGGAAGAGGAGGATTCCGACGATGTCCGGGGAGACAGGTTTCGCTGCGGCAGGCGGGCTCATGAACTATGGGCCGAACATCACCGACTCCTGGCGGCGTTCCGCTGTCTACGTCGACCGAATCCTGAAAGGGGCCCAGCCTGGCGACTTGCCCATCGAGCAACCCATCAAGTTCGAACTCGTCATCAACCTCAAGACCGCGAAGACGCTCGGACTGACCTTTCCCCAGTCCCTTCTGCTCCGGGCGGATCAGGTGATCGAGTGATGGATCGGCGGCTATTCATCTCCGGCGTCACGCTCGGCCTCCTCACCGCGCCGCTCGCCGCTGAGGCGCAGCAGGCCCCGAAGGCACGGGTCGGCGTACTTTCCGTGGGCGCGAACCCGCGCTCGGCCTCGTTCTATGCTGCCTTCGAGCAGCGGCTGCGCGAGCTAGGGCACATCGAGGGGCAGACCTTGACCGTCGACTTCCGCACGCCATCGATGGGGGAGGATCTCTCGCAAGTAGCTGACGCCTTGGTGCGGCAGCGTCCCGACGTGCTCCTGGTGGTGGGGCCGGAGGTGTCGATGAAGGCGGCCACTCGGGCGACCAGGACGATCCCCATTGTGATGGTCGCGCTCAACTACGACCCTATTGCCCTCGGATACGTCAAGAGCCTCCCCCGACCCGGCGGGAACATCACGGGGCTTTTCTCCCGCCTCGTCGATGCGGCAGCGAAGCAGCTCGAACTCCTGCGGGACGCTCTGCCCACGGGCGCCACCGTCGCCGTCCTTTGGGAAGCCCAAGCCACCAACCAGCTGCGCGGCGTGGAGGAGGCGGCGTCATCCCTGGGAGTGAAACTCCAGAAGGTTGAGGTCCGTCCGCCCTACGACTTCGAGGCGGCATTCGCCGCCGTAACACGGAGCCGCGCAGCGGGCGTGCTGATCCTCGGCTCACCCGTGTTCTTCCGTGAGCGCGCGCGGATCGAGGACCTAGCGGTCAGGCACCGGCTGCCTTCGATGGGTCCGGCCTATTCCGACCTGCGCACCACATTTGGGTACGGTCCCAATCTAGCCGACACGCTTCGTCGCGCCGCCGACTACGTGGACAAAATCATCAAGGGAGCGAAGCCCGCCGACCTCCCCATCGAGCAGCCCACGAAGTTTGAGCTGGTCATCAACCTCAAGACCGCCAAGGCCCTCGGGCTGACGATCCCGCAGTCGCTCCTGCAACGGGCGGATGAGGTGATCGAGTGATGGACCGGCGGGGGTTCGTCCTGGCGATGGCCGGCAGTCTCCTCGCCAGGCCGCTCGCCGCCGGGGCGCAGCAGGCCGGGAAGGTGCCACGGGTCGGCGTCCTCTCACCGACCAACCGGCCGCCTCGCGATCCGTTCCGGCACCGAGAGACATTCGAGGCTGCGCTTCGCGAGCTGGGGTGGACCCCCGGCACGAACATCGTCGTCGACTACCGGTACGCCGAGGGCAAGCTCGAGCGCCTCCGAGCGCTCGCGGACGAACTCGCGCGGATCCCCGTGGACGTGATCGTGGCGCGCTCGGGTAGGGCCATCCGCGCGGCACAGGAGGCGACTGCCAGGATCCCGATCGTTATGTCGGCGAGCCTGGATCCGGTGCGCGATGGATTCGTCGAGAGCCTCGCACATCCCATGGGAAACATCACCGGCCTGGCGCTTCAGGCGCAAGACCTCGGCGGAAAGCAGCTCGAGTTGCTGAAGGAACTCATCCCCAACCTGTCAAGGATCGCAGTCCTCCGGAACCCCTCCTCCCCTTACGACGACCCCGCGGGGTTCGAGACGCCCGCCCGCGTGCTTAGGCTGGAGGTGAAGCAGTTCCCGGTGAAGCGCGATGACGAGCTGGCAGCGGCCTTCGACGCGATGAGCCAGGCGCATGTCGGCGGGGTCCTGGTGCGCTACGATCCGCTGATCCTCGAGCGGCATCGCGCCGACATTGTCGCCTTGAGCGCGCAGCACCGGCTGCCGGCCGTATACAGCTACCGCGAGTTCGCGGAATTGGGCGGCCTCATGTTCTACGGCGCGAGCCTCGTGGAGATCCATCGCCGCGCCGCGGCCTACGTGGACAAGATCCTCAAGGGCGCGAAGCCCGGCGACCTTCCCGTCGAGCAGCCGACGAAGTATGACCTCGTCATCAACCTCAAGACCGCGAAAGCCCTCGGTCTAACGATCCCCCAATCGCTCCTGCAGCGGGCGGATCAGGTGATTGAATAGTGAACCGACGAGCGTTCATTGGCGTGATCGCTGGCGGCCTCTTCGCCGCGCCGCTCGCCGCCGAGGGGCAGCAGGTGGCAGGTTTGCCTCGGGTCGGCCATCTGGCGATCGCGGGCCCGACAAGTACCCCCCAACCGCCGCCGGAGAACTGGGACGCCTTCCTCGCCGCACTTCGAGAGGGCGGCTACGTAGAAGGACAAACCGTCGTCTTCGAACAC
>Ga0137391_10003619_pt1 | contig 11749 bp, 9 predicted proteins | sample 15con2h24BmetaG_FD_101399 | JGI IMG/M metagenome (GOLD analysis project Ga0137391, IMG submission 101399) | Vadose zone soil microbial communities from Angelo Coast Range Reserve, California, USA - 15con2h2.4B metaG | ecosystem: Environmental > Terrestrial > Soil > Vadose zone > Saprolite...
GATGAGTTGGGAATGGTGGGAGAAATCATCGTCCTGCCGTAACCCGAAGAACTGTAGATACGCGGCATGCCGCGTATCTACCAAACCCAATCGCCAGCACCAGCACTACTAATCCGTTTTTTCTTCTTGCGCCGGTTGAAACAACTGCAATGGATATATGCGTAACCGAACCGCGAAGCTTGGGCGCGATTAGGCCACCGATGCCATCTACTTTGCAATTGTTTACTCCTCGCTTATCTGCACCGTCATCTCGCCGGCTGGTTCGCCGCCGACAAATTGCTGGGCGACGATAAGTCTGCGGGCTTCGTCGCGTATTTTCGGCAAATGCAATCCGAAGATCGCGGCAGCACCCACGCAAGCGACTGCGCCCATGATCACCGTCACTGGCGCTCCGACCCGGTCGGCTAAGGCTCCCGCGAACAACGCTCCGAAGGGCGCCATGCCGATCAGACTCATAGCATAGACGGACATCACGCGTCCGCGAAGATCATCGCGGACCATGGACTGGATTAACGTGTTCGAGGAAGACATCTGCAGCATCATGCAGAAGCCGGCCGGAACCAGCAGCGCAGCCGAGAGCCAGAAGCTGCGAGAGAGCGCGAAGGCGATGAGGGAAAGACCGAATCCGGCGCAAGCCAACGTTACCCAGCGGCCCAGGCCATAAACCCCTGTACGGGCGGCCAGCACCAACGCGGCCAGCAGCGCGCCGACTCCGGTCGCACCCATTAGGATGCCAAGCCGCACCGCTCCCGGATCGTGCGATCCAATCAGAGCTGCAAATTTCAGCCCTCCTCCGTGGAGGATTTTATCCGCGAAAATGGGCATGAGAACGGTGTAAGGCATCGCCACCAGGCTCACCAGGCCCACCAGGAGCAGCAGATCGCGGATGGGCGCCGTGTGCCGGACGAAGCGGAATCCCTCGATGACATGGGCGATTGCCGAATCGATGGGCCTGACCGGGCGTGGCGTCACTTGCATCAACAGCAGCCCGATGATCACTGCGATGTAGCTGACCGCGTTGGCGAAGAAACACCAACCCTCGCCAATCTTTGCCACCAGGATTCCCGCGATCGCCGGTCCGACGACGCGCGCGCCATTGAACATCGATGAGTTGAGGGCGATGGCGTTCATTAGATCATCTTTGCCGACCATCTCTACCAGGAACGATTGGCGCCCGGGAAGGTCGAATGCATTAACCACCCCTAGAAGTATGGCGAGCACAAAAATTTCCGCCACCGTGATGTGGTGAGTCAATGTCAAGACCGCGAGGGCAAACGCCAGCAACATGGACGCAGTTTGGGTCGCGATCACGACCCGGTGACGGTTGTAGCGATCGGCAACAATGCCTCCCAGCGGAGACGCCAGAAACACGGGAAACTGGCTGGCGAAACCCACAGTTCCCAGCAGTAGCGACGATCCCGTCATCCGGTACACCAGCCAGGATTGGGCCACGCTCTGCATCCAGGTGCCGATCAGGGAAATGAGCTGTCCGCTGAAGAAGAGCTGGAAATTGCGGTGTCGCATGGCGCGCAGGGTAGTCGGCAAACGGCGGCATTCTACGGAAGGCGCTTTCGGATCAGAGGAATTCTGAGCAGGAGTCTCGAATGAGGCCACGTTTTATAATGCGACCGTATCACTGTGCGATGCAACTGCTGCGCCGGAGTCACACTTCAGGGAACGTCTCCCTTCCTGACTCCTGGCCTCAGAGCAAAGGGTTCAAGTCGGCCAGCAGCTGGAAGCTAGCGGCTAGTAGCTTTCTGGTGACTTCTCTTACGCGCTATCTTGAGCTACAGTTAAGGTCGCACCAAGATTTAGCAAGCCCGATGACCCAGGCAGAGCAAAACCGGATTGAGCGACGCTGTGGACAGCGCTTTGAATATCAGTTGCCGGTGCTGCTGCGGATGCCCGCTGACGGCAGTAGCGGCGCGGGTTTCACGCAGGACCTGAGCTCGCGCGGAGCGTTGCTGTGGACGGATTTTCCGCTGCGTGAAGGCATGCTGATTGAGATGACGCTGGTGATGCCTGCTGAAATCACGCTAGCTGAGGATATGAGTGTTTGCTGTCGCGCCCGGGTGTTGCGCCCGCGGTCCCACCGGCAAGAGGAAAAACCAGCGGTGGCCGTCCGCATCGAGCACTACGAGTTCCTGCACCGCCAAGTACCGGTCCTGCAACAACATACCGCGTCCGAGATTCACCCGATTCCCTGATTTCACTTTTCCGCATTTTTTTCACACGACGGGCTTTCCCTGACGCGAAGTTTTGCATAAAATACCCGTTTCAAAGCGAGGGTTGCCCGGATGAGTGCTCAGTTCCCAGCCAACGTTTCCTACCTCGGTAGTGAGCTGTCTCTTAAGCGGATTTCTCGTCAATTACAAAGGTCACTTGGCGGGGTTACCTTCTAGTCATAAGATGCGAGTAAGATCCAGAAGACCGGGATTGCAGTCATGCATGCGATAGGTGTGAGCATATTATCGGAGAGTCCGGAGCGCCTCTCCGTGCTCCAGCAGCGGATTGAGAGCACGCAACTGGGGCGGGTAGTGTTCACCCATTCCGCCTTTCCCAGCAACGCCGCTGATCCGGCGATCCGCCGCATGCAGGACTTGCGGACCGAGATCGTCCTGGTTGACATCAATCTCCACGAAACCGGACGCGCCATCCAGGCAATTGACCTCATCCATGGCAATGTCTCCAATGCCTCGGTATTTGCCGCCGGAGCGATGAACGATCCCACGGTGATTGTTTCCGCTATGCGGGCCGGCGCACGGGAGTACCTGGAGCGCGATGCAGCGGCGGAATCGTTTTCTGATGCTCTGCGAAGGTTCGCAGCCACCAGCGCCAAAGCGCGAGCTACCTCAGGACGGGCGCGGATACTAGCGGTAATCAATGCCAAAGGCGGCGCTGGAGCTACAACCGTCGCCGTGAATACTGCTGTGGCCTTAGAGCAGTCGCATGGCAAAACGGTACTGGTTGATGTTGGCTTGCTGGGCCACGCCGCGCTGCATTTGAACGTTCAGCCGGCGTTTGGCATTGCAGACGCGTTGCAGAACCTGCATCGTATGGATTCCGCACTGCTGCAAAGTTTTGTGACTCCATGCAAGGGCGGCCTGCACCTGCTGGCAGGACCGCAGCAGCCGCTGCCACTGGCACCCTCCGCCGCTGAACTGGCGCGGTTATTCGATCTGTTAGTTTCACACTTCCAATATGTGATCGTGGACTGCTCCAACCGCACCGACACCCTGTTCCGCATGATCGCCGATCTGGCGAATGCGGTGCTGCTGGTCACGCAGGCCGATGTGGTTTCCTTGTGGAGTGCCGCCCGGGTTCATTCCTTCCTGGAACAAGGCAGTGGACGCGACCGCGCGCGGCTGATCGTGAATCGCTTCAAGAAAATTCCCGGTTTCACCGACGAGGATATTCAGAAAGTAACCAACTGCAAGCTGCTGTGGAAGCTGCCCAACAATTTTCACGCAGCGGGCCCGTCCGCGGACAAGGGCAATCCGGTAGCTTTCCACGAGACCAACGAACTGGGACGGTCATTCCATGCCCTGGCCAACGTGCTCGCCGGAGCCGCAGGCTCGGAAAATTCCATGGATCTCGGCTTTTCGCTGGGAAAAACCGAGGACAAGAAGCGCCTGAGTAGTCTGCTGATTTCCCCGCTGCGGGCGGGACAGTAGTTCAGTGTCTTGGCTATTGGCTCTTAAGGTCAGACCCTTCGGTCTTGAGATGATGTCAAGAGGCTGAGAAAGCCTTCACTTCCCTGCCGCGGCCGTTTTCTCGATCGCATCATAAACCGCCGAACTGACGCACACTTCGTAGATCCGTGCGTCGGTCCAGCAGGTGAGATTGAAGTTCGCAGTCTCGACCATGGGAATCCGGCTGCTGCGAACTACAATCCTGCGAAAAATGTCGGAACCAACCGGCACCAGCCCACTGTGGAACGACGCCTCTTCGCTGCCCCACAAACGCGGAAAGTCAAGCGCACAGGTCAGCAGAGAAATCTCTTCCCGCAGGCGATTGAAAGAAGCTTCACTCATGCGGATTCCGCCCACGTTGTACTTGATGGATTCCTGTTCGACGCTGGCGCTACTGCGAAATTCGTAGATATTGAATGGCACGGCCATACCGGTCATGGCCTTGCGCATGCGCTTGTCGCATCCGGAAAGGCGATCGCTTTCGTTGAGCGCGTCGGAGATCATGATGCGATGCTCTCCGTCCAACAGATAGGTGGGCGCAGAGTTTTGATAGGAGAGGCCGATCCCCAGTTCCAGCGCAGGGAATCCAGCGCGCTGCAGCAAATGATTGTACCCGCCGACAATTTCCATCATTTCGCGGGCCAGAACGCAGGCACGGGAAACCGCCAGGCCCGGGTCGTTGTCTCGTTCGAGGATAGCCAGAATAATCGCGTCGCCTTCCACAAACACTTTAGTCGCGCCATACTTGGCCAGCAACTTGTTCACGGGATCATAGAAATTCAAACTGAAATAGGACGCCGGGTTCATTTCCCGTTCCACCAGTGAGCGGGTCACACGCGAGGAATCGCGGATATCGGCTTTCAGAATCACGTGCCGGACCACCGGCTTTTCGCTGTCTGCCTTTTTCTCTTCCGGCAACACAAATTCGTAGAGCGTGCCATTAAGTTTCGAGAGCTCGGACAGTCTCTCGCTGCTGATCAGGTTGATTTTCTCCACCACACGGTTCAGCACGTCGAGCCTGCGCAGGTCCCGGTAATAGCAGAGGAAGTCGCGGAGAAAGCGGGCTGCGATTTTTGCCTGTTGCGCGCCGCTGGCTTGAGCAACTCGCGCCGCAGCTGCGACCAGGTTGTTCAGCGACAGCTTGCCGTGGTCCTCCACTAGTTTCTCGACCCGTTCCCGCTCCTTACGAAGAACCAGAGAGTACTTAAGCTGTTGCGGATCCAGCAGCGGCGTGAATTCCGCAAACAACGGAACAACTTCATAGGCTGCGACGGCCAGATCCAGCAGTTTCTCCCGCTCCAGCAACTCCGTCCAGGCCTGCAGTCTGGCCTTGTGTTCCCGTTCCGCGGGTTCGCCGGTGCCAACCAATTGGTGGGCATTTTCGGGCGCGCTCAGCCAGCCATCGAGCAACGTCGCATCGCTTGCATCGGCCTCCGGGGCCACCGACTTCAGGAATTCCGAGGCCAGAGCGCGAACGTTCCCCATCGAGTCAGGATCGTTTTCAAAGCCTCCGATCAAAACGTAGTGCTCAGCCTGAAGGTAGGAGTCGCGACCTTCTTCCAAAAAAATGAGTTGGTTGAGAAAGACCTGGTAGTCAGCGCTCGGCTTTTCGCCGAACAGAGAACGCCTGGTGGTGGCCAGCGTCTCTCTCTCAATCTCCCGCAAGATGCGAAACAACTCCTGGCCGGTCTGGCGAATAATGTTTTTCTTCGCAATCTGGAATGAGGCAACCGTTTCGCGGTATTCGAACGCTTTCTGCTGGCGCACCCCTTCGTAGCCTTTTAGAGTGGCGCGGCAGCGCTCGAGAGTATTGGCAAATTGTGCGTTCAGTTCCGTGCGCAGGAATTTCAGGATCGCGGCCCGGCCCAGCAGGTCAATGGCCAGATTTCCTTCCGCTTTGGCCCGATTTAACACGGCCTTGTGCAGTCCGAGCAACAGCGGTTTAAGGTCAGCGTTTCTTTTAGCAAACACCGGCAGGAACTTGGAAAGACCTCGATTCCCGCTGGAGGACCCGGTCGCGTCCGCCGACATCACAGTCTCCACCTTGCCGTATTTTGCGATCAGGTGACCGAGGTGGCTGCCGGCCGCCTTGCAGAAGCTCGGACTCAGCCACACGTCGTGCCGTACATTATCGATTCCCAGCTGCAAACCTTCGAGAGAAAGTGCGGGCCAGTAGGTGGCCAGCCGCGGCGGCGGAGACTCGACGGACGATCCGAGTTTAAAAATTGGAATGCGCGGCATTGATGACTTCTTTTGTTGGTACAGCTCAGCGCGGAGGATCGGCCACTTCCCGCCCGGACTGTCTGGCGTTGAGCTGGTGGTCTAGATGCCAGCCTACTACGGGCGTGCGGTGAACCCGAGGTTACGCAAGTTATACAGCTGCGGGACAGTGTCCATGGGGACGTGTACGACCGGATGGGGGCAAGCTCTTGGTTCTTGGCTCGGCTGTTAGATTACTTCAGGCATTTCAGTTAGAAGCATACGAGCCAAGAGCATAAGAGCCAAGAACTGGTTCTCACACCTTGATGGCAATCCCTTTGCGGTACAACACAGCCATCGCCGCCCAGCACACCGCGACATAGGCGAGGGCATAGAGCAATGAAGCATTCGGCGGGCTGGCGAAGGGCGCGAACAGGCGCGAATAAACATACTCTTGCACGGTTATGACGCCGCCTGCGCTGAGCGGAAGGCTGATCGAGTACAAGGTGGCGGCAAGCGCTTCGGAGAAGAAATAGGCCGCAATCGCATTCGTGCCGAAAACGAGAATCGGTCGCGTCCATCGCCCGCGATGTTGTTTGACGTCACTCACCCAATAGAAGGCCGCAAGAAACATCAAGGCTAGACCGGCGGTGAAGATCACGAACGAACTGGTCCACAGCTTTTTGTTGATAGGAAACCAGAGATGCATGGTCCGCCCAACCGCAATTGCAAACCCTCCAGCCACAACCATTGCGGCCGTTTTGAATCGCGGTGAATTGGCCGTCTTCATCCACTTGCCTGTGAGCAGGCCCAACAAGCAGGTTGCGATCGCGGGAATGTTGCTCAACACCCCTTCCGGATCGCGCGTGCCTTCATACAAGTGACCCATCAGTAGCTTGCGGTCGAGCCATGCCACGACATTACGGTCGGGATCAAGCAAAGGAATGTCGTGGGTGGGAACGCCGAATCCGGGCACGGGAACGTATCTCATCAGAAGCCAGTACCCGGCCAGGCAAGCGACAGTGACGGCAATTTGCGCGCGCCATCCAGTCCACAGTTCAAGCGCCGCAGTGATGACGTAGCAGATGGCGATTCGCTGCAGCACTCCGTAAACCCGCCAACTCGCAAGGTGATAATGATTCGGAAATCCATTCAGGAACATGCCGATAGCAAACAGTAGCAATCCACGCCACAGCACGTGTTTCAGCAGGCGGGTGCGAGGTTCTCCGCGATCCAACCGTGACCTGAAGGAGAAAGCTATTGCCACGCCCACAATGAACAGAAAAAACGGAAAGATCAGATCGGTCGGAGTCCAGCCATTCCATTGTGCATGGCGGAGCGGCCAATACGCCGAGGGTCCGTCGCCAGCGTCGTTGACCAGAATCATGGCGGCAATGGTGATGCCGCGAAACAGATCGAGAGACATCAGCCTGTTGGGTTTTGAAGAGACGGCCTCCAGATTCTGTACCGCGGACGGACTGGCCGAAGTGCTGGTTTGCATCGCTCCCTTTTTAGCCAATGGACGTTCTGGCTTTCCGCAGCTTTGGCTCTAGAGTTTACTCCCCCCAAGGAGATGCGGTGAACCTCCCCATTGCCCCCGGATACCGGAACTTGCCCACTGTGCGATTCCGCGATGTACTTGGTGGATTTGCTAAGGCACTCCGCAGGGTGGGCCAAAGCAGGCCAAGTTACTCTCGTCACCTCCCGTTTTCTGGATTTAATGATTAACATTCCTTTAACACCGAGGGGGGGCGCCTCATGCAAAAGCTGCGATTTGTGGCCTCGTTGACCACAAACGACAACGACTACCAGATAGAGCAAGCGTCGGCAGCGCAAGAAGCTGCGAACCGGCTCAACGTTGAGCTGGAGATTCTGTACGCCGAGAACGACGCGATCCTGCAGAGCCAGCAATTGCTGAAGATCATTCAGTCGAACTCCGGATCCCATCCCGACGGCATCATTTTTGAGCCGGTGGGTGGCACGGCTCTGCCCCAAGTGGCTAAGGCAGCAGCGGCGGCGGGAATCGGCTGGGTCGTCCTGAACCGCGAAGTGGATTACCTTTCTGACCTGCGCCGGGCCTACAAAGTCCCAATTTTTACGATCAGTTCTGACCATGAGGAAATCGGCCGCTTGCAAGGCAAACAACTGGCGGCCCTACTGCCAAACGGGGGATCGGTGCTGCTGATTCAGGGCCCCTCAGAGAGTCTGGCTGCAAAACAGCGCACCACCGGCATGTATGAGACCAAACCTATCGGGATTCAGGTCAAGCTGATGAAGGGTAACTGGACTGAAGCGGGCGCATACAAGGCAGTCAGTTCCTGGCTAAAGCTCTCGACGTCGCAACAGACGCCGATCGACGTGATTGCCGGCCACAATGATGCCATGGCACTGGGCGCTAGAAAGGCCTTTCAGGAACTCGGCGATAGCACGGCGCGCGACCGCTTCCTGGCAGCTCCATATCTTGGGATTGACGGGGTGTCCAAGACCGGACAAGCGTGGCTGCGGCGCGGATTGCTCAACGCCACCATCATTGTTCCGGCGAACGCCGGGCAGGCAATTGACATGCTCGTCCACGCGGTTCGAACCGGCACCATCCCCCCGGAGAAAACGCTGACCGTACCCACGTCGTTGCCGATCGTGGAAGAACTAGCCCGGAAGCCGGTGCAGAACGCCCACGCGGCGGGGATCTAAGACGGCGGGAAATCTGGCGGCAAGTCACACTCCGGCGTGATCCTGCTGGTACATTAGTTCGCATGCCTACGCTTGTGCCACAGCCTACCCGCATTCAGGCCGCCGGGACCAAACCCAAACTTATTGACGAGTACATTGGCCGCGTCAACAGCCAGAGTTCAGCCGTCAGCGTTGCCCACATGCGTAGTCCTGAAGGATGGACGGAACCGGGCCAGACCCCAGAGTTCGACGAGTTCACGATCGTTTTGCGCGGACTTCTGCGAGTGCGTCACATGGAAGGAGAACTGGAAGTGAAGGCTGGTCAGGCGGTGGTTGCTCATCGCGGAGAGTGGGTGCAGTACTCGTCTCCGCAGCCGGAGGGAGCCGAATATGTCGCCGTCTGTTTGCCGGCGTTTTCCATGGAGTCGGTGCACCGCGACCCGAAGGGCAGTGACCAGTGACCAGTGATCAGTGGCAGCGGTCACTGACCCCGATTGGTAGCTGCGCATGGCTCTGCACCAAGTGTTGAACCGCCCACTTGATACTGCCCACTGGCCACTGACCACTGCTCTTAAGGCGCTTCGATCAGTTCCATCTTGCCATCGCGGGTGCGATGCAAAATCATCAGCTTGCCTTTCGGATCTCGAAAGACGAAAACATCTCGGTCGCGAAAGTGCGCTTCCTTGATAGCTTCCTCCAGAGTCATCGGTCGCATCGCCACCGCTTCATCAGAGCGGACGATATGGACCTCGGTTGACTTAGCGACCACTGGGAATCTGTGCACCACCATCGAGACTGACGAAGAAGAAGTGGTTGCGACTGTGGCAACCTCGGCAACTGCCTCGGCTTTGGCTTCTCCGTTCCACTTCTTGTGATTGCGGCGCTTTTTAGTGATGATGCGAGTCTTGTTCTTGAGGGCCTGCCTCTCCAGATGCTCCAGCGCCTCTCCGATGGCCAGGTTCATATCGCGTGCCTGGGCGAGCCCCACTAGCGGGCCAACTCGGGAATTAATGGTAATTTCGGCTTTGTGACGATGCTTCTCGACCGCCAGAATCACGTTGGCTTCAAACCGGTCACGAAGGATCTTGCGAATTTTGGTGAGACCGGCCTCGACATCTTTACGGTTGGCGGGAGTAACTTCGTAGTGCCTGCCAGTGTATTCCACGTTCATCAGCAACCTCCGGGTGAGGTTTGTATACGATTGCAGCGGCTCTAAGTTCTTAGCTCTTAACTTTTAGCAAAAGACCTAGGACGATTCTCGCTAAAGCTAAGAGCTAAAAGCTACGAGCTTACTTCTTGACTCTCCTCTGGTGCGTGCTGGGAATTTTCATGTCTTCGCGGTACTTGGCTACAGTGCGGCGGGTTACCTGGATTCCTTGCGATTGCAGAATGCGAGTGATTTGCTCGTCGGTCAGAGGCTTCGATGGATCTTCACCTTCGATAAGCTTCTTTACCCGGCGCTTTAAGATCAGGAGCGATGTATTCCCGCCTTCGGGGCCGTTTACGCTTTCACTGAAGAAATAGCGCAGTTCGAATACTCCCTGCGGGGTGTGCGCGTACTTGTTGGCGACGGCGCGGCTGACGGTGGAAGGGTGGACTCCGATTTCTTCCGCCACTTCCTTGATCATCATCGGCTTCAACTCGTCGATACCCTTTTCCAGGAAGTCGCCCTGACGGGTCACAATGGTGTAGCAGACTTTCAGAATCGTCTGCTTCCGTTGCTCTATATTTTTTATGAGCTGGATGGCGCTCTTAAAGCGTTCCTTGACGTAATTGCGGGTGTCGCGATCGTTGCCGTCCTTGGTGAGCAGGCGTTTGTACGCAGGGTTGAGGCGCAGAGTTGGCACGTCGTCGTCGTTCATCATCACCAGCCATTCGTCGCCATGCTTGACGAAGGCCACATCCGGCTCAATCAGCCGCGGCTGGACCTTGTTGTAGCGCAAGCCGGGACGGGGGTCGAGAGTGCGAATGTACTCCAGTGCCGCTTGCACGGCTTCGACGGGATGGCCGATAGCGCGGGAAATTTCCTTGTACTGCTTGTTCTGCAACCCGCGGAGATGCTGGTCCACCATGGCAACCGCGTTGGCTAGCACCTGGGCCGTGCCGTTTCCGCTTCCGTTCTTCTCGAGCTGGGCTTGGTGATAGCGCAATTGATAGAGCAGGCACTCCCGGAGATCGCGGCAGGCCACTCCCGGAGGATCCAGCTGGCGAACCGTTTCAATGGCTTCGTGCAAATCGTCGCGAGTGAAGTTCGCCTTGAAAACAGGTTTAGTACCATTGGTCGGAGCCGAGTTCGCGGGCAGATCGGCGGGCGTGAGCGTGGCCGCCACAGCCGTCCCCGCCACACCAGAGGACGCATTTCCATTGGAGCCGACAAGTGCCGAATCGTTGGAGAGATCCAACGGGGGTTCTGCCGCCTCCCAATCCTCGGTTGAAGTAGCGTCGGCGGCTGCCTCCTCCATCTCGGCAGCTGTCAGACCCAGGGCAGCCGCTTCCTTGAACACGCTTTCGGACTTGGCCGCATCGCTTTCCGGAGAAGCCGCCGGAGCGATTCCAAGCAACTCTTCGTCGCTGGCAATCAGGTATCCGTCCTCGTTCAGATTCCCGATCACGGCTTCCGCAGCTTCCCGCACTGACGGACGAGTGGAGATGGAGCCGAGCTGCCACATCAGGTGGTCCGTCAGAGTGCTGGGCTTGGATAGGAAGTTTTCAAACGACGGCCGTTCGATCTCCTCCATCTCGTTTTGGCTGCGGTAGCCAGGATCAAGGTAATCTTTGAAAAACGATCCAAAGTCAATCTCTTCGAAGGGGTCTTTCTTGTCGGCGGTAGGGGCGGGGGTTTCCTCCGCCGCGGAAGCGCGCTCGAGTTCTTCCTCGCGGCGGCTGACGTCGTCAATCAACGGAACTGCGTCCTCAAGCTCCTCGAGGACAGGGTTCTCCACCATCTCGGCATTGATCATGTCCTTGAGCTCGAGCTTGTTGAGCGCGAGCACGCTGACCATTTGCACCAGGCCAGGGGTAAGGATCTGCCTTTGCGAGACTCTCAAGTGCAGCTTGTGTTGAAGTAAAACCATAAAAATCAGTTTTTAGCTCTTGGCTCTTAGCTCTTGGCGTCTAACACCCAAGTGCTGAATGCGCTGTGCTCTTGCCAAGAACCTAGAGCCAACAGCCAAGAGCCGCTTCTCTCA